>OFGN01000244.1_pt1 | contig 64221 bp, 53 predicted proteins | sample 1521821 | NCBI WGS metagenome assembly OFGN01 (sample SAMEA3504094, study PRJEB24116) | mouse gut metagenome | biome: mouse gut; feature: mouse-associated habitat; material: faeces | place: Denmark | collected 2011
GTTCAAAGTCTCCGGACGGCCGTTTACGATGGCCAGCATATTGACACCGTAGGTATCCTCTAACTTGGTCTTCTTGTACAGGATATTTTTGATCTTCTCCACATCCGCGTCTTTTTTCAGCTCCAGGACAATGCGGATCCCCTCCTTGCCGGACTGGTTGGAGATATCGGTCACGTCTGTAAGCTTCTTTGACTCTACCAGATCCGCCACATCCATCAAAAACTTGTTGATGCCGGCGCCTACCATGGTGTAGGGGATCTGGGAAATGATCAGCTTATCCTTGTCTGTCCTTCGCTTACCAAGCTCCACCTCCATCCGCCCCCGCAGCCGAATCTTGCCTACGCCGGTCTCGTAGATGGCGGGAAGGTCTTTTTTGTTGGCGATGATCCCTCCTGTGGGAAAATCAGGGCCGGGCAGATGGTCCATCAGCTCCTTTGTATCAATGTGAGGGTTTTTAATATAGGCTTTCACCGCCTCCACCACCTCGGCCAGATTGTGGGGCGGGATGCTGGTGCTCATGCCCACGGCAATGCCCTCGGCGCCGTTGATCGACTCCTCAAGAGGTGCGATCACAGAGTTGAGCACAGCCTGGGCGTTCGCACCGGTATACGTCGTGGTCACCGAGATTGTAGGAGGAGCGATGTCGGGGTACTGGGTGATCGGGAGCGAGGCCAAGCCGATCAGACCCAGCAGGACGATAAAAATCGAGATTACCGTCGACAGCACCGGGCGGTTGATAAATCTATCGAGTTTCATATTTGTTTGTCTTGCAAGAAATTACAATACCTGATTGGAAGGTGATGTAAGATTAGTTTTTGGGAGTAATGGGCATGTTTGCACGCACTGCAGTACCTACGCCTTCGGTAACGATACGGTCGCCGGGGTTGAGACCTGAGGTCACCACGAAAGTCTGGCCGTCGTTATAGGGCTGCACGGTAATCTGTGTCGGCACGGTGATGTTGCTGTCGTTGACAGTGTAGACGTAGCGGAGATCCTGCACCTCGTAGGTAGCCTTCTGGGGGATTACGAGCACGTTCTCGCTGTTGCGCGGCACGATGATCTGGCCTGTGTTGCCGCTGCGGAGCATACCGTTGGGGTTGTCGAAGAGTGCGCGCGATGAAGCAGCACCGGTAGAGTTGTCGATAACGCCCGATACAGTCACAACTGTGCCCTCGAGGGGATACATTGAGCCGTCGGCGAGCTGGAGCTTCACTTTAGGAAGTGATTTCACGCCTGCGTCGACGCTTGACTTACCGCCGTCGGTGAGCGAAAGAAGGTCTTTCTCAGAGAGTGAGAAGTAAGCGTATACCTCAGAGTTGTCGCTGATGGTGGTAAGGGGAGTCGAGGGAGAGGCGAGCGAGCCTTCGCGGAAGGGTATTGTGCCTACGACGCCGTCGCTGGGAGCCTCTACTGTTGTATAGGCAAGGTTCTTGCGGGCATTCACGAGGGCTGCGTTAGCCTGTGCAAGAGCTGCTTTCGACTGAGCGAGCTGGTTGGCGGCAAGCTGCCATTCGGTTTCGCTGATGATGTTCTTGTCAAGGAGCATGCGCTTGTTCTGCTCGGTGATTTCAGCGTTGCTCACTGCGCTCTTGGCAGAGTTTACGTTTGCCTGAGCCTGATCAACGGCAGCTTGGAACTGCACTTGGTCGAGAGTGAAAAGCACTTGGCCGCGGCGCACGTGCTGGCCTTCATCTACGTGTACTTTTGTGATGAAACCGGTCACCTGAGGGCGAACGTCGATGTCGGTCTTGCCCTTGATGGTGGCGGGATAAGAGTTTTGATACGCTGCTGAGGAGGGCTCAACTGTGAGAACGGCAATCTGGGGAGCACCTGCCTGAGGAGCCTGCTGCTGTTTGCCACACGAGCTCAAGAGGCCACCTACGGTAAGGGCAGCCACTGCGAGTGTTAACGCTTGTTTTTTCATATTGTTAGAATGTCATTATTGTCACTGTGCGATAATGTGTCAAAAACATGTTTTACAACATATTTTTCCGCTTGCAAAGTTACGAAAAAATACATTTGCTAAAGTGGCTTTTTTCGACAGTATATTGGAGTAATGGTCGAATTTGTCGTTAAATTGTGTTATTGGTAGGTAAAAATTGGCCATTTTGGTATATTTGACGGTATACGACAAGCCGGATTAATATCGTTTGCAAAGTGCTCGATATCAAAAAGTTTTGACAATATTATATTTTATTAAGCCTTATTAAAATATTTTCAGAATAATATTTCAAAAATAAATAATAACTTTGCAGTGTCAACATCTAATAGATAACGTTTTGTTAGACTCACAATATACTTGAATTTTGGTTATGAGGGAGGTGCGTTACTGTGAAGTAGCGCACTTTCATTTTTTTTCGGGGATTTTTAGGGAGGCTTGGAGGATTTCATGCACCACTTCACCGTGGGGCGATAAAACTATCTCGCCCATCTGTTTGTTTGGAATTTATATATCTAAACCTCTGAGAGAAATGTCATCACGTCCACTTACATTTGACCGGGTAGTACGCATCCTTGCGGGTGTGGCCATCGCTGTGTGCGCCGGGCTGCTTGTCAATTATCTGCGCAATGTGCTGCTGCCGTTTGCTTTGGCGTGTATGATTGCATATCTGCTCGACCCTCTGGTAAATTACAATATGAAGCTGCTCAAGCTCAAGGGCCGTGGCTTCGCCAGTCTGCTGACGCTCTTTGAGGTGACGCTCATTCTCGCCGTGCTGTGCTATTTCTTCGTGCCGTCGATTGTAAAGGAGCTCAACCATCTCAATCACCTCATCCGCAACCGCTCGGGCGACTCTCCTATTCCGTTTATACCTCCCGAGCTCGCCGCGACAATCAGGCAGTGGGTTGAGAATTTCAATCTTGAGGGCTTCATCAAGAGCTCGCATTTCATGACTCTTCTAAATTCGGGTACGTCGCTGCTGTCGGCCACGGTCGACATCCTGCTGCATACGCTCGAATGGCTCCTGACCTTTATCTATGTGATTTTCATATTGATAGACTATCCGAGTGTCATGCGGGGTTTCCGTATGCTCGTGCCTCATAAATACCGCCATACCGTCTACCGCATAGAAGACGACATCAAAGACAACATGAACCGCTACTTCCGCAGCCAGGCCGTCATCGCCCTCTGCGCTGCGGTGTTCTATTGCATAGGTTTCTCGATTGTAGGCATACCCTTGGCGATAGTGCTGGGCATAACTGTGGGTGTGCTCTATATGATACCTTATTTCCAATATGTAACGCTCATACCAGTGGCGATAGTATGCCTTATCGACTCCTCGACGGGAGGAGCGCAGTTCTGGCCCGAGCTCGGAGCCTGCCTGCTGGTATATCTTGTGAGCCAATGTATATGCGATTATATCCTCACCCCCAAGATTATGGGCAAGAGCATGGGGCTCAATCCGGCGATCATACTTCTGTCGCTTTCGGTGTGGGGTACATTGCTCGGCATACTTGGCATGATCATTGCCCTGCCGGCCACGGCGCTGCTGCTCTCCTACTACCAGCGCTATGTGATAGGCGGCTCAGAGGCCGACAACGAGGCTTAGAAAGGCATTATGCTCAGGCAGCCATCCGCTTCTTACAATAGCAAAGCGGCGTTCGGCCGGAGTCATGACTATGGCGTCGGCGTCGGGCGTGAGGGGCAGGCGTATGTCGCGGCGGAAATCAAGTCCCGGCGTGAGGGCCGCCTTATAGAGGGCTTCCTTGAGAGTCCATGCCTTTACCAATGAATCGCTGTAATATCCGACTTCTTCGGCCGACATCACTCTGTCGGCGACGCGCTGCAGCTGCGCGCGGTCGGTCTCGACGTCTACCCCTACCGGCCTGTCGGCCACTGCGAGCACGGCGCATGTGCGGCAGTGGCTTATCGAAATCTCCACTCCCTCGATATCAACCGCCGGGCTGCCGTCGGGGCGGTGATAAAGCTCTGTATCGGGGCCGAAAGCCTCGGCAATTAGCTCATCCACAGCCTCGCGCTCTGCCTTGCGGCCCGGAGCGGCGAGAGCCTTGATGTAGATTTCAGGGGCGGTCATTGCAGAGTTGTGAGAATTTTAAATGCCTCGTCGGCCAATGCTGTCACTATCGGGCGGATGGAGTCGGCGGGAGCGGTGCTTCCCACGATAGTCGCTGTACCTGAGACTATTACGCCGTCGTCGCCCACAGCGAGAAATTGCACGGGCGTGGTGCCGGCGTCTATACTTTCCAGTATCATGCAGTCAAACTTACCTGAGGCGAACGACCTTGATGTGGCCTTGGCTCCGCCGAGGTTGAGGCTCATGCGCTGCTGCCGGTTGGCGATGGCCTCGGCGACGTCGTCGGGCTTTACCGCACTGATATAGAATGTGGCTCCGTAGCGCGGATATTCGATATCAACCCAGCCGCTCTTGGGGGAAGAGACTGTGGCATTTGCGTTTACCTCAAATTTTACAAGCTCTGCGTCAATGAGTCGGTAATCGGTCGCGTAGGCTTCCAAGCGCGGATAGGCATAGCGCCGCGGTGTGGGCGTAGCGCTTTTCTCCTTGCAGGATGAAAGGCTGAATACCAGCGCAATAAGCGATATGAAGAGCAGGCGGGGCGTCATGCTACATCCTCGGGCATGACTTTCACACGCACCTCGTTGATACGGTGGTCGGTGATTTCGAGAATGAGGAATCTGCAGCGCTTGTATACAAGCGGCTCCTTGTCTTTGGGGAAGTCGCCCTTGATGGCAAGAAGCATGCCGGCGAGAGTCTCTACGTCTTGCGTGACATCCTCGTAATCGTCGGCGTCGAGCCCGGTGACGCGGAAAAAGTCGGTGAGCGGTGTGCGGCCCTCGAATACGTAGGTGTCGTCTCTGAGACGCTTGAAGGTGGTGTCGGGCTCATCGTATTCATCATCGATGTCGCCCACGATTTCTTCGAGCACGTCTTCAAGAGTGACGACGCCTTGTGTGCCACCGAATTCGTCGACAACTACGGCCATGTGAATCTTGAGTTTGCGGAAGTCTTCGAGCAGGTCGTCGATCTGGCGCGACTCGGGCACGAAGTATGCCTGCCTGAGGAGTTTCTTCCAGTCGAGGTATGCGGCTTCGGGGCGGCCGATATACGGCAGCAGGTCGCGCGAGTAGAGTATACCCTTGATATTGTCTTGGTTGGTCTCGTAGGCGGGCATGCGTGAATATCCGCTTTCGAGCACAATTTTCATCACCTCGTCGAAAGAGAGGTTAATGTCGAGGTCGGTGATCTCTACGCGCGGCGTCATGATTTCGCCGGCGGTGGTGTCGCCGAATTTAAGGATGCCCTCGAGCATTTCCTTGTCGTCGGTGCCTTCGGTAATCTCAAGCGCGCGCGATAGTTCGTCGGGGCTGATGTCGTTTGTCTGCTTGGTGACAACCTTCTTTACCAGCGTGCCTGATTTAACGAGCATTTTCGATACCGGGCTCATGAGGCTGTAGATAACCGAGAGGGCAGGCTGGGCAAAGCGTGCCCATGCGGCATTGTAGTTGCTCGAATACAGCTTAGGTATGATTTCACCGAAAAGAAGAATGAGGAATGTGAGCAGCACTGTCTGCAGCACGAAGCTCCACACGGCGCTCATACCTGCGAACACCGGGCCGAGGGCATAGTTACAGAGCACTACTATGGTGACGTTGACCAAGTTGTTGGCTATAAGAATAGTGGCGAGCAGTCGCTGCGGGTCGGCGAGCAGACGGCGTATGCCCTCGCCGCGCGAGTCTTTGTCGAGCTCCTCGCACTGTTGCTCGGTAAGGGAGAAAAAAGCCATTTCGCTGCCGCTCACGAAGCCCGACAGAAACAGACATCCCAAGGCAAGGAGCAAAGCGATTATCTGTCCCGAGCCGAAAGCCGGGACATCAAGACTAATTAAAGAAGGTAAATCAAGAAGTAAACTTAGCGGCTCTATTGCCGGCAATGGGTCGATATCCATGTATAATTTTGATTGTGAGCTGCAAAGATACTAATATATTTTAAGCTACGCAAGAAAAAGTTGATAAGGCAAATTTCAAGAGTGTTGAAAAAAGGTGCGACGGAGGGGCTTGCCGGGATGTAACTTTGCAATAAAAAAGTTATGAAAGGTAGATTTGGAAAAGTGCAGCTTGCCGCTGCTGTGGCTATGTGCGCGGTTGGGGCGGGCTTGATAATCGGCGGTTTCATAGTGCCTCCGGCCGGCGAGATCGACTCGTCGGTGCTTGTGGCCTTCGGCGAAATCCTCACCTTCGCCGGCGCCCTCTTCGGCATAGACTACAAATACAAAACGTAATAAAACAGGGCGTTGCTGTTGTTAAGCGGCAACGCCCTGTTTTTTATTGTATTAAGATATAGCTATTCCTAAACTACTTAAACTTATTAAACTTTCTAAACCTCAAGTTTCGTGTGCGAAACTTAATTACTGCAGCATTGCTGCCACGCGGCGGAGGGCTGAGATGAAGGTATCGACCTCGGCGTGGGTGTTGTAGAGGGCGAATGAGGCGCGGACGGTGCCTTCGATTCCGTAGGTGTCCATCAGCGGCTGGGCGCAGTGGTGGCCGGTGCGCACGGCTATGCCGAGCTGGTCGAGGAGTACGCCGGTGTCGTAGTGATGTGCCTGCCCAATAAGGAATGATATCACGGCAGCTTTGCCGGGGGCTGTGCCGTAGATCCGCAGGCCGGGAATAGAGAGCATGGCGTCGGTGGCATGCTCGAGCAGTTCGTGCTCGTGGGCGGCGATGGCCTCTATACCAACAGAATCCATATAGTCGATGGCGGTGGAGAAAGCGGCGGCTCCGATATAGTCGGGGGTGCCGGCCTCGAATTTATACGGCAGGTCGGCCCATGTGGAGCCTTCGAAGCTTACGCGGCCTATCATCTCGCCGCCGCCTTGATATGGAGGCATGGCTTCGAGGAGGTCGCGGCGGCCATAGAGCACGCCCACACCGGCGGGGCCATACATCTTATGCGATGAGAATGCGTAGAAATCCGCTCCGAGGGCTTTGACATCGACACGCTCGTGGGCTACTGCCTGAGCGCCGTCAACGCATATCAGCGCGCCATGGCTGTGGGCGTAGGCTGCCATCTCGGTGATGGGGTTGACGGTGCCGAGCACGTTCGACACATGGCATACCGACACGAGGCGTGTGCGCTCGGTGAAGAGACTGCGGTATACATCGAGGTCGAGGCTGCCGTCGGCGTGTATGGGCACTACCTTTATCACTATGCCCGTGCGGCTTTGGAGGAGCTGCCAAGGCACGATGTTGGAGTGGTGCTCCATGACGGTGAGGATTATCTCGTCGCCCGATTTGAGCAGTGAGCCGTAGCTTGAGGCCACGAGGTTGATGGCCTCGGTGGTGCCGCGGGTGAAGATAATCTCGTCGGAAGAATCGGCGTTGATAAACCGGCGTACTCTCTCTCGGGTAGCCTCCATGGCTGCGGTGGCCTCTTGAGAGAGTGTGTGTACGCCGCGGTGCACATTGGCGCGGCGGCCATAGTATGCCTCGTCAACGGCCTCTACAACGGCGCGTGGCGTCTGGCTTGTGGCGGCGTTGTCGAGGTAGATCAGCGGCTTGCCGTTGACCTTGCGGGAGAGTATGGGGAAGTCGTGGCGCAGTGCCTCGAAGTCGGGAGTCATAGCTCGGAAGTGTTGTTGTGGCATGCCGAGGCGCATGAACTGCACGAGGCGGCGTCGCCGTTGAGACGTTTTTCTACGAGCACATGGAGGCGCTGGCGCAGCACTTCGTAGCCTACGTTGTCGATTACATCCGACATGAATGCCTGCGTGAGCATGCGGCGCGCTTCCTCGCGGGGGATACCGCGGCTCTGCATGTAGAAGAGGGCGCGCTCGTCGAGCTGGCCTGTGGTGGCGCCGTGGCTTGCCTTGACTTCATCGCAATAGATTTCGAGCTGCGGAGAGGCGTCCATGCGGGCCTCGGGCGACACGAGGATATTGCGGTTGGTCTGCGCGGCGTCGGTGTAGCGGGCTTCCTGATCCACTATCACGCGGCCACCGAAAGCGCCGTGGGCTTGGTCGAAGACGGCGGTCTTGAAGAGCTGTTTGCTGGTGCAGTGCTCACCGTGGTGGCGCAGGGTGACGTTGTTAGATACTATCTGGCTGTCGGTGCAGATGGCCAGGCCGCTGAGGTTGGTATAGCAGCCGTTGCCGAGAAGCTCGATATTGTAGTCGTTGGCAGTGACGCCACCGTGGAGATATGTGGTGTTGACGACGAGCTCGGAGTTGTGGGACTGCGCTGCGTTGATTTCCCATTTGCGGCGTGTGGCAGGGGCAGATTCCTCGATGTCGTAGACTTCTACGCGGGCGCCCTCGGCAACCTTGACGTCGATTACCTGACTGTTGAGGTGCGGCGTGGCGGGGCTCTGGCTGTGGTCGCATAGCAGCAGGCGCACCGATGAGTCGGCGCGGGCGTCAACAATTACGCGACGCGGCGTGAGCATGGGCATTTCCGAGTTGAAGAGGTTGACGATCTGCACCGGTTTCTCTACCCGGCAGCCCTCGGCCACGCGGATGTAAATGCCGTCGGTGAGCAGGAGGGTGTTGAGCACATTGCCTTTCTCGGCGATGGCGTGGACGTCGGCCTTGTATTTTTCGGGTACATTGCGCAGACTGTAGACCTCAAGTCCGTCGGGGAGACGGAGCATTGAGTCGGTGAAATGCACCACATCTCCCACCACCACAATCAGATAGCAGTTGAGATTGGGCACGCCGCAGTGGAACGAGGCGGCAACATCAGCCGTCATCTCAAGATGGCGCAGGTTAATGCCGTAGTCGGGGGCGAACATCACGTCGGCGCGGCACTCCTCGGGGAGCGACTTGTCGGGGCGGTATTGCTCTATTATCGCCGGGAGCACGGCCATGGCGTCGCTGCGGAGGTCCTGCAGCAGCGCGGGCTCGTTGCTCAGTTGAGGTAGATTGGCCTGTATCAGAGCGAGATACTGGCCGAAAGCTTCTGCGGCGTTCATAGTTTGTCGGCTTCCTGTTTGATCCAGTCGTAGCCGCGCTCCTCGAGCTCGAGAGCGAGTTCGGGGCCTCCGGTGTGCACGATACGGCCTTTGTAAAGGATATGAACCACGTCGGGCTTGATATAGTCGAGCAGACGCTGGTAGTGGGTGATTACGATGGTGGCGTTTTTGTCGTTCTTGAGCTTGTTGACGCCGCCGGCTACGATACGGAGGGCGTCGATGTCGAGGCCGGAGTCGGTCTCGTCGAGAATCGACAGGCGGGGCTCAAGCACAGCCATCTGGAAAATCTCGTTGCGCTTTTTCTCGCCGCCCGAGAAGCCTTCGTTTACCGAGCGCGAGGCGAGCTTGTTGTCGAGCTCCACGACGGCGCGTTTCTGCCTCATCATCTTGAGGAAGTCGGCGGCGCTCATGGGCTCTTCGCCCAGATATTTGCGCTTGGCGTTGACGGCGGCGCGCATGAAGTTTACCATCGTCACGCCGGGAATCTCAACCGGGTATTGGAACGAGAGGAAAAGACCCTCGTGGGAGCGGTCTTCGGGCGAGAGGGCGAGGAGGTCGACGCCGTGGAAGATGGCTTCGCCGGCGGTGACGGTGAATCGCGGGTCGCCGGCAAGCACGCCCGAGAGGGTGCTCTTGCCCGATCCGTTGGGGCCCATGATGGCGTGGACTTCGCCGGGGCGTATGGTGAGGTCGACACCGCGAAGGATTTCCTTGCCATCGATGCCGGCATGCAGATTGCTTACTTTCAATAATTCTTCAGCCATGATATATAAGTATTAAAACTTAGTTGCTAACTTGTTGGTATTCTGTAGGGACGCGCCGCGGCGCGTCCCTACGGTGTGTCAAAGGCGAAATGATTAGCCTACGCTGCCCTCGAGGGTGATCTCGAGGAGCTTCTGGGCCTCGACGGCAAACTCCATCGGGAGCTTGTTCATCACTTCCTTGGCATAGCCGTTGACGATAAGGCCCACGGCCTCTTCGGTGGGTATGCCGCGTTGATTGCAGTAGAATATCTGGTCTTCAGATATTTTTGATGTGGTGGCCTCATGCTCCACTACCGCCGAGCTGTTGGCCACTTCGATTACGGGGAATGTGTGTGCGCCGCAGGTAGAGCTGAGCAGCAGCGAGTCGCACTGGGTGTAGTTGCGCACGCCCTCGGCCTTGGGGGCTACTTTCACGAGGCCGCGGTAGCTGTTCTGGCTGTGGCCGGCCGATATGCCCTTGCTCACGATGGTGCTGCGAGAGTTAGAGCCGATGTGTATCATCTTCGTGCCGGTGTCGGCCTGCTGCATTTTGTTGGTCACGGCCACGCTGTAGAACTCGCCTACCGAGCCTTCGCCGGCAAGCACGCACGAGGGGTATTTCCATGTGATGGCCGAGCCGGTCTCTACCTGCGTCCACGACAGTTTGGAGTAGTCGCCGCGGCAGAGGCCACGCTTGGTAACGAAGTTGTAGACGCCGCCGCGACCTTCGGCGTCGCCGGCATACCAGTTCTGCACCGTCGAGTACTTCACCTCGGCGCGGTCTTCTACGATGATTTCCACGATGGCCGCATGCAGCTGGTTTTCATCGCGCATAGGCGCGGTGCAGCCCTCGAGGTAGCTCACATAGGCATCGTCGTCGGCCACGATGAGGGTGCGCTCGAATTGGCCCGTGCCCGAGGCGTTGATACGGAAATATGTCGACAGCTCCATGGGGCAGCGCACGCCCTTGGGGATGTAGACGAAGGAGCCGTCGGAGAATACCGCCGAGTTGAGGGCGGCATAGAAATTGTCGCGGTAGCTCACCACCTTGCCCAGATATTTGCGCACGAGGTCGGGATATTCGCGCACGGCCTCGGAGAATGAGCAGAATATGATACCCATCTCGGCGAGGCGCTCGCGGTGTGTCGTCCGCACCGACACCGAGTCCATCACCGCGTCTACGGCCATGCCCGAGAGTTGTTTCTGCTCTTCGAGGGGTATGCCGAGGCGGTTGAAAGTGTCGATAAGCGCCGGGTCTACCTCGTCGAGGCTCTTGGGGCGCTCGGAGTCTTTTGGTGCGGCGTAGTAGCTTATGGCCTGAAAGTCGATGGGCGGGATGTTGAGGTGCGCCCATGTGGGCGGCTCGAGGGTAAGCCAATAGCGGTAGGCGCTAAGGCGGAAGTCGAGCAGCCATTCCGGCTCGCCTTTCTTCTTGGAAATGAGGCGTATCACATCTTCCGACAATCCCGCCGGGATGATGTCGGTGTCTATGTCGGAGGTGAATCCGTATTTATATTCTCCCGAAGTGGCTTTGGAGAGTAGATCGTCGTTGTCGCTTTCGGGACGAGGGGTATTGTCGTTCATTTTTTGTCAGTTATACGATAGTGATAACAAAAAACATGCACTGTCAGTTGGCGAGATAGCCTAAAAGTTTGGGCGCGAGCTGCACTGTTATGCTCCGCCAAGGCTTGTCTTGCCGCTGGAACCGCGCCTTGTCGGCAGGGCAAATGCCTAAGTACACGTTGATTGCCAGCGAAGTGAAGAGCAGCCAAAGGAAGGTGCGCATTATGGCGCCGGCCGCACGGTCGAAAATCCCGAGCTTCACAGCCTTCAGTATACTGCTCAGCAGGCGGGCAAGAAGATTACAGCTCAGGAATACGGCCACAAACAGCACCGCATATACGCATGCGCGGGCTACGGCGGCATGTTCGGCGCCGCGGCTCACGAAATAATCGGCGACATCGCCGCCGAAAATACGGCATACTATCACGCCAAGGAGAATACCGGCGACGGTACCCACCTGACGCACAAGACCTCTGATCCATCCGGTAACCAAAGCTATGCCGATAATAGCCAATAATATCAAGTCGATAGCACTCATAATTTAAGTTTCACGAGCGAAACTTGTTTATTTTGTGTTTAAAATGATTAAGAAGTTTAGAATTACATTGGTAAATGTAAACTTTCTAAACTTGATAAACTGCACCAAAGGCGCTTTAAACCTCAAGTATGCAAGTTGCATAACCTGAACTCATAATTCAACCTGCAAATTTACAAAATTCCCCCGACAAGCGAAAATTTTTTACACCCCTCCCGAACCTTTTGCCGAGCCCGGCTGTTAGATACTGTGAAAGCGGCATTTTTCTGGCTTCATTAAAAAAGCCCAACAGTTAATTATAACTGCCGTTATCACCAATGTCCCGCGACCATACCCCATGGCGCGGGCTTTTTGTGTGCCTCAACAGGTACATCTTCAAACATACCCCCATAGAGCCTCACAGCACCCCCATGAGGACACACTACCCGCTGGGAATGAGCGTAAATACAGCTGATTGCCAAAGACAATAGAATACCGGATACAAGTAATATTCTTTTCATATCTCAATCATCTTTGGGAGTTCAGTTTTCTTGCTTAATTTGATTCCTATCAGGTCGGATAGTTCGGGTCCGTATTTTACACGCTTTACGGGCAGCTCGGGGCGGTATGTTCTATATTCACGGTCTTTGAGCCATCGCAAGCCCATGTCATGGAAATTGATGAGCCTGAATCGACCCGAGTCGGTCAGCAGCAGCCATGTGGCGGTGGCGTCGCATATACGGCCATAGAATCCATCGGTGTCTACCTTGCCCATATATTTATAGTCAGGCAATATCTTGAACCAGCTGTCGTCATAACCATTATATCTGATATAGAAATTTATACCTTTAAGCTCTGCAACGTATACTTTATCTTCAGAATTAAAAAAGCTCCTGAACCCTGTAGAACAATCGGCTGTGATGATTATGGCAATATCATCCTCCAAGCGTTTTAACTCGCGGTTATATCGCATGCCATCCCAGAGTATAATTTCATCGGTCTCTACATCGTAATTATTTGCTTTGGCTACAGGTACGATGTATTTCGTCAGAAATTCTTTCAGATTTTTATCGGTTATCACAGCCCGTTGCATATAGTAATCCTGCTCTACAGCCGAAGCCTGCAGGCACAGTACGCAGACGACAGCCATAGCGAGAGCCCTAACGTTATACCATAATGATTTCATCGCGCAACTAAAGGTTTGACTTGGAATCACAATTTATGGATGTATCGTTTGGAAGATAATACAGACCTCTTAGATTACCGGTGAAAAACCAATCGTTATCTTCGTTGAATTCAATTCTGGTTTTTTTATCAAGAATCAATATACCTATCCAGATTGTAGATAATGAAGTCATGGTGGGTTCGGAGCGGGGGACATTTTCTGTAAAAGAATGTAAATTAAGGCAATAAGTTTTACCTTCCTCGATTATATCATATTTTTCTAAAGAGTCAGTCTTTTGTGGAGCCTGAGATAAGATACGATATTGTTTATCATTCTTGCTTGCATAAATGAAAAACCAATTTTTTTTCTTGCTGATTTTTTCTATCTTGAATAGATTTGAGGTGTCACAATTGTCACAGGCAATGCATTTTTTTGACATGCAGAAATTAACAACGCATATTGCAATCGCCAGCGCACAGACTCTGATAAGCCGGTGCGATATTCTACTCTTGATAGTCGTAATCATATCACGCACAATTGGTTTCCGGCAAATATAATGAAATTTGTCGGGAATGCAAAATAATGTGTTGATTTATTGCGGGTTTCAGTTGCCGGAGGCTGTGGAGAGCATGTAGCCGGAGGCGGTGCGGGTATTAGAAATCATCCTCTCCCAATGTATAAGGTTTATCTTCGAAGATGTTGCCTTGTGGAGTATGATAAAGATTTACAGAATGTCCGACATCTGAGTCCGGGATGTATAGACCGATTCTGAATGAGAGTGTGTCATTGCTCTTTCCTTCAAAGTGCAGAGAGGTTATATTTAAAAGTTTAATATCATGAACATTTAAAAACTTGTTGATTTCTGAGCGCGTAAAGGTCAGCGTGTCAACGTTATCTCTGATCGAATCTTTGGGCTCTATTGTGATAAGGCCAGATACACCATTGTATACTTCAACAGTATCCCAACCTTTACGGCTATAATAGACCAATTCAGCGGAGTCTCTGTTTTTGTTTTCAATCAATGTTGTTCGGATGATCATGTCCTCCAATTCGGTAGTTTCGGTTTTATCGTAAAAGAATGGCGATCTCGGTTTTTCGATACATACCTTCTCTCCTATATAATCGAATTCTATTTCAGGAGCGATTGTGTCAGTCTCTATGGTATCGGCTATTGCTGAATCGCATAAGTTTTCTGCGCTGTCTATTTCAACAGCCTCTTGTTCTAAGACTTTGGAAGTCCTTTCCGTGCAACTGATGAACAAAGACAATAGAATGCCTGATACAAGTAATAATTTTTTCATAAATCTATTTAGTTATTTCTTTCGGTAGGTTGTCTATTTCTTTTTTATTTAAAAGTGTCGGTAATTTTTTAGTTCCGCTACCTACAACTTCAACTCCCGATAAAGTTCCGCCATTGTAAGTGTTGTTATCGATTTTAGTCAATTTTTGTGCGTCAACTAATTTTGTAGAGTTTATTGCCGGGTTTATATTTTCACCATTTAACTTAATTTCATAATGTAGGTGGGGTGAATAATCGTTTATTTTTCCTTCGCCAGTTCCTCCAATTTTTCCTACTTCCTGACCTTCTTGAACGTAAGAACCTATTTGAAGTCCGTCACTCACTTCACTTAAATGCATATATGAAGTTGTGACACTACCATCCGGAGACTGAATATGAAGTCTTGTCCCTCCTGCGTCAGAGTCTTGTGTATAGAGTGTAAGTCCCACAACCTCACCTTCGTGAGTCGCTAATACAGGTGCTCCTAAATCATCATCTCCTGAGCCAATATTTATATCGATACCTTTGTGTGTACGTCCGTTATCTCGTGGAGCTCCAAAATTATTCAGATGACTACGATATTTCCCATTATAAGTTTCATTGACAGGCCATTCTCTGAATCCGTCATTGTCTATAAATGAAATAGGATTTTGAAGACAGAAATTATACGAAGTGAAATCCTTTCGCAGTTCTTGCATAGGGTCTTGCGATATCCACCGGCCTATTGCGGGGTCGTACATTCGGGCGCCGTGGTCGGCGAGGTTGAGGCGGGAGTCGGTGAAGAGTTCCTTGGCGGTGTATTTGTAGCGGTTGGCGTCGGGTGATGTTGACTCGGCCATGGGCATGCCGTAGGGGTAGTAGTAGGTGGTCTGGTCAAGGACTGTCGCTCCGCTGTTGTCCTGATGGACTACGGCGCGGACGTTGCCCTGCCACAATGAGCGCGTATACATGGAGAGCTGGGAAGTGTAGGGGAAATTTATATTAATCATCATACCAATAATCATATTCTAATTCAAGTGAATCATTTTCATGGGTATAATGATATAGAAATGTATAAGAGCAATCGGTGTCGGGTATGCTCAGGTGAATTCTGAAGAAAAGGGAGTCATTCCGGATATCATTGATACCAAGATAACGTATTCTGAAATAATCTATATCTATATGAGGATTGTTTATAATACGATTTAAAGAGCTTCTGCTAAAAATAATAGTATCAGACTCAATAGATTTTTTGTAATCCGTAATTATGAGTTTAATATCCGCCCCCATCCTTACAAAAGTATCTCCGTAAATTACATACTTTATGGGTTCAGAAGGATTACGGTATATCTCGGTCTTTATGTGTATGGCGTTTACTACACTATCTATGGGCTCTGGAAAACCGATGTAATCATCAACGATTGGATTATCAAATTTTATAGTTTCGTTTTCAATAATCTCTCTTTCTAAAATAGTTACTAATGTATCCTCAACTGAAATGGATTCGTTGGGTAGGATATAGTTTTTCATAGGCTCATTGTCTCCAATAATACTGGAATTTTTTTTACAGCCCATGAACAAAGACAATAGTATGCCTGCTACAAGCAATAATTTTTTCATTTAGTTATTTCTTTAGGTAAGTTGTCTATTTCTTTTTTCGGTAAAAGTGTCGGTAGCTTTTTTGTTCCATTGCCCACAACCTCTACACCTGACAATGTTCCACCATCGTAAGTGTTGTTATCGATTTTAGTCAATTTTTGTGCGTCAACTAATTTTGTAGAGTTTATTGCCGGGTTTATTAATTCTCCATTTAATCTTATTTCATAATGGAGATGAACGTCTTGTCCTCGCTCCAATCCTTTTCCGGATCCTCCGATTTTACCTATTTCTTGTCCTTCTTGGATGTAAGAATCTTTTTGAATTCCTTCACTAACTTCGCTTAAGTGCATATAGGTGGTTCTTACACTACCATCAGGAGATTGAATATGAAGTCTTGTCCCGCCAGGGTTTGAGTCTTGTGTATAGTATGTAAGCCCCACAACCTTACCTTCATGAGTCGCTAATACAGGGGCTCCTAAATCATGATCACCTGAGCCGATATTTATATCTACTCCTTTATGTGGACTTGTTCTATCCTTTGTTGATCCAAAGTCATTTGAATGTCGACGTGACTGTCCATTATAAGTTTCATTGACAGGCCATTCTCTGAATCCATCATTGTCTATAAATGAAATAGGATTTTGCAGACAGAAATTATACGAAGTGAAATCCTTTCGCAGTTCTTGCATAGGGTCTTGCGATATCCACCGGCCTATTGCGGGGTCGTACATTCGGGCGCCGTGGTCGGCGAGGTTGAGGCGGGAGTCGGTGAAGAGTTCCTTGGCGGTGTATTTGTAGCGGTTGGCGTCGGGTGATGTTGACTCGGCCATGGGCATGCCGTAGGGGTAGTAGTAGGTGGTCTGGTCAAGGACTGTCGCTCCGCTGTTGTCCTGATGGACTACGGCGCGGACGTTGCCCTGCCAGTCGTGGATGTAGACGTGCTCTACGCTGTCGATATAGCCGATGGTGTTGTTGAAGCGGGCGAATTTTCCGTCCTCGAATTCGTAGGGGCCGTAGGTGTCATAGGTGTGCGTCTCTGTCTTGTTGGTCGGCCACCACGGGCGCGTGCCGAGGTCTATTGCCGGCGAGATGGGTGTGCCCTGCCGCTTGGTATATGAGCGGCTAAGGCGCGTGCCGGTGGCGGTGCGGGTGTAGGTGCTGTAGTCGAAGAAGGGTGTGCGCGTTGCCGAGCGGAGCATATTGTTGTAGTCCCACTCGTATTTCAAGCCCTTGTTGCTGTCAACCAGCATATTGCCGTTGGCGTCGTAGGCGTACTCGGTGTCGAGGTCGACGCCATCGGCGAAGTTCATCGTCGATTCGGATATCACCGCCGTTGCCGCGTCGTCGATCTTGACTACGCGGTTGCCCTCGTAGGTGTAGTCGAGCAGGTCGATATACTCCATGCTCGATGTCCCCGCCCGCCCCCGGCGCGACAGGTGTGTGATGTTGCCGTTGAGGTCGTATTCGTAGGCTACAGGTCTTCCGACGCCGTTTAGGAATATCATGGCGGAGGTGAGGCGCCCGGCATTGTCGTAGGTGTAGGAATTCGACGTGTTTGCCCCACCGGTGATCTTATCGTTGATACTGCCTATAGAACCGTTGTAGTACCGCGAGAACTGCCCCTGATTCGACACCGTCTGCTCGAATACGGGCGACGAGCGCTTCACCAAAGAGCCGCGCACATCGTAGCTGTAGCTCTCGGAGAGGAACAGGAGCTTGTTCGATTCCTGTTGCCCTATGCGGTTGTATTTTATCTGCTGTAGAGTGACCGGCATGCCCCAGTCATACGACAGTCGCTCGCGCACGAGGCGCCCCCATGCGTCGTAGTCGTAGTAATAAGTACTGCCGGAGGGCGAGGATGGGTGCTTGAGCTCGAAATAGCTCGACGATAGCGAGCCGTCGATATTGTACTCATTCTCTGTGGTAATACACACTCCCGGGGTGTGGAAAGTCTGCATTGTCACCGTCGGGCGCTCTTCCTTGTCGTAGAGGCTCATGGAGGCTGCGAACCGCGCCGGCTCCGAGCCCATCACACGTTCGAGCGTGCCCGTGACGAGCCCGTAGGCCGACGTAGCCCGGGCCTTGACCTCGGCCGGCATGTCGGCGAAATGGGAGCGCACGCGGTGGTAGTAGTCATCGTAGTATGTGGCGGTGTAGACCTCGGCGCCGGCAAGCGTGATGTCAGACACGTAGCCGGTGGAGTCGAGCCCGGCGACGGAAGAGTCGTAGCGCGCCCTCATGCGCCCTGTGGCGGCTGTCGGCTCGTCGCACACGCCGGTAAGCACCGGGCGGGGGGGGGAGCCGGTCGTAGAGATTGAATCGGCATTTGCCGTCGGCGCGCAGATTGCCGTCGGAGGTGTAGGCCACGAGGCCGTCGGGGTCGTAGACCGTGGTCACCGGCGCCGCCCCCGGCATTTTGGCATAGACGGGGCGCAGGGCTTCGTCGTAGCGGTAGACGTAGGCATATTCCTCGATGAGGTCGTCCATATTGCCGTCGCTGATGTCATAGCTGCGGTCGCCGAGCTTTGCCGCTCCCATGGGCTGGAGCACGAGCGCCACGTCGCCCCACAGGTTATATAAGGTGTATGTGTCGATGTATTTTCCCTCGACCAATACCTTGCGGGTGAGCACGGTGCGCCCGCGCCAGTCGGAGAACGAGAGGGTGGTGTGGCCGTCAGCGTCGGTGGCGTGCACCACATCGAGCGTCGCCGCCGGATGGTAGCCCGAGCATACGAGCCGGTCGCCCTCAATGCGCAGTCGGCGGGCGGCAAGCTCGCCCGAGGCGGTGTTGCAGATATAGCGCGCAGTGGCCGCGTGCCCCTCGAGGTCTTCGCCCGGCGCCGTGGTGGAGATGATGTTCTTGGAGCCGTCGAGGTCGTAGATATGGTCGGTATAGGGGCGCCGGTCGCCATAATAGTTGCTGTCGTCGGCCGGCAGCGGTTGCCACTGCCGCACGGGGCGGTCGAGGGCGTCGTAGTCGGTGCGTGTGGTCACATCGCCGCCGTCGCCGCCGAAGCCCACGGCTACCTCGGCCACAGGCATGCCGTAGCCGTCGTATTCAGTCCGCGAGGCCGCCTCGCCCGAGGCTGTAATCTTGGTCTTGGTGATGGAATTCTCGGTGTCGGTGCCGAAGAACTTATAGCTGTAGCGCTCGGTGATGTCGCCGGCGGTGTTGCGCACAGCGCTCACGCGCCCGTCCGCATAGTCGAACGATTTCTTGCGCCCCGAGGGGTAGGTGATGGAGTTGCAGCCGATCAGTGGCAGGGGGGGATACTTCACGCGGGGGCGCGCCTCGTCGCCGGTGGCATACTTCTCCTGCAGCTCGCCATAGTCGGTCCACGCATATCCGAAAGCCGTGCCATCGCGCCGTCGCGAGGCCGTGGGTAGGCCGAGAGCGTTGTAGGCCGTATATGCCACGCTGTCGAGCACAGCGCCATGACGCCTCACAGCCTCCATGACAGGCCGCGTCAAGCCGCCGAAGCGCCCGTAGTGCACCACGCTCTCTATCGAGTCACGGTACGCTGCCCCGTGTGCCACCCACTTCTTGGCCACAGGCAGATAGCCGAGCCCGAGCCCGCTGAAAATCCGGCTCGTGACATCATTGCTGTAGAGGTCATACCGCGTCAGACTGTCGCCATTGCAGCTGTAGGTCACCCCGCGCGGGCGGAAGTAGAATAAGTCTTTATAGCCGCTCCAAGGTATGCTGTCATTATAAAAGCCCGGATGTCTGACTACTCCAAAGAAAGAGCCATTGTCGTCTGCCGGAATTTTAGATTCCCTTTGTTGATACACATAATCCTCCGCCATCACCCGGCTCTTGCCATCGTCGTAATGCCTTGTAGTCTTCTTACCGGTGCATACAATGCGCATGTAGCTTGCATATAGGGGCGCATGCGCCATATATGCGATATCTTCGATTGGCATTTTAGTCCCATTTATGCCAAGACCTAAATAAGACCTGTAGCAATAGGTCTCATATTGGAGTCCGACTGCGATATCTGTTGTCAATTTTTGTGTATGGTACGAGAAAACTTCCGTTATATGCGGTGTGTACGTTCCGTTTGCGGTGGTGTATGATATCTTGCGTAAGAGCATAGGCTCACCGCCAAAGATTTCTTTATACGCCATTCCCGGAGCATGGTTGGAGAATACACCGGCGTATATGTCGTTGAGGTTGGGAGACCCTCCTTTGGGGTAAAGGTAGGGGTTTGTTTTCTGATCGGCAAAGCTCGGCTGACCTACAGCTATGCCTCCTTTGATAGACGAGATACAGTGACTCAGGTCATATTCATACCTTTTCTTCAACGGTGCTTCAGAGCCACCGTCGCTTATCATCTCCTCAACCGCTCCATAATAAATCTTTGCGCTTTCAAGAGGCTTGCCGGCTGAGCGGGCCGAGGCGGTGAATGTAACCGACATGCTGAAGTTACTGTATTGTTTTTGGTTGCCGGCCATGATATAGTTGCATGTGCCGTTTGGCGCAAGAAAAGTGCTGATACAAAATGCATTGAGGTCGATGTCGCAGACAGGGTCATAATAGCTGAACTCCCTGTACCTCTTGCGTCCGGTGCCTTGGTCTTCAGTTGTTATGGATTTTATGCGTGTGCCTACTGCCACCTCCTGCCCTAAGAGGCCGGCCTTCTCCAAGGTTATAACCGAAGGCTCATAGTCAAAGGTCGTAATGTTGCCTTGATGATTTTCAATACTTTTCAGCAGCCCTGTGCTGAGACATTCCCTGTCAATCCTACGTGTGTTGCGTATCTCAAGTTTTTCAGTAAGCACACTCTCCCTATCGGCGGCACTGCTGTAGTATCGGTTGGGATAACCGAAAATATCACCTGCACTTTTTGAATCGCCAAAGTAGGAGAAATTGTAGCTGTCGACAACACTTTCATCTGCATAAAAAGTCAGTTTGTCGAGAAAGCGGCGTCTTGAATGGGTCTTGGATGAAAACTCAATCCGCTTCACCTGTTTGCCATCGGGGTCTGTCAGGCTTATAGCCGAGAGTCTGTCGGCAGTGCCGTTAAAATCCGCAGACTGTGGAGATGTCTCAAAATCAAGATTTATCGTGCCGTTTTTTGAAACGATGGAAGCGGGATAGGGCGGAGTATTGAAAGTCGTCCTTGCCTCAGTCATGACACCATGGGTATTGTCCATGGTATTAGAGCCGGTCGTTGTGCCGGAGGAACCCCACGAACGCGTCATTACAAGCAAATCATTTACTTTACATCTCTTCCAAGTAGTTCCCGGAGCATAATTTATTATAATGGAGTCGCTTTTTTCCGGAGCTGTAATTTTGGTAAGGTGCCAAGAAGTGACAGCGGAATAGGCAGGGTTGTATTCTCCTATAGAAATTGGCGACAAAACAGATATATAATCAATCGTCTCCTTCTCAGTATACTCATATACAACACCTTCCGGGGTGGTTACCGTGAAGCTCTCTGTGGCGAGAAAATTGTCTGCGACAGGTGTGCGCTCGATTTTCAGCTCCGTATAATTCAAAAGGGTGATAAGGCCATCGATGATGAACGACACCGATTCGCCGTCGGGAGTCACAAGCGTATACCTGTCAGGATTGCCATCCTTTTTGCGGTCAAGCAAGTCATTGTAATAGTCAATATCATAGCTATCTGTCTGAAAATCCAGCGGGGCGGTGGTGCAATCGTCGGGCATGCCGCAGATCTGGCGCGATACCGAGCCGAGGCCTGTCAGCGTCCATCCAAGGCCCACATACCCGGCAGTCTCTGTCACCTTCTTTGCCTCGCAGCGGTAAGTGAGGCCGAGCGACACACCGCACGAAGGCGTAGACAGCGACACCAAGGGCACCGAGAACGAGGCCGAGCCCGTGGCATACGACACCGGGCAATCGGCATACTGCCTCATCTGCTCCACATCGGGCGACGGCTGCGTGACGCGCTCGCTCACCGTCCGCGCCGCGTCGTCGATATTATCCGCACCCCGCGAGGCCACTCCGGCGAGCAGGGCGACAAGCAGCAAAAGGAAGCGCAAGAATCTCATGACACGGTATTATGATTGGTTTCACCGGCAAATATAATGAAATTTGTCGGGAATGCAAAATAATGTGTTGATTTATTGCGGGTTTCAGTTGCCGGAGGCTGTGGAGAGCATGTAGCCGTGACCGGAGAGGGTATTAGAAATCATCCTCTCCCAATGTATAAGGTTCTTCTTCAAAGATATTGCCTTGTGAAGTATGATGTAGATTTAACCAATAGCCGACATCTGAGTCCGGAATGAAAAAACCAATGCTGAAGGAAAGGGTGTCGTTGCTCTTGCGCTCAAAGAATAGAGAGGTTATTTCTAAACGCTTGATATCATTGAGTTTTAAAAATTTATTGATATCTGAGCGAGTAAAGATTAGAGTGTCTACGTCATGATTGATTGAGTCCTTGGGCTCTATTATAATAACGCCTGATACTCCATCGTACACGTGCACTGTATCCCAGCCATTACGGGTATAGTAGACTAATTCTTCCTTGTCTCTGTTTTTGTTTATCATCAATGTTGTTCGGATTATCATATCCTCCAACTCTGTTGTCTTGATATCGTCGTAGAACGATGGCGTCGGTATTTCTACACATACCTTATCTCCGATGTAATCAATTTCGGTTTCGGGAGCGATTGTGTCAGTCTCTACAGTATCGACTATTACTGAATCGCATAAGTTTTCCGCGCTGTCTATTTCAATGGCCTCTATTTCAACTGCTTTAGAAGTCCTCTCCGTGCAGCTGATGAACAAAGACAATAGAATGCCTGATACAAGTAATAATTTTTTCATAATTCAATCTTCTTAATTAATAGGTATTGCAGCCCGCTGAGGGCTCTCGGCTGTTTCTATGCGGATAAACGGTATGTCGCGAAGCTCTTCCGGCATTATCCGATAGGGCAACGCCGGGATATACTTCCGGCACTCGGGGTCTCTGAGCCACGAGCTGCCGAAATCCTCTTCATAGATACAACGGAAATAGTCGTCGGATATTTTGAAACTCCACACAACGCTGTTATCACAGATTGTGAGAGCTCTGATAAGGCTGTCGTCTTTACCTACATATAGTTTCTTTGTCGACGGTTTGAAAAAATCATTTTTCTTTTCAAAGTTTTTGAAATATATCTGAATACCATCAATGTCGGCACGAAAGTATTTCCTGCCATTTTCGTTGATTTTAAGCCACCCCGGCGGGTAAGCGCATTGAGCCGTTATTGAAATATAAATAGCCTTGTAAGGCTCGGATTTATATTGACATACAGTAATGATGTCGTGCTTGGGGTTGTAATTGTTTAACTTTGCCAAGGGGCATATATAATTCTTCAAAAAATTTAATAGAGGAGTATCGGCTAACACGGCTGCATTTACATATACATCTTCATTGCTTGCCGACAGCACTTGTCCCCAAGCCAATGATGGCAGGAGCACAAAGAGAGCAAAGAAACAAAGGAGTCGATTCATGTCAACTTTCTGACTGACGTATTCGTGCTGCTCGCATAATACCTCATGAGAATATTCCGTTGTTATAGGCACATCGAGCTGAAAATACCAGTATGCAGAAGATAAAAGAACCTAAGAAGAATGAGAAAGACACTACTTTGTCTTTGGTAGTGATTCTCTCAGGATTTTCAATCAGTTTACGATATTGGCCTTTATAGATAACTGTAAAGTACCAAATAACACCCCATATAGCTACTATACAATAAACAATTATCATAGCGGTATTAGTTGGTAATCGATTATCTGTGAGATGATATATTCCCCAACTAATTAAATGCATAATTGAGGTAGCATATAGCAATATTGCCACTAAAAACATCAATGAAGTCGAGAAAACAGCATCATCATTCCCATTCCCGACCTTAACTTGAAATTTAAAACAGCTATAAAATAAAGTATTTAAAAATCGTTTCATGATTTCAAAGATTATCCTGACTCAATTCTTTTCCTCAGTCAAAAAACTTGGTGAAATCACGTTCTTTCACTGTTGATGTGTCATTTGGAAGATAGTAAAGACCTCTAAGGTTTCTTGTAAAATAACAATCTAAAGTTTCCTCGTCAGAACCGAATTCAATTTTCGTGCCGTCATCAAGTTTTAAAGTCCAATGAACTTCAAACACAAACAGATTGACGCCATTCCACAGTGGTGCGTAGTTATAATAATGGTCAAGATTGAGACAATATGAATTTCCGGTCTTTATTTTATCATACAATTTTAAAGAGTCTGTGTTGTCGGGCTCGCGAGTCACTATACGGAAGAACATGTCATCTCGTTTTGCAAAGATAAAGTAATATTTTCCATCCTTTTTTATTTTACTTATTTTGTATATTTTTTCCTCGTTGCAGTTTTCACATGAAATACATCTATGAATATTGCATGAGGAGGTGAAAACCGCCACCCCGGCGAGCAGGGCGACAAGCAGCAAAGTGAAGCGCAAGAATCTCATGACACGGTATTATGACAGGTTTCACCGGCAAATATAATGAAATTTCCTTTAATTACAAGACTTTACGCTTTTATTTGCAAAATAACGGCTGACTGCCGCTTGGCAATCAGCCGTTAAGTTTATGTCAGAATGGACGTCCGCCGGGGCCTCCACCGCGTGGTCCGCCGCCTCGCGGTCCGCCGTCGCGAGGACCGCGGCCTCCGTCGGGGCCTTCTTCAAGTCCTTCGGGGCGCGAGGCGCCTTTGCCGAAGGTGTTGAAGCGATAGGCGAATGTCACCATCACGTAGCGTGTGAGCGAGTTGTAGCGGCTGTCGCTGATGTAGTTGGCTGTTACGCTGCGCTGGATGTTGCTGCGCTGGCCGAGGATGTCGTAGGCCTTAAGTGTTACGGTTGCTGCTTTGCCGCGCAGGAATTGATATGAAATGTTGGCATTCCACATCCAAGTCTTTGTGTCGAATCCTTGCGAGTAGCCGCTGGTGGCGGAGTAGTTGAGGTCGGTGCCTAAGGTCACGCCGAATGGGAGGGTGTAGGAGCCGTAGAATGAGCCGCCATAGCTGTGGACAGTGCGGTTGCTCTGCTGCGCGAAGGAGTTGTGTGTGGTCTGAATGCTGTATGATGGGCGTATCTCGAGTTCGAGGTTGTCGGGACGCCATGCGAGGCCGAAGCTCTCGCGGGCTGAGAATGTGCCCGAGCTGTTGCGCTGGCCGTTGTTGAAGCCTTCGGTGTTGCTGAACGAGAGCATTACATGGTTGTTGAATGTGAATGCTTTGTTGCGGAAGGGGAAGGATATCATGTTCATGCCGCGGATGTTCCAGACGCCGTTGACGTTGGTGTAGGTGGTTGTCTGTCCGCCGGTGGTGGGGTCGTAGGTTGTCTTGGATACGATGGAGTTCTGCTGCATGCTGGCGTCGAGCATGAGCATTATGGCGCGCTGAGCCTCGCTGTTGAAGTTCTGGTAGCGCAGGTTGGCGTTGTGCGAGAATGTGGGCTTGAGGTCGGGGTTACCGATGACGATCTTCAAGGGGTCAGACATATCGGCTACGGGCTGCAATTGTGCCAGCGAGGGCTGTGAAGAGCGGCCGTTGTAGTTGATCTGCAGGCTGCGTGTCTTGTTGAATTTGTAGCGGTAGCGCAGGAAGGGGGCGAAGTTGAGCACGTCGCGTCGCGGAATGTCTTTGTCGTGGTTGATGAGGTTGATTGATTTCGACATCTGGGGCACCAGCGACAAGCCTACATTGAGGTTGGCCTGCTTGCTTACATGTCGGTAGCCGAGGCGGATATCCTGATTCATGTAGTCGTTGCGGAAGCTGTTTGAGAGCTCGGGGTTGAAGATGAGTTCTTCGGCGATAATGGGGTCGCTCTCCCATCCGTCGGGGAAGGTGACGGGATGGTCGTAGGTCATCTTGTCGGCGTTGTTCCACTGATATGTAAAGCGGTATGCGAGGGTGAGGTAGTTGCCTTTGGAGGGGTCGCCGAGGGGCTCGGTCCAAGTGAGGCGGCCGCCTACGCTGTTGCTCCAAGTGTGGTTGTCGGCAAACTGGTCGTAGAGGTCTACGGAGTCGTTGAGGAGGTAGAATTTGTTGAAGGAGTATGTGTTGGCGTTCTCGCGTACATTGCTCAGTCGGTATTGGGCCCATACAGAGAAGGAGCGTCCTTTGCGGCTGCGGAAGTTGTGGTTATAGGTCAACTGGCCGCCGAATTCGAAAGAATGACCGTCGCTGGTGCTCTGGTTGAGGCTTCGGGTTACCATCTGCCCCAATGCGCGGCCGCCGGCGTAGGTAGATGAGGAGTCGGTCTTCCACGAGTCGTTATAGTTGAGCGAGATGTTGGGCCGGAACTCGAAAGTGTTGAAGCTGTCGGGTTTCCACTGTATGCGGAAGTCGGCGCGCAGGTTGTGACCGCGGTCTTTGGAGTGTGAGTCGCTGCGCTGAGTCGAAGTGGAGTCGGTGAACAGGTATTGGCGCTCCTGCGAGGTGATGGTGTTTCGGTCGTTGTGGCTGTAGAGCACGTCGCCTCCGGCACGGAATATCTCGCCGTTGCCGATGTTGAAGTTGAGGCCGAAAGCCTGCGAGGTGTTGATACCGTTGTCGCCACCGAATCGGCGGAAACGTCCTGAGGCGCCGTCGCGTACGCGGTTTTCGTTGATATTGTTTGCACCGCCGAGTATGGTGAGCTGATTGCCTTCGCCCCAGAAGCGGCTGACGGTGAACAGGCCGTTGTAGCGGTTGTCGGTGCCATATCCGGCCTCGACATTGCCAAACCAGCCGTTCTCCATGCCTTTCTTGACGGTGAGGTTGATGACGGTCTCGTCTTCGCCGTCGTCAACACCGGTCATGCGTGCAAGGTCGCTCTTGCGGTCTACCACCTGCAGCTTGTCGATCATGTCGACGGGGAGGTTTTTCGACGCTACGGTGGGGTCGTCGCTGAAAAATTCTTTGCCGTTGACAAGAATCTTGCTGATTTCCTTACCGTTGATTGTGATTTTGCCCTCGCTGCTGACTTCGGCGCCGGGGAGGCGTTTCACGAGGTCTTCAACGACGGCATTTGGCTGAGTCTTATATGAGTCGGCGTTGAATTCTATGGTGTCTTCCATCACCTTGATGGGAGTCTTGATACCGGTGACGACAGCTTCTTTAAGCGCGATGGCACCCTCTTTGAGCACGAAAGTCTTCAGGGTGATGTCTTTGTCGGCAACGGTGATGTCGCGTGTCTGCGGCTCGAAACCGACGTAAGAGGCTTCTACGATATACTTACCTTTGTTGAGGCCGCTGATAGTGAAACGTCCGCTGTTGTTGGTAACGGCGGCTTTGACAAGTGATGAATCGCGGGCGGCCAGCACGCGTACAGATGCTTGTGGGAGGCTTTCGCCGCTTACATCTGTCACACCCCCGAAAAGAGAGGCGGCCATCACGGTCGCCTCACTCAGGAATGCAAAAACCATCAAAACAATAAAGTGTCTCAATTCTCTCATTTTCATGTTGCAAAATTAATGCATATACATCAATGCTGCAAGTGTCTTTCTACTTTAGCGGCTCAAATATCGAAAAAAGGCCATATTTTATCGATGAAGCTGCGAAAGGTCGGCTCCGGCGGGTGTCTGGAAAATCCGCAGGCCGAAGCGGCTTATCACGGCATATACGTGGTCGAAGATGTCGCTCTGGGCGTTTTCGTATTCCTGCCATACTGTGGATCGGGTGAAGAAGTAGAGCTGCAGGGGCAGGCCGGAAGGGGTGGGGTCGAGCTGGCGCACCATGTGGAGCAGGTCGGGGTTGACGAGCTCGTTTGTGGCGAGGTAGTGCTCGAGATAGTTGCGGAGCAGGCGCAGGTTGACAACGCGCGAGGCCGTGTCGATGTCGAGGCCTTCGAGCCAACCCTCGGCTTCGAGAGAGGCGAGTTCGTCGGCGGTGCAGAAGCGCACCGTGTTGGCGTCGATATATATGGCGCGGTCTACGCGGCGACCGCCCGATGTGCGCATGGGTTCGTAGTTCTTGAAAGATTCCGACACGAGCGAGTAGGGCGGCACTGTGGTGACGGTGTTGTCCCAGTTGCGCACTTTTACAGTCGTGAGCGACACATCGAGCACCTCGCCGTTGGCTCCGTGCTTGGGAGCTTCTATCCAGTCGCCGCGGTGGAGCATGTTGTTGGCGGTGAGCTGCACCGAGGCCACAAGGCCCATTATTGTGTCTTTGAACACCAACATCAAAATTGCGGCCGAGGCGCCGAGGGCCGTGATGATGGTCACGGGAGAGCGGCCTATCAATATGCTCACACCTATAATGACTCCCACGCCGATGATGATGAGCTTGAGCATTTGGAAAATGCCCTTGATGGCGTAGAATTTATAGCGTGGTCTTGCGGCGAGGGCCGAGTATGTGTTGCCGATGAAGATGGTGACTATCCTTACGGCTGCCCAAACTATATAGAGCGATGTGACGGCCGATAGCCAATAGAATGACTTTGGGTCGCTGCCGAAGAATCCGGGCAGAGCCCAGCGCACCATTATTGCCGGGGCGAGCTGTGAGACGGCCTTGAGCAGACGCATGTTGAAAAGGTCGTCGTCCCAGTCGGTGGGGCTGTGGTATATTATGCGCTCTACGATTTCAAGGAGTTTCTTCACTACATAGTAGGCGGCAAAGGCGAGCACACCCGTCGCCACAAGGAGCAGGAGCCCGATGATGGTCGGCGCCCCGGCGCAGGTGATATGCTCAGCCAAGTATTCACGTATGGTTTCAAACATGGTGTGTTCCGTGTAAAATAGGATTGTATGGGAATTTTTTTTAGGGGCTTAGTCTGAATTTGGTTTGATTTTATCCAATACTGCTCGGCTGTTGTTCCAACCTCCGAATTTTTCCTCGGCTATTTGATCGGGATTTATATACAATACACCGTCAGACCATTCATGATGAAGAAATTGAGTGGTGACAGTAGTTTTGCCGGAACCATTCGGCCCGGCAATGACAATCATTTCCGGACGATGATTAATTGAGCCCATTACGATATTGCGCTAAACATTCTTCCCACTCTTTCCGGGCCTTGGCATATTGCCGCTCGTAATCGGCCTCAAAATTAAGCTGTGCCTCTGCGGCTTTTTTTACGGCAGCATCCCGGGCTTCCGACATTATTGCCTGAAGCATCTCGTCTGTGGGGGCTTGTCCGCTAAGAAATCTATAGGAGTTCAGCTCTTGTTCGCTCATCGGTTTCGTAATTGTTGCGTTTGTTTACAAATTTATAAATAAAACACTGAATTACAAAATTTTGTGCGAAGTATTTGCGGTTCTTAGGGATATTGTATTTTAGGCTTTTGTTCCGATAAGAATTGATAAATGGGCTTAACTCATTGAGTTAAGCCCATTTGTTGAGATTTGTCGGGGTGAGAAGACTCGAACTTCCGGCCTCCACGTCCCGAACGTGGCGCGCTGCCAACTGCGCTACACCCCGATCTTATTAGCGAGTGCAAAGTTAGCGACTATTTTTCAAGTCTGCAAATTTTTTGCACTTTATTTGTTTTAGTGTTTCGGTTCCGCAAGCGAAATTTATGGTTTGCAGTGGGTTGTGGATTGTCTGTTGCCGCCTACTGCCCACCAATTACAAACATTGAACCGGCTATTTGCCGTAGTTTAGGCGTGCCATCAGGGCGGTGAGGTCGATGATGGGCAGGGGGCGGTGGCGCAGGGCGGTGCCTTGGGTGTGTACTGACACTATGCCGCGGAGCGCGCCTACGGCTATGCCGAGCATGGTCATCATAAGACGTCCGGCGACAACAACCTCGTTGCCGTGCATTACGATGTTCGTGGCCAGATCCTCAACCTCGAAAGTCGTTATCACCGAGCTTACGAGCAGGCGCTGGCGCACCATGCCTATCGGGGCGATGTAAGAGCACGACACTACAAGAGATATCATGTTGCGGTCGAGGTCGGGAATGACGCGCACGTTCATGTCTACGCTCACTGTCTCATGGCGCAGCTTGCGCAGGGCGCAGCGGTTGATTACTGTGGCGCCGGGCACTTCACTCACCGATACGAGGCTCAATTTTACTTCGGTTTCTTTCATTTGCAGTAGTGATTTAAGTCTCGCGGGCGAAACTTGTGTGAATATCTAACGCTCCCAGGCGGTGCGTGGTTTGTTAGACAAGGGCAAATTTAGTGATTTTTTTCGAACACAAAGCAATTTGCAATAAAAAATTCAAGTTTGGCAAGTTGCCTTGCAACTTGAAAACTTGAGGCAGTTTATGTAGACTTAAAAAAAGTTTATTTTCTAAACTCCTTAAACCTTTTAAACTCAAAATAAACAAGTTTCGCTTGCGAAACTTAAAAAATCAGCGCGGAGAGCCTCGGCTGAGGCTTCCGCGCTGTTATCGTTGGTGAAGTGCGTGCTTATTCAGCTACTACTTCGAAGGGAATCTCAACGGTAACTTCTTTGTGAAGTTTTACAGTTGCTACGTATTCGCCAACTTCTTTTACGGGCTGCTTGATCTCGATGAGCTTGCGGTCAACGTTGTGGCCGAGTTTCTCGAGAGCTTCGGCGATCTGGATGTTGTTTACAGAACCGAAGATAGTGCCTGTAGCCGAGGTCTTGGCGCCGATGGTGAGCTTGAGGCCCTGCAGCTGAGCTGCGAGAGCTTCAGCGTCGGCTTTGATTTTGGCGAGTTTGTGGGCGCGCTGGCGCTGGTTTTCTGCCAGTACCTTAAGAGCCGAGTCGCTGGCTACGACAGCTTTGCCGGTAGGGATGAGGTAGTTGCGGCCGTATCCGTCTTTGACGGTAACGACGTCGTCCTTGTATCCGAGGCCGCTGACGTCTTCTTTGAGAATTAATTTCATAGTTGAGTCGGCTGTTAGAGGTTATTTCATCAAGTCGGTAACGTAGGGCAGAAGGGCAAGGTGACGGGCACGCTTAACGGCCTGAGCCACACGACGCTGGAATTTGAGCGAGGTGCCGGTGATACGGCGGGGGAGGATTTTGCCCTGCTCGTTGAGGAATTTTTTGAGGAATTCCGGATCCTTGTAGTCTACGAAGTTGATGCCGAAGCGTTTGAAACGGCAGTATTTTTTCTTCTTTACGTCTACCGACATCGGGGTGAGGTAGCGGATTTCAGATTGAGCTTGTGCCATTGTTTAGTCCTCCTTGTTTTCTACGGGTTGAGCTTGGGGTTGAGCGGCGCGGCGTGCACGACGTTTGGCGGCGTACTGTGCTGCGTATTTGTCCTGACGGAATGTGAGCCAACGTAGAACGCGCTCGTCGCGGCGGAATTCGGTCTCAAGCTTACGGATAAGCTGGGGCTCGGCGTTGAACTCGATCAGGCTATAGAAGCCGGTGGACTTTTTGTCGATGGGATAAGCGAGCTTGCGCAGACCCCACTCTTCGCTGTTCACGATCTCAGCACCGTTGTCGGTGAGCACTTTGGTGAACTTTTCTACCGCTTCCTTCATCTGGGCGTCAGACAAAACGGGAGTTAAAATGAAAACGGTTTCGTACTGCATTTTAAGTTGATAATTAATTGATTAGGTGGAATACTTCAATTCCGGCTGCAAAATTACAAAAAAAATCCCATTCCACAAAATAAATTTTCACCCTCAATGTTTAAGCTCGTTGAGTCGGTCGATTACTTCAAGGAATGAAAAGCACGTCGAGACTATGATAGCAATGATTATAAATGTTGACATCAAAAACATCTTCCTCTTCTGCGATTTGCTTAACTTGTCTCTTTTTTGGAATTCTTTGAGATAGCGCTCGTTGGTCCATGACACAAAATATGTTGCGAAAAAAGTAAACACTGCTATAGAGATAAACCAATATATTGACAATAAGCTATAATTGTCAGCAATAATACAAGCGATATTGCCTGCCAATGCTATTGTCGCCATAGTCAATAACATGACTGCTTTATCGATAAGCGCACAGATGGTGGAATCCGGACGTCGGTAAAGTCGATATATCTCTTGTCTAACTGTCTTGTAATCAGAATGCTTGTAAAGACTTGGGATAATATATTTGAATAACGGATATGCTGCTATGCAACCCATCTCGACTGCAAACCATTCAAAGAATCTGTAAAGACTGTAGTAGAAGTCTATCCAAATTGACTTGATATGTGACATCATGATTCTCATATCTCCGCAAAGTCTTACTGAGCCTTTTGCATGATGAGCCTTGCCTCGTCGGGCACGCCGCTCATAACCGATCCCATACTTGGGTACTCCGCTGTGCTTGCGCTGAAATCAGTGAGTAGCCATTCGCCGTCTGTTTTCTTGAAGCCGTATACACCGCCCCACATATAGTAGTTGTCAGTGACGATAAGGCAGGCGTAAGTTGGCGACGTACGCCAACACTGCTCGCCAAGTCCGAGTCTTGCCCGCTCGTTCACGTCGCTGTATATGTCGAGATACTTTTCGATATTCTCCTTTTGCCATGAATGAGAGCTTGCACGCCGAAGTTCACCATTATCATTATATTGAGACGGATAATCAAATCCTTTGATCGTTTTGGCCAAATGTGCCATGCGATATTCCCGGTCGTTTTCAAACTTCGAGAGAAAATCAAAGAAGCCCGAATCGTCATCGCTGAGTTTCATCTCATCAAAACCGGGCATATAGTAGATTTTCTTTATCTTCTTGTTGTCGATTTCAATTTTCATTGCACGGTCAAAGTTGTATGTACCTATTATATACTCTATGCTGTTGCCGCGTTGCAGGTATGCTTCTAAAAGAGAATCGTTGTCGTGAGCTTTGCGCACAACCTCTAAAACCCATTTTATCGAGTCCTCGCTCAGCTTTACACGTTTTGTCTCGTTGGTGCTGGGATTTACGATTTGGTAAAATTTTGTATTACTGTTATTTACGGTAGCCAAAGCTGAATCACAAAGAGCCTCTTTGACTATGAATGCAGGACATTGTGGCTCCGAGTTGCCACAAGAGCTTACAATTAAACCTGCAAGAAAAGTTAATAATAAAAGCTTTTTCATAATTATTTTTTTACATGTATTGGTTCTGATAAAAATCTTGGTATTATACCAAAAATTCCAAGCCAGCCTACAGCTCCTCCTCCCCAAGGAGTGCGATAGTTCCATCCGCCTGAATAATAAAAAGTGTCGGGTATGGGGTATTTCTGTAGTAATTTGGCACTGAAAAAGATTGTTTCTTCCCTTGGTATGTAGTTCGTACTGGTTACAACTTCATGATTAGGTTTGTGAAAAGGAAATTCATTTCGCTTACCTCCATAATCAAAAGCAATATATGTAGCAGGATAGAGTTCAAAATCTCCTGTTGAGATGTTTCGATAATTCTCTAAAATTTGAAGTATTATGCCTTTGAATATTTTATTCACTTCATAGACAGAGAATACCAGATATACATCGGTTCCGAATAGTCCATTATTATACGTGGAGCCTCCTTCCTCATAATTTCCTCCTGCTCCTATGAAATAGCTGTCTTCCATGGTGTAAATGTTTTGGGATAGACCCATGTGGCGAAGTATGCAATTGTTGTCTTCTCCTACATATTCCCATCCGTCTGGAGCGAGGGAGGCGTCAGTCACTTTTTCGTCCCAAATGTATTTATTATCAGTATTATTATGAATCCAACCGTTTCCGTCCGGGTCAATGATGTTGATTGGGTTGTTTGCGCAAAAGACGTAATGAGACATGTCGTGATAAATTTCAGAATAATTATCAACAGCATTCCAAAGTGTTGTCGTGGGGTCGTAAAACCTCGCGCCGTAGTCGTATAGGTTGAGGCCTCGGTCGGTGATAAGCTCTTTGCCGGTGTATTTGTATTGGTTGGCCGTCGGGTTTGTCGACTCGGGCATGGGCATGCCGTAAGGGTAATAATAAGTCTCCTGCTCAATTACGGGTGCGGAGTTCTCGCTCCTTACCACAGCACGAATATTTCCCTGCCGGTCGCGCACGAATGTGTGCACACCTATAGAGTCGATATAGCCAGTGGAGGTGTTTACGCGGTTGAACCGGTCGTTGGTATACTCATAATGCCCATAGTGATTGTAATAATCGCAGACAAGGAAATCCATGCCCGGATTCCATGGTTTCAATCCCGAGCCACTCCCGATAAGGCTTGCGGCAGAGAAAGGACGGGGTTTTAATGTAGGGATACTGTCGGAAACCTCAAGCAAATACCGGTAAGGCGCGTAGGCTCTTTGCAGAAGTGTGCCTGAGGCCGAGTGGGTAAACTCGACTACACCTTGGTCGAAAGCCGCTGTCGAGAGCATATTATTGCTGTCCCACCGGTATCTTACATCGCGGTTGGCGTCGTAGGTGGTGTTGCCGTTTGCGTCGTAAGTATATTCGATATCCTCGTCGGCGCCGTCGATAAAGTTCATGGTGGATTCAGATATCATAGTCGGTGCGGTGTCGTCGATTTTCACGACCCGGTTGCCATTGTAGGTGTAATTCAGTTTGTCGATATCCTGCACCATTGACGAACCGACATTTGACATCCTCGAGAGATAAGTCATGTTGCCGTTGAGGTCGTATTGATACGACGAGGGGCGGGTGGTGCCGTTTACAAATATTGAGGCACTCGAAAGACGGTCGGCATTATCGTAGAAGTAGGAGCTTGATATAGAAGCGCCTCCAGTAATCTTATCGAAAACACCGGCTACTGAGCCATTGTATTTTTCAGAGTAAGAGGTAGTCTGCGAGAAAACCTCTGAAGTCTGCTTAGTGAGCGAACCCCTGACGTTATATGTGTAGTTGTCGGTGAAAGCTCCCGTGAAATTGCTCTCTGGTGTGCCAATTCGGTTGTATGTCGGTTGTTGGAGTACAATCGGGTCGCCTCCGTCGTAAGATACGGTTTCCTGAGTCAGACGGCCGGAAGAGTCGTAAGTATAGGCGTGTGAGTCTGTGTGGCCACCGTCAGGGTGTATAAGCCGGTTGACTGAGGTGCTCACGCTGCCGTCGATATTATATTCATTGTCGGTGATCAGGCATACACCCGGGGAATGGAAAGTGCGCAATGTGCTGTATGGGCGGTCTTCAAGGTCGTATTTTATGACTGTGGCGGCATAGCGCGCGGGAGATGAGCCCATGACTCTTTCGAGGGTGCATGTCACAAGGCCGGTAGGCCATTCGTATTCGTCGATAAGGTCTGACGGAATATCTTCGATGTGGCGCAGATTGTAGTATCTGTCGTAATATGTCACCGTGTGGATTTCCATGGCCGGTAGAGTGGAGGCCGGTACATAGCCGGTTGAGTCTATGCCAATGGCGTCGCCGTCGAAAACGGCGCGCATTCTCGGTGTCACTGACGGCTCATCGCAGATACCGGTGACTACCGGGCGCGCGATATCGTCGTAGAGGGTGAAGCGGCATTTGCCTTTGCCGCGCAGGTTGCCGTCGACGGTGTATGCCACAAGACCGTCGGGGTCGTAAACTGTAGTCACCGGGTCAACACCGGGCATTTTGGCATATACCTGCCGCAGAGCGTCGTCGTAGCGGTAGACGTAAGCGTAGCGCTCGATCAACTGATCCATATTGCCATCGGAGATGTCATAGCTGCCGTCTTTTAGGGCGTCGGCACCCATGGGCTGCAATATCAGTACGACATTGTCGAAGTGGTCGTATAAAGTATAGGTGTCGATAAATTGCTTTGCCGAGAGTACTTTGCGGGTAAGAATGGTGCGTCCACGCCAGTCGGTGAAAGTCAAGGTCTTGTGACCGTCGCCGTCGGTGGCTCTTACAACGTCGAGATAAGCGTCAGGATATACGCCATTGCATATCAGTCTGTCGCCTTTGACTGTCAAACGTCTGCAACAGAGTTCGCCAGAAGCAGTATTGCAGGTATATTCGGCAGTAGTGGGGTGTCCGTTCATGTCTTTGCCGGGAGCTGTGGCGGCGATGATATTGTCCGAACCGTCAGCGTCGTAGATATTCTCTGTGAAAGCTCTGCTGTCGCCATAGAAGTCTGCCGCGCTCTCCGCCAAGGGCCTCGGTTGCCACTCCTTTACGGCTCGGTCGAGGGCATCATATTCGGTCTCCCCCACAACGTCGCCGTCATCGCCCCCGAATCCGATGGCTATCCTCTGTGTAGGTAAGCCGAATCCGTCGAATACCGTTCGGCGGGTTGCCTCGCCTCCGGCTGTCGCAGTGGTGGCCGTAACGGAGTTTTCGCCGTCTTCTTCGTAGTTGCTATAGGTGTACGACTCAATGACATCGTCGTTGTTGTTTCTTATTTCAGACAGACGCGTGTTGTCGTAGTTGAAAAATCTCATGCGCCAAGTCGGATATTTTATTGAATAGCAACCAACAAAATTTTCATAGCTGTATTCATAGATAATGTCAGAGCCTACGATTTCCTTACTCCACATTTCACCGTATGGCGACCAACGGTATTTGACTGTCGTACCGTCGCGTTGGGACACAAACTCGGGATAGTCGGTCGGGGTAAGGCATCCGGCATATCTCACGCTGTCGATCAAAGCGCCATGCCGGCGCACAGTCTGCATTATCGGGCGGACTGTCTGCTTGTCTTTAGTGTAGAAATATTGGGTATGAATAGAGTCGCAATAGTCTGCGCCGTGCACAAATGTCTTTTTTGCCAACGGCAGATATTTGGGCTTCCATATAGAGTTGAAGAATTTAGACTGCACATCTGTATTATATATGTATACTTCACTTATACTGTCGCCTGAGAAGCTGTATGTGACGCCTCGTGGACGGTACATTTCTGAAATGAGTATGCTGTCTTCGAGAAAGCCACGAAGTCGCCTTAAACGTCTTACTTTTGGAGCGTTCACGATCTCTGAGTTTATTTCTTTTTCAATAATCAGAGGCTCATAAACATAGTCTTTGCTTATAGTTCTTTCCTTTCCGTCGGGATAGTGGCGTGTTGTCTTGCTGCCCTTGCATACGAAATGGCGGGAGCAGGCATATACGTCACCGGTAGAAAAATGCTCTAACCATTTGATATTGTTTTCACTCAATTGCTCTCCACGGCAATTGAGGCTCTGATATATGAGGCTTTCGAAATGGCGGCTAACCAAGAGGGTGTCGGGTTTATCTATCCGATATGAGTATGTGGTGCTTGTGGCAGGTGTGTAGTTGCCGTTTTTATAAGCCATTACGGTCTTGGCCTTAAGCATAGGGCCTCCTCCATATTCCTCTACGAAATATTCTGTAAGTCTGTGAGGAGCGAATATGGAGCGGTATCTGCCCGGGTCTGCCGGGTTAAGAGAATCTTTGTAGCCAAGGTAAAGATTTCGAGGAGAGTTGAAACTGATAGGCTTGTGAGAATCATATTGCATTTTTGTGGAAATGCAGAGGCTGAGGTCATATTCGTAGCGGGTCTTTATCGGGCTGCTGAGTCCGGTGCCTGAAACCGTTTCCTCCACTGTGTCGTAATAAACTCTCATACTGCCCAACGACCTGCCTGCCCGGCGTGCAGTCGAAGTGAAGTCCACCGACATCACAAAACCGCAGTAACCTCCATCAATATGGTTTGAATTACATTTTCCGCTTGGTGCAAGGAAATCATCTATGCCAAACGCGCGTATATCCATATTAAGAGTGTCACCGCTATATTTGAACTCTCGCAATCTCTCGCGACCTGTAGACTTGTCGAGAGTTTTTATAGATTTTATGCGAGTGCCGACAGAGAGGTTATTATCCCATATACCTGTGTCTCCATGCAATTGAGCCGCTGCGGGTTCGTAGGTGAAAATTGTTCGTAATCCTGCTGATGTCGTCACTTCCTGAAGCATACCGCGCGTAAGATTGGCCGGCACAATCTTACGGCTGCCGTTAATCTGAAGATACTCATTGAGAATACTTGAAGAATAATCGGAAAAGAAGAGCCCATTGGGGTAGCCGAAGATATCGCCCGGACTTTCTTCATCGTCAAAATAGCTTAATTTGTATTTTTCGAGTGTTTTCACGTAGCTCGCCAATCTAATGGAGGTAAGCTGTCTGCGGTTGTCGGTATCCGCAGAGTATTCAAAATGGGCTGCATGTGTAGTAGCTCCATAGTGATCTCTCAATGCTACAGTTTCGAGCTGGTCGGGTACACTTATTCTATATCCGGGTTTGGTCTTGTATTCAAACTCTATATGATAGTCCTTTGCCCGGATATTTTTAGGTAACTTTGGCTTGTCGTAATTGACAGTGTATATCGGACTGTCCTTAACCTTGTCCTTTATAATGCCTTTGCTGATAGTTTCACCCTTTTCATCACCTCGGCAGCCTTTGCCATCTTCAGTGATAGGCCACCGGTAGCTCAAAGTCTTGATTCTTGTGTCTTGCTCGATACTCCAAGGAGTTCCATTTTCATATTCAATGAAAATGGTGTCGTTGCGTTCGGGTGTTATGATTTTTGTGAGGTGCCATGCCGACACAATGGTAAATGCGTCGATGGTCTTTGTCCACGAAGGTCTTGTATAGCTATATCGTGTTTCTTCTTTCTCTTCATATTTATACATAAAGCCGTCATGGTCAGTGACAGTGAAACTTTCGGTCTTTCGACTGTCGGTAGCGGCTTCTCTGCCAATCTCGAGTTCGCTGTAGCCAAGCTTTTTTATATCGTATTGTTTGTAATCCTTGTTCCATATCATAATGAAGGTCAAGGCTTCTCCTGTCGGGGTTACGACAGTATATCGGTCTGCGTCTGAGTCGAGCTTGTTGTTGAGGAGTTTGTTGTAGTACTCCAACCTTTTTACAGAATCAGAGGGTACATTCAGGTCGATCAACGAGTTTTTCCAATCGTCAGGCATGGAGGACAACTGTCTTGTCACAGAGCCAAGTCCGCTGAGATTCCAACCGAGACCAAGCATCCCTGCATATTGATTGACTTTTTTTGCCTCGCAGCGGTAGTGCAGTCCGAGCGATACTCCACAGTATGCGGTAGACATAGATACAAGAGGAATCGTAATTGAGGCAGTGCCGGTAGAGTAAGAAACCGGACAATCGGAAAATGGCCTCATTACAGCAGATTCGGATGTCGCGTCTGTGAAATTTTCAATCATTGGTTCTTCAGTGTCTGCAACCTCCACTCCCATTACAGGAAAGCATACCAACACGAAAAGCAGGAAAAGAAAATATACTGCGGGCTTCATAGTTTTAGATTTTTTACAAAATTAACAATAATGGAGGGGGTGGCAAATAGTTGGGGATTAGGGTATTTGTGAAATTTTGTTAAATAGAGCGTTATTTGCGGCGGATTGTCTACTTTTGTAAAATCAATTTAACCGTAGCCGATATGACACAGTATAATTTCGACGATGTTATCAACCGCCAAGGCACGCAGGCGATGAAAATCGAAGGGCTCGACCGCGTGTTTGGCCGTCACGACCTTACTCCGCTCTGGATTGCAGATCTTGATTTTGCCGTTTGCCCGCAGATTACTGCGGCTTTGGCGCAGCGCCTTCAGCACCCCGTGCTCGGATATTCCGAAGCGGGCGAGAGCTATTGGCAGTCGATAATTGACTGGGAGCTGCGCCGCCACGGTTTTGCCATCGCGCGCGACGAATTGAGTTTCATTCCCGGCGTGGTAAAAGGCATAGCCTTGGCTGTGAATTACTTCTCGGAGCGCGGCGACGCCGTGGTGATACAATCGCCGGTATATACGCCCTTCCGCACCGTAGTAGAGGGCAACGGCCGACGAGTGGTGGAGAATCCTCTCGTGCCGACGGCCGACGGTTATGATATGGATCTCGACGGTCTGCGCGCCGTCATTGAGGCCGAGCACCCCAAAATGCTCATCCTCTGCAACCCCCACAACCCCATCGGCGTGCAGTGGGACCGCGACACCATGGCCGAGCTCGCAGCGATATGCCGCGCCGCCGGCATGGTGGTTGTCAGCGACGAGATCCACGGCGACCTCATGCTCCACGGGCGCAAGCACATACCATTCCTGAGCTGCGGCGAAGACGCCCGCGCCGTGGGCATTATGCTCGGTGCGCCGTCGAAGACTTTCAATATTCCCGGTCTTGTGAGCTCGTGGATGGTGGTTAAAAATGAAGAGCTGCGCGAGCCCTATTACAAATGGCTTGAGGCCAACGAGTTCAATGCTCCTGTGCTGTTCTCTACCATCGGCGCCGAGGCCGCATATAACAACGGCGAGGCATGGCTCGACCAGATGTTGCGCTATGTGGAGAGCAACCTCGAGTTTGTAGACGAATATATAGCCAAGCACATACCCGGGCTGCGCATAGTGCGCCCGCAGGCCTCATTCCTTGTGTGGCTCGATTTCCGCTCGCTCCATCTGTGCCAGCGCGAGATTATGGACCTGCTGCTCGATAAGGCGCACCTTGCCCTCAACGACGGCTCGATGTTCGGACGTCAGGGCGAAGGCTTCGCGCGCCTCAACATCGGCACACCGCGTTGCGTGCTCGCCCATGCCCTCGACAGCCTCCGCGCCGCCGTATGCGGAGTGTGCCTGCAAAACTGCAATTGATTTAAGTTTCGATTGCGAAGTTAAGAATAAAAATAAAATGGATTACCGCATATTTCCGCCCGAGGAGATACTCGAGGCTACTGTCAACCTGCCGTTGAGCAAGAGCATGGCCATGCGTGCGATAGCACTGCGCTGGCTTATCGACGGCACTGTAGACGAGTCGCTTGAATCTTTGTGTATCGACACCGAGGTGCTTGCCCGCAATCTCAGGGCTTATACCTCCCACACCCCGATGGAGTGCGATTGCGACGCTTCGGGCGCGGCTCTGCGCTTTATGATTGCCATTCTGGCGTCGCGTGAAGGCGCAAACTATACCATCGGCGGCAACGAACGCCTCAACCGCCGCCCTGTAAAGCCCCTCGTTGACGCCCTGCGCGACCTCGGTGCCACTATCGAATATCAAGGCGAAGAAGGCTTCGCTCCGCTCAAGATTGCCGGCCGCCGTCTTGCCGGAGGCAGCGTTGAAGTCGACGCCACGGTGAGCTCGCAGATAATATCGGCGCTCATGCTCATAGCCCCGACTCTTGCCGCCGGCCTCGAGATTAAGCTCAGAGGCAATGTGCAGTCTGCCCCCTATATTAAAATGACTGCGGGCATGATGAAAGCGTGCGGAGCCGATGTGGAGGTAGAGCGCGACAGCGTAGTGGTGAAGCCCGGCGGATATAAGCGCGTGGATTGTGATATCGAGCCCGACTGGAGCGCTGCCTCATATTGGTATGAGGTCGCCGCCCTCACAGCCGGATGGGTGACATTGCCCGGCCTTGCCGACAAATCGCTGCAGGGCGACAGAGGCATAGCCCCGCTATTCGAACGCCTCGGCGTAGTGACCGAATTTGAAGACGGCGGCGCCGAACTGTCGGCAACCCCCGACCTCTACAACAGCCTCGACGCGGACCTCACCGATATGCCCGACGCCGTGCCGGCATTGGCCGTTACCGCCGCCATGGCCGGTATTCCGTTCCGCCTCTCCGGCGTAGGAGCCCTGCATGACAAAGAGTGCGACCGCATAGAAGCCCTCGCCGCCGAGCTTGCTAAACTCGGCATACTCACCGAGACCGAGCAATACGGCACCGTCTTCGTGTGGGACCGACGCCGCGTGCCCATCAAGACACTTCCCGAATTCGACACCCACGGCGACCACCGTATGGCGATGGCTCTTGCCCCGGTAGCCGTATTCGTGCCCGGAATTGTGATAAAGGATGTCGAGGTCGTGGCGAAATCTTACCCGGCTTTCTGGGATGACCTCCGCAATGCCGGCTTCTCACTCCTTGACCCGGCAGAGAAAATCGAAGAAGAATCATGACCGTAGCTCTGATATTACTTGTAGTACTTATTGTTGCCGGAGTGTTGCTATGGCTTCACGACCGCCTGACATCATCGCCCGACGCGCCTGAGCAGACGGCTGAAGAGCCGGCCGAGTGCTGCGGCATGCACATCACTTGCGAGCGCGACTCGCTGCTGGCAGCCGTGTCGGAAGAGATAGAGTACTACGACGATGAAGAGCTCGACGTATACCGCGACCGCGACGCCGACTCATACGCCGACGCCGAGATAGAGCAATTCCGCGACGTGCTGCTAACCACAGCACCTGCCGACATCGCCGGCTGGGCGCGCAGTCTGCAGCTACGCCATATCAACTTACCGACTCCCGTGCGCGACGAACTGATAATGATTGTTGCCGAGGCACGCCGCCAACATACTGCAGATAATGCTCAGATATCTTGACTACAGTTTCTTTTGCAACGCCCTTGCGGGTGTTGTGCTGATAAGCCTGTGTGCCGCCATCATCGGCACATATATAATCACGCGCCGCTTGGTGTCGATCAGCGGCGGCGTCACCCATGCCTGCTTCGGCGGCCTCGGCCTCGGCTATTTCTTGGGTATCAACCCGGTTGTGATGGCCGGCGTGTTTGCCGTAGGCTCATCGGTGGGTGTAGAGGTGCTGTCGCGGCGCATGAGTCTGCGCGAAGACTCGGCAATCGCCGTGATATGGGCACTCGGCATGGCCTTGGGTGTGCTGTTCGTGTTTCTTACTCCGGGTTATGTGCCTGAGCTCAACGCCTTTCTCTTCGGCAACATTCTCACCGTGTCGGGAGCCGACCTGCAGGCCATAGCCATATTCACGGCAGTGCTCGCCGCCTTTTTCGCATGGCAATACCGCAATATCGTAGCAATTGCATTTGACCGCGATTTTGCCACAGTGTCAGGGCTGCCGGTGCGCTTCATATCATATACGATGACCGTTCTGGTGGCCGTGTGCATAGTGCTCACCATCAGGCTTGCCGGTATCATGATGTTGATGTCAATGCTCTCTTTGCCCATCATTACCGCCGAGGTGTTTTGGCGCCGCTATCTGCCGGTGATGTGTGGCTCGGCTGTATTCTCACTTGTGGCGACTGTGGGCGGCCTCTTCGCCTCCACAGCTGTAGATGTGCCATGCTCGGCGCTTATAGTGCTGATAATGGTGGCTTTGTTTCTCATGGCCAAGCTTATAGCTTTTCTAACTACAAAAAATCGGATAATTCAATGAAACCATATATATTGCTTTTGGCCGCCCTCGGGTTCGGCGCTCATGCTCAGATGGTTGAGCCCGGAGCCTACGGCGATTTGCAGCGGGCGTCGCAGTTCTACGAGGCCGGCAACTATCAGGCCGCACTGGCGCAACTTACAAAGAGCGACGTGCCTGCGGATGTGGCTCCTCAGATTCTGCTGCTCAAAGCCAAGACCCTCTACGCATTGGGAAATTACAGCGAGGCCAAGCTCGACTTCGAAGCATTGGCCGCGTCATATCCCACAAGCTCCGAGGCTTTGCCGGCCGTTCTTGGGGCAGCTGACTGCATATATGCCCAAGGCCGTTATAAAGAAGCTCTGGAGGCCTACAATGCCTTGCCGCTCAAACGCTTCGCCCCCGCCGAGGCCGCCGGAATCAGCTATAACAGCGGCGTCTGCGCATATCAGTGCGGCGACACCGACGCTGCAAGCAGATATTTTGCCGAAGCAGCTGCCGCGACGTCTACCCGCTCGGCCGCAAACTTTTATCAGGGTGTCATCGCTTTTGAAAAAGGCGACTATGCCAAAGCCCGCAACTACTTCAATATCACCAACCAAGGTGCCGAGCCGGGTCGGCGCGCTCCATATTATATTGCTCAAATCGACTTCGTGCAAGGGCAATGGGCAAAGGCACTCACGCAGGCTCGTCAGGTATTGCGGGCATGTCTGGCCGACGAACGGCCTGAAATGCAGCGCGTGGCCGGTGAATCGTTGATTAAACTCGGGCAGAAAACCGATGGCCTCGAATATCTGCGGAAATATATCGCCGAGTGCAAAACACCGGCGAAATCAGCACTTTACCTCGTAGGAGTGGCAGACTTCGAGAACGGCGACTACGAAGGCGCCGTCAAGAATCTGCGTCCCGTCACAGAGAGCGAAGACCCTCGGCTCGCCCAATCGGCATATCTCTTTATTGGCCAATCGCTTATGCACAGCGGTGACCATGACGCCGCCCTGATGTCGTTCGACAAGGCCATGTCAATCACCAACGGCGACAAGGCAGTGGAAGAAGCAGCATACTACAACTATGCCGTGGCAAAATTCGAAGGAGCCTCCATACCCTTTAAATCATCAGCAGAGACTTTCGAGGAGTTCCTGCGCCGCTATCCGTCGGGAGCCTACAGCGAACGCGTGGCCGATTATCTTGCCGGCGGTTATCTTGCCGACAAAGACTATGCCGCCGCCGTTGAGCGTATCGACCGCATAGCCAACCCCTCAGATAAACTGCTCAAAACCAAGCAGCAGGCACTCTATGCCCTTGCATGGAACGATTGGCAGACAGCCGACTATGCCTCGGCACTCGCCAATCTCAACAAGGCAGCACAATATGCGCGACTCGACGCCGCTACGGCAGCCGAGGTTGACCTGCTCAAAGCGCAGGTGCTTGCCCGCCAAGGAAATAACAAAGAAGCGGCTTCTCTCTTCCGCTCATATCTCAACAAAGCCCCCCGCACAGCCACCAACAAGGCTATCGCCTCATACGGGCTCGGCTATGCCCTCTACAACACCGGCGAGCTTTCGGGAGCCAAGCGGGCTTTCACCGACGCTGCCTCTGCTCTCGAAGGAAACGCCAAGGCCGACTCATACAACCGTCTCGGCAACCTTGCCCAAGCCTCCGGCGACTTCGACGCCGCAGTGTCGTACTACGAGAAAGCCCTCCATACCAAGGCCGGAGCTTCCGACTACTCGGCTTTCGAGCTTGCCAAGATTAGAGGCTATCAGCGTGACTACGAGGGCAAGCTCGCCGCCCTCGACGCTTTCATGCGAGATTATCCCAACTCGGCGCTGCTGCCCGACGCCCTCCTCGAAACCACACAGGCGCAGATAAGCCTTGGCCGCAATGCCGACGCCGTAGAGACCTACCGCAAACTCATATCGCAATACCCCTCGACCTCGCAGGGGCGCCGCGGCTATCTTGAGATGGCAATGACACTTCTCGACATGAACCGCCGGGCAGACGCATTCGAGGCATACCGCAGCGTGATTTCGCTGTATCCGAGCTCAGAGGAAGCCGCGCAGGCTGCCACTCTGCTCAAGAATCTCTATGCCGACGAGGGCCGTGCGGCAGATTATATCGACTTCATCAACTCGGTAGACAATGCCCCGAAAGTCGACGCTGCCGAGGCCGAACAACTTACATACGCCTCGGCCATAAAGACTTACCGCTCGAAAGGGAGCGTGGCGCAGGTTGAGGAGTTTGTAAATAAATACCCGGCGTCGTCGCACCGCGCCGAAATGCTCGGCATATTGCTCGAATATGCGCAGCGCAATGATGATACAGCCAAGGCGCAGAGCCTCGCAGAGCAGATTATTTCCTCGTATCCCGACAGCCGTGTGGCCGAGGACGCCCTTGCCGTAAAGGCTGCAGCTCTTTACTCTTCCGGCTCTATTCCCGAGGCTCTCGCACTCTATCAGCAACTTGAAAACCGCGCTTCCGACGCCTCTGCGGCCACTACGGCACGTCTCGGCGTAATGCGCGCAGCCCGCGATATGGGCGACTATGCTCTTGCGGCGCAGGAAGCCGACGCCCTCTTGGCAGGCGCTTCGGGTGAGAGTGACTATAGTATTGCCGAAGCACAGTTTACCAAGGCATGCGCCCTCGAAGCCGAAGGCAAGGTCGATGAGGCTATTGCCCTGTGGAACAGCGGGGCGGGCAACCCGTCGGAACTTTTCGGCGCCAAGAGTGCCTATCGTGCAGCCGAGGCTCTCTACGAGGCCGGCAAGCTCAAGGAGGCTCTCGCCGCGGCGCAGAAATTTGTAAAATCAGGATCCAAACAACATTATTGGATTGCCCGCGGATTTATCTTGCTCAGCGACATCTACAAGGCGAAAGGAAATACCTACGAGTCACGCCAATATCTTGAGGCTCTGCGCGATAATTATCCCGGCAGCGAGACTGATATCAAGATGATGATTCAATCGCGACTCGACGAGAAATAAACTATATAATTCAAGTTTCGCTTACGGAACTTCTGCTACATAATGAAAAAGATACTTTTCCTATCTATATTCCTCCCCCTGTGTGGTTTTGCACAGGACCTTTCTACCGAGGTCGTGGTAGACCGCACTGTCGTTGTCGATCTTCCCGAAGCCTCGCCACTGCCCGGTGTCGGGCCGGCTTTGTCCTTGCCGCAGCGCGACAGCCACAACCTGCAGCTTTCCGATTATACCCTTGCCGCCGATTTCGCCCCCGGAGTGGTGCGGACGGCCACGCCTCCATTTACCGGCATAGCTGTGCCTCCGGCTTACCGCGGATTCGCTTGGCTGGGATATTTCCCGACGTATAATCTCGGCGCGGGAGTGGGGTATAAGGTGCTCGACAGCGCCGCCGATCGCCTCAATGTTGCCGCCGGTTTCGAGGGAGCCTCGTGGCATGGTCTCGGTAACTCCGAGACTAAACCGTCGCAGCGCTACAACTCATTTGATATCCTTGCCGACTACAGCCATATCTTCAAATCCGGCCTCAAGCTCTATGCCAAGGCCGACTATGGCCACGACGCGCTCAGCGTGCCGTATTTCTCGACTATCGTCGGCGACGCGCCCCAATCCTACGACCATGCTGCTTTCGAGGCCGGTGTTGCGCGGGAGGGTAATATAAGCTATGAGGCACGCGCTTTCTACCGGCTGTTCAATGTTAATGATAAAGTATTTACGTGGTCTCCCTACGCCTCTGTTTCGGGCTCGCTTGCCTATCCCGGAGCGCGCGAGAGTCATTTCGGCGTAGACGGAAGTCTGTCGGTTCGCATGCGTTCAACGTCGGTATTCCGTCTTGGCATTGAGGTCGAAGGTTTCAATACCAGAGGCTTTTTCCCGCGATATAGCGATATCGGCGAGCGCGATGTGCATGCTTGGAACATAGGACTTGATCCGTCGTTCAGATTCTCTGCCGGCAACTTTGATGTGCGCCTCGGCCTCCAAGTCGATTTCAGCGAGCACACAGATGGCTTTGAATTCCGCATAGCCCCCGACTGCGGCGTTGTCTGGCATGCCGCAGGCTGGGCTGAGGTTTATGCTGAGGCTACAGGAGGCCAACGCTACAACAGTCTCTACGATATCTATAATTACTCCGTATTTGCCCCCGGATCAAGCGTATACGAGACAATGAGCACGCGCATTGACTTCCTCGCCGGCATACGCTTGGGGTCGTTCGGCGGTTTCAGTGCCGATATACATGGCGGTTATGCTGATACTGAAGATGTGCCAATGCCGGGGGTATTCGTATATTCCGACGGCCGCGCAGTGTCGTGTTTCGCAGGCCGTCATGTTTATGGCTGGCGTGCCGGAGCGAGCTTTTCTTATAGTTATGCTGATATAGTGAAAGCGCGTGTCGACGCCGACCTCTATCCCCACGGCGAAGGCCGCGGCTATTGGCAGAATATCGACAATGCACGCGCTGCAATCAATGCACAGGTGACAGTCAAGGCCACCGACCGACTATCTGTAGGTCTCGCTTACAAACTCCGCTCTCGCCGCGCTGCTTACTATGGCTACGATAACACCACGCTCTATGACCTCGGCAATATCTATGACCTTGGAGTCAACGCCACATATCGCTTCTCTGACCGCCTGAGTTTCTTCGGCCGCTTCGACAATCTCCTTGCGCACCGCTATCTTATAATGCCCGGCATTCAGAGCCAACGTGTCCACGGTCTTGTGGGTGCGACGTATATGTTCTGATATTACTCAGGGCGGTAAAATAAAAAAGAGGCATGAGCCTCTTTTTTATTTTAGTGTCAGTCGCAGATTTCCCAATGCCCGCCCTTGTCCGGCCCGACACGACGAATCTTGCCGGCTTCTCTGAGTTTTCTTATTTGAAGTTTTATTGCATCAGGCGTTACCTCACATGCCTCTGCTAATTTCTTTCTCGAAATATTAGGATTTTCTGATATTAGTGTAATTATTTTCTGGGTAGTTTTCTGTGTAGATTCTTCTTCGTATTCAGTTTTCTGGGTAGTTTTCTCTGAACCGTTCAGGTCACTTGCTTCATTATCCTCAGTTTTCTGGGTAGTTTTCTGTGTAGATTCTTCTTCGTATTCGGTTTTCTGGGTAGTTTTCTCTGAACTTTTCAGGTCACTTCTCCATAAAATTACCCTGAACTGGTCGCCGCTGACTTCGTTGCGGAATTCGATATTGTCGTCAGATTGCAAAGCGCGGATAATACCGGAGCCGAGGCCGCGGTAATCCATCGTCTTCGCACAAAGAGTGGCAATGAGCTGATTGCGCTGATAAGCATTTCGAAATCCGACCCATCGTTTATGGCACGGATCAACCGTATACGCAAAGTGGCGGCTTTTCTCTGAGTAGTTGTATAAGATATATTTTTTGCTTAATTTTGCATGAATCTCTAAATCACGTAACTTTAATACCATGAAATATATCTCGGTTTTGGCTTTGGCGCTTTCTATGTCGGCGCTTGCGTCGGCTCAGGATGTGCAGACCTTCTCTTACTCAACGCCCGACGGTAAGTCGGGGCTGCGCGTGGCGTGGCGCAATGATTCATCGGAGCAGTGGCAGGTGATAAAACGTGATCTCGTGAAGAGCGACTTCGGCTCTTGGGGCGGTGGCAAGAGGATGTATAGCCCGCGTCTGTTCCGCAATGCCTCCGACGGTCTTTGGACTCTCGTGTTCAATTGCACGCCCGAGGTGACTGCCATAACCACGAGTAAAGCTCTCACTTCATGGACTCCGCAGCGATATCTCGCCTCAGCCGATGACCTTCCGGCCGATATGCACTCCGCCGTACGCCTCACTCCCGATACTATCGAAATCGGCGGCACTACATTTACCGGCTATGTGCAGACAATGCCTAAGAGCCTCGTTGAGTCGGTGATAGCTTTCGACAATGCCGATCGTGCACGTCAGGCACTTTTCAATGAAAAAGCCGCTGACGACGCCGCGCGTTTCGCCGGCATGCAGCCCGTAAATGTCACCATCACCCCCGAGCCGGCCAAAGCCAAGCCTATATCCGACACTTTCATCGGCATATTTTTCGAGGATATCAACTATGGCGCCGACGGAGGCCTCTATGCCGAGCTCATACAGAACCGCGACTTCGAATACACTGCCGCCGACCATAAGGGTTGGGACAGCAAGACGGCATGGAGCGGCGACTTCGAGGTACTGACCGCCGACCCGATACATGCCAACAACGCGCATTATGCCCGCCTGCAAGCCGGCAACAAACTTGTAAACAACGGCTACGACAGCATTGCCGTTGTCAAAGGCGAGAGCTACCGCTTCACCGTCAAGGCGCGTGCCCGGCAGCCTCTTGCGCTGAACGTGGCTCTTGTCGACAATGCCGGCAAGGTGCTTGCTTCTAAGAAAATAAATGTCAAGTCATCGCAGTGGTCAGACTATGCCGTGAGTCTCAAACCATCGGCCTCGGCTACCAATGCCTCGCTGCAACTCTCGGCTGCAAAAGGCCCGGTAGACCTCGACATGGTGTCGCTCTTCCCTGCCAAGACCTTCCGCGGACGAGCCAACGGTCTTCGCCCCGACCTCGCGCAGACCCTCGCCGACCTCAAGCCTCGCTTCGTGCGCTTCCCCGGGGGCTGCGTGGCCCATGGCAACGGCGTCGACAATATCTACGACTGGAAAGGCTCTATCGGCCCGCTCGAAGCCCGCAAGCCCCTCTATAACCTTTGGGGCTATCATCAGACCCGCGGCCTCGGATATCACGAATACTTCCTTTTCTGCGAGGATATCGGAGCCGAGCCCCTGCCCGTAGTCGCTGCAGGCGTGCCTTGCCAGAACTCGAGCCGCCATGCCCACCACTCGCACAACGACATTACATCGCAAGGTCAGCAGAATGGTCTGCCATGGGAAGAAATGCCCGATTATGTGCAGGATGTGCTCGACCTGATTGAATACGCCAACGGCGACGTTACCACCGAGTGGGGCGCGCGCCGCGCCGAGGCCGGACATCCCGAGCCTTTCAATCTCAAATATATTGGCATAGGCAATGAAGACCTTATCGGCGAAGTGTTTGTGCCGCGTTTCAAGATGATCTACGACGCCGTGCGCGAGAAATACCCCGAGGTGACAGTCATAGGCACCGTAGGCCCCTTCTTCGAGGGCTCTGACTATGAGGCCGGATGGGAGCTTGCACGCGAGCTCGACATTCCTATGGTTGACGAGCACTACTACGTTGCCCCGGGCTGGTATATCTACAACCGCGATTTCTACGACAAATATCCCCGCACCGGCACCAAGGTATACCTCGGTGAATATGCCTCGCATGCTCCCGGCCGCCCCTCTACACTCGAGACAGCACTCTCCATCGCCCTCTATCTCACCGATGTGGAGCGCAATGCCGATGTGGTGACAATGACCTCTTACGCCCCTCTGCTTGCCAAGAACGGCCACACACAATGGCGTCCCGACCTGATATATTTCGACAATACCTCGGTTTATCCTACCGTCGATTATCAGGTACAGAAACTCTACGGCAACAACAGCGGCAACTCATACATGCCCGCGGCTGTAAACATCGCCACCGACAACGATAAAGCCAAAGCCCGCGTCGGCAGCTCGATAGTAAAAGACGAGGCTACGGGCGACTATATCGTCAAACTTGTCAACATGCTGCCCGTGGCTGCCAATGTCAATCTTGACCTCGTGCCCTTGGGCGTGACGGCTGAAAAAGTCATGGCCGAGCAACTTGCCGGCGATCCGGCAGCCACCGACACCGCCGTCAAAAAGGTAGAGATTTCGCTTCCCGAAGCCGTTTTGCCGCCGTATTCGTTCACCGTGATACGCCTTTCTTCAAAAGCACGCTAACTTTTTGCGAAAAAGATTTGCCGTTTCGACAATTGTGCTTATTTTTGCACCACAAATCGCCTTAATGAATACAAAACTAACACTGCTATGTTGGAGAATACCAATGTAAAAACACTCGATAAAGTGGTTGTCCGCTTCTCAGGAGACTCCGGCGACGGAATGCAGCTCGCAGGCAACATCTTTACCAATGTGTCGGCCGGCCTTGGCAATCAGGTGTCGACCTTTCCTGACTATCCGGCCGAAATCCGCGCCCCGCAGGGCTCGCTCGGCGGCGTGTCGGGCTTTCAGGTGAGTGTCGGCAAGGGAGTGCACACTCCCGGCGACAGCTGCGATGTGCTCATCTCGATGAATGCCGCTGCCTTGAAGCAGAATCACCGCTTCCTCAAACCCGGCGGCGTGATTATCGTCGACATTGACTCGTTCCGCGAGAGTGACCTCAAGAAGGCCAACTATGCCACCGAGAATCCTTTCGAGGAGCTCGGTATCAAGGCTCAGATTGTAGAGGTGCCTGTCACTACAATGACAAAAGCCGCCCTCGCCGACTCCGGGCTCGACAACAAGGGTATTCTCAAATGCCGCAATATATTCGCCTTAGGCCTTGTGTGCTGGCTCTTCGACCGTCCGCTCGAGGCCGCACTCCACCATCTTCGCAAGAAATTCGGCAAGAAGCCCGCTGTATTCGAGGCCAATGCAAAGGTTCTTCAGGCAGGCTACGACTACGGCCACAATATCCATGCCTCAGTATCTACCTACCGCGTAGAGACCGAAGACCCCAAGCCCAGTATCTACACCGACATCAACGGCAACACCGCCACCGCATGGGGCCTTATCATGGCGTCCGAGAAGTGCGGACGTCCGCTCTTCCTCGGTTCTTACCCCATAACCCCGGCTACAGATATACTCCACGAGCTTGCAAAGCGCAAGGATCTCGGCGTGAAAGCATGCCAGATGGAAGATGAGATCGCCGGCGTATGCTCGGCTATCGGCGCTTCGTTTGCCGGCAACCTCGCCGTGACCTCGACCTCAGGCCCCGGCCTCGCCCTCAAGAGCGAGGGTATCGGCTTGGCTGTCATGGCCGAGCTGCCCCTTGTGGTGATCGATGTGCAGCGCGGCGGTCCCTCTACCGGCCTTCCCACCAAGACCGAGCAGACCGACCTCATGCAGGCTCTCTATGGCCGCAACGGCGAGTCGCCCGTGGCTGTCGTCGCACCGGCTTCGCCTACCGACTGCTTCACCATGGCTTTCGAGGCTTGCCGCATAGCTGTGGAGCACATGACTCCCGTCATCCTTCTCAGCGACGCCTTCATCGGCAACGGTTCGTCGGCGTGGCGTGTGCCCGAGGCTGACGAATATCCTGAAATCAAGACTCCCGACGTGCCGGCAGAAAAACTTGTCGACCATACATGGCACCCCTACGACCGCCGCGACAATCTTGGCCGCTACTGGCCCGTAGGCGGCACTGAAGGCGCCACTCACCGCCTCGGTGGTCTGGAGAAAGACGCCGTGTCGGGCGCTATCTCCAACGACCCCGTCAACCATGAGAAGATGGTGAATCTGCGCCGCGAGAAAATAGCACGTATTGCCGATGATATCCCTGCTCTCGAGCTCAACGGCTGCCCCGACGCCGACACTCTGCTCGTTGGCTGGGGTGGCACCTACGGTCATCTGCGCAGCGCAGTGGAAGAACTCAACGCCGCCGGCAAACCAATCGCCTTGGCTCACTTTAGGTATATCAACCCCCTGCCGGCAAACACCGCCGACATCATCGCGCGCTACCGCCGTATCATTGTGGCAGAGCTCAACACCGGCATGTTCGCCGACTTCCTGCAGTGCCGCTATCCCGACGCGCATATTCAGAGAATCAACAAGATACAAGGACAACCTTTCTCGGTCGGCGAAATCGTTGACCGCGTAACAAAATATATGGAGGAGGACTAAGCCATGTCAGAAACAACATACACCCCTTCAGACTACAAGAGCGATCAGGCCGTGCGCTGGTGTCCCGGCTGCGGCGACCACGCTATCCTCAACACCCTCCACAAGGCTATGGCTACGCTGGGCATTGCGCCTCACCGCACCGCCGTCATCTCAGGTATCGGCTGGCGCCTTACTACATGAATACCTACGGCTTCCACACCATCCATGGCCGCGCCGCCGCAGTGGCTACTGGCTATAAGGTGGCGAATCCTGAAATGACCGTATGGCAGATTTCGGGCGACGGCGACGGCCTCGCAATCGGCGGTAACCACTTCATACATGCCGTGCGCCGAAATGTGGATATCAACATCATTCTCTTCAACAATAAGATCTACGGCCTCACAAAAGGCCAGTATTCGCCTACGAGTGACCGCGGTTTCGTATCGAAATCAAGCCCTTACGGCACTGTTGAAGACCCCTTCATCCCGGCAGAACTCGTATTCGGTGCGCGTGGCAACTTCTTCGCCCGCTCTATCGACGTAGAACTCGCCACCTCGCAGGAAGTTCTCGTTGCCGCCGCCCGCCACAAAGGCACATCGGTAGTGGAGATACTTCAGAACTGCGTGATTTTCAACAATGGTATCCACAACCCCATCACCGACCGCGCTGTCCGCGCCGAGCGCACTATCACACTGCACCATGGCGAGAAAATGCTCTTCGGCCCCAACAAAGAGCGCGGCCTCGTGCGCGATGGCTTCCTGCTCAAGGCTGTCACCGTTGGTGAGGACGGATACACCATCGACGATGTTCTCGTTCACGACGCCCATACCCCGTCCAACTTCCTCCATCAGCAACTCGCCATGATGGATGGCCTCGGCGAGCTTCCCCTCGCCCTCGGCGTGATACGCGACGTCGCCGCTCCCTCCTACGAAGACGGAGTCACCGAGCAGGTGGCAGAGGTAAAAGCACGCAAAGGCTTCGACACCCTCCGCTCGATGATTCTCGCCGGCGAAACTTGGGAAGTGAAATAAATATTCACGTTTCGCCCGCGGGCGAAACATGAGGTTTAAAGCGCTTTCAGCGCAGTTTATACAGTTTAAAAAGTTTAAAGCAGGCCGCACCCGCGGCCTGCTTTATGTTTGATAAGATAATATACTGAAAAATCGGACGCGGCGCGGCCGCCTCTCTATCGACTCGTTTTACCATGTTAATCAGATATGAGAGGTAAGTCGCTCAGCTACGCCGAGCGTGTATCGGGTACTGCAACAAAACCCATGGCAGCGCACAGCTACGCGGTGCTTGCCATGGGCTACACGGAGTCTCGACAGCTACGCCGTCGTCTGCTGCTCCGCAGCGATATACTGAGTCTTTTTGCCGAGCTCATATCCGTCTACACTTTTGAGGCGGTACACTTTGCCGGTGTTGTTGCCGACAAGCTCCATATTGCCGAGGAGGCACCAGTAATCGGGGCGATAGACAAACGAGTAGTCAATTACGGTGGCGGTGTCGGTGAGCTCGATGGCGCGCAGGATTGTGTGGGTAGAAATGGTCTCTTCACAAAACGGCTGTTCGATTCTTCGGCCTGTGGGCTCTGTGGCCGCGATATCGTCGGCCATTGCAAAAACCGTAAGTGCAGTCAGGATTGTTGCAGATAATTTTTTCATCAGCATAATGGTTGATTTTGGTTTGCACGTGCAAAAATAGCTGATATTTACCGAATATCCAAGAAAATCCACACTCTGCCCGGCCGAAAAAAAACGGCGCCCGGAGAGGGCGCCGTTTTTGCATATAGCTGTTTCAGAACTCGAAATCGTCGTCGGAGGCCGTGGGGTCGACAAAGGGGTTGCTTAGTTTCTTTTTCAGGCGGCGGTAGAACATGCGGCGCGATTCGTTCTGATGATCCCACATGTCGGTTGCGCCTTGGTCGGAGGCCTCGAAGGAGAGGTTGTGGCGTATCGACAGCTCGGCTGCCACTTTCTCTACATCCTGATTGGCGCCGATGTAGGTAAACACCCATCCTTGGCCGCGTTTGGCTTCGATGAGGGCTTTGATTTGCGGGCCGTTGAACTCGCGTGAGCAGTTTTCCTCGCCGTCGGTGATGATTGTCACCAGCACCGAGTCGTTGGGCGCCTTTACGGCTTCGATGTCGGCAATGCCGCGGCCTATGGCGTCGTAGAGCGGAGTGCCGCCGCTGGCGCGGTATTGGTCGCTTGTGATGTCGTGGGCCTGCGAGGCGATGATGTTGTTGTAGATTTTCTTGTGGGAGATTGAAGAGAATGTGCTGAGCGACACGAGCTGGCGTAGCTCGGGGTTGTCGATTTCGCCTTGTCTGATAGTCTGCAGGGTCTCGTTAAGGCCGTTGAGAGCCTGAGAATAGATGAGCTGCATTGACCCGCTGGCGTCGAGGATGATGAGGTTGCGTACTGTGGCGGTACTCTTGGTGTCGGTGGTGGTGCTTTGTCCATTGAGGAGATCGTGAATTTTCATTTTCTATTGTATTGAGTTAGTCCATCTGTATAGGAGATAATCCCCCGGGGCGAGGTTCATCTTCGGCGACACACAGGAGGCAGGGATGGGCTCGTCGCCGGCGACAATGAAGTCGACACCAGCTGCTGTCTCTACCGTCACGGCCTGATTGTGGTGCAGGTCGCGGTTCACAATCATCAGATAGTCATAACTTCCGTTGCGCAGATGACTTACGAGCAGTCCGTCGCCACCGGTCGAGGTGAGCGATTTTATCGCCTCGGGCAGGGCGGAGAGCCTCCGGGTGCCTTCAGGGATACTGTCTCCCGTGTGTGCTGTCATTAATACGCAGGAATTTAAAAAATTCGGGGCGAGCGCCTGAATTTCTTTGTTGAGGTCGCGCACAAGCCACCATGAAGTGCCTCTCTCTCCGGCATTTGTGATAGGTACATCTTTAGAATCTCCCAAGCCCGGGAACTGCCAGTAGGTGAAATATTGCACACCCTGTGCGCCGTAGGCAAGGTTTGAGAACATCTGCAGGCGCAGGTGCTCGCGGGTGGCCGCGGGGAAGCTGTAGTGTGCCGTAGAGAGGGCGAAAGCCCAAAAGGGTATCCCGGCCTCGCGTGCGTGCTGCGATATCAGTTCGAGATTGCGGTAATAGTCGCGGCTTAGCGAAGTGTGCCCGAGCGAGTCGGCGGTGATAGAATAGTGGTCGTAGGAGAGGAAACCCGTGCCGAGCTCGGCGACATAGCGGCTCACATACTCGTCGTAGTCGGCTGTGCCTGTCATCTGCTCGGGGGCGTAGGTAGGGAAGAGGTTGAGATAAAGAAGATGAGAATCATCCACCTCGCGCACGCGGTTTATCTGCCGGGCGAGGGCAGGGTAGTGGTCGGTGTGCGGCTCATCTTTGAAAAAATATCCGGCTAACTGCGGATGTTTGCCAATAGTTCCGACAACTGCTTCGGGATTAGCATTGAATTCCTCGCAGCCTGCGATAATCTTTATGCCTGACCCGGCAGAGGCGTCGAGGGCTGCGCGTACCTCGCTGAGTGAGTCGATGAGAGGAAAAGCAAGGTTGAACCCGCACTCGCGCATTTCGCGGTAGCGCTCAGGTGTCTGGTTTCCCATGCCGCGTATTGCCGACCATCCGAGTATCGGGAATTCGTCGCCGGCGGGATTGGTGTATCGGTGCGGTTCGGCGGCATTACCCGCTAAAATGCCGCTCATCAGGGCGATGGCGGCAAGTGTGGTTTTTAAGCTCATTTAAATAGATGTTTTATTTAAATTTCGATTCCGAAACTTGTTTATTTTAAGTTTAACAGGTTTAAGGAGTTTATACATATCAAGGTAAATAAACTTTCGAAACGTCATAAACTGCGCTGAAAGCGCTTTAAACCTCAATTATTTACAGGCGTTTCACAGTGTCGACGCCTTCGATATTCGATATGTGGGTGATTATTGACTGCAGTTCCTCGTAGGAGTGTACGCCAAGAGTTATTGTCACTGTCACGATTGAATCTTTCGTCGAGGTGTTGAAGCTCTCCATTGCCAGATGGAGCTGGTTGGTGATGGAGTCTACAAGGTCGATGAAGAGATGATAGCGGTCTACGGCTGTGATTACGATAGTCTGCGAATATAGGGTGTTGTCGGGCGTGTAGTCTACGGCACGTATGCAGTCGCCGTGCTGCGATGCTTGGCTTACGGCCACTTTGCAGTCGCGTTTGTGTATAGTGATATGGCCTCGCTCGTCGGCGAAGCCTATCACCTCGTCGCCGGGTATGGGCATGCAGCATGGGCAGCGGGTATATCCCGGGCGCGGCAAGCTGTCGAGATACTCCTCTATGGCCTTGCGGGCCTTGTAGGTGACTACGCTGTCGAGCCAGTCGCGGCGCGGCCGCACATCGGGGTCGGTGAAAATCTCCACCACGTCGCCGCGGCGCAGAGGTGCTTTTATCGACGAGAGGAAGCCGTTGACGCGGGCATATTTTGCCCGGTTGCCCAAGGCTCCGTCTACCTCGTAGGCGAAGTCGAGCACAGTCGATTTCTGAGGCAACACAACGGGGCGTCCCTTGGGTGTGAAGGTCATGATATCGTCGTTGTAGAACGCCGTGACGACTTTTTCGATAAACTCCGTGCCCTCTGTGCCCTCCGATTCGCGCAGCACGGTGCGGAATTTCTCGAGCCAGCGGCGGATATTGTCGTCGTCGCGGTCGGCCACGCAGCCCAATCGCGAGTTCATCACCATGCGTCGGCTGCTGATATGCACTTCCTGCCATCTGCCGAAGTCGGCCAACAGCTTCACATGGAAGCTCTGATAGCCGTTTTCCTTGGGCGAATCGATATAATTCGATATGCCGCTGGGTTTCTCCTTGAAAGTGTCGGTGAGCACCGAGTAAATCTCCAGAGCCATGGCTTTCTCGCTCATGCCCTCGGGCGTGTCGTAGACGATTTCGGTGAAGTGGCGGTATTTGAGATGGTTGAAGTCGTCGCCGAATTTGTGCATTTTGCGCCAGATACTGTAGGGCTCGCGGTATTCTACAGTCACTTCGGTTTGTATGCCGGCGTCGGCGAGGGTCTGATATATCTGTTTGCGGAAGCGCTCGAGGCGTTCGGCCTGCGCGGCCTCGTCTTGCTCAGTGAGGCGTTTTATCTCGTCGTATTCATGCGGGCAGCGGAAGCGGAAACTGAGATTCTCAAGCTCGGTCTTGATATGGTAGAGGCCGAGGCGGTTGGCCAGCGGGGCATAGAAATAGTCGGTCTCGCCGGCGATTTTCATCTGCTTGTCGGCGCGCATTGCCGCAAGGGTGCGCATGTTGTGGAGGCGGTCGGCGAGCTTGATGAGCAATGGGCGCACGTCGTACTGCACCGACGCCAACATCTGCCTGAAATTATCTACCTGCAGCGAGGCGTCGTAGTGTTCTTTCTTCTGCTTTGTCACCACCCCTACGAGAAAAGCCACGTCGTCGCCGAAGCGCTCGCGTATCTCTTCAATTGAGTGCGGGGTGTCTTCAACCACATCATGCAGGAATGCCGCCATCACGGGGTTGACATCGAGGTGCATATCGTCGGCGGCGATGGTGGCCACGGCAATGGGGTGCAATATGTAGGGCTCGCCCCCTTTGCGCCGCTGTGGAGCGTGAGCCTCGCGGGCGAGGGCAAAGGCGTCGCGCAGACGCGCCATATCTTCGCTGCTGCAGCGGTCTTTCATCAGGTCGAACACGTGCTCGGCACGTTCGTCGATAATTTTATTGTAGTCGGGGGCGTTTTCCATTGCTCGTAGTTTTTTTTCTATGGGTACGCAAATTTACATATTTTTTCGGCTTTTATGAAATTTTTACCATAGCATACAGCCGTTTGTAAGTTTAAAAAATGTGAAATAATGATATCGGCGATTCGGCGTTTGCAAATTATGCGTAAATTTGCGCAGACACAAGAGGGGTGCCTGCTGCTGCGGGCTGAGATCATACCCTATGAACTTGAAGCGGTCAGTACCGCCGTAAGGACTTGTTCGTAGTCGCATTGCACCTTTCGGATTTTATTTGTAATGCGATATGAAAATTTACATCAATCACAAGGAATATGAAGTTGCCGAGGGCTCTACGCTCGCTCAAGTGCTTGCTGCGCAAGGTCTTGACGGTGCGGGCTACGCCGTTGCCATCGGCTCGAAAGTGGTGCGCCGTGACGACCGCGCCTCGACAGTCTTGTCTGACGGCGACCGGATTACCGTAATCAAAGCCGTCTGCGGAGGATGATTGCGCGCATAGTCATCACCCGGCCTGAATTTTCCGCAGGCGAGGCCGAGGCCATAGTGCGTATGCTTGGAGAGGGTGCAGAGAGGGTGCATATCCGCAAGCCCGGAGCCGATGAGGCTGATGTCGAGGCGCTTGTGGCAGCCATTCCTGCCGACTTGCGCCCACGGCTGAGCATACACGACTTCGCCGGAGTGGCGCGCAGATACGGCTGCGGCTTTCATCTCAACAGCCGTGTGCCGCAGCGGCCGGAGGGTATTGCCGGGCCGCTGAGCCGTTCGTGCCATTCTTTCAGTGAGTTGGCTCAGGCTGAAGATGTCGATTATATGTTTCTCAGCCCTGTTTTCGACAGTATATCAAAGCCCGGCTACGGCAGTAGATTCTCGACAGAAGAACTGCGCGAGGCTGCAGGCAAAGGCTTGATAAACGCTAAAGTCTATGCCCTCGGCGGCGTAGACCCGTCGAGATTCGCCGAGCTCGAGGCCTTGGGCTTCGGAGGCGTTGCGCTTCTCGGGGCGGCATGGCAGCCGGTAGACCGCGAGAAATTCCGGCTTCAGTTTATAACCCAAGGCGATGGCGCCGAAGAAATCGAACGCGAGGTGCGGGCTGCTCTCGCCGGCGGGTGCCGGTGGGTGCAGCTGAGGATGAAAGACGCCTCCGCGGCAGATATCATCGCCGCAGCCGCGCGCGTGCAGCCTCTGTGTGCCGCCGCCGGTGCCGTATTTTTGCTCGACGACCATGTAGAACTTGTAGAGACTACCCGTGCGCACGGCGTGCATTTGGGCAAAAACGACATGCCTGTAGACCGCGCACGCGCCATTCTCGGCCCCGGCTATATAGTTGGGGCTACAGCCAATACATTCGACGACATCAGCCGCAACGCCGCCCTCGGAGCGTCGTATATCGGTCTCGGGCCGCTGCGCTTCACCACAACGAAGAAAAACCTCAGCCCGGTTCTGGGCTATGAGGGCTATGCTGATATCCTCGGCCGCTGCCGCGAGGCCGGCATACAATTGCCTGTCGTGGCCATCGGCGGAATCACCCCGGCAGATATCGCGCCGCTTGCAGAATGTGGCGTCGCAGGTGTGGCCGTGTCAGGAGCGATATCAAAAGCCGAAGACCCGTCTGCGGCTGCCCTCGAATTTATAAAAATCTTAAAACATAAAATATCATGAGTGAATTAGTGATAGGCGGCCGCACATTCGGTTCGCGCCTCTTTGTAGGTACCGGAAAATTTTCGAGCAACGCCCTGATGGAAGCCGCAATCAAAGCGTCGGCCACTGAGATGGTCACTGTAGCGATGAAACGCGTCGACATGACCGACCCCCACGCCGACGATATGCTTCATCATGTGGTGGCCGACAATATACAGCTTCTGCCCAACACCTCAGGCGTGCGCAATGCCGAGGAGGCAGTGCTCGCCGCCAACCTCGCCCGCGAGGCTTTCGGCACAAACTTCATCAAACTCGAGATTCATCCCGACCCCAAATATCTCTTTCCTGACCCGGTAGAGACACTCAAGGCTACCGAAGAACTTGTAAAACAAGGTTTTGTAGTGCTGCCATATATACAGGCCGACCCTGTGCTTTGCAAGCGCCTTGAAGATGTGGGCACAGCCGCCGTCATGCCTCTCGCCGCTCCTATAGGCACCAACAAAGGCTTGGTGACCCGCGAGTTGCTGAGCATTATCATAGAGGAGAGCAACGTGCCGGTCGTAGTCGACGCCGGGCTCGGAGCACCGTCGCATGCCGCCGAGGCAATGGAGATGGGCGCCGACGCCGTGCTTGTCAATACAGCTATCGCCGTGGCCGGCGACCCTGTGGCTATGGCCGACGCTTTCCGCATTGCCGTAATAGCAGGCCGCATGGCCTACGAGGCAGGTTTGGGCGGTGTATGCTCAGGAGCGCAGGCAAGCAGTCCGTTAACTTCATTCCTTGACTGACGCCATGTTTTCAGAAGAGTTAAAACAATACGATTGGGAGGCGACTACGGCGGCAATCGCCGCCAAGACCGACGCCGATGTGCGCCGCGCCCTCGCCAAGACGCGCCCCGACATCGATGATTTCATGGCGCTCATATCGCCTGCCGCCGCCCCATATCTCGAGACAATGGCGGCGCGCAGCCGTGCGCTCACGCAGAAACGCTTCGGCAAGGTGATATCGATGTATATTCCCATGTATATCACCAATTCATGCACCAACTCGTGTGTCTATTGCGGCTTTAACCGCCACAATGCTTTCAAGCGCGTGATCCTCAAGCCGGAGCAGATCAAAGACGAGTGCGAGGCCATACGCCGCCTCGGCCCGTTCGAGAACCTGCTCATTGTCACCGGTGAGAACCCCGTCGCTGCCGGTACTGATTATATAGAGAATGCCCTGCGTGTGTGCCGCCCCTATTTCAACAACCTCACTATGGAGGTAATGCCGCTCTCGGCCGAGGATTATGAGCGCCTCACACATGCCGGACTCAACGGCGTGGTGTGCTTTCAGGAGACATACCACCGCGAGAGATATAAGGTATACCATCCTGCCGGGCAGAAATCCGACTTCGAGTGGCGCGTCAACGGCTTCGACCGCATGGGGCAGGCCGGAGTGCACAAGATTGGCATGGGCGTGCTTATCGGCCTTGAAGACTGGCGCACCGACGTCACCATGATGGCGCGTCATCTTCGCTATCTGCGCAAACATTACTGGCAGACGCGCTACAGCGTCAATTTCCCGCGTATGAGGCCGTCGGAGAGCGGTTTTCAGCCCAATGTGGTGATGAGCGACCGCGAGCTGGCACAGCTCATCTTCGCCTTCCGCATATTCGACAACGATGTCGATATCTCCGTATCGACCCGCGAAAACCCCACATTCCGAAATAACATCGCCACCCTCGGGGCTACATCGATGAGCGCCGGCAGCAAGACCGAGCCGGGCGGCTATCACACATATCCGCAGGCTCTCGAGCAATTCGCTGTGAGCGACGAGCGCACCCCCGCCGAGGTGGCCGACGCAATCCGCGCCGTCGGATACGAACCGGTGTGGAAAGACTGGGATAAGATTTTTGACTGATATGAATCCTGAACGATACACCCGGCAGACTATGCTCGCCGGTTTTGGCGACGCCGGCCAGAGACTCTTGGCCTCAAAGCGCGTGATAGTGATAGGGGCCGGCGGTCTTGGCTCGGCGGCCTTGGTTTATCTCGCCGGAGCCGGGGTTGGGCATATCACCATTGTCGACGCCGATGTGGTGAGCCTGAGCAACCTCCAGCGACAGGTGCTCTACAGCGAGGCGCAGGTAGGAGAGTCAAAGGCAGCCCATGCCGCCGCAAGGCTGAGGGAACTCAACAGTGAAGTCGAGGTTGAGGCCGTCGCCCGATTTCTGACTGCAGAGAATGCCGAGGCGCTTATCGCCGGCCACGACCTGCTTCTCGACTGCACCGACAACTTCGTCACGCGCTACCTCATCGACGACGCCTGCGCCGCCATCGGTACGCCATGGGTCTATGCCTCGATAGGGGAGTTTGCCGGGCAGTTGGCTGTATTCAACGGTGCGGCGGGCACACGCTACCGCGACCTCTACGGCGAGCGCGAGGAACTGTGCGGCCGCCCCAAGCCTGTGCTCGGTGTGCTTGGCGCCGTAGCCGGAGTGATGGGAGCAATGCAGGCCGGCGAGGCAGTGAAATATATGCTTGGCCTCGGCGAGAACCTCGACGGACGCCTCTTCACCATCGACCTGCTCTCGTATAATACAATGACAATAAATATCTGATTCAATTTTTGTAAATTGCCTTGCAATTTACAAAAATTGAGGTTTAAAGCGCTTTCAGCGCAGTTTACGCAATTTAAAGGTTTAGGTTTACGTGTATACATAAACTTATTAAACCTCTTAAACTCAAAATAAACAAGTTCCGCTTGCGGAACTTAAACATCTGATTCTATGGAAACCGATAAAAAATGGAGTGATGAAGCATGGGCTGCGGCTTTGCCGGTCTACGAGGCCATCCTTGGGCTCCCCTTTGTGAAAGAACTTGCCGCCGGCACTCTGGCGGAAGAAAAATTCATATTTTACCTCAGGCAAGACGCCATATACATCGAAAACTACTGCAAGGTGCTCGCCTCGATAGCCTCGCGCCTCAATGACAGAGAACAAACAGAAGCCTTCCTGCATTTCGCCCTCGACGGCGTATTTGTAGAAAAAGCCATGCACGAGACCTTTCTGCGGCCCTACGGCCTTGAGCGGGCCGAGGCCACGCCCTCGTGTCTGCTCTATATGTCGCTGCTTTCAGCTCAGGCTACAGAGCCTGTCGAGGTGCAGGCTGCGGCAATATTGCCGTGCTTCTGGGTATATCTGATGGTAGGCAAGCACATAGCCGCGCAGGCGTCCTCTGACAATCGCTATGCGCAGTGGATAGCGACCTACTCCGACGCTGCTTTCGATGAGTCAAACAGCCGCTGTATCGCCATCTGCGATGCCTTGGCCGAAAACGCCTCAGAAGATGTGCGCCGCCGCATGACCGATATATTTGTCAAAGCCACAAAGATGGAGTGGATGTTCTGGAACAGCGCTTATAAAGAAGAAACATGGGAGATATGAAGACATACCGCCGGGCACTCACCATCGCCGGCAGCGACCCCAGCGGCGGTGCCGGCCTGCAGGCCGACCTGAAGACTTTCTCCGCACTCGGAGTCTATGGAATGTCGGCCATCGTGGCCGTTGTGGATGAGAATACCGTCGGTGTGACCGACGTACACCCGGTGCCCGATAAGTTCGTGGCCGGGCAGATACGCTCGTGCCTCGACGATATCGGTGCCGACGCTATAAAGATAGGAATGCTCCACAGCGCCTCGCTCATACGCACCGTGCGCGACACCTTGGCGCCTTATCATATTGAGAATATAGTGCTCGATCCGGTGATGGTGGCGACCTCGGGCGACGCGCTCCTCGAAAGCGACGCCGTGGCCACCTTGCGCGACGAACTTATCCCCGAGGTGGGCGTGATAACACCAAACATCCCCGAAGCGTCGATATTGCTCGGGCGCACAATCGACCACCACAGCCAGTTTGCCGACGCCGCCCGCGAGCTCTCGCAGGCCAACCGCGTGTCGGTGCTGCTTAAGGCCGGCCATCTGGAAGACGATCATCTTAGCGACCTCTTCTATAATGCACGCACAGGGCGGATGACAGAGCTGAGCTCGCCGAGGATAGATACGGTAAATACGCATGGCACCGGTTGCACCTTGTCGTCGGCCATGGCAGCATATCTTGCCCGCGGGGCGTCGCTCGATGAAGCTGCGCGCCTCGCCAAAGACTATATTTCTGCCGCAATCGCTGCCGGGGCTGAATATAAAATCGGCCACGGGCACGGACCGGTAATGCATTTCTTTGCGTCGTGGTAAAATTTTTTCGATACGTGGTAGAAGCGTAAGTTGTTGATTTTCAAATGTAAATCAATTTCAGCGCGGGAGGGCACACAAATTTTTGAAAAAAAAGTTCAAGAAAATTTTGGAGAATCAAAAATTGTGCGTAACTTTGCAACCGCAAACGGGAAAAGACGCCGCTCTTCTACCTCGCTGCAGAGAAAATTGACAATGCCTCTTTAGCTCAGTTGGCCAGAGCACGTGATTTGTAATCTCGGGGTCGT
>OFGN01000246.1_pt1 | contig 64200 bp, 60 predicted proteins | sample 1521821 | NCBI WGS metagenome assembly OFGN01 (sample SAMEA3504094, study PRJEB24116) | mouse gut metagenome | biome: mouse gut; feature: mouse-associated habitat; material: faeces | place: Denmark | collected 2011
GGTAAGAGGATACACCCACGAGCTCCCAGAAGATATACATCTGGAAGATGTTGGTGGCCACCACAAGACCGAGCATCGAGAAGGAGAAGAGCGACAGGAACGCATAATAGCGCTGGAACCCAGGCTCATGCTCCATGTATCCCCAGCTGTAGAGGTGTACCATAAAAGAGATGGTGGTGATCACCACCAGCATCATGGCAGATATGGGATCGAGCAGGAAGCCGATGTTGACCACGAGCCGGTCGGTGAATGCGAGCCAGGTGACATCGAATACCTGAAGCTGCTGGCGCACACCGTCGACGATAAACGCCGCGTCGCCGCTGAAGAAATAAGTCAGCGCCACGACATAGCTCAAGGTCATCACGGAGCCCATGCCGAGGATGCCGAGGACGCCGGCAAGCTTGCGCGACATCTTCACACCGCCGATTCCGAGGATGAGGAACATCAGGAACGGAATCGCCAAAATCAGTATAGGAAGTGTAATGTCCATGTCTTAGAATCTCATTTGTTTCACGGAGGCGACATCGGAATTGCCCACCTCCCGGTAGATGTTGATGATAATCGAGATCGCGATAGCCGTCTCGGCGGCGGCGATGGCGATGGCGAACAGAGTGAAAATCATGCCCTCCATCGAACCCGGGAAAAGATATCTGTTGAACACCACGAAATTGAGGTCCGCGGAGTTGAGGATAAGTTCCAGGGATATGAGCATGGCGATCATATTTTTACGGGTGATGAACCCGTAGACGCCGGCGGCAAACATTATGACGCTCGGCACAAGATACCAGAATATGTTCAAGTCCATGTTAAATTATCTTTTGCGGGCAACGACAACGCCGCCGATTATACAAGATAGCAAAAGCACGCTGACCGCCTCAAAGGGGAGCAGGTACTGGAACCGGTCGGTGCCGAGCATGGCGTGACCGATGTCCTGCATGGTGATCATCTGTCCGGCTTCGATACTGCCCGCAAGCGACTCTCCGCCGACAAGAGGCATGTAGAAGATGGCGAGCAGAAGCAGAACCGTACCGGCAAGAGCCATAAAGGCGCCTGCGCGACGACGGTACGACTCGAGCCTGGCTGTCTCTTCATCGGGTCTGCGGGTAAGCAGAATAGAGAAGACGAACAGCACCATGATACCGCCTGCGTAAACTGCGATCTGCACGCCTCCGAGGAACTGATAGCCCAGCTGGAAATAGAACAGGGCCGTTCCGATGAGCACGAACAGCAGATAAGTGGCGGAGCGTAAAATTCTGCGCGAGGTCACGGTCATTATGGAAAACACCACAATGATAGCCGCCACCACGAAGTACAAAATTATATTCGCAACTGAATCCATTATAATTGTTGTTAAAATTTCAAATTAAGACCCGGCTCCTTCATGGAGGCCGGTATGATGAAGTCATTTGTCAGCTCCGGCAGCTTTTGCGGCCTCGGCGGCTTTCGCGGCCTTGACAGCCTCAGCCTTCCTGAGGGCCTCCGCCTTGATGCGGGCGAGTTCCTCGGGAGCTATCGCCGGTTTGGGAGCCGGCATCGGCTCGCCTTCCGGCTCGGGCCGGTTGTTGAGCTGTTTGACGAGTTTGTCGCGTGTGAAAACAGCCTGCTCGAAATCGTTGGAGAATTCGAGGGCGTGCTGGGGACATGTGGTTACGCAAAGCATGCAGAACGTGCAGCTTCCGATGTCGTACAAATACTTGTCGAGCTTGCGTTTCTTCTTCCCGTCGGGAAGATCCACCATCTTTGTCTCCAACTTGATGGTGCCGTTGGGACAGTTCATCTGGCATATACCGCAGCCGATGCACTTGTGGCGTCCCTGCTCGTCGTAAATGAGCGTGAGTTCGGCCCTGAAGCGGTCGGCGATCTGAAGAGTATCCCTGTTCTCAGGATACTGCTCGGTGATCTTGGGAGTGACGAACTCCTTTCCCGTGACACCCATTCCCAAGACGAGACTCTTGATACCGCTTCCCACCGATTTGAAATATTCTGCTATATTAGCCATCAATCCTATTGTTGGTTGTTCTGAAATTGTTATCTGTTGAAAAAGCATTCCGCCGGCCGAAGCCGGCGGCATGCGTATATGGTTACCGCTCCACCTGGCCGCCGATAATATCGAGCAACTCAGTGGTGATGCTCTGCTGACGCAGTTTGTTGTATTCAAGCTGCAGCTCTTCGAGCAGTTTCTGGGCGTTGTCATTCGCGCTCTGCATGGCCATAACTCTGGCGGCCTGCTCCGAGGCGCGGTTCTCCACCGTGATTTCCTGCATCATCGAGAGGACAAACATCGGAAGTACCTCATTGAAGATGCGGTTGGGGTCCGGCTCGAAAATATACAGCTGGTTGTCGTCTTTTTCGGCGACATCGCCTGCCACGGCCTCCTGACTGACGGGAAAAAGCTGCTCCACAGTCAGTTTCTGGCGGCTCATGGAGAAGAACTTCATGTAGACTACCTCCACAAGGTCGGTTCCTCCGGCTATGAAGCTGTCGCGAAGTCCCTGAGTGAACTCGTTGACCCTGGCGCCTTCCATCTTGCTGTCGACTCCTTCCACCCTGATCACGTTCAGACGGGGATCGCGCATGCGGCGGATAGCCTTATCGACTTTCTGCCCGACTGCATACACATCGATGGCGACATCCGAGCCATACCTTTCCTGCAGTCTGTCGACGGCAGCGAGGAAACCTTTCAAGATATTGATGTTGTAGGCTCCGCACAGACCGTCGTCAGAGCCGAACACCACCATGGTAGCCTTCTTCACCTCCCGTGTCTCGATCAGCGGAGACACGAAATTCCGGTCAGTGGCCAGGATGTGCCCCATTATCTGTTTGATCTTGTCCTTGAAAGGCTGCAGCCGACGAAGTGCAAGTTCGTTCTGATGCACTTTGGCGGATGATATCATCTTCATCGCGCCGGTGATCTTCTCGGTCGAAGCCACCGATCCGATTCTTGTCTTCAGTTCCCTTAACGTTGCCATAGACAGCTATCATTCATTTGTTGACGACACAATCCTGCCGACCACCTCCTTGGCGCAGGCGGTAAGTTTCTGCTCCACGTCCGGTGTAAGCTTTCCGGTGCGGAGAACGCCGAGGACATCGTCGTTGTATTTCAACTTAAGACTCTGGATGAGCTGCTGCTCGAAATCCTTCACCTTTTCAACAGGCACATCGGTGAGCAGTCCGTTCACACCGCAATAAATCACGGCCACTTCATTCTCGACGGGCCAGGGATGATACTGCGGCTGCACAAGAATCTGCTGGTTCTTGCGTCCGCGGTCGATGGTGCGGGCGGTCACCGGGTCGATGTCGCCACCGAACTTGGTGAACGACTCCAGCTCGCGGAACTGCGCCTGATCGGTTTTCAGCGTACCGGCCACTTTCTTCATACACTTTATCTGGGCATTACCACCGACACGCGATACGGAGATACCTACGTTGATGGCGGGACGGATACCCTGGTTGAAGAGTGCGGTCTCAAGGAATATCTGACCGTCAGTAATTGAAATCACATTGGTAGGAATGTAGGCTGACACGTCTCCCGCCTGAGTCTCGATGATAGGAAGCGCGGTCAGCGAACCTCCACCCTTCACCTTGTCCTTGAGTGATGCGGGGAGGTCGTTCATGTTAGCTGCCACCTGCTGATTGTCGATAATCTTGGCGGCACGTTCAAGCAGACGGCTGTGCAGGTAGAAGATATCACCAGGATATGCCTCACGTCCTGACGGACGCTTGAGCACGAGCGAGATCTCACGATATGCCACAGCCTGCTTGGAGAGGTCATCATAAACGATGAGAGCGTCACGACCGGTGTCGCGGATGAACTCGCCGATAGCCACTCCGGCAAACGGAGCATAATAACGCATTGATGCCGAGTCGGACGCAGTGGCTGCAACCACTACAGTATAGTCGAGCGCGCCATGCTGACGTAGAGTCTCAACGATAGCTGCTACCGATGAAGCCTTTTGACCGATGGCGACATAGATACAGTAGACGGGCTTACCCTCTTCAAAATTCTTACGCTGGTTGATGATAGTATCGATCGCCACGGCAGTCTTACCTATCTGACGGTCGCCGATGATAAGCTCGCGCTGTCCGCGACCTATGGGCACCATTGAATCGATGGCCTTAAGTCCGGTCTGAAGCGGCTGCTTCACAGGCTGACGGAAAATCACACCTGGAGCCTTACGCTCAAGAGGCATAGGCAGAAGCTCGCCCGATATGGGACCACGACCATCTATAGGTTGTCCAAGCACATTGATCACACGCCCAAACACGCCGTCGCCGACGTTGATTGAAGCAATTTCACCGGTGCGCTTGACGGTCATGTTTTCGGTGACCTTATTGACGTTGTTGAGGAGGATGACTCCGACATTGCTCTCCTCAAGATTGAGAGCCACGCCCTTGACGCCGTTCTCGAACTCAACGAGCTCGTTGGCGCATACGTTGTCGAGACCGTACACATGGGCTACGCCATCTCCCACTTCAAGGACGATGCCGGTTTCTTCAAACGACACCTTAGAGTTGACATTCTCCAACTGTTGCTTCAGTACCTGAGAAATCTCGCTTGGGTTAATCATTGGTAAGACTGATTGTAAAATGTGGGATTAGTTTAAAAGTTTCAGACGCAGCTGCTTGAGTTCGTTGGCAACGGACGCGTCAAGTTTCTCGTTGTCAATGCTCACCTGGAAGCCTCCTATGAGATCAGGATTTATCAGATGATTATACTCCATAGTAGCCGAGCCGAGGTGTCGCTGGATGAGCTGTTTCAGCCTCTTCTCCTCAGCCTCCGCCATTGGTGCGGCAGAAGTGACAGTGACGAGGCATATGTTATGCTCCCGGCGATAGATCTTAAGATAAGCCAAGGCTATGTCGCGTGCCATATCAAGGCGATTGTTGTCAGCGAGCAGCTCCATGAAACGTGTCATGGCGCTATCGCCCTCAGTGGAGCCTGAGGCTGTTGTGAGCAGCTGTATCTTGTCACGGCGCGAGACATATGGATTTCTCACAGCCTTGACAAGAGAAGGCTCTGAAGCAAACGCCTCGGAAAGAGCCTGCATACGCTCAAACACGAGTTTGTCGCAATCGTGCTCCGATGCATACTCAAAAAGAGCCTTTGCATAGCGGCTGGGGATTAGACCTTGGTTCATTGCTTAAGATTAGTAGGGGTGAAATCTTAGTTCTGTTTCTCGATTTCGTCGAGCAGAGAGTTGACAAGCTTCTCTTGAGCCTTCTCCTCTTTCAGCTGGTTGCGCACCACCTTCTGGGCGATGTCGAGAGCAAAGGCTGAAACTTCGTTGCGGAATTGCTCTTGAGCAACCTTGCGTTCCTGCTCGATTGTCAGTTTGGCGTTGTCCATCACCTTTTTTGCTTCAGTCTGAGCAGCAACGCGGGCCTCCTCGATGATCTGAGTCTTCATCTTATCGGCTTCACGAAGCATATCAGCCTGCTGGCGACGGGCTTCTGCTATGTATTTATCCGCCTCTTCGCGGGCATGGTCAAGCTGTTCTTTGGCACTTTGAGCATACTCCACACCCTTGTCGATGAGGTCGGCACGGTCGGATACTCCCTTCATAATCGCGGGCCAGCCCCACCGCCACAGTATGACGAAGAGGATGGCGAACGATACGAACATCCAGAATATCAGGCCAAAATCAGGCGTGAATAGTTCCATAGCTGGGATTTGCCAAAGATTAGCCTACGAACATTGCAAGTACGCAGACGATGACAGCGAAGAGAGCAACGCCCTCGATAAGAGCTGCGATCACGATCATGTTGCTTCGGATGTCACCAGTCGATTCGGGCTGACGGGCGATTGCCTCCATGGCTGCGCCACCGATCTTGCCGATACCGAGACCGGCAGCGATTGCTGCGATTGCTGCACCGATGCATACACCAATGCCAAGAGTTCCTTCGATAGCTGCTAAAATCATTGCTAACATAACTGTAGAATTTTGAGAGGTTATTTTTTAGAGATAATTATTCTTGGATTTATTACGATCATTTCAGTAATGACACCTGACTTACGGTCTCATGGGTTATGCGGGACTACCGCTTTTTCTGTTGCCTCATGCTTTTCATGCCCCTCTTCCTGCCCGAGAGCTATGAACAGGGTTGAAAGCATCGTGAACACATATGCCTGTATGAAACTTACAAGGACATCTATACAGAGCATGAACACCGAGAATATCACCGACACCACTGCGGTTGCACCGGACACTACCGGACCCATTGCCGCAAAGATAAAGATGAGAAGAGTGAGCACGATCACTATCATATGTCCGCCCATCATATTGGCGAAGAGACGCACAGTCAATGCCGCAGGCTTGGTGAACACACCGAAAACCTCTATAAGGGGCATAATCGGCAGAGGGTATTTAAGCCACCATGGTACATCGGGATTGAATATCTCTTTCCAGTAATGCTTAGTGGCAAAGATATTTGTGATGAGCAAGGTCATCAATGCAAGGACGAGAGTGACCGCGATATTGCCGGTGAGATTGGCTCCACCGGGGAAAATCACTATGAGTCCGAGAAGGTTCATTATGAGAATGAAAAAGAACACTGTCAAGAGGTAGGGAGCAAACTTGCCTGCCTTGTTCTTGAGTGTGGGTTTGATCACACCGTCATACACAAAGAGAATGACCAACTCTAAGGCTCCGACCATCCTGCGGGGACCTTTCATCCCCTGGGTGCGATGCCAACGAGCCACTGACAGGATGCTCCATACACAAAGTATGACTGCGATAAACACACCGCAAACGTTCTTTGTGATTGAGATATCCACAGCCGGCTTTACCTCCTGACCATTGATTATCTCAACAATCTTTCCCTTGTAAGGGCTGTCGGCTCCGGCAATCTTGAACTCTGCATTACCGTCACGATATACATCGCCGTGCGTGACACGTGACGAAGAGAACACATGCAATCCGTCAGAGCCCCATACTATCACCGGGAGAGGGATACGCTTGTGGTGATTGAACGGGACTTCCCATCCATAGCCGTCACCAAGATGCTCAAAGATTATAGCCTGAGCATCGATACCCTCTTTCTCCCCGCTGTCATGACCGGAAGCCATGGCTGATGCCGGAGCGACAAGAGCGATGAGCGCAAGAACTATTGTTGTGAAAATCTGTTTCATCGTCGTCAAGAGGGTTAATATATACACACCGACACTATATCGCTGTCGACATCGACAATACCACCTTCTATTTTCACAGAATGCTCCCCATCGGCCGAGGTGTAGCGTACAGTGCCGGGAGTAAGGGTGGATATTAGAGATGCGTGACCGGGAAGCACTGTGAAAGCCCCCATAGTCCCGGGCAGATGTACCACAGAGGCATCACCCTGGAACATAATGTCATCAGCTGAAATTATCTTAAGTGTCATCGGCTTGTTATGATTCTTAGAATGTTGACTTTTTGAGGAAAGATGCTGTCACATCCGGATCAAGCTCCCACCTCGGCAAGAAGCTTCTTGCCTTTGGCGATAGCATCATCGATTGTGCCTACATTAAGGAATGCCTGCTCGGGCAGATCGTCCACCTCGCCGGCAAGAATCATCTTGAAGCCTCGGATAGTCTCGCTCAGAGGCACCATCACGCCCGGCAGACCGGTAAACTGCTCTGCCACATGGAACGGCTGCGAAAGGAAACGCTGTGCGCGGCGAGCACGAGCCACGACAAGTTTATCCTCATCGCTGAGCTCGTCGACACCAAGGATGGCGATGATATCCTGAAGCTCGTTGTACTTCTGAAGGAGCTGTTTTACAGCTTGGGCAGTATTGTAATGATCCTCACCTATGATGTTGGGATCGAGAATACGAGATGTGGATTCCAATGGATCTACAGCAGGATAGATACCAAGCTCAGTGATCTTACGTGACAACACTGTAGTGGCATCAAGGAAGCTGAATGTAGTGGCGGGAGCGGGGTCGGTCAAGTCGTCGGCTGGGACATATATAGCCTGGACCGATGTGATTGAACCGTTCTTTGTGGATGTGATTCGCTCCTGGAGTGCACCCATCTCTGAGGCAAGTGTAGGCTGGTAACCAACAGCCGACGGCATACGTCCGAGAAGAGCGGACACCTCCGAACCAGCCTGAGTGAAACGGAAGATGTTGTCGATGAACAGAAGGATATCCTTACCTCCGCCATCCTGATCGCGGAACTGCTCAGCCACGGTAAGACCTGAAAGAGCCACACGCAGACGTGCGCCCGGAGGCTCGTTCATCTGTCCGAACACGAGTGCGGCCTGCGAATCCTTCACCTGCGACATATCCACGTCGGCAAGATTCCATTCGCCTTTTTCCATCCCTTCCTCAAATTTTTTACCATACTTGATAACGCCGCTCTCAATCATCTCGCGGAGAAGATCGTTACCCTCGCGTGTACGCTCTCCCACACCAGTGAACACCGAGAAGCCGTTATGCCCCTTGGCGATATTGTTGATGAGCTCCATAATGAGCACTGTCTTGCCCACGCCTGCGCCTCCGAAGAGACCGATCTTGCCACCCTTGCTATAAGGCTCAAGAAGGTCGATCACCTTTATACCGGTATAAAGAATCTCCGTGCCGATTGTAAGGTCATCGAACTCGGGGGCTGGCTGATGTATGGGGCGCAATTCCGTGCGATCGAGAGCGGGAAGACGGTCAATGGCATCACCGATGACGTTGAGCAGACGACCTTTCACCTGATCGCCGGTGGGGACAGCAATCGGACGCTCAAGATTGTCAACACGAGCTCCGCGCTGGAGACCGTCGGTACTCTCCATAGCCACACAACGTACGGTCTTTTCACCGATATGCTGCTCCACTTCGAGTATCAGTTCGGTGCCGTCGGGGCGCACTACTTTGAGAGCAGTGTAGATGGGAGGGATGACATTGCCATCGCCGTCAAACATCACGTCGACCACAGGTCCGATCACCTGGACGATTTTGCCATATTTTTCACTCATCGCGATTGTCTTTAATTAGATTGCGGTCCACGAGCGGACGCGCCACATTATTTGTATGGTATTAACGGTATTTTAGAGGTAGAGACTATAGGTCACCACTATCACCATCAGCACAAGATTGAACAGGTTGATGGGGAGGAGATATTTCCATTCAAGTGTGAGCAGCTGGTCAATACGCAGACGAGGGAATGTCCACTTGAACCAGATGATTATGAACGACAGAGCGACGGCCTTGCCTACGAACCATACCACCGAAGGTATATAGTCCATTACATTGTTGAATGCATCAAGCCCGGGGATATGCAGAGGCATCCACCCGCCGAAAAACAGCAGTGCAGCCACACCTGAAACAATGAAAAGATTGAGATACTCCGCAAGATAGAAGAATCCGAAATGAATACCAGAATACTCGGTATGGTATCCTGCCGTAAGCTCACTCTCCGCTTCAGGAAGGTCAAAAGGACCACGATTGGTCTCGGCTGTACCGGCTATCATAAATATCACAAATGCGATAATGGCAGGGATGTGACCTGAGAATATGAACCACAGATGTTCCTGAGCCATCACTATATCGGTAACGCTCATAGAGCCTGCCATCACTACCATTGTAACGACACACAAGCCCATCGAAAGCTCGTAGCTTACCATCTGCGCTCCGGAACGGAGAGCTCCGATAAGAGTAAACTTGTTGTTGGACGACCATCCTGCGAGAAGTATACCGAGCACACCTATCGAGGACACTGCGAGCAGGAAGAAGATACCGACATTGAAATCAATAATCTGTAGACCGTTGCCCCATGGAAGCACCGCAAACGCGAGCATAGAAGCTATGATCACCAGATAAGGAGCCAATGCAAAAAGGAATTTGTCGATATGATTGAGCGAGATAAGCTCCTTTATAAGTATCTTGAACATATCGGCAACACTCTGTAACAATCCCCAGGGACCTACTCGGTTAGGACCGAGACGACACTGGAAATAGGCACACACCTTACGCTCGAAAAGAATATAGAACAGGGCGAGGACCGCATAGAGGAGCATCAACCCCACTCCTACGAGCACACACTCAAGGGTGACAGCAAGCCACTCGGGCATGTAACCGAGCAGGAAGGAATGAAACCAGGCAGTTCCTACTGATAAGTCTTGCATAATCTTGTTATGGATATATGATTGGTATATTATAATCGTGTATTTCTATATTGTGGAAGCCATCCATTCGGCTATCGGTCTATATCTGGGACAATGTAGTCCATAGATCCGCCGATAGTGATAAGGTCGGCTATCTTCTGTCCGCAAGTGATGTGGTCAACAACAGCTGCGGCTGGCAGACACGGAGGCACTATCTTCAGGCGATACGGTGAAGCGGAGCCATCGCTCTCAAGGTATATGCCGAATGTGCCGCGGCAACCCTCCACCATCTTGAACCAATGGCCGGCAGGAAGCTTGACCACTTTAGGCACCTTCACGCAATACTCCCCTTCCGGAATATTGTCGATAAGCTGAGCTATGATGCGTGCACTCTGGACCATCTCGTCCATACGCACCTTGAAGCGGGCCATAGCATCACCCTCAGAGCGCACCACCTCGTCAAACTCAAGTTCGGAGTAAATGCTGTAGGGGAATGTCTTGCGCACATCGCATGCCCAGCCTGAGCCACGTCCGTTAGGACCTGTCACAGCCCAAGAGATGGCATCCTCACGAGAGAGCACACCTACATTCTCCATACGGTCGCGGGCAATTACATTGCCGGTAAATATCTTATTGTATTCCTTGATATTGGCGGGAAGCACATCAAGAAGGGCGTGAACATCCTTCACAAAGTCAGGGTGAAGATCCTGCATCACACCTCCTATGCAGTCATAATTGAATGTCATACGAGCTCCGCAAGTCTTCTCCATGATGTCGAGAATCTGCTCACGCACACGCAGTGTATAGAACAGCATCGTAGTAGCACCAAGGTCCATACAATAGGTGCCGAAGAACAGACAGTGGGAAGCGATACGTGAGAGCTCGTCCATAAGCACTCGTATCACCTGGGCACGGCGTGAAATCTGTATCCCCATAGCTTCCTCGTAAAGCATGCACAGACAGTGATGGTAAGGATGCGCCGAGAAATAGTCGAGACGATCCATGAAATGGAGGGTCTGAGGATAGGTATCCACCTCGCATATCTTCTCCACGCCACGATGTATATAGCCGAGATACAGGTCGATTTTCTTTATGATCTCACCGTCGACTGCTGTGCGGAAACGAAGCACACCATGAGTCGCAGGATGCTGAGGACCGATATTGACCACAAAATCATCAGCCTGGAATATACGTCTTTCCTCTTTCACAATCTTGCCTTCACGTTCCACCCATGTATCGGTAAAGTCGGTCTGACGTTCGTTCTCTATGGATACGGGATTGATATCAGGATCATCGTTATAATCCTTGCGCAACGGATACCCCTTCCAGTCAATATTAAGGAAGAGACGACGCATATCCGGATTGTTGACGAATATTATGCCGAAATAGTCATATACCTCACGTTCATATACGGTAGCGATATCCCAGATATCGAACACAGAATGAATGAAAGGCTTCTCACGATCGCCGGTAGCCATCACTTTGACAGATACACGCTCGTTACGTGAGGTGGCCACAAGCTCATAGATGCAGCCAAGACCGTTCTCTTTCCAGTCCATGCCGGCAATTGTGACAAGAAAGTCAAATGAGAGCTCCGGATCATGACGCAGAGTGTGAGCCAAGTCGTGCCACTGCTCATCGGCGATGGTCATCTCAAGGACATCGGTCTGAGCGAAAGCGGCCTGGGGAAACAGCTTGGAAATCTTTTCCTGGATGTTTGCCATTATATTAAGGTGTGATAAGTATTCTACAATAATGATGGTTTAGTCGTTGACACCCTCTACAGGATGAGACTTCAGGAACTCCTGCTGTTTCTCCTGACGGTTGACTCCGCCGAAGAACTTCTCGACCTTGATCTTTCTTGAGAGCTGCATGATGCCATATATCATAGCCTCCGGACGAGGAGGACAACCGGGGACAAACACGTCAACCGGCACGATATCCTCTATGCCCATAGCCACATGGTAGCTCTTCTTGAAAGGACCGCCAGAGATGGCACAGCTGCCACAGGCTATCACATATTTCGGTTCGGCAAGCTGGTCATAGAGGCGGCGGAACACCGGCACCATACGGTGGACTATAGTACCTGCAACCATCATGAAGTCAGCCTGACGAGGTGAGGCACGTGCTACTTCCCAGCCAAAACGCGCCATGTCGTAACGCGCCGCGCCAAGCGACACGAACTCAATGCCGCAACAACTGGTGGCGAAAGTGAGTGGCCAGATAGAGTTGGACCGCCCCCAGTTGATGAGCTTGTCAAGCGAACCGACTATCACGTTGGTACCGCTCTCCTGAAGCTCTTTTACGAGTTTCTCGATATACTCATTATCTTTCCATGCCTCGTAGGGCATGCCTTGCGTAGTTACTTCCATTCAAGAGCTCCTTTCCGCCAGGCATATACGAGACCCAGCACTATGATTCCGAAAAATACTGCAATCGCTGTGAGACCCTCTGTGCCCAGCTCGTGCACACGCACCGCCCAAGGATAGAGGAACACGGTCTCGACATCGAACATCAGAAAGAGGATGGCAAAAAGATAATATCCCACCTTGAACTGAGCCATAGACTCTCCACGGGTAGGGATACCACATTCATAAGCCTCGCCCTTCTGAGGGTTGAACGACCGTGGCGAAATAAGCCCGGCGAGCCAAAGAGCAACAGCCACCAAGGCGATGCCCGTACAGAGCGCGACCACCGCTAAGGTTGCATTTTGAATTGCTAATGCTATCATATGTATGAGTTATATCTTATTTTCAAATAAGGTTATTCATCTGTGACAGAGTGCCATGTACAGCAAAAGACGCTCCCGGACAAAGGCAGGCGCGCTTTTGGCTGTGCAAATATAGAAATTTTTCTTCAATTCCCCCCTCTTTTAATCCAACTATTTTTAAGAGGGATATGGATATTTGCCATCACACATCCCTCCGAAATATTTCAGAAATTATAGCCGACGGAAATCTGGAATGTGTTCCACTGGTTATCCATAAGTTCAGCCACATCACGGACTCCCCACTGGTACTGCCATCCGATCACATAACGGCTTGCATGGGTGTAGGACATTCCGAGTCCGATACCATACTGCCAACGATGAAAACCGTTGTCGGAAAACAGATTGACCTTTGACTTGTCAAACGATTCCTGGTCCCGCAATTTCAGCCCCATCTTACCGTAAACACCGACACCGAAATAAGGTCCGGCAAATATCTGGAGATCAGATTCCGGAGTAAAACGAAGATGATATGACGCATATACCGGAAGTTCCAGAAAATTGACAGCAAATGCCAAAGAGGACTTAACACCCATAATGTCGCCGACTGTCATCTCTCCATCTCTCTTTGCGCCCTTCATAGTGAAGAAAAGACCAGAATTGATTGAAAAACTCTTTATAAGGTTGACATCCACCTCCGCACCAACAGCAATCCCCTTTCGGTCACCAAAAAGCCCGCTGCCTTTTCCTGCCATCTTAGCGAAATTCCATCCCAGACGAGCACCGAAAGTCACAGTCCTATCAGGATCCGAACTGTCCCAAAAGAGAGATTGAGCACTTAGCCCCAAAGAGGTGACTAATACGAGAATTGCAATAATAGTCCTTTTCATAATGCGATGTTATTATTTCCTGACAAAGATAGCAAACGGACGCGTCATAGACGCGCCTGTTTATGTTAATAGATATTAAAACATGTGGCTTATTATTCCTGTTTGTTAGCCGATTCTGACTCAGGGTAAGTGACATCCCAAAGATACAGGGCCTGAGGCGGCATCGAGGTTCCTGCCGCACAACGGTCCTTGCGCTCGATAATACGCCCGAACTCCTCTACGGATATCTTTCCGCGCCCTACCTCCACAAGCGTGCCGACAACAGCCCTGACCATATTGCGCAGGAAACGGTCGGCAGTGATGACAAACACCCAGACTCCGCTATCCTCACCGCCTACCCGATGCCACCCGGCATGGGTGACACGGCATATATTAGTCTTGGTATCGGCATGCAACTTGGCAAACGATGTGAAGTCGCTTGTGGCGAGCAGAAGAGATGCCGCACGGTTCATAGCGTCGAAGTCCAGCGAGGCAGGAGCCTTCCAGCTAAGCGGATAAAAGAACGGCGACTTCTCCGTGACAGCATAATAATGATAGGTGCGCGAGGTGGCGTCAAACCGCGCATGCAGATCGTCAGGCACCCGATATACATCCTGTATAGCAATATCCTTGCCGACTATAGCATTCAGGCTGGCAATAAGGCGGGACACGCATGCGACCGGAGCTTCGACATCAAAATGCGCCACCATCATGCGGGCATTGACCCCGGCATCAGTGCGACCGGCACCGACAATCTTCATCGGAGCACGCATCACCTGTGACAGAGCACCCTCTATCACCTCCTGCACAGTCACCGCCCCAGGCTGGCATTGCCAACCGTGAAACGGCTCCCCGCGATAGCTCAAACGCATGAAATAGCGCATCAGTCTTTCTCTATATATGTATATCCATACAGTCCTGAGCGGTAATTGCTAAGGAACTCCCTACCCTCCTCGGGAGAGATCTTGCCTTCCTTCATCGATGATGTCACCCACGCCTCGACATTGCGCACAAGCTTCTTGGGATTGAACTGCACATAATCAAGCACATCGGCAACCGTCTCCCCATCAATAATACGGTCTATCTCATAGCGGTCTTTATATACAGATATATGCACAGCATTAGTATCGCCAAACAGATTATGCATGTCCCCAAGTATCTCCTGATATGCCCCCACAAGGAACACTCCAAGATAGTATGGGTCGCCGGGCTTGACAGGATGCACAGGCAGAGAACTTGCTGTAGCTCCGGTGTTGGATATGAAGTTAGATATCTTTCCGTCACTATCGCATGTGATATCCTGAATTGTACAGGTACGAGTTGGCTTCTCGTCAAGACGCGACAGAGGTATTATCGGGAACACCTGATCAATCGCCCATGAATCCGTAAGCGACTGAAACAGCGAGAAGTTGCAGAAATACTTGTCAGGTATCATCTTTGCCACCTTCTTCAATTCTTCTGGGGCATGGCGCATACCGTTGACAATATCACACACATCGCGCGCTATGGACCAGAACAGCTCCTCCATCTGAGCACGCATCTTAAGGTCGAGCATTCCAAGGCTGAACAGGTCAAGAGCCTCCTCTCGTATCTGCAAGGCATCATGCCAGCTCTCAAGAATGTTCTGCTGGTCTATCTTGTCCCATATATTGTACAATTCTTTGATGAGCTCATGAGCACCCTCGTCAACCTCGCGGTTATCTTTCCATATTGGCAGCTGAGTGGTCTCCAAAGCCTCAAACACAAGCACTGAATGATGCGCAGTGAGCGAGCGTCCGCTCTCGTTGATTATATTAGGCTGCTTCAATCCGTTCTTTTCGCATGCATCCACAAGAGTGGACACAGCGTCGTTGGCATACTCCTGAATTGAATAGTTCATGGACGATCCGGATGCAGAGTTGCGAGAGCCGTCATAGTCGACACCCAAGCCTCCCCCAATATCTATGAACTCCACATCAAATCCCATATTGCACAGATTGACGTAGAACTGGGCAGCCTCTCGGATAGCATTCTTGATAAAACGGATCTTGGTTATCTGACTCCCAATATGAAAATGTATGAGCTTCAGGCAATCAGACATCTTATTGCGTTCCATATAATCCAAAGCCTCCAGAAGTTCCGAAGAATTCAGACCAAACTTCGACTGATCGCCTCCGCTCGTCTCCCATTTTCCTGAACCGGACGAGGCAAGCTTGATACGCAACCCGACATTAGGGCGCAGGTTCATACGTCTGGCAACCTCGGAAATTATACGTAACTCGTTGAGTTTCTCAACCACGATATATATACGCCTGCCCATCTTTTGAGCAAGGAGGGCAAGCTCAATATAAGTCTTATCCTTGTAGCCGTTACAGATGATGAGGGCATTCTCCCTTATATTGGTAGCAAGGACAGCATGCAGCTCAGGCTTTGAGCCGGCTTCCAGTCCTATATTGAATTTCTCCCCATAGGTCACAATCTCCTCCACCACAGGCCGCATCTGATTGACCTTGATAGGGTAGATTATATAGTTCTGACCTTCGTAGTTGTACTGTTGTGAAGCGACAGCGAAACAATTGGAAATCTTCTCGATACGGTTGTCGAGAATATCAGGAAAACGCAGCAACACCGGCGACGTGATATCTCTCACTTGCAGTTCATCCATAACCTCCCTAAGGTCGACCGAGGCATACCCCTCACGCGGAGTCACAGCCACGTTGCCCTTAGTATTGATGGAGAAATACTTACGACCCCAGCCCTGGATGTTATACAACTCCATGCTGTCCTCAATGCGCCATCTTCTCATCGGCTAATTTCGGTAAAATAAGGATTGTTAATTACTTAAATGATTATTATGTGTTTTAAGAGGGCAAAGGTACATATTTCCAATTGTATTTCGGACATTTTTTGCATAAATTAGTCAGAATAACGGAAATTAAATGTCGTTTTCTGTAAAAAACAGCTATCAAAGAAAAATATAACACCAGCTTTTGTATTATGTTAACAATTGCCGTTTGCATTCCTCATTAATAGATACTACCTTTGCCAATAGCTTTATATAGCACAGGTAAGCCCTGCGCCAGTCATAGCACATGACAAAAACAATTCACACATCCAACCAATCAACCTCAAAGTCAAAATCATTATGAACAAGCTTTCAGGGTTCGCACTGCTCGTTGGGTCCGCAATGGCCCTCACAGGATGCAGCAAGAAGATGAACCAGTTTGCAGCCGACTATTTCACCACCAATCCTAATCCTCTCGAAGTCGTTGGCACCCATGTACCGGCAACCGTCACAGGTCACATCCCGGCAAAATTCTTTGTCAAGAACGCCACTGTGTCAGTGACCCCGGTGCTCGTATACGGCGCAACCGAGGAGAAAGCAGCACCCATGACTTTCCAGGGAGAGAAAGTGCGCGGCAACAACCCCGTGATCTCCTACGACAACGGAGGCACCGTGACCATCCCTGTCAACTATCTCTACCAGCCCGACATGCAGAAGTCCGAGCTCTACCTCAACTTTGAAGTACAGCAGAAAGGCAAGCAGTATGTACTGCCACGCGTCAAGGTGGCAAACGGTGTAGTAGCCACAGCTGCACTCGCCAATGCCGGGACCCTCACACCAGCCACTGCCAACGACAAGTTCCAGCGTATCATCAACGAAAAATACTCCGCCGACATACACTTCCTCATCAATCAGGCAAACCTCCGCAAGAGTGAGCTCAACAGCGATGAAGTGCTCCGTCTGCACCGCGACCTCCGCGCAGCCTCAGGCGACACAACTCGTGTGATCGAAGAGATCAATATCCAGTCATACGCCTCTCCCGAAGGCGGTATTGACTTCAACACCCGTCTTGCCCAGAACCGTGAGACCAACACCTCCGACTATCTCAACAAACAGCTCAAGAAGGACAACATCACCGAGTTCGGCGAACTTACCGCCAACTTCACCCCCGAGGACTGGGAAGGCTTCCAGAAGCTCGTTGCAGCAAGCAACATCCAGGACAAGGACCTTATCCTCAGCGTGCTCTCAATGTACAAAGATCCCGAACAGCGTGAGCGCGAAATCCGCAACCTTTCAAGCGTATTCGACCAGCTTGCCGAAGAGATCCTTCCGCAGCTCCGCTACTCACGCATCACAGCAAGCGTAAACGTGATCGGAAAGAGCGATGAGCAGCTCAACAAGGCATTCAACACCGATCCGTCCACTCTCACCGTCGACGAGCTTCTCTACACCGCCACACTCACCGACGACCTCAAACGCAAGGGAGCCATCTACACCACTGCCACCCGCCTCTTCCCAAACGACTACCGCGGCTTCAACAACCTCGGCAAGGTGCAGTACCAGCAGGGTGACTACGATGCAGCAATGGCAAGCTTCAAGAAAGCAGCACGCATCAACGCCAACGCCCCCGAATCACAGATGAACCAGGGTCTCGTAGCACTCGTAAACGATGACTACCGTGCCGCCAACACCGCTTTCGGCAAGGCAGCCGGACTCAATGAGCTTTCACCGGCACTCGGACTCCTCTATCTCAAGCAGGGCGATGTGAAAGCTGCTGTAAAGGCTTTCGGAAACGATAAGAGCAACAATGCGGCTCTCGCACAGATCCTCAACAAAGACTACAATGCAGCCAAAGGAACACTTGCAGCTATCGCCAACCCCGACGCTACTACCTACTACCTGATGGCAGTGCTTGGCGCACGCACAGGCAACGAGCAGATGGTGACATCCAATCTACGTCAGGCCATCAAGCTTGACCGCAAATATGCGACCCAGGCAGCCAACGACCTCGAATTTGCACGCTACAACATCTCCAAGGCTCTGTAATCAATCTTAGCCGCCCCCTCAATCGAAGGGGACATGATATCTACCGGAGACATAAGAACCACCGAGATTTATAAACCTATGGTTCTTATGTCCCCGGTATTTTCATGCATTCACCCACTTTTTAAATGATAAAATATCAACAAATCATCCGTCGGTCGTGTTAATTCCGGGTAAAAATCGTAACTTTGCAGAGTCGATACATTTAAATAATGGAACACACCACCCACTTGACCGCATACAATCAGGTGATGTCACGCTAACCTCACAGCCTCCGGCAACAAAAATAGAGACTCCTCCGAGAGTCCTGTGGCATGAAACCGGACATTGTAACCCAACCGAGGCTATGACGCAAACTCAAGTTCCTCCCGACAGCCCTTTCCCCCACTCCACACGCTAAAATATCTTTCCCCTCTCATATATTAAAATACAATATGTCACAGAAATTTGAAATGGTAGCCAAGACCCTTAAAGGTCTTGAAGAGGTTCTCGCCGAAGAGCTCCGCACACTCGGGGCAGAAAATGTCGAGCCGGGATGCCGTATGGTATCCTTTGAGGGAGACCTCGCAATGATGTATCGTGCCAACCTATGTTGCCGTACCGCACTCAGCATCCTGCGCCCCATATACAAATTCATAGCCTCCGACCCTGACACTCTCTATGAGATGGTCAAGGAATACGACTGGGGCGGTGTGTTAACCTTAGGAAAGACATTCTCAATCGACACCACCAGCCATTCAAATGAATTCACCCACTCCAGGTTCGTGACCTATCGTGTCAAGGACGCAATCGTCGACTGGTTCAAGGACCGCTTCGGTCCCGACAAGCGTCCCGGAGTACGACTGAGCGATGCCGATGTGATGCTCAATGTACATATCGACGGCACACGCGTAACCCTTTCACTAAACTCATCAGGAGAATCACTCCACAAACGCGGATGGCGTGTAGCACAGACCGATGCCCCGATCAATGAGGTGCTCGCCGCTGGAATCATACTCAAGAGCGGATGGAGAGGCGACTGCCCCCTCATCGATCCTATGTGCGGTTCAGGAACATTCCTTATCGAAGCGGCCCTCATCGCGGCAGGAATCAAGCCCGGTTCCTACCGTGAGACATGGCCATTCTCACAATGGCGCGACTGGGATCCCGAACTTTTCGAGTCCGTGCTTCATGAGGGGGAAGAGCCTCGCGAAATACCATTCAAGATATACGGCTCCGACATCTCTCCTAAGGCAATTGATATCGCAGAACGCAATGTGCTTTCGGCAGGTGTCGACGAATACATCAACCTGAAAGTACGTTCCATACAGCAATGGGAAGAAGCTCCTATGGCTGGCACTCCGGGTGTGATAATCACTAATCCTCCTTATGGAGAACGTATCAAGCCCGAGGACCTCGAAGGTCTTTACCGCACAATGGGCACCAAGTTCAAACGTGTGTTCTGCGGATATCACTCATGGGTGATATCCTCCAACGACGACTGCCTAACCCACATAGGTCTTACACCGTCGGTGCGCGAACAGATGCAGAACGGAGGTCTCGACTGCGAACTCCGCGAATACGTAAGTTTCGAAGGCTCCAAGAGCGACTTCCGAGCATCCGGCGGCACCATAAAAGGCGACCGTCCCGTCCGTGAAGAGAGAAACAAGAAATTAGCCCGCAAAAGCGACTCCGAATGGACTCGCGACGCACGCAGCAAAGGTATGGGAGGCAAACGCAGTGACAAGCCCTCTGGTCCGCGCCGAGGCTTGCCAAAGGACACTCCTCTGAGCGAGAAATACCGTCCGAAAGCAGGCGGATTTGCCCGAAACGAGGAACGTCGCAGGAAATTCAAGGAAGAAACAGCCCGAGAAGGAGAACGCCGTTTCAGACATCAGGGACGTGAGACATCACGCGAGGATTTCCGTGACGAGGCAGAAGAACTCCTCGCACGCCGTCGCAATATCCATGCTCTCAAGAGCCTTGGTGAATCACCCAAGATGCCATCGCTCCCATCGGCAGGAGGTACGTTCATGCGCACCCGCCGACGCGGATGGAAACGCCCGGATGCACCAGGCGACAACAAGGAAAGCAATGAATAAGAAATGCTCCAAGGCATAGCCAACCACTCCATCCTTATATAATAATGTCCATTCAGCAAACCCTCAATACCCTAAGATATCCCGTGAGCAATCATCCCGAAAAAAGCCCGTTCAACGCCGGCGAAACTCTACAGGAAAAAATTTCACCCATGACAGTATTACTCCTCGGCTCAGGAGGCCGCGAATGCGCCCTTGCCTGGAAAATCTCACAAAGCCCGGCACTCAGACATCTGTACATTGCTCCGGGCAACGGTGGCACAGGCAATTATGGCGAGAATGTCAACCTGTCACCCCTCGATTTTGATGCGATTGCTAAATTCTCTGACGAAAAGAGCATCGACATGATCGTAGTTGGCAACGAAGATCCTCTTGTGGCTGGAATATACGATTACTTTCAGGGGCGTGAGCATGCGCCGCTAATAGTAGGACCTTCCAAGGCTGGAGCTGCTCTTGAAGGCAGCAAGGATTTCGCCAAACAATTCATGGTGCGTCACGGCATCCCCACAGCACGTTACCGCAGCTTCACAGCTGAGACAATCGCCGAAGGAGAAAAATTCCTTGAAGAGCTACGCCCGCCGTATGTACTGAAGGCCGACGGTCTCGCAGCCGGAAAGGGTGTGCTCATAATCGACTCTCTCGACGAAGCGAAGAACTCACTTCGCGAGATGCTTTCAGGCATGTTTGGGAAGTCATCAGCCACAGTCGTGATAGAAGAATTCCTTAAAGGCATAGAATGCTCTGTGTTCGTTCTCACCGATGGCAACGGAGGTTACCGCATACTCCCTGTGGCAAAGGACTACAAGCGTATAGGCGAAGGGGACACCGGACCCAACACTGGCGGCATGGGAGCGGTAAGCCCTGTGGCGTTTGCCGATGAGACATTCATGAAAAAGGTTGAAGAGCGCGTGATAATACCCACTGTCAACGGACTCATATCGGAAGGCATCACCTACCGCGGGTTCATATTCCTCGGACTCATAGAGGTCAACGGTGAGCCGATGGTGATAGAGTATAATGTACGTATGGGCGATCCGGAGACCGAAGTAGTGATGCTCCGCATAGCCTCCGACCTTTTGCCTCTGCTCCGCGCAGCGGCCGAGGGCAATCTCGGCACAATGCCCCTTTCCATCGATCCACGCTACGCGACTACCGTCATGGTAGTGTCAGGCGGCTATCCCGGCTCATACCCCAAGGGGAAAACAATCTCCGGGCTTGACAAGGTTGAAGATGTGATCTTCTTCCATGCCGGCACTGAACTGCATCCTGACGGAACTCTCGCCACATCAGGCGGACGTGTCATAGCATGCAGCGCATACGGCAAGGATATTGACGAAGCTCTTGCCAACTCGTTCATTGGTGCCTCCGGAGTGACCTATGAGGGTAAATATTTCCGCCGCGACATCGGTGCTGATCTCAAAGCCATCGAACAATCCCGTAAATGACCCGAAAAGAGACACGCTTCACTAACTTCATCCGCTCGCGCGGAGTCGGGGCAATCATTGCGGTTGTCTCGGCATGGATGACGTGGAGAGCTCTTCCGTCACTGACACCCTCAGGATGGCTCGGTTTTATGCCCGAACTATCCTGGGGAGTCAACTTTGCTGTGCTTTCGGCTACCGCATGGGCAATGATAGCAATCAACCGGCAGTTCAATATCCTGCGCACGCTGTCAGTGTTCTTTGCGGCTTACTTCCTCTTCATCACCTGCTCCACACCATTCATGAGCTGTTTTGCAGGTACCTCCTCGGTATTGGCGGCATGCATGATATTCTGCATGTGGATTCTGTTCACTCTGTACAACGAGCCTCACAGCAACCGTCGTATTTTCCTTATATTCGCCATTCTTAGCGTAGGGACTCTATATGACTGGAAATTCCTTTTCTTTATCCCTCTCTTCGTAATAGGACTGGCGCAGATGCGCATACTGAGGACAAAGAAAATCATAGCGGCACTCATAGGCATATTCACTCCGCCATGGATAGTATTCGGTCTCGACCTCATGCCTATACCTCAGCTGCCACACATATTTTTCACCCCGCCTACCATACTGCTGCAATCTCCCGAAGCCCTGCCATTTCTCTGCACCGTGCTTCTTACGATGGCTATCGGTTTCCTGTTAGGCAGCATCAACCTTCTGCGTATTCTCGGATTCAACGCACGCGCACGTGCCTACAACGGATTTCTTGCTTTGCTCGGCATCTATACAGGTATTCTTGCCATCATAAACTTCACAGCACTTCCCGACTATATGACACTCCTCAACGCATGTGTGGCATTTCAGGTAGGACATTTCTTCAGGGCTACAGCCTCGCGACGCGGCTACATACTGATAGTGCTGCTCTTTGCCGCATACACCTCCTTATATCTATGGGCTAATCTGAAATGAAGATAATATTTGACCGCAATATCCCCTTTGTCTCCAAGCCTCTCTCATCCATAGGTGAAGCCATCCCGATGACAGGCACCGAGATAACCAACGAAACCGTCAAGGATGCCGATGCCATTATCATACGCACCCGCACGCGTTGCGACGCCACTCTGCTTAAAGATTCAAAATGCCGTTTCATCGGCACTGCAACGATCGGCACCGACCACATAGACCTCCCTTACTGTGCCTCGCGCGGCATCACCGTTGCCAATGCTCCAGGATGCAATGCCCCGGCAGTCGCACAATGGGTGCTCTCAGCCATCAGCACATATCTCGGGGACACCAGATCCTTATCAGATATCACTCTCGGAGTGATAGGTGCTGGCAACGTTGGCTCGGTTCTAATCAGATGGGCAGAAGGTCTCGGCATAAAGACAATTGTAAACGACCCTCCGCTACAGAGGCAATCATCTGGTTCATACCGCTTTTCCTCACTCAGCGATATCGCTGACAAATGCGATGTCATAACAGTGCACACCCCTCTGACACGAACAGGCGATCACCCGACTTATCACCTCATCGACAACAGTTTCATCTCAAACCTTAAACGCAGACCACTGATCCTCAACGCCGCCCGAGGTCCTGTAACCGACACCCTTGCTCTTATTAACGGACTTGAATCAGGAAAAATATCTGCCTTAGGAATAGACTGCTGGGAGGGGGAACCCAACATAAACCTGCAGCTACTTGAACAAGCCCTAATAGCCACACCTCATATAGCAGGATACTCACGCCAAGGCAAAATAAGAGCTTCACAGATGGTACTTGACGAGCTATCACATCACCTGAGGCTCGACATCCCGCTTAGTGCCGACGCTCCATCTGTCGCACCGGTACCACACCGCATCATCCCCGACATGCTCAACTACGACATACTTGAAGACACCCGTATACTCAAATCATCACCGTCATTATTTGAATCTCTCCGCAACAACTATCATCTGAGAGAAGAACCATCCTTATAACATCCGGTCCTGTGCGATATAATCGCACTTTCCAGGCATCTTCCACAGCATAACTTTGCAGTATCATCCACTCATATCAAAGTTATGCGAACCATCAACCGAATCATTCTCCACTGCACCGCAACCCCTCGCGGACGTCATGTCACAGTATCAGATATCGACCGTTGGCATAAAGCCCGAGGATCTTCCGGAATAGGCTATCATTATGTGATATATCTTGACGGCTCCATCCATGAAGGCCGTCCGCTGGAACGTATCGGAGCCCATTGTCAAGGCTACAATGCTACATCCATAGGAATAGCGTATGTGGGAGGACTGGAATCAGACGGAAAGACACCTGCCGACACCCGCACCGATGCACAGAAAACCGCCCTGCGCAACCTTATTGGAATGTTGCAAGAGCGGTTTCCCGATGTTACAATACACGGACACAGAGAATTTGCGGCAAAAGCCTGTCCCTGCTTCGATGTTTTGGGGTTATAGGCTACTCTACACGTTATTAAAGCGCGAGAAGCTCCTCGATTCGAGCCTGAAGGTCAGCCTTCTGCTGAGCACCTGCCATACGGAGGCTGGGTACTTGCTCACCATTCTTGAAGAAAAGGATGGTGGGGATCGACATTATGCGATATTTCATAGCGAGGTCATTCTCCTCCTCTATGTTATACTTGCCGATAACGGCTTTCCCCTCATACTCCTGAGCGAGCTCCTCAACGATGGGAGCCATACGCACGCAAGGACCACACCATGTGGCCCAGAAGTCGATGACTACGGGCTGACCCGAAGCGATAATCTCATGTACGTTCTGATCGGTAAATGTCATAGTGATAATAGTTGAATAAAATTATTATATAATACTAAAGTAGTGTTCAATCATTTATAGAATAACTGATGTTCTCCTCCTCAAGAGCCTCCACAAGCCCGCGGGTGATATGGATGCGCCGAGCCGACGACATGTGCAGAGTCCTGTTGATTGACGGATCAAACACACGGAACGCCAACTCTCCCTCAGGATTTCCGTCACCTTTCACCTTCTCATCGATAAGTGTCATCAGGAACTTGTTCATCTTGGATACATCCAGCTCGATGGTTATATTCTTCACGAGCTTCCCTTTGACGTTCTCAAGAAGCTGTATATTCATGATATTGAAGCGAAGGTCCGAATTGGCAAACCGTCGCTGATACTGTCCGGCAATAAGTATCGGAGTCCCTGGGATACCGTAGTTATGGAAATCTATGTAGGTCTGACCGAAAAGCATAAATTCCACACTGCCGGTGAAATCCTCTATCTTGAGAATTCCGAACGGCCCCCTCTGACCCTGGCGTGTCTGGAAGTCAACCACCATGCCGCCGAGCTTTACATCAGCACCTTCCACCGGAGTCCTGTCAGAGAATTCCTTGATAGTGCAGCCTGTGCCATGATTAAGTTCCATATAATACGGATCAAGTGGATGTGCGGAGAGATACATGCCCACAAGCTCACGCTCCTTCTCAAGCTTTGTCGCCATAGGCATTTCAGGAGCCGGCACAAATGGCGGACGTCCGGCAGTAGCCATATCGGCATCATCACCGAACAGCGACATTGCCGATGATAGTTTATCATTATGGAAAGCCTGTCCGTAACGCACAAGCACTTCACTGAAAGCTTCACCCTTGGCATTCTCTCCGAAATAATCCTCCCGCTTCATCTCTGTGAAGCTGTCAAAGGCTCCGGCATTGACAAGATTTTCGAAAATTCGACGGTTGATAGCTCCCGAAGGCACGCGCTCCACAAAATCGTAGGGCGACTCATATGGACCGTTGGCATCACGTTCTTCAATAATAGCCTTGACTACACCCTCTCCAACACCCTTTATGGCTGCGAGACCGAAACGGACATCACCCTGAGAGTTCACACCGAACTCCATGAAGCTCTCATTGACATCCGGACCGAGCACCTTGATGTGCATACGCTTACATTCGTCCATAAAGCCTGTGAGCTTATTGATATCAGAACGGTTGCGTGTCAAGATTGCCGCCATGTATTCCGACGGATAGTTGGCCTTAAGCCAGGCAGTCTGGAATGCTACCCAGGAGTAGCATGTGGCGTGACTCTTGTTGAAGGCATAGGATGCGAACTTCTTCCAGTCGTTCCATATCTTTGTCAACACCTTCGGGTCATGACCGTTGGACTGCCCTCCCTCCATAAACAATGCCTCAAGCTCGTTCATCTTATCTATGAGCTTCTTTCCCATTGCCTTGCGCAGAGAGTCGCTCTGTCCTCTGGTGAAGTTGGCAAGCAGTCGCGACAGGAGCATGACCTGCTCCTGATACACAGTCACACCATAAGTATCCTTTAGATACTTCTCCATGATAGGTATATCATATGTGATGGGACTGCGACCGTGTTTACGCGCAATAAAATCCGGAATATAGTCCATAGGCCCCGGTCGATACAGGGCATTCATGGCTATAAGGTCCTCGAATGTCGACGGCTGAAGCTCCCGCAGATACTTCTGCATACCTGCCGACTCAAACTGGAATGTGCCGGTGGTGTTACCCTGGCAGTACAGTTCGTAGGTCTTGGGGTCATTGATATCAATGCTGTCGATATCGATGTCTATACCTCGGGTCTCCTTTATATTGTGAACGGCTTCCTTTATGATCGAAAGGGTCTTTAGCCCGAGGAAGTCCATTTTTATGAGTCCTGTATCCTCGATGATCGAACCCTCGTACTGGGTCACGATCATCTTGTCATTGCCCGACGATCCAGGATTCTTGTCGACAGCAGTCGCCACAGGCACCCAGTCGGTGATGGGGTCACGGCATATGATCACACCGCAGGCATGAACACCGGTGTTACGCACATTCCCTTCCAGGCGGCGGGCATACTCAAGCGTCTCGGTGATCAGAGGGTTGCGTGACGACAATTCCGGACCGAAATCCGGCACAAACTTATAGCAGTTGTTAAGATTTGTCTTTAGTGTCTTTCCGTCAGGACCGTCAGGCATACGCTTTGGCACAAGATTGGCAAGACGGTTGCTCTCCGGGAGAGGGAGCTGCTCTACTCTTGCCACATCCTTTATGGCAGACTTCGCAGCCATGGTGCCGAACGTGATGATATGCGCCACCTTCTCCGCCCCATACTTCTCTGTCACATAATGAAGCACCTCTCCGCGACCGTCATCATCAAAGTCCACATCAATATCAGGGAGCGATATACGGTCAGGATTGAGGAATCGTTCGAACAGCAGGTCATACTTGATAGGATCGACCTGCGTGATGCCAAGACAGTATGCCACGACACTTCCGGCTGCCGATCCTCGTCCGGGACCTACCGACACTCCGAGTTTGCTGCGTGCTACATTTATGAAGTCCTGCACAATAAGGAAGTAACCTGGAAAGCCCATGGTCTTCATTATGTACAGCTCGAACTTTATGCGTTCCTCAAGTTCGGCGGTCAGGGGCGAGCCGTAACGTCGGTCGGCACCCTCGTAAGCAAGTTTCGAAAGATAGTCTGCCTCAAACTTTATCCTGTAAAGCTTGTCATATCCGCCGAGCTTGTCGATCTTTGCCTGAGCCTTTTCAGGGCTGAGCACCACATTGCCGTTCTCATCCTGAGTGAACTCATCAAAAAGCTCTTTCTCTGTGATTCTCGCCCTGTACTCCTCCTCCGTGCCAAACTCCTTCGGTATCTCGAAGAATGGCATGATGGGAGAATGATCTATGGAATAGGTCTCCACCTTGTCGAGAATCTCCATAGTGTTGCTCAACGCTTCGGGCAGGTCGGGGAATATAGCAGCCATCTCTTCCTGACTCTTGAACCACTCCTGCTTGGTGTAGCGCATTCGGTTGGGTTCAGTCAGGTAGTTATTTGTAGAGATGCATATCAGACGGTCGTGCGACTCGGCATCCTCCGCATTGATGAAATGAGAGTCGTTTGTAGCTATTATCTTGATATCATGCTTGCGTGCAAGCTCTATTAGAACAGGGTTCACACGCTCCTGTTCTATATATGTGTCACGGTTTGCCCCTGGGATATCTGTCTTGTGACGCTGGAGCTCTATATAGTAATCTTCTCCGAAAGTATCCTTGAACCATTTCACCTGGCGGTCGGCCTCTGCGATATTTCCGGACATTATATATTTCGGTATCTCACCGCCGAGACAGGCAGAGCACACAATCAGCCCCTCCTTATGAGCGGCAAGAGCCTTCTTGTCAGTGCGGGGATGGTGATAGAATCCTTCGGTGTGAGCCTGCGACACTATCTTTATAAGATTCTTGTAGCCGGTGATATTCTTGGCGAGCACTATAAGATGCCGTCCCTTGTCGGTCTTGTCGCTACGGTCGGTAAGATCACCCTTTGCGACATACATCTCGCATCCGAATATCGGCTTGAACTTCACTTTCTTCTCAAGCTTTGCTATCTCAGCCTCCACCTCAGGGCGCATAGCCTCGCGCTCCTCGTCGGTGGCTGCATCCTCAAGCCGCTTGCGTGCCTCCTCGATCTTGCCTTTATATTTCTTCTTGAGCTTGTTTACATAATTGGCAAGCTCCTTGATTCCGAACATATTGCCATGATCAGTCAACGCAAAGCCCGGCATGCCAAGTTCCATCGCCTTATCGACAAGCCCCGTCACGGAAGCCTGACCGTCAAGCAATGAATACTGGCTGTGAACATGCAGATGTACGAATGGAGTCATGGGAATAGATGTCTCAAAATGGTTAAGGCAAAATACCGACTCAAAGTTACACATTATTCCCATAACTCATCCCCTAAAAAATGCTAAAATTCCATGCCGTCAACACACGAGGATGTTATAAGAATGTAGCGATCATGCTTAAGTGCACATCAATAAAGAGCTAACCGCAATATCTCGGCACCACAACTTACTTAAGAGCATTCTCTACGGCTTCCCATATTCCCTCGCCCCTTATTTCACGAGCCACCATAGTGCCGTCGGGAGCGAAAAGCATTATCATAGGTATACCATCGAATCCATATGCATCCATGGGAGTCATACCGGCATCAATAATCTGAGGCCATTTGTACCCTTCAGAAGCAATGGCTTTCAGTGTGCGGGCAGGATCATCACACGTAGCCACTCCAAGGATTTCAAAGCGTTCATCCCCTCCGTATTTCTCATATAAAGGGACAAGAGTCTCCCTCCCCTCAGCACGGCACGGCATACACCAGCTTGCCCAGAAATCCACAAGGACATAGCGGCCGCGCCCCACATAGTCGGATAGCCGCGACACGGCACCGTCGACACTCTTTCCTTCAACGTCGGCAAAAATGCATCCCGGACGCATCCTTAGCGCGGTGGACATCTTCTCATCCCATTTGCGCGTAAACTGCAATCCGAGGAGCTTTGGTGGCAATTCGGAATAAAGCTCCTTCCATTGCTCAGGAGATGATGCCATGGCGTACGCCCTCAAAGCCGACTCTGCGATCGCATTATCAGGATTGGCTTGGATAGTCATCTTCATATAATCACGATATGAGCTCAAGATAGGCTCCATCTTCTCCCGAACTTTACTTTCACCCTCCTCGACGAGATAATATCTCCGAAGTTCCCGGCCTACATTTTCAAGGGCATTCTGATTCATCCTGTGTCTGCGATACGCCATATTCACACTGTCGCCACTGAGAGGGGCATGATTGGTGAAATCAATCTCTATTACCGAGGGTGACAATATCATCAAAGCAGATTCCCTGCCGGCATCTATCCTGGCCCACCCTTCACTTGGAGCATTCCCGCTCATTGTGAACCGTCCGTCAGTTATTTCTGCGGAATCAATCAGCTGGTTGGTGTCATTCAGCATCAGATAAGCCTTTTGTCCGTCAAGCTCGGTAGTGTGCACGTCTCCTGACACAGTATACTTGAATGCCGATGCATATAGACCTATGAAGAATAGGACAATGCTAATTGAATGCCTGTGATTTATCATCTCAAATTAATGTTTGGTATGTCCGGTAAAGGTAGGTAAAAATGCCGGATAAACAAAATTTGCCAAATTACACCCTATACCGGAGCATCTTTAGTGATTTTGTTTGCAAAACGGCAAAATTTGTGTAATTTTGCCATCCCGAAACCACTCTTTTTATGGACTACGACCGATTACGCGGAATGGGCGTGGCTATGACCACACCATTCAATACTGACGAATCAATCGACTATGACACTCTTGATTTCCACATCGACTACCTCATAAACGAGGGAGCCGACTACATAGTGGCTCTCGGCACTACAGCCGAGACTCCGACTCTGAGCCGCGAAGAAAAAACCGAGCTTGAGAAACGCATTCTCGATCGTGTGGCAGGACGCGTACCTGTAGTGGTAGGCATCGGAGGCAACAACACCCGAGCCATCGTCGACGAGCTCTCCCACACCGAACGCCTGAACGAATTCGCCGCCATCCTCTCAGTGGTGCCCTACTACAACAAGCCCACCCAGGAAGGGATGTACCGCCATTTCTCTGCGATAGCAAAGGCAAGCCCGATACCTATTATACTATATAATATACCCGGACGCTCCGGGGTGAATATGGATGTCGACACCATCATACGTCTCGCCCGCGAGAATCCAGGCAAGATAATCGGCATCAAGGAGGCATCAGGCAATATGGAACAGGCATCGCTCATCATCACACGCCGCCCTGAAGGATTCCTCGTGCTATCCGGCGACGATTCTCTCGCCCACACCATGATCGGCAAAGGTGGCGACGGAGTGATTTCGGTGCTCGGCAACGCTTATCCGCGCCAGTTCACCTCCATGATACATCTGAGCCTTGACCCCGAACGTCACGACGAGGCAACCCCTCTTCATCAGAGTTTTTCAGCGTTCTACTCCCTTCTGTTCAAGGACGGAAATCCTGCGGGCATAAAATCACTGCTCCACCATATGTTCCCACACTACAACGAGGTGCTCCGATTGCCGCTTGTTCCTGTTTCCTACTCTACAAGAGCCGCTCTCGGACAAGAATTGCTATAACTTCACGAAATAGAAAAATTTTTTCTTAAAATCGCCTCATTTTTAGAAATTGAGGCGATTTTTCTGTTTTAATTATTGTTTTTCCCGTTTATTTGCTAATTTTGCGATTGTAACATACACTCATAAATCACCACACGTTATGACGGACACGAGTCCAGCAATCATCGGGCATTCAGCCGACAGCCTCGTTATCATCCCCACTTACAATGAGAAGGAGAATATCGAGGCGATAATTGCAGCCGTATTCGATTTGCCTCAAATCTTTGATATACTCATCATTGACGACAATTCTCCCGACGGTACAGCCGGGATTGTCAGGGACATGATGACTAAATATCAGGGACGGCTCCACATGATCGAACGCAAAGGCAAGCTTGGTCTCGGCACGGCTTACATAACAGGTTTCAAGTGGGCTATCGAGCATGGCTACGAATACATCTGCGAGATGGACGCCGACTTCTCACACGCCCCGACCGACCTTCCGAAGTTGCGTCAGGCATGTGTCGACGGAGCCGATGTCGCCATAGGCTCACGCTACCTCACCGGAGTCAACGTTGTCAACTGGCCCATGGGCAGAGTGCTCATGTCCTACTATGCATCGGTCTACGTACGCATAGTCACCGGAATGCCGGTGCATGACTCCACGGCAGGATTCGTGTGTTACCGCAGCAGAGTGCTCCGCGCGCTCCCTCTCGACAAGATACGTTTCAAAGGTTACGCATTCCAGATCGAGATGAAATATCTGGCATACAAGTACGGCTTCAGGATAGCCGAGGTCCCCATAGTGTTCGTCAATCGTGTACTCGGCACATCCAAGATGAGTTCCGGCATATTCAGCGAGGGATTCTTCGGAGTAATGCGACTGAAACTCAGCAGCATCTTCACCAAATACCCTGATTACAGCAGGCAATGAGCACCACTCTGTTTCACAACGCCATTCTGGTCAACGAAGGAGAATCTGTCCGCGGATGGATTCTTGTAGAAGGAGACAAGATAGCCCGAATAGGTCACGGCGACACTCCCGCCGACCTCCAGGGCAAAGCCGACACCATCACTGACTGTGAGGGTGCCTACATCATCCCCGGAGTCATCGACACCCATGTGCATTTCCGTGACCCGGGGCTTACAGAGAAAGCCGATATCGCCACCGAGAGCCGTGCCGCAGTCGCAGGCGGGGTCACATCGTTTATCGATATGCCCAACACCAATCCGGCTACGGTCACTGCCGACGCCCTGCGCGGCAAAATCGTCCGCGCCTCGCAGGTGTCAGTAGCCAACTACGGATTTTTCCTCGGAGCCACCAACAGCAATCTCCCCGAACTTCTCAACGCCGACTATACCGGCACAGCGGGAATAAAACTCTTCCTCGGCTCGTCGACCGGCAACATGCTCGTCGACGACGACACCACCCTTGATGCAATCTTCTCCCGGCCGCGCGCGCTCATAGCCGTGCATGCCGAGGACGAAGCCATGATACGCGCAGCGCGCACACGCCTTGAAGAGGAATATCCCGATGGGATACCTGTAGAGATGCATCCCGATGTGCGTCCGCGTGAAGCATGCATCGCCGCCACACGCCATGCCATAGCTCTCGCCGAGCGTCACGGCTCACGTGTGCACATATGCCATATATCCACTGCCGATGAACTCCGGCTAATAGCTGATGCCAAAGCACGCGGGGTGAAGGTGACAGCCGAGACATGCCCGCAATACCTGCTTTTTGACCGCAACGACTTTCCGGCACTCGGAGCACGCATAAAGTGCAACCCTGCAATCAAGGAGCCTTCCGACAGGATAGCCCTGCTACGCGAACTGCGCCCTGGAGGCGTGATCGACACCATAGCCACCGACCATGCTCCCCACCTGCTTGCACAAAAAGAGGGGAACGCCCTCACAGCAGCCTCCGGCATGCCTATGGTGCAATTCTCTCTTCCCGCCATGCTCGACCTCATATCATCCGATCCCGAAGCTGAAGGTCTGGATATCGGTCAGGTGGTCAGACTGATGTGCCACAATCCGGCTGACATACTCGGCATAGACCGGCGAGGCTACCTGCGCGAAGGCTATTATGCCGACCTCGCAATTGTAGCCCGCATCCCATTGCCGGGCCGACGTGTGACGGACGCTGATGTCGTAAGCCGCTGCGGATGGACTCCGCTTGACGGACACACTCTCACCTGGGCGGTAAAGCGCACGGTAGTCAACGGCGACACCGGAGCTGCCCCGCTCTCATTCAATGCCAATTCAACCAACTAAATATCTGAAACAACATTAACTATCAAACAACCTTCTAAACAACAAGAATTTATCCAATTCATCATTTAGCTTACAAAGAATCTAATATCGTAATCACAATCCAATCAAGTAATACTCCGGTTATGTTAGAAAAAACAAACGTAAAGACCCTCGACAAGGTCGTAGTGCGTTTCTCGGGTGACTCGGGTGACGGTATGCAGCTTGCTGGCAATATCTTCACCAATGTTTCAGCCGGTCTGGGCAACTCTGTTTCCACCTTCCCCGACTATCCTGCCGACATGCGTCCGCCCCAGGGATCGCTCAGCGGCGTGTCCGCATTCCAGGCAAGCGTAGGCAAAGGTGTGCACACCCCCGGCGACCAGTGCGATGTGCTTGTCGCAATGAACCCCGCCGCCCTCAAACGCGGATACAAAATCCTTAAGCCCGGAGGCGTGATCATCGTTGACATCGACTCCTTCAACGAATCAGGACTTAAGAAAGCGCAGTTCGATACTGAGGACCCCTTCAAAGAGCTCGGCATAAACGCACAGGTGATCGAGGCTCCTGTCACATCAATGACAAAAGCCGCACTCGCCGACAGCGAAATGGATGTGAAATCGGTACTCAAATGCCGCAACATCTTCGCCCTCGGACTCGTATGCTGGCTCTTCGACCGTCCCCTCGAAGGCGCGCTCAAACTGCTTAAGAATAAGTTTGCCAAGAAACCGGCTGTATACGAGGCCAACTCCAAGGTGATACAGGCCGGATACGACTACGGTCACAACATACACGCTTCGGTATCGACATTCCGTATCGAGACCGAGGACATCCGTCCGGGTGTCTACACCGACATCAACGGCAACACCGCCACAGCATGGGGCTTCATCCTGGCTTCCGAGAAGGCAGGACGCCCACTCTTCCTCGGCTCCTACCCCATCACACCTGCCACCGACATCCTCCACGAACTGGCAAAGCGCAAAGACCTCGGAGTCAAAGCATGCCAGATGGAAGATGAAATCGCAGGCGTATGCTCAGCCATAGGCGCATCCTTCGCAGGCAATCTTGCAGTGACCTCCACATCCGGTCCCGGACTCGCACTCAAGAGCGAGGGTATCGGACTTGCCGTAATGGCAGAACTCCCCTTGGTAATCGTCGACGTTCAGCGCGGCGGACCCTCCACCGGACTCCCCACCAAGACAGAGCAGACCGATCTCATGCAGGCACTCTACGGACGCAACGGCGAATCGCCGCTCGTAGTGGTAGCTCCGGTATCGCCCACCGACTGCTTCACAATGGCATTCGAGTCATCACGCATAGCCATCGAGCATATGACCCCTGTGATTCTGCTCACCGACGCTTTCATCGGTAACGGCTCTTCTGCATGGCGAATCCCCGAGACCGAGGACTATCCAGAAATCCGTGTCCCCTACGTGCCTGAGGACAAGAAGGCCGCATGGCGTCCCTACCACCGCGATCCCGAGACACTCAGCCGCTACTGGGCAATCCCCGGCACCGAAGGGCTGCAACACCGCCTCGGAGGTCTCGAAAAGGATTCCGAGACAGGAGCAATATCCACCGATCCCGTCAACCACGAGAAGATGGTGGAGCTGCGCCAAGAGAAGATAGCACGCATAGCCAACGATATCCCCGAGCAGGAAGTGCTGTGCGACGTTGATGCCGACACACTCCTCATCGGATGGGGCGGCACCTACGGACACATCTACTCGGCAGCCGAAGAGCTCAACGCGACAGGCAAGCATGTGGCATTCACCCAGTTCCGCTACATCAATCCGCTTCCCAAGAACACTGCCGAAATCCTGAGCCGCTACAAGACAATCATCGTGGCAGAACTCAACACAGGCATGTTCGCCGACTATCTCCAATCCAAATTCCCCAACCTCGATATCCGACGCATCAACAAGATACAGGGTCAGCCTTTCCTCGCTCAGGAAATCGTTGACGGTGTAAACAAAATCATGGAGGGCTAACAATCATGGAAGACATCAAATTCACCCCCGCAAACTATAAGAGTGACCAGGCTGTACGCTGGTGTCCCGGATGTGGCGACCACGCCATCCTCAACACGCTTCATAAAGCTATGGCAAGCATAGGAGTGCCGCCCCACAAGATGGCTGTAATATCCGGTATCGGATGCTCGTCACGACTCCCCTACTATATGAACACCTATGGCTTCCACACCATCCACGGACGTGCGGCAGCCATCGCCACAGGCTTCAAGGTGGCTAATCCCGAGATGACCGTATGGCAGATCTCGGGCGACGGTGACGGTCTCGCCATCGGCGGCAACCATTTCATCCATGCCGTACGACGCAACATCGACATCAATATCCTTCTTTTCAACAACAAGATCTATGGTCTGACCAAGGGGCAGTACTCCCCGACAAGCGACCGTGGCTTCGTGTCGAAGTCATCACCCTACGGCACTACCGAGGATCCGTTCATCCCGGCAGAACTCGTGTTCGGAGCACGCGGCAACTTCTTTGCCCGCTCAATCGATGTGGAGCTTCAGGTCAACCAGGAAGTCCTCACAGCAGCCCAGCAGCACAAGGGCACATCGGTAGTCGAGATGCTCTGCAACTGCGTGATATGGAACCACGGCATACACGACTTCATCACCGACCGTGAAAACCGTGCCGAACGCACCATCCACCTCGTGCATGACGAGAAGATGCTCTTCGGCAAGGAGAAGAACAAAGGTCTGGTGCGCGACGGATTCCTGCTCAAAGCTGTCGAGATCGGCAAGGACGGATACACCATTGATGACGTGCTCGTTCACGATGCCCACACCAAGAGCAACTTCCTCCATCAGCAGCTCGCAATGATGGACGGTCACGAGCTCCCTCTCGCTATCGGCATCATCCGCGACGTCGAAGGCCTCACCTACAACGATGAGATCGACAAGCAGGTCGAGACAGTACGCGCAAATAAAGGCTTCGCCACACTCCGCGACATGGTACTCGCCGGCGAGACATGGACTGTGGAATAACACCACAGCATGCATGGATTTAAATCATTAAATCCATCCCGCCAATAACACATAATCCACTAACCCCTTCCCGAAGGATGTTAGTGGATTTTTTTGTAGGGCGGGACGTATCCCCGCCGATGGCACGAACCGGTGAGACACAAAAAAACAGATAAGGGTCCGCTCCTGATGGCGCGGACCCTTATCTGCATAATCCCAGCAAGGACTATGCAATATTATTTTTTACGCTTCTTTGTGGATGCGTAACGTTTCTTTGTGGTAGTTTTCTTCTTTGCCGGAGCATATGTCTGCGACTTGTTGTAAGTCTTTTTGTCAAAGGCGAACTCATCCTTGTGAGGCACACCGTTTTCAAAGTCGATTATCGCAGCAGGATTGATGGCTATACCCATGAAGCGGGTCTCGAAATGAAGATGTGGACCTGTGCTGCGTCCGGTATTGCCTCCGAGAGCTATAGGATCGCCGGCTTTCACCACCTGGTCGGGCTTCACAAGGAAACGGCTCAGGTGACCATACACTGTCTCCAGACCATTAGGGTGACGCATCACCACATAATATCCGTAACCTTTTCTCTCATATTTGGTCATGCGAACCTTTCCGGAGAAAGCGGCGCGCACAGTGTCGCCCACATGCAGCCCGAGGTCAATACCCTTGTGCATACGGCGGAAACGACGCCGATAGCCATAATTGGATGTCACACGCCCCATGATAGGAGCACAATACTCCGACACATCGATAATCTTATGGTCGGGCACCATGGCATTGCCATAGGCATTCACGTTATCGGAGTTCCAGAATTCGCCGAATATTTCGCTCTCCATATCCATCTCCTCACGCTCCTTCACATGATTGAGAAGAATGTCATTGTTCTCGATCTTGAAGGGATTGACTGTAGGATTCTGACGCGCTATCAGGGCATTGTGCTGGGTGGCATGTGATTCAGGGAGCCTGCGCTGCGCCTGTGCCACCATTCCGGTCATCGCTATAAGTGCTGTGGAAAGTAATATCTTTAGATTGAAGGTCATACTGCTTAAAGAGGATGAGATTAATGATGAGGATTGAGTTAATATCTTGTTTTCTGTTTTATCGGGTATTCCTTATAGTCTATTATTTCTGCGGTGTCAGTCCTTGAGTTCGGAGTCGGCGTTGATGAATCTGATAGCGTCGGGGGTATAGTCAAACAGCTCGTCGGGGCTGAAGAATCTTTTTATCTCCACCTCGGCATCCTCGACTGAGGATGATGCATGGATGATGTTCTCCTGATTTGACATAGAGAAATCGCCGCGTATCGAGCCCGGAGCCGCTGTCCTGCCGTTGGTGTCTCCGGTCATTGAGCGGACCACCCTGATAGCATCCACTCCTTTAAGACACATCACTATCACCGGAGAGGCTGTCATGGATGCGACTATCGAAGGGAAGAACGGACGGTCAACGAGATGAGCGTAATGCTCGCGCAGAATCTCGGGAGAGAGTTGCATCATCTTCATGCCTGTGATGGCAAGCCCTTTGGCTTCAAAGCGGGCAAGCACAGTGCCTACCAATCCGCGTTCCACTGCAGAGGGCTTGAAGATGATCAGAGTCTGTTGCATCGTTGAATTATGATGGTTTAACGTTCGTTTAGATTTTAATTTCTTACGATTTCAAATTTAGTCATTTTGAGCATATTACACAAATCATATTCGGCATAATATCCCATGCTTTATAAACATCAATAAAACGCGCAGACATAACACACTAATCTATCGACAATTAAACATAGATGCAAAAATAACCTAAAAAATCAAAACCCAATTTTACAATACGTCCAATATGTAAATTTATGCAAAATATTGTATTTAAACACTATTTACATTTAACATTTAGATACTAATCCTGCCTCTGCAAAAACCTACGGCAGAATTAGTGTGGTTTTTACACTTTTTCGCTTTTTAATATGCTTTACAACTTAAGGTTATTCAAGAAAAAATATCTGATTTTTGAAGCAAATCACGATTTTAACTTAAAATCCATTGGCTTTTTAAGAGTTATAGAGAATTATTTGCCTCAATTGAGTTAATGTGTGTTAAAAATTTGGGGGGGGTAATTTTGGTCGTACATTTGCGAAAAAAGGAAATATAGTGCACTCTCCCTTAATAAATACAAACTAATACCAATCCATTTACATCAATCATTTAATCACTGACTTTATGAAGAAACTTCTACTCCTTATCGCGATGACACTCTACATCGCACCCTCCCTCCTCGCAGACACATCCGGAGAACAGGACATAACAATCAAACTTCTCTATAAGGATGACAAGAGTGAATTAGGCACAATGACCGGAAAAATAACCTACGACGGCTCAAAGACATACACTCTGCCCAATTTTCTCGGCTTTGTCGACAGAGACGGCCAACCTGTCACTATGATGTTCACAATAGGAGAAGTGACTGCCGACAATGGCAACCTCGGACTAATGTTTATCGATCCACGAACCGAATTCAAATCGGACGGAACAAACAACAACTGGTATAAGGATAATCAGGCACGAGTATATGGAGATGAGGGATACAACGATGCCGCATACTACAATGCCGACCTGTTTTATTTCAATTGGCCTTTTGACGCATTCTCAAAAGTATCACTTCCATTGGCAGAAGGGATAGATGAAAACACAGGTGCTCCCGACTCATATGCAAAAGTATTGCAATCCAGTCCATTTGTAGGACCAGATGAGTCAAATATACTTCTCGCTCCGGATTTTTGGTCTGGTAAAACTGCTGCAATAGCCAGAACACGCACATATGCCACACTGTCAGGCAACACTTACAACTGCCAAATCGAAGGTAACTCTGCCCACCACATGAATAAGATGGATGGAGCAGACGACTGGAGCAATCTGTCATCAGCATTGCCTTTTTATCTAAATTTCTCATTTGACAAAAACGGCTTTAAGCCAGGTGTCACAACCGGTATTGAAGATATCGACATCGAATCGGAAAACGCTCCTGTAGAATATTTCAACCTCCAAGGAATTAAGGTAGACAACCCCACCAACGGTCTATACATCCGTCGTCAAGGCAACAAAGTGACAAAAGTGGCCATTAAGTAAATTCCATCCAAGGAATTACCTCCCCTCAACTTAATAAAATGACCAACACAATGGCCACAGCATTGAATCCTACAGTTTCATTGCTGTGGTCATAATAATGCCAAAAATGAAAAATACTTTATTAACATTCATAGCATTGGGAAGCGCAGTGCTTTCAGCATCGGCTCAAGGGCTTGACAGCAGCACAGCCACTGCCATAAAAAACCATTTCTCATCAGTTCTTGAAGGAAAGAATGAGAAATATGTGTCGGATATCAAGATCCCTTATTCCGATATAGCAACCTACAGAAGTTCTGTATGGGACCAATGGAAAGACGCCAACGACGGATATAGCGAAATCAAACTGCCCCCACTCCAAACAAGATATGACGGACAGCTCAGAATACCTGCCGTCTGGGAAATCCCAGCTGACTTAGAACCTCAGGCATCACTCAAGTATGCATGGGGACGTCTCGATTCCTCTTCCGATGCATGCCCCCTCATTATATTCCTCCATGGCTCCGGAGCAAAAGAGACTGAATGGGAATTGGCAAAGAAACTTGCTCCGTCGTTCGACTCAAAGCCCGCCATATACTTCATACCTCAGTTCCCCAACGAAGAACTCAATGGGGTCAACTACCGCAGATGGTGGCAGAAAGGGAAGCAATGGGTATGGGAAAAGATAATCCGTCAGGTCAATCTCCGTGACGAGATCGACATCAATAAAGTATATTTCATAGGGATCTCCGAAGGTGCTTACGGAAGCCAGCGTCTCGGCACATACTATGCCGACTACCTTGCAGGCATAGCACCCATGGCGGGAGGCGAGCCCCTCAACAATGCTCCATGCGAAAACCTACGCCATGTGGCTGTCCACTTCCGCACGGGCTCCAACGACAATGGATTCTACCGCTCCACACTCACTCAGGCTTGCGGAGATTCCCTCGACCTCCTGCAACAACAATATCCCGACGGATACGTGCATGATGTAAAAACTGTAGCCGGAGCCGACCACACACTGCCAAAATACGGAGAGGCGTTCCCCTGGCTCGTGCAACAGACCCGTACCACCAACCCAAAGCACATCAACTGGGAGGACTATACTATGGACGGCAACTGGCGAAAAGGATTCTATAATATAGAAGTGACCCGCCGCAGCTTTCCTATCAACTGCAACCGCACATACTATCAGATGGATATCGATGGCAACAACATCAATATGCAGGTGCGCGGACTATACTACGAAACCACCAACGACCATAACAATCCTTACGGTGACGACCTTGTGCTTAACTTCAACCGTCATTACGCAACAGCGACAAGCGGCGAGTTCAAAGTGTACCTCAACAATGACCTCGTTGACCTTAGCAAGCCTGTGACACTCACTGTGAACGGCAAGAAGGTGTTCAACGGCAAGCTACAGCCCAATCTCGCCGACATGGTCAACAGCACCGCACTCTTCTACGACAAGGAGCGAGTGTATCCCACTCATATAGATGTTAATCTCGACAATATGACCGCCGACGGTCCCACATCAGGAATAGACAGCCTCACAGCCGACGACGCTGACGAAAACGCCCCCATCGAATACTATAACCTCCAGGGCATACGCATAGAAAAGCCCACTGAAAAAGGGATATACATCCGGCGTCAGGGCTCCAAAGCCACCAAAATCGCAATCCATTAGTTATTACACATCAGATAAGAAAACCAATCATTTATGAAAAGGAAAGAACTGCATTTGATTCTACTGCTCCTCTTCCTTTTGCTTTTCCCGTCACAATGGGCTATGGCTCAGACCGACACAGGAAATGACAAAAAGGCGGACCAGGCAGTAATAATCACAGGAGTCATCAGTGATGCTGAAGGAGAGCCGCTTCCTGGCGTCACTATCAGAAACATCAAGAACAAGAGGACTGCACTGACAAATGTCAACGGAGAGTTCTCAATCCCGGGAGCCAAAGGGGAGACTCTCGCCATATCATACATAGGAAAGAAGCCTATGCAAGTGAAAGCCTCTACAGGCAGGCGCATGAAAATCACCATGGAGGACGATGCAGAGAGCATCAGCGAAGTAGTGGTGACAGGTATATACTCCCGAAACAAGGAAAGCTTCACCGGATCGGCATCCTCATTCTCGGCAGAGGAGCTGAAAATGGCAGGCAACACCAACCTCATCCAGAGCCTCAAGACTCTCGACCCGGCTTTCACCGTACTGGAGAACAACCAGTTCGGTTCCGACCCCAACCGCCTCCCCGACCTTGAGATCCGTGGCAAAAGCTCCATAGTAGGGCTCAAGGAGCAGTTCGGACAGGACCCCAACCAGCCGCTCTTCATCCTCGACGGCTTCGAGACCACTCTACAGACCATCATGGACCTCAGCATGGACCGTATCGCATCGGTCAATATCCTCAAGGACGCCGCTTCTACAGCGATCTACGGATCGAAGGCAGCCAACGGTGTCATCGTTGTGGAGACCAAGGCACCCGAGATGGGAAAACTCAAACTCACCTACAACGGCTCCTTCAACTACTCGTGGGCTGACCTCACCGACTACAACCTCATGAACGCTTCGGAGAAGCTTGAGTTTGAACGTCTCGCAGGCAACTTCGAGTCCTACACCGCCGACGGCGAGGAGCGTGCACGCATCCGCTACAATATGCTGCTCGGCAACGTGCAGCGCGGAGTCGACACCTACTGGCTATCCGAACCTCTCCAAAAAGGTCTCAACCAGCGTCACAACCTGTATGTGCAGGGCGGATCGGACGAACTGCGATTCGGTATCGGTGTCAACTACAACCGCATCGACGGTGTGATGAAGGACTCCAAGCGCGATGTGGGCGGAGGTTACCTCGACATCACATACCGTACCGGCAAGCTACGCTTCACCAACAAGATGACTGTGGACTTCACCGACCTCACCAACCCTGTAGTGAGCTTCAGCGATTACGCAGGAGCGAACCCCTACTATCCCAAACGCAATGATGACGGAAGTATCGACCAGTGGCTTGAAGCTCCAAAGACCGGTGTAAACGTGACAAGTGCATCGCCCTATGTATCCAATCCGCTCTGGAATGCTGCCCAGAACAGCTACAACAAGGGTAACTCATGGAGCGTGCGCAACAGTCTCAACCTTGAATACCGCCCCATTGAAGAAGTCATGATCCGAGGCCGTGTCAGCGTGTCGAAATCAACCAATGAGACCGAGGAGTTCCTATCCCCGTCCGACACCCGCTTCAATCAAGAAGAACTGCTGAAGAAAGGCTCATACTCCAACCAACGTTCCGACGGCTTCGATTACGACGGAGACCTGTCAGTGACATTCGGTAAACTTTTCGCCCGCAAGCATCAGGTGAATGCCGTTGTCGGTGCATCAATCCGCGAAAGCAAAGGCAAAGACAAAGGATTCACCGCACAGGGATTCCCCGAGGGCAACTTCACCACTCCCGGCTTTGCCAACCGTTATCCCGAGGGTGGCAAGCCGAGCTACAGCGACTACACAAGCCGCAGCGCAAACTTCTATTTCAACGGAGGTTACGCATTCATGAACAAATATCTGCTCGATGCCAACATACGTATGGACGGAACCTCGGTGTTCGGCTCCAACAAGCATTTCACCACCACATGGGCATTCGGTATAGGATGGAACATAGCCTACGAAGACTTCATCAGGAACCATACAGGAATCTTCAACATGTTCAAGATCCGAGGCTCCATCGGTAATCCCGGCAACCAGTCGTTCGGCGCTTTCAACGCCATCACCACCTACAAGTACAACAACTGGATGCTCAACAACTTCGGCACCGGTGTGCTCATCGATGCCTTCGGCGACCCCAACCTCGAATGGCAGAAGACCATCGACCTCAACGCAGGTATCGACGTGAGCATGTGGAACCGTTTCCACCTCAACTTCGACATCTACCGCAAGAACACCGATCCGCTGCTCGCACAGATAGGCATACCCCTGTCGGTAGGCACAGCCCAGCGACTCGCCAACATCGGCCAGCAGATCAACGAAGGCTACAGCGGCACCGTGCGATATGCCATTCTCTACAATCCCAAGAAGAGCCTCAACTGGACTATAAGCCTGTCATTCGCTCACAACACCTCCGAGTACCGCAAGATAGGCAACAGACTCAATCAGTTCAACAACGAGAACATCTCCAAGAGCCTCACACGCTACTACGACGGCGGATCGCCCACCGCGATATGGGCTGTGCGCTCGGCAGGCATCGACCCCGCTACAGGCAAGGAAGTGTTCATAACCAAGGACAACACCTACACATTCCAGCACAGCTATGACCAGGAAGTAGTGGTAGGCGACACCCGCCCCGACCTTGAAGGAGTGATCGGAAACACGCTCTACTGGAAAGGCTTCTCGGCAAGCATCTATTGCCGCTACAGCCTCGGCGGCCATATGTTCAACTCCACTCTCTACAACAAGGTGGAGAATATCTCGACCACTGCGCTCCAGTCCAATCAGGACAAACGCGCCCTATATGACCGCTGGCAGAAGCCGGGCGACATAGCCCAGTTCAGAGGTATACGCGAGACCGACGTTACCCCTATGTCGTCACGATTCGTGCAGAAAAACGACTACTTCACCATCGAATCCGTACGCCTGGGATGGGAACTCCCCACCAGATGGATGGACACAATCGGATTCCAGGGCATATCGCTCAGCGCATACATGAACGAAATAGCACGATGGTCGACCATCAAGGACGAACGCGGAACATCCTACCCGTTCGCACGAAGCGTCAGCCTTGCAGTAGGCATCAACTTCTAAAACCATTTGCCATACAAATATGAAAACCAAAATATCATATATACTAATCGCGCTCGGAATCCTGTGCACATCCTGCTCGGATTTCCTCAACGTGCAGCCGAGCGACCGAATATCGGAGGAGACAAACTTCACAAACATCGCCGGATTCAAACAGGCGATCAACGGCATATATGTCGAACTCAATTCCTCCGACCTCTACGGACGAGCCCTCACATGCGAGTTCATAGAGATTATGGCTCAGCGTTATGCCATAGACCAGCAGAACAACAAAAGCGACTGGGAGACAATGCAGCTCAACTACTCATCATCCACCCCACAGTCGCGCCTACAGAACATCTGGTCAAAAGGCTACAACCTCATAGCCAACTGCAACCTCATCATCAAGAACTGCGAGCAGCACCGCGAAGTGCTTCCCGACGAGTACTACCATCTCATAAAGGGTGAGGCTTACGCGCTGCGCGCATATCTTCACTTAGACCTCTTCCGTCTGTTCGGATCGGTCTACGATCCTGAAGTCTCCACTTTAGCTATCCCCTACTACACCCAGCTACAGCTTGATGTGGCTCCGACACCCAGTGCTCAGGAGTTCATGGATCTGGTCCTTAAAGACCTTAAGACAGCAGAGGAAGAGCTACAGGACGATCCTATAGTAACATTCGGTGTCAACGGCAACCCAAAGGATATATTCCTACAGTTCCGCAACCTGCGTCTTAACCTGTATGCCGTATACGGACTTCTCGCACGTTACTATTACTATGCCCACGACAATGAGAACGCATACGCATATGCCAAGAAAGTGGTCGATATCCAGGAACGTCATTTCCCCTGGGTGAAACTGCTTAGCCTTACAGGATCGAATATCGACCATATGTTCTCTACCGAGATAATGTTTGCCCTACAGAACCTCCAGCGTGACAATCTCTTCACATCTCTGTTCAATGGCAATTCGCTCAAGACATCCTCTCTGCTTGCCCCTCTCGAAGATGTGACAACCGAAATATTTGGCGGCACCATGGCGAGCTCCGATTATCGTGTGAGATCATCGCTCAGCGGAACAGTGGAACAGGGTGGCAAAAAATATGTCCTGTTCAACAAATACCAAGGCACCGACTCCCTCTACAATCAGATGATACCTATGATACGCGTAAGCGAATCATTCCTTATCCTTGCCGAGACAGGTCCCGATGACGAGGAACGCCTCAGCCGCTTCACAGAGTTCAACAACGCCCGCGGTCTTCAGGGCGTGGAGAATATCGAAGAACTGAACACACTGTTCGACGACATCGACAACTCTCAATACACCGAACTCGGAAAGGAATGGATCAGAGAGTTCTACGGCGAAGGCCAGCTCTTCTTCTGGTACAAGCGCAACCAATGCCTGTCAATGCGATCAGCCACCAGCGCGACCAACGATCTGCCGTTCAGAATGTTGTCAGCCAGCAGGTATACCCCTCCGATACCCGAGGGTGAAGAGAAGTACAATTAACTTGAATCCCACCTAAAAATCATCTTGCAATGAACATAAAGACTATTATTCCCGCAATAGTACTCCCCTTGCTGCTCGGGGTCTCAACCACCGGATGCAATGAGGATACACTCGACACTTACGAGGGAGAGAACGGGATATACTTCGACACAACCTACAACGGTGCCGAAATGATGTCCGACACCATAAAAGTGCACTGGGGACTTGAGAACTCGAATGTGACAAGCCAGAAAGTCACCCTCAAAGTGAAGCTCTTCGGCAACACCGCGCCTGTCGACCGCAAGTTCAGTATCACTGTAGAGACCGATGAAGGCGATGACCTGGCGGCAGCCGAAGGCGTGGACTATGTGATGCCGGTTACAGAATATGTGCTACCGGCAGGCAAGGCGGAAGTGCCTATAGAATTTGAAGTGCTGCGCCGCCCCAATCTCAAGGACTCACCCCGCCGTGTGAGAATCAACCTCGTGGAAAATGACGAGCTCAAATTCCTCTACACCCGCGGACTCCCTTACATAGACGAGAACGAAGAGACCCAGGTACGTCCCGCCGACTTCCAGCGTGTTATACTCATGGAAGAGACCTTCCCCATACCTGTGTGGTGGGTGATATACGGTGAGCTTTATTTCGGAGACTGGAGTGCAACAAAGGCCGCCCTGATATGCGACGTGATGAACATCAACCGTAAGGAATGGGTCGAAGTCAATGTCCTCACCGAAGGCTATCTGAAATACTGCGGAAAGTACATGCACCGATATCTCCAGGAACAGGACCCCAAAATCCTCGATGAGGACGGCGAACCTATGGTGATGGGTCCGGTATCTATCAACTAAACCAATCCACCTTTTTTAGAAAACAATGAAAAAGCTATTATACCTGCCGGCCGTTATCGCCGGACTATGGCTCTCTTCCTGCTCCGACGACATAGGCAACTATGACTACAAGGACATCAATGAGGTGTCAGTCGACCCGAATGCCCCAGGCTCCGTCGAGGAAGGAAAGACCTATGAATTATTCGCATACCTCGATCACTTCAATTTTGACCCGCAACTCAATTCGACATTCGGCAAAACCGACGAGAATGCCTACGAATATGAGTGGAAGGTGATCCCTGTGGGAGCCATCTGGGAAAGCGTCGACGAGTCAAAGATTGTGATCGCCACCACCCGCAAGCTCACTGATGTTGTGTCACTGTCGCCCGGAACATACTCCGCTTTCTTCAATGTGAAGGACAAAGAGACCGGAATAACATGGACCACACAGTTCAGACTACAGATCAAATCAATGACCGAAGAGGGATGGCTCGTGCTCTGCGACAACGAGGGCAAGACCCGCCTGGACCTCATATGTAACCGCAATGAGGAGGAGGAATTCGCCTCTCACGATATCCTCAACACATATGACAACGATGCCATCACCGATATCGAGGATATAGGCAGACCGGTGAAACTTCTGTTCGACCGTTACCAGCAGAGCTACTCCAGAGCTATGCTGGTAACCGACAAGGACACATACTGCTTTGACGGAGATGTGTTCAAGGTCGGCGAACAGAACAGTCTGAGATGGCATTTCGGCGACTCTAACCACCCGGTGCGCATAAAGGCGTCCATGAATTCAGCCAATGCCGGCTCCAACAACAACCTGTGGGTGATCATCGATGACAACGACGAGATATACACTCTCAACAACACCACACAAGGCTCAATGTTTGAATTCCCGATCACAAAGCTACAGGGCACAGAGCCTTTCACTCCCGCTCCTTTCATTGCAGCCAATATCAACCAGCAGGCATTCTCCCCAGGCAAGGAGGGCCAGGGCAGCAATCCGTCAGTAATGTATGACGCAACCAACCGTCAGTTTGTGGAGATAAAGCATGGATCGTACTATCCTTCAGTGATGGATTTTAGCGGAGACAAGCAACTGTTTCAGAATCCCACCGGACGCGACATGGTGTTCATGGCACCAAGCCGCCACGGTCCTATCTACGCAGTGCTGCGCGATCCATCCACAAAGGAGACTTATTTCTACGGCTTCATGATGCATGGCAACGGAAAGAGCAATGCCGATTCTGAGGGATGGAACGTACAGGTGTGCCACGGCAAGATCAACGGACCCGGTGTGGAGAACGCCACTCTCTTTGCCTTCCATCCGCTGCACAACTATATATTCTATGCTGTCGGAGGCTCCATCTACCGATTTAACTGGCTAATGCCCGACACCCCTGCCACTGAGGTCATAAATCTCAGCGGAGAGGAAATCAGCGTACTGAAATTCAATTCATTCCGCGGACCATTCCCCGAATACTCCAATGCTTCATACTGGCAGTATTCACGCAACTACCGCCTCGTGGTCGGCTCAAATGCCACTGCCCTACCGCAGGAGGAATGCGGAAACGTCCGTTTCTACAATGTACCCGACCTAATGCAGCCCCTTTCATTGCACAAAGAGCATAATGAATTCGGCAAGATCATCGACATCGTATACAAAGAACGTCTGAAAAAATAACAATGTACCCCAAAAAGACTCTTTCATTAGCCATAGCAGCCCTCTCGGGCTGCATGGCTCTCTCCGCCGCCTATAATGTGACCGGCAAACTTGACAACAACGGAGGTTCACGCATCTTCCTGGTCACACAGACCGGCAAGAACACAATGGACACCATTGCCACATCGCTCACACCCGACGGCAGCTTCACATTCACCGGAAACATCTCGGCACCCATGGCAGCCGAGATCCGTTCGGCAGGCTCCTATCTGCATGTCCCTGTCATGCTTGAGGACGGTAAGTCCTACAAGGTGACAGGTGACGCCTCGACTCCCAACAAATGGACCATCGACGGAGGCGGCGACCTACAGAATGTACGCAACCGTTTCCATGAAATCGAGCTGGAACACACCCACCGCTGTGACTCCATACAGCATTATTACCGCTCCACCTACGACCTTAACGACTATTTCTGGGTAGTGCAGCTCAAGGGCGCGCTACAGCGTGAGGGGGAAGCGTTTGATGCGAAACGCGACTCCTTCGCCATGGCAAACGATAATCTCGTGAGCGCGGCAGTGCTGGCATCGGACGTTCGCAAGCTCATAAACAATAAGACTGTACACCAGAAGTATCGTCTTCTTGGTAACAACGCTCGCAACACTGTTCCTGGCAATATACTGAAAGTCGAGGCGGAAAGAATGGCGCAGATCGTAGTAGGAGGCACAGCCCCCGACTTCACTATGCCAACGCCGTCGGGAGAGACACTTTCACTCCACGGAGTAAAGGCAAAGATCAAGATTCTTGATTTCTGGGCATCATGGTGCGGTCCCTGTCGAGCCGAGAATCCCACCCTGCGCAAGATCTATGCCGAATATGCCCCCAAAGGGCTTGAGATCATAAGCCTCTCGCTCGACACCGACAAGGATGCCTGGATAAAGGCAATCGAAGCCGATCAGATGACATGGAAACATGTGTCGGAACTCGATAAAGGCAACACTGCCAAATCAGTCTACAACATCTTCAGCATTCCGCGAATGTTCATTCTCGACGAGAACAACAAGATCATCTCGGAAGGCCTGCGAGGAGAACAGCTGATAGAGTTCATCGCTTCACAGTTGAAGGACTGATCCACAGCCAATATACTCTGATACCATACTCAAACGTCTGCCCACGGACATTGCGCTTTAAATCATCCATGGGCAGGTAAAAAATCCGCAGATTGTCTCTCAGGCAGGGACACAATCTGCGGATTCTATATTTCATCCGGGTCAAAGACATAGGCTCAAACGCCTAAGTCCGACATACCCGGTATGCTGACATGTGGGTTACTTCTTATTCTTAGCCTTCTCAAGCTGTTTTTCGAGAGCGTCGAGAGCCACGTCGATAGCCTCCTCGAAGGTATCGGCTGTCTTGTCGGCAACAAACTCATCGAGCTGAGGCACTGTCAGGCGTACGATAGCCTGCTTGTTGAGAGCTGTCTCGGGCTTCACAACCTTGAGTGATACGTCTACAGCACTCACTGCCGGGAAGCGGCGCACAATGCGATCGACCTTTTTGTTGATAAAGGCTGTAAGCTTCTCGGTGATGTCAAAATGGATAGCTTTAATGTTAATGTCCATAGTGTCCTCCTTTGTTAATTTGTGCACGAGGATGTGCAAGTTGATAATTATGTTTGAGGTCTCGGTATGTCACATGAGTATATACCTGGGTTGATGTGAGCGATGCATGTCCCAAGAGCTGCTGCACGGTAGCAATGGGAGCTCCGCCGTTGAGCATGTCGGTCGCCATTGAATGGCGCATCACGTGGGGGCTCAGACGCTCGGCATGTGCCCCACCCTTACTTAGCATCCGGTGAACGACATTGTAGACCATTTTGCGGTAAAGCTGCTCTCCGTTGTCCCTCACCATAAGCGGAGCGGAAGTGTCGGCACGGCACACCGATGTGAGAGGGGATGAATCACGCATGGCGCGGTAAGCGTCAATTGCCTCTGCAAGCTCCGGACCAAATGGGATCACTCTTTCCTTATTACGCTTACCCAGCACCTTTAGTTCACCCTTTACAGTGTCGACATCGGCATCTCTCAGCCCTATCAGTTCACTGCAACGCATGCCTGTGGAGTAAAGTATATCAAGAATCAGACGGTCGCGCACTGCTGCAAAATCATCATGCGGTATATTAGCGTCGAGTATAGCCGAGGTCTCCTCGGGACGTACATTCACCGGAAGTGTCTTGGAGGGCTTAGGGAGCACGAGACGCGATGCAGGATTAACCGAAATATCACCCTGACGCAACAGATACCTGTAGAATGCCCTGAGAGCCGATACTTTACGCTTAATGGTGCGTGGAGAGGAACCGCTCCCGGCAAGATGAGCCACCCATAGTCTCAGGTCAGAAAAGGTTACATCTTCGGGCACAAGTGTTTCCAGACTGCCTCCTGTGGCATAGTCCGCCCATTGATGCAGGTCACGGCGGTAAGCATCGACCGTCAGTGCCGAATATCCCAGCTCAAGGCTGATATGACTGAGGAATTGTTCAATCTTATTCATATGCCCGGATGATGGTGGTGTGTATTACGGTAGCGAAGATAGGGAATAGATGTGAAAAATGCAAACTTTTCACCAATGCTTTATAACATATTGTTTATTATTGACCGATATACACAAAAAAATGACCCGCACCTCAGGGCGCGGGCCACTATGTTTAATACTTTTATCAGGATGCCTGATTACTTGTTAGCCTTGATGGTAACAGCACGGTCAAGAGAAACGTACTCCTTGCCTTCGCCAAAGAGGTTGGCATCGTTGGTAGTAACGTCGAGCTGGTCAGCCTTCACGCCGTTGCGGAGGAGAACACGCTCTACACCGTTGGCACGAGCCTTGCGGAGACGGTCGTTGACAGCGGCAGAGCCGGTGTAGTTGTCAGCATAACCGCATACGGTGTACTTCTTGCTGGTGTCAGCCTTCATAACGTTGGCAACTGCGTTGAGCACCTTGTTGTCTACACGAGAGATGCGTGAGCTACCGATAGTGTAGTAGATAGTGCAGAGAGGACCTTCCTCAGCTTCAACAACCTGCTGAACAGGACGGTTGAGGCAGTCACGGAGCTGACGCTCAAGGTCGGCGATGCGGCCGTTGGCAGCCTGGAGGCGAGCCTCAACCTCGTCGCAGTTGGGAATTTCGGGGATAACGGGAACGATAGGTGCGCTCCAGGTTGACTTGTTGAAGTTGTAAGTAACACCTACATAAGCCTGAAGATCTATGTTGCTCTTGCGGGGAGCAGAATACCTGTACTCATCGGTAAGGAGCATGGCACGGAGGTCGAGGTAAAGACCTACATGGTCGCTTACACGGAAGTTGTTGATAAGACCTGCGCTTGCGGTGAGGTTGTCATCGCTGCCGTGGTGCCATCCGTCACGACGTCCGTTAGCTGTCCAGCTGGGAACAGTCTGCCAGTTGTAGCCTGCACCTGCATAGATGATGCCGTTGTATACACGGTCAGCACGATAGCCACACCACCAGTTGGTGAGGTTCAACATTGCCTGAAGGTGAGCTCCGAATTCGTTACGCTTGTACTTAGCATAATCAACATTTCCGTCACGGAAATCGCCATAGTAACCTACGCCACCGTCATTGCTGAGGCCCTTTACCTGAGTGAAATTGAAACCGGCACGAAGACCTACGATGGGTGAGAACCACTTACCTACCCAAAGTCCGGCGTTGGGTGAGAAACGGTCAAAGAAATCACGCTTGGTGTTGTTGCTGTTAAAATAGTAGTTGATACCACCTTCAGCAGATACGAACCAGTTGCTGGAGAAGCTGTTGAAAAGATAGCCCTGAGCAGGATCCTCAACGTAAGTGATCTCCTGTGCACTCTGAGCCATTGCGCTTTGGCCCATAAAGAGAGCGGCTACGAAGCCAAGAAGGATACTCTTTTTCATAAATAATTAATTATTGGAAAATAGTTGAAATTTATTGTCTATGTTATTTTGATAACTATGAATATTGAACCATCTTCAAGCAGTCAGATTGAGACATTTGATATGACTGCACATTGTCAAGCAGAATTTCGGGTCAAAGTTATAACAAATTTTCCGAATAATCTAAAATTTAGCAAAAAAAGCTTTAATATGCACTAAAAATATGCCTTTTGGACGAATTTGAGGACAAAAATTAGTGACCCCGAAGCAAAAACGACCTTCGGAGCCACTGTTTTATGATATGCCTGAACCTACAATGCTCAGCACATCATGCGATATCTTACGTTACTACTTGCCGAGGAATGCAAGTACGCGTCCTTTTACAGCATCTACTGTAAACCCGAATTTCTCATCAAGCACCTTGTAGGGGGCAGACGCACCGAAATGATCGAGACCGAACACCTCTCCATCGGAACCAACCACTCCACGGAGCGTGGATGGAAGGCCGGCAGTGAGACCGAAAGCAGGCACACCGGGGGTAAGGACCGCCTGACGGTATTCAACAGGCTGATTGTTGAACAGACCGATCGAAGGAACTGATACCACACGTGCCTTCAAACCCTGCTCTGCAATACCAGCTGCAACGTCACACAGGAGTGAAACCTCCGATCCGTTTGCAACAAGGATCACATCGGGCTGCTGCTCATCGACCACAACATATCCGCCACGACGGCATCCGGTCTCAGCCTCGGCAAAACGGTTGCCTGACGCAGCAGGAAGATCGGGAAGATTCTGACGTGAGAGTACGAGAGCTGATGGTGTCTCGAAATTCTCCATTGCCATCTCCCAGGCCACCGAAGTCTCGGCCGCATCGGCGGGACGGAGCACGAGCATCGAAGGCTTGCCGCTGAGATTGCGGAGCTCCTCCATAAGACGGATCTGAGCTTCCTGCTCAACCGGCTCATGAGTGGGACCATCCTCACCTACACGGAACGCATCATGTGTCCAGATGTATTTCACAGGGAGCTCCATGAGAGCAGCCATACGTACAGCGGGCTTCATATAATCGGAGAACACAAAGAATGTGCCGCATGCTCCGATGACACCTCCGTGCAGAGCGATACCGTTCATTACTGATGCCATGGTGAGCTCGGTGACACCTGCATGGAGGAAAGCACCTGAGAAATCACCCTTGACGAAAGGATGGGTCTTCTTAAGGAATGCATCGGTCTTGTCAGAGTTGGCAAGGTCGGCTGACGACACGATCATATTATTGACTTTCTCGGCAAGCACTCCGAGCACATCGGCCGATGCCTGACGACTTGCGACATTAGGCTTGTGCGGAATGGCTGCCCAGTCAATTTCGGGAAGCTTATTGTTGAGGAACGCATTAAGTTCCTTGGCAAGTTCGGGATTGGCAGCTTCCCATGCGGCCTGTTCGGCACGGCGAGTCTTTACAATCTCACGGAGCTGTTCACGACGAGCCTCATAAAGAGCCTTCACATCCTCGAATATAACCCATGGATTCTCGGGATCGGCACCAAGATTTCTCATAGTGGCAGCATAGTCGGCACCCGATGCGCTGAGGGGCTGGCCGTGAGTAGAGCACTGTCCCTCGAAGCAAGATCCGTCGGCCTTCACACACCCTCTGCCCATCACAGTGTGACCTATGATGATGGTGGGACGTTCCTTCTCGCCCTGAGCCTCGGCAATCGCCTTTGCGATCTCTTCCGGATCATTGCCGTTACACTCAAGCACATTCCATCCCCATGCACGATACTTCGCAGCTACATCCTCGTCGTCGACCTCATTGACCATAGTGGAGAGCTGCACCTTATTGCTGTCATAGAACATTATAAGGTTGCTGAGACCGAGATGTCCGGCCAGACGGCCTGCGCCCTGGGATATCTCCTCCTGAATACCGCCATCGGAAATGAAAGCATATGTCTTGTGGCTCAGCCACTCGCCGAAACGGGCTGCAAGGAAACGCTCAGCGATAGCGCAGCCTACAGCCATAGTATGACCCTGGCCAAGAGGCCCGGAAGTGTTCTCCACTCCACGCTCGGGGTGAAGCTCGGGATGGCCTGGCGTCGGAGAGCCCCACTGACGGAACTGCTGAAGTTCGTCGATAGTATAATGTCCGAACAGAGCGAGGACACTGTAGAGCATAGGTGACATATGACCGGGATCAAGGAAGAATCGGTCCCGTCCAAGCCACTTGCCGTCGTCCGGATCGGTGATGAGGAACTGTGAATAAAGCACGTTGACAAAGTCGGCACCACCCATGGCACCTCCGGGATGTCCGGACTTGGCTTTCTCAACCATTGACGCGGCAAGGACTCGGATATTGTCCGCCGCATGATTTACAGCTGTGAGATTCATGTAATAATTATATGATGAGTTTAAATAGTGTATTTCCTACAATAAGCTGCTCATGTGATAGTCAAGGTATCTTAGAATGATGATTAGTAGGTAACGGCAAATATACGAATAAAAAATTTAATTTGCCCACATTTATTAATCATTTTACACAGTTTGAGCGCATTTAATCTATGAATGATACATCCAAGATAAAAAATTTTACTATCTTTGCCTTGAAATATAACATAGCAAATTTCCAAACCGTCGCGTGTCACCACGCACACACCAACCCTACGATCCATATCCCAAACCGACGGCACAGACAGGTTACAAATTTCTAATACAATATCTAATTCTTATCTTAAACAACAAGCAATGGAAACTTCCGTTAAAAAGAACGGTAACACCGTGGCAATCGTGACGATGTTTTTCGTGTTCGCGATGATTTCGTTTGTTACCAACATGGCGGCCCCATTCGGCAATATCTGGGGATTCAGATATGCGTGGGCAGGCATGGCAGGTAACCTCATGAACTTTACTGCCTATCTATTCATGGGCATTCCGGCAGGAAACATGCTCATCCGTTACGGCTATAAGAAGACAACCCTGATTGCCCTTGCAGTCGGTGCGATCGGTCTCGGCATCCAGCTCCTGTCAAGCGTTGTAGGCGACAACATCATCGTGATAGGCGGCGAGGCTCCGACCACTCTCAACCTATTTATCTATCTGTTGGGCGCGCTCGTGTGCGGTGTGTGTGTATGTATGCTCAACACCGTTGTAAATCCCATGCTCAACCTTCTCGGAGGTGGTGGCAACAAAGGCAACCAGCTTATCCAGACCGGAGGCGCACTCAACTCTCTTGCAGGCACTCTTACCCCCATGATGGTGGGCGTGCTTGTCGGAACCCTGACCAAAGAGACCACCATGGCATCAGTCGCTCCTCTTGTTGTGACAGGCATCGTGATATTCGTGGCAGCATTCATAGTCATTTCATTTGTCAAGCTGCAAGAGCCACAGGCCAACTTGAGCAATGTGAAATATGAGCACAGCCCCCTCGCCTTCCGTCACTGCATGCTCGGCATTATCGCAATCTTCTTCTATGTAGGTATCGAGATCGGCATACCCGGTGAGATGAACGCATGGATAAGCCGTGAAAACTTCGAGGGTGCCGCAGCAGTAGCTGGCTCGCTCGCTGCTCTCTATTGGCTCATGATGCTCGTCGGACGTTTCCTCAGCTCTATAATCAGCGGCAAAATATCCACCCGCACCCAGCTTATAACAGTTTCAGCTGTAGCCATAGTGCTTGTGCTTATTGCAATCTTCCTGCCTGAGAGCATCACCTTCAAATCCCCTGAAATCGAAATGCTCAACATCTACAGCGGCGAGGTTCCGATGAAGTGTCTGTTCCTATTCCTCTGCGGACTCTGCACATCGGTAATGTGGGGAGGCATCTTCAATCTTGCCACTGAGGGCCTGGGCAAATACACAGCCAAGGCTTCCGGTCTATTCATGATGATGGTGGTAGGCGGCGGCATCATGCCGTTTATCCAGGACTGGATAGGACGCAACGTAGGATATGTGAACAGCTACTGGCTTGTCCTTGCAATGCTCGTCTACATATTATATTACGCGGTAATAGGCTCAAAGAATGTCAATACAGACATACCAGTGTCTATTGAGAACGAACCTGACCTGCGCGACCTCTGATAACAAATAATCAGCACTTCCACAATACAGGACAGCCCCTGCCGGAGAGATAAAACCGGCAGGGGCTGTGTGTGTTCAATGGTCAGTTAACACGCTCATCACGTGGGCTGCGTGTCACAGGAGGTGCGGATGAAGCGGATGAAGACACTTTCCTCTTGCGCTTGTTACCGCCCGATCCTCTGGAACGGTCATCGACAAGTTCTGGACTTACCGTCACTGCAGAGTCGTACACCTCAGAAGTGTGATGCTTCACTCTATCTTTACAATCCGTATTGCAGAAAGCGTCACCACTTACCATGCAACTGCGCCAGGTAAGAATAAGTGTGACGATGAGGAGGACTGCTATAAGCACGATGAGACCACGTTTCTCTCCAGATGTGATTGGTATATTAGACATACGGACGGATGATATACTGAATGGTTAATAATCCCGCCAAGACAGATATACGAAGAAAGTCCATTTCGGCTACGGACATCGAGCCGGAATGGACTTTTCGTTATATATCTTATGTAAGATATTACAGCCTGTGAATTACTCAGCTGCGGGAGCTTCTGCTGCGGTGTTTTCCGCTGCGGGAGCCTCAGCTGCCTTTGAACCCTTACGTGAACGACGGGTGCGAGCAGTCTTTTTGGCAGGCTTGTCATTGAGCATGTTTTCGTTGTAGTCAACGAGCTCGATGAAGCAGGTCTTGGCGTTGTCACCAAGACGGTTGCCAGTCTTGAGGATACGTGTGTAGCCGCCGGGGCGGTTAGCGATCTTCTGAGCGATTTCGCGGAAGAGCTCGGTCACTGCCTCCTTGTTCTGAAGTTCGGCAAAGACAACACGACGGTTGGCAGTGCTGTCCTGCTTAGCACGGTTGATGAGGGGCTCAGCATACATGCGCAGGGCTTTAGCCTTGGCGAGAGTCGTGAAAATGCGCTTGTGCATGATCAGCGAGATCGTCATATTGGCGAGCAGCGAGTCGCGATGAGCCTTCTTGCGGCTGAGATGGTTGAATTTCTTATTATGTCTCATCGTAGTAGTTACTCTTTATCAAGTTTATATTTGGAGATATCCATCCCGAAGGAGAGGTTGAGGTTGGCAAGGAGTTCGTCAAGCTCAGTGAGCGACTTCTTACCGAAGTTGCGGAACTTGAGGAGGTCAACCTTGTTGAAGACAACAAGTTCGCCAAGGGTCTCGACCTCAGCACTCTTCAAGCAGTTAAGCGCACGAACTGAGAGGTCCATGTCGACCAGCTTCGATTTGAGAAGCTGTCGCATGTGGAGCACTTCTTCATCAAATTCCTCTTCACCGTCCTGCTCATCGGTCTCAAGAGTGATTTTCTCGTCAGAGAAGAGCATGAAATGGTAAATAAGGATCTTTGCGGCCTCCTTCAGAGCATCTTTGGGAAGGATGGATCCGTCGGTTGTAATTTCGAGAGTGAGCTTGTCGTAGTCAGTCTTTTGATCAACGCGGAAGTTCTCCACGGTGTACTTCACATTCTTGATAGGGGTATAGATGGAGTCGATGGCGATTACATCGATGGCATCATTGGGAGTCTGGTTCTCCTCAGCGGGAACCCATCCGCGGCCCTTATTGATAGTGAGGTCGATGGTGAAGCTTGCGCTCGGATCCAAATGGCAGATGACAAGGTCGGGGTTCAGGATTTCGAATCCTGAGAGGACTTTGCCGATGTCACCGGCTGTGAACTCTTCCTTACCTGACACAGTGATGGATGCTTTCTCAAACTCGGTCTCTTCAACTGTCTGCTTGAGATTGACTTTTTTGAGGTTAAGGATGATGTTGGTCACATCTTCCTTGACACCGGGGATAGTGTCAAACTCGTGGCGCACGCCGTCGATGCGGATCGACGATATAGCGAAGCCTTCGAGAGAGGAGAGGAGGATACGACGAAGGGCGTTACCTATGGTGATACCATAACCCGGCTCCAATGGCTTAAACTCAAATTTACCGAAGTGGTTATCGGCTTCCAACATTAGGACTTTGTCAGGTTTTTGGAATGCTAATATAGCCATGGATCTTAATTTAATGATTATTTAGAATACAACTCGACGATAAGCTGCTCTTTGATGTTCTCGGGGATGTCCTCGCGGGCAGGAACGTGGAGGAACTTGCCAGCCTTAACGTTCTCATCCCATTCGAGCCAGGGGTATTTGCTGTGGTTGAATCCGGCGAGTGCGTCGGAAATTACTTCAAGTGACTTGGATTTTTCACGCACACCGATAACGTCGCCGGGCTTAACAGCGTAGGAAGCAATGTTGACTACCTTGCCGTTTACCACGATGTGGCGATGGAGCACGAGCTGGCGGGCAGCTGCGCGTGTGGGAGCGATACCGAGACGGTACACTACATTGTCGAGACGGCCTTCAAGGAGCTGGAGAAGGATCTCACCGGTGATACCTTTAGCGCGTGATGCTGCCACGAAAAGATTGTGGAACTGCTTCTCAAGCACGCCATAGGTGTACTTAGCCTTCTGCTTCTCGCGGAGCTGGACACCATACTCAGATGTCTTGCGACGCTTGTTAAGGCCATGCTGTCCCGGGGCATAGTTCTTCTTTGCGAGTACCTTGTCTTCGCCGAAGATGGGTTCGCCGAACTTACGGGCGATCTTGGTGCGGGGACCTGTGTATCTTGCCATTTTTGTTGAATGTTTAATTTTGGTGTTGCGCTGACCGCTGATGTCTGGATAGTGTATCCCGGAGCTCCAACCTATGCCTCTAAGTGACAGCCGCGACCACAGAGAGGTGATATGATGTGGTCTATTTCACGGGGCATGGTCTTGGATGCAGCCGCTGAGGAGAGTGGTGTACCGTTGACCGCCAGCAGGCGGTGGTGCGGTCGGCGCGGAAGTGGTAGTGTTAACTGATGAATTGACTCCCTGAAGAGATTATACGCGACGACGCTTGGGAGGACGGCAACCGTTGTGGGGCAGCGGGGTTACGTCAACGATTTCGGTAACTTCGATGCCAGCACCGTGAATGGTGCGGATTGCTGATTCACGTCCGTTGCCGGGACCCTTAACATAAGCCTTCACCTTGCGGAGACCCAGGTCGTAAGCAACTTTGGCGCAGTCCTGAGCTGCCATCTGAGCAGCGTAAGGAGTGTTCTTCTTAGAGCCACGGAAGCCCATCTTGCCGGCAGATGACCAGGAGATTACCTGACCCTCTGAATTGGCTAAGCACACGATGATGTTGTTGAAAGATGAGTGAACGTGCAGCTGACCAGCAGCGTCAACCTTGACGTTTCTCTTCTTAGCGGCGACTGTCTTCTTTGCCATATTCTGTTATTATTTAGTAGCTTTCTTCTTGTTAGCGACTGTCTTTTTACGGCCCTTGCGGGTACGTGCATTGTTCTTGGTGCTCTGACCGCGAACGGGGAGACCGTTACGGTGACGGATGCCACGGTAGCAACCGATGTCCATAAGACGCTTGATGTTGAGCTGGATTTCGCTGCGGAGGTCACCCTCTACCTTGTAATCGGCTCCGATTACTTCACGCACCTTGGCTGCCTGATCATCGCTCCAATCCTTGACCTTGATGTTGACATCAATGCCGGCCTTGTCGAGGATGTTCTTAGCAGCACTGCGACCGATACCAAAGATATAGGTCAGGGCGATTTCACCTCTTTTGTTCTGGGGGAGGTCAACTCCCACGATTCTAACTGCCATATAATTAAGTTGACTTAAATTTTTTGTGCAAAGTTACAACTATTTTCGCATAGATTCAGACTAAACGAGCCAAACGCAACACAAATTAGAAATCGTTAGAACAATTTAACTAATTTGAGCCTGCGTTTTATACCCGTTAATAGTTGATTGCAAAATTAGCCTTGACGCTGCTTGTTTTTAGGATTTTTCTTGTTGATAACGTAAAGACGTCCTTTGCGGCGCACGATCTTATCCTCGGGAGTGCGCTTCTTCACTGAAGCTCTAACTTTCATTTCGAAATATACTTTGAGAGTGTGATTGATTTTGTTTATTGCTTATTTGTAGCGGAAGGCTATGCGGCCTTTGGAGAGGTCGTAAGGTGACATCTCCACCTTGACCTTGTCGCCGGGAAGAATCTTGATGTAATGCATGCGCATCTTGCCTGAAATGTGGGCAGTGATTTCGTGCCCGTTTTCCAGTTCGACGCGGAACATTGCGTTTGACAATGCCTCGACGATGGTTCCGTCTAATTCGATTGCAGCTTGTTTTGCCATTTGTATGGTAATAATTTAGATATTGATGATCAGATAAATCGTTCCCCGAGTGCTTCCTGCACATAATCGAAGGTGGTAAGGATACGTGGACCCTCAGGCTCTATCACGAGCGTGTGCTCGTAATGCGCAGACGGTTTCCGGTCCTTGGTGCGGCACTGCCAACCGTCCTGCGATATAACAATGTTACGGCTCCCGAGATTGATCATGGGCTCAATGCAAATGCACATGCCTTTCTTCAGGACTGGTCCGCATCCGCGGCGTCCATAGTTGGGCACTTCTGGGTCCTCATGCATCTTGCGTCCTATGCCGTGACCGCACATCTCGCGGACCACGGAATAGCCACGTTTCTCACAGTAAGTCTGGACAGCATTGGCGATATCACCTATGCGACGTCCTTCCTGTGCTGCCTCGATGCCTTTGTAGAGAGATTCCTTGGTGGTGCGCATCAGCGACATCACTTCAGGGGCAACCTCCCCCACCGGGAATGTGTAACACATATCGCCATTGTAGCCGTCGAGCTCTACCACGGTGTCTATGCCGATGATATCGCCCTCACGCAACTCGTAGCCTGAGGGGAATCCGTGGACCACAGTGTCATTGACTTCGATACACAGTGTGCCGGGGAAACCTCCGTAACCGAGACAGGCTGGCTTACCGCCATTGTCGCGCATGAATTCACGCGCAATGTTGTCAAGATGACGGGTAGTCACGCCGGGAGCCACACACTTGGCTACCTCGCCAAGTGTGCGGCTCACGAGCGTGCATGCCGCTTGCATTTTCTCGATTTCTTCGGGTGTCTTAAGATAAATCATTAATCAATATCTGCGATTCCGATTGAGAAGGGATCAATAAGCTGAACCGGTGGTGCGACCCTTGATCTTGCCGTCCTTCATGAGACCGTCGTAATGATGCATCATGAGGTGGCTCTCGATCTGCTGAAGGGTGTCGAGCACTACGCCGACAAGAATGAGCAGCGATGTTCCTCCGAAGAACTGTGCGAAGTTCTGGCTGATGCCGAAGAAACGCGCAAAGGCGGGGAGGATGGCTACGATGCCGAGGAAGAGTGAACCGGGAAGAGTGATGCGGGACATGATGGAGTCAAGATACTCTGCGGTTTTCTTTCCGGGCTTCACACCGGGGATGAATCCGTTGTTGCGCTTCATGTCCTCAGCCATCTGAGTGGGACGCACTGTGATGGCGGTATAGAAGTAAGTGAACGCAACAATGAGGATGAAGTAAACAAGGTTGTACCAGAATCCGTTTATATCGGAGAACGCTGCATAGAAGCCGCTCGTACCCTCAGAACCGCCGAATCCGGCAAGAGTGATGGGAATGAACATAATGGCCTGGGCGAAGATGATGGGCATCACGCCGGCTGCGTTGACCTTCAATGGGATGTACTGGCGGGCACCTCCGTACTGGCGGTTACCGACGATGCGCTTGGCATACTGCACGGGCACCTTGCGGGTACCCTGCACGAGAAGCACTGCACCTACCGTAACTGCGAAAAGGAGGATGATCTCAACCACAAACATGATGAGACCGCCCTGACTGCCGGTGGCTCCCGGCAGACGGCTTGTAAACTCGTAGAACAACGCTCCCGGGAGACGAGCGATGATACCTACCAGGATGATAAAGGAGATACCATTGCCTATGCCTCGGTCGGTAATCCTCTCACCAAGCCACATGATGAACATGGAGCCGGCAGCAAGGATGACCGTAAGGAACGCAATCGTCCAAAAGCCCATGTGGGCACCGCCTGTGGCGGCACTCACCTGGACCTGGAGATTTACGAGATATGCGGGACCCTGGAGAAGCAGAATAAGCACAGTCAAATAACGTGTGTACTGGCTGAGCTTCTGACGTCCGCTCTCACCCTCGCGCTGCATCTTCTGGAAAGAAGGGAGCACCATGCCAAGAAGCTGTATCACGATGGATGCAGTGATGTAAGGCATGATACCGAGGGCAAAGATGGATGCCTGGGAGAACGCACCGCCCGAGAACATGTCGAGCAACTGCATGAGACCGCTCTTGTTGGTGAAGTTGGACAGGGCATCGAGGTCCTCAGGCGAGATGCCTGGGAGAACCACGTAACAGCCGAGTCGGTAAACGAGCACCAGCATAAGGGTCACAAGAATGCGCTTCCTGAGCTCCTCAATGGTCCAAATGTTACGGATTGTCTGAATAAATCTCATTGCGAGGGGAAAGGTTATTAGATTTTAGTTACGGTGCCACCGAGCTCGGTGATAGCTTTCTCTGCTGTTGCTGAGAAAGCGTTGGCAACAACCTCAAGTTTCTTTGTGAGTGTGCCGTTTGCAAGGATCTTGACCGGCTGCTTGCCGTTGACCATACCTGCGGCGATGAGCTCTGCGGGAGTGATCTTGTCAAGATTAGCTGAAGCGGCGAGTGTCTCAAGATCCGAGAGATTGATAGCCTTGTATTCAGTGCGCTGAAGGGGCTTGAAGCCGAATTTGGGGAGACGACGCTGAAGGGGCATCTGACCACCTTCAAAACCGATCTTGCGGCTGTAGCCTGAACGCGACTTTGCGCCCTTGTGACCGCGGGTAGATGTTCCACCCTTACCGGAACCGGGACCACGACCAATGCGTGTCTTAGTATGTACGGAACCTACAGCTGGTTTCAGATTGCTTAAATCCATAGTAGTGTAAAAGTTTTAGAGATTAGGCATTGGTCACTTCAACCAAGTGATGCACTGCTTTAACCATACCCATCACTGAAGGAGTGTCCTCAAGGACCACCGAGTGATGCATTTTCTTCAAACCGAGGGCATCAAGAGTGCGCTTCTGCACGGCAGGAGCGTTGATGCGGCTCTTAATCTGGGTGATTTTGATTTTTGCCATTGCGATTGGTGAAGATTAGCCGTTAAACACTTTGTCAACTGAGATGCCGCGATTCTGGGCAACCTGAGCGGGAGAGCGGAGCTCACCGAGAGCTGCGATGGTTGCCTTCACGAGATTGTGGGGGTTGGAAGAACCCTTTGACTTGCAAAGCACGTCGGTGATACCCACGCTCTCAAGAACGGCACGCATGGCACCACCGGCCTTAACACCGGTACCGTGGCTTGCGGGCTTGAGGATCACGAGAGATCCGCCAAACTTGGCTTCCTGCTCGTGAGGTATAGTGCCGCGGTGAACGGGCACCTTGATGAGATTCTTCTTGGCTGCCTCTACGCCCTTGGCGATAGCTGCCTGAACTTCATTGGCTTTGCCGAGACCCCAGCCTACGATGCCATTTTCGTTACCAACAACTACGATGGCTGCGAAAGTGAAGGTGCGACCACCCTTGGTAACCTTGGTGACGCGGTTGATGGCAACGAGACGGTCGTGGAGCTCAAGATCGCCTGTGGACTTAACTTTATTATTCTTTAATGCCATAGTGATTTAGAATTTGAGACCGCCATTGCGAGCGGCGTCAGCCAGAGATTTAACACGACCGTGGAAGAGGTATCCGTTGCGGTCAAAAACGACTTCAGAGATGCCTGCGGCAACAGCTTTCTTGGCGATATCCTCACCTACCTTAGCCGCGATTTCGCACTTAGTGCCCTCTTCAATGCCCTTGGACGAGGTAGCGCAAATGGTCTTGCCTGCGAGGTCATCGATGAGCTGAACGTAAATCTGCTTGTTGCTGCGGAACACCGACATACGAGGACGTGCTGCGGTGCCGGAAATCTTGCCGCGGATGCGGACCTTGATTTTGTTTCTACGCTGTATCTTTGTAACCATAGTTGTAGACGTTATAATTATTTAGCGCTTGCTGACTTACCAGACTTGCGACGGATAACTTCGCCCACGAACTTGATACCTTTGCCCTTGTAAGGCTCAGGCTTGCGGAGTGAACGAATCTTGGCGCACACTTGACCGAGGAGCTGCTTGTCATCGCTCTCAAGGATGATAAGCGGGTTCTTGTTGCGCTCGGTCTTTGCTTCAACCTTGATTTCTGGGGGAAGCTTTATATAGATGGCGTGGGAGAAGCCGAGCGAGAGCTCAAGCACCTGGCCGTTGGAAGCTGCGCGGTAACCTACGCCTACGA
>OFGN01000248.1_pt1 | contig 63883 bp, 41 predicted proteins | sample 1521821 | NCBI WGS metagenome assembly OFGN01 (sample SAMEA3504094, study PRJEB24116) | mouse gut metagenome | biome: mouse gut; feature: mouse-associated habitat; material: faeces | place: Denmark | collected 2011
TTAAATTGAATTATCGACCAAGGCCACCTCTATTGCCGATTCGCTGAATAGTTACGCTTTAAACAGTCCATTATACACACTCCTGCATAACCTGTCTGATTACGATGTTAAACGGCAAGTCTCGTAAGATCGCGGAAAAAGTTGCGAAAGCCATAGGCATAACGCTCTTGGCATTCGGCTTGTCGCTGGTAATCATGCAGCCTTTCACAATATCTCTGGCGACGCTTGTGTCGGCCAAAGACAGGCAGGATTTCAATATCACCGATTTCTACAACATCATCGCCGACGGCCGCGAAGTGCGCGAGCTTGACCGTGATATAGTGATAGTTGATATCACCGGAGCCACGCGCGAGGACGTAGCGTTCATTCTTGACGTCATGCCCGATTTCGAGCCTCGGGCCGTAGGGCTCGATGTGATTTTCGATGTTCCGCACGGCGAAGAGGACAGTCTTCTCATCAATGCGCTTGTCCGTATGCCCGATCTTGCCATGATAGTGGATGTGGAAGGTGAGCGCGAGCGGGGCGCCGAGAAATTTTCGGTTTCTGAAAAGTCGTTCTTTGTCAGTGATTTGACGCCGGGCCATTTCGGTGCTTCAAACCTGCCTACGAAGTTCGACGGCGGTGTGGTACGCGAGTTTGCCGTAGACTATCCGCTTGTCGATGGCGGAGTCATGCCCTCGTTTCCTGTGGCTGTGGCCTCTCTGGTGGATACTTCAGCTGTGAGCCGGCTACGCAGCCGAGGCAAGCACCTTGAGATAATCAATTATCCCTCACGTACATTTCGGCATGTTAAGTGGGAGAATTTTGGCGACGACCCCGACCTGCTGCGCGGAAAAATAGCGCTTATAGGGGCTATGGAAAATCAGTCGGACATGCACGCCACTCCACCGCAGCGCAAACTCTCCGGCATTGAAATCCATGCACTAGCTCTTTCTACCATTCTCAATGACAATTATATAGACTCTCTCGGGTCTTTTACTAACCTTGCCATCGCTTTCGTATTGTGTTTTTTGATGGCAATCATACACCTCAGTCTGCCGCCTGAATTCAAATCGCTGGCTCTTAGATTATTACAAGTGGCTGTGCTATACGCAATTATCCGAATAGGCTATTCCTTTTTCATCGAGCACAGCCTTATTATCGACTTCTCATATACGCTGCTTATGATGGCCTTTGTGCTCTTTGCCTGCGATATATGGTATGGCGTGCCCGGTTTTTGCCGGTATGCGCGCAGATTGATTAGCAAACTGTTCACCCGCCGATGTGCGTCAGCCTCGGCCAAATGAGATATTGTCATGAAAATAAGATTACTAACCGCAAAATTAAAACCTGTCGTGATAGTGGCGCTCATGCTGATGGGCGTGATGGCAGCGCAGGCTCAGTATAGCATTTCGTCGTTCAGCGGCAAGGTTGAGGTGAAGCATGCAGGGCGTATGGCTGCTGCTACTACAGGGATGAAACTCAGTGCCGCCGACATGATATATATCGGCGAAGGGTCTAAAGTGCAGATTCTCGACAGCCGCGACAGCAAGCTCTACGAGCGCGATATTCCCGGTGAGATAGGCCTGACCTCGCTGATCTTCGAAGCCAAGAAAGCGGCGCGCGACAATGCCTCGGCCGTGCACCGCAAGGTGAGCCTCGGCAAGCCGGTGTCGGAAGAAGAAGGCAAGATGTATGTAGAGAAAGGCAAGATCACACTTGCCCTCGAAGAATACGACCCCGCAGGCGAAAACTTCATGATCGACGCCAAAGTGATGGCCCGCTATATAGTGTCGGCTCTCAAATCAGGCAACTACGACAGCCGTTTCCCTACAGAATTGCAGCACGAGAGTGCTTCGGGCAATCTGATGTTCGGTATCGACAACAATGTGACAGAACCATTATATATCAATGTGATAAAGGTAGGAATACCTGACAGCAACAAGCTTCGTATCTCCGAACTCGGCCAGCCGGTAGGCTGCTACGTACTTCTGCCCGGCCAAAGTCTGCAGCGCAGCCAGCGCTCAGGAATCTCCGACAGTGAGATACACCTCCTTGTTGCCACCCATTATTACTTCTCTATCGACGAACTGATCAGTGAGTTGCAAAACGTGATGGCCGACGGCAATGTCTCTTCCAATGCCATGCTCAATCTCCCTATCTATCTTCAGAAACTTTGAGAAGAATAAGCTGACCAAGTCTTTAAACCTGTAAAATATCTAACCAAAACCAGTCAATTTCTTATGAAGAAAACTATCACAGCATTGAGTTTGGCAGCGCTCGCCCTCGCAATTCCTGCATACGCGGAAAATCCGGCGGCCGACGACGCTTCTGATGAAGTGCTGCTCAAGCGCTTCACCAATTTTAAGTCTACACCTGAGGCCATTGTAACCGCCGGCCCGGCTGTGAGCACTCGTATAGGCAAGTCTATGCGGGCTTTGCGTGGCACAGAGATGTTCTCTTTGGGCGATTCGTTGCTCGACGCCAAGGCCAATCCCTATTGCTCCAACTACTTCCTTATATCTCGCCACGGCAAGAAAAACGAAGGCGTCATCAGGGCAAATAACCTTGAGGCTACCAAGCTCTATGAAGTAAACCGCAAGAAACTCGGCAATCCGTGGGCTGTGGCCTATACCACCGACGCCATGCGTATTCTTCTTGCCACCGACTCGAGTCTTGTGGTGCTCAACGCTCCCGACCGCATGCCTGTTGACAAGATGGCACTGCCGTATAAAAATGTAGAAATATTGCTTCCGAGCGACAACGGCTACTTCCTTGCCGTGGGTCAAGGCTCGAAACTGTCGGTCTATAATCTTGAAGAAAAGAAACTTCGCAAGGAATATGACTTCGAGGTGGATATCAACGATGTAGTGTTCAACGACAACAGCACCGAGATGGCTGTCGTCACCGACGACGGTGTGCTCAATATCTACGACACCCGCAACTTCCTGATTAAGAAAAGTCTCGATGATGTAGGCGACGCACTTGCCTGCTCCTACAACTTCGACGGCAAGTATATCGCCGTGGCCGAATCGCCCGAAAAAATAGCGGTCATCAACCTCCTCGACCCCGACGACCGCGAATATATCACGGTGCCCGAAGGCGGCATGTCGTGTCTGCGCTTCGTGCCCGAAAGTTCTACCGGTACGCTGTTGGTATACAACGGCGCCAATGCGATGAACGTGCGCAAGATGAACCACCTCACCCCTTACTTCGCCCGCTTGGTCAACGATGAGGCAAACGAGAAACTCAACGAGTGGCTCAAGATGATGCCGGGTGAGACGATGGAAGAATACCGTGCCCGTGTCAACGACGAGAGCCGCGAGCGTCAGAAACGCCTCTTCGAGGATGAAATATCTACCCGTCTTGCCCCCGACATGCTCTCGATGGCCTCGGTGTCGCTTGGTAAATACGACCGCTCAAACGGCGTCCTTGAGGTGGATTTCAACAATATGCCTTCGATTTTCCTCCCCGTACCGGAGAGCGACCTCGCAGCATTTACAGGCGAAAACAAGGGTGAGCTTCAATTCCGCGACGCAAAATATGGCGTGCTTCCCAATGATAAATTCGAGCTCATCTATGCAAACGTCTACAACACAGCCAACGGCAAGTCGTACGTTTACAACAATATAGAGCGCGCACCGCTCAACTTTATGGCCGACGAAGACAATGTTGTGTCGCTCGAACTTATCCTGCAGCAGCAGATGGAAGAGCAGCGCCTTGAGGAAATGCGCCAGAAGGTGATTGAGGAAGCAAAGCAGCGCAATGTGATCTCCGACCACACCAACATCACCGTTGACTCGCGTATCAACCCCGACTACGACGCCAACGGCAACAAGATCCTCAACTATCAGGTGAAATTCTCCTACGAGGTTGACCCCGGCTTCACCGCCACCGAAGACTTCGCTCCCGGCAAATACCATGCTGAGCAGTCGGGGGCTGCCGGAGCTATGCTCGCTCTTGTCAAGGAAGCTCTCGAAGGCGACTTCGCACAGTATGTGAAGGAAGGCAAAAAGCTCAATGTGACCCTTTCGGGCACAGCCGACGCTACTCCCATCGTCAGCCGCATAATCTACGACGGCACCTACGGCGACCTTGTGGAGATACCCGTATATCAGGATGGTCAGATAATGCCTATGACAATCATGAACAAGCAGCAGATCACTCAGAACGAGCAGCTTGCATTCTTGCGTGCCTATAGCGTGAAAGACTATCTCAACAAGAATATAGAGGCTCTTGGCGGCATGAACTCCAGCTACCGCTACGACATCAACGTGGCGCAGGACAAGGGCAGCGAATTCCGCCGTATCACTATCGAATTCAATTTTATCGACGCATTCTAACTTTCGCCCTGCAAAGGTGTAAAATTATATGATCAATAAAATAAGCTTACTACTGATGACATTAGTCGCCGTCTGCCTGCCAATGCGCGGGCAGACAGCGGCCGGTGTCGCTGATTCCTTTCAGGCTGTGGACCTTGATTCCACGGCCGTTGAAATCACCCCTGATTCACTTCTCACACGTGCTCTCGACAGTTTCCGCGAGCTTAAATTCCGTAAATTCGACGGTGCTCCGCTCGACAGCGTGAGCCCGCTTGCCTACGGCTGTTTCACGCAAGGCGTAGAGGCTCTCGAGGCTCAGCAACTGCAGAGCAAAGAATGGCTGCAGGCCAAGGAAATGCTGCGTGATGTGTCGCGCGATCTCCTTGCCGGCGCATTCTTTTACTCCAAAAACGGCGACGCAGCCGAAATGACGCGCTATGCTCAGGCTTATCTTGACATATCATTGCTCGAGGCTTTCCGCGGAGAAGAGATTGAGCTTGATTCGTCTACCCTCGCCATGCTTGCATATATCGCTGCATCGGGCGCCTATAACGGCAAAGACTATGCCAAGGCCATAGACTATTTCAAAATCTATCTCTCTACCGGCGACGACAAGCAGCGCGAGCAGGTGTATATATTCATGACTCAGAGCTGTCTGCAAGCCGGCCAATGGGATCTCGGCATATCTACGGCCGAGGAAGCGCTCAAGATATATCCCGGCCAGAAACACATCCTACTTGTTGCCATGCAGATATGTATCGATGGCGGCCGCGGCGAGCACCTTCAGAAGTTTCTGACGCAGGCTCTTGAGGCAGCCCCCACCGACCAGCGCCTGCTCGACATTCAGGGCAAGCTCTATGAGGACGCCGGCGAATATGAGAAAGCCCTCGGCGTATACAACACTCTCGACGAGCTGCGCCCCAACGCCCTCTCGACAGCCAAGCACATCGGCCTTTGCTACTACAACATGGCAGTGGGATTTTTCAACGAGGCCATAACGCAGTCTGATGAGAAAGCCGCCGGACGTCTGCGCCGCCGCGCCAAGAACTACTTCGCCTCGGCCGCCGACAAATTCCGCGAAGTGCTCGCTTCGGCTCCGACATCTGTGCCCTATCTGCGCAGTCTCGGCGTGTGCTACCTCTGCCTTGAAGACAAATATAACTTCGAGAAAATCAACGAGCGCCTTATGCTGCTCAAAGAAGACCCGCTGGCCGACGTGTTCATGCCGCCGCCAATGACCTACAGCGGCAACGGCGAGTTGAACTACGCCCAGTCGCAGGGCTCGGCTTTGATCGACGCACCGTCGTACAGCACATTCGGCCGCGAATATATTACCTCGCGCCTCGGCTCATGGGCCAAGAAAGGCGAGTTCGAGCGCTTGGAGGACTATACGGCGCGCGTCAACGACGCCACTATCCGCGGCGAATACGACCGCTTGAAGAAAGAGGCTGCCGACAAATATCTCGCCGAGTACTCGACACGTCTGCGTATCAACGACCTCCATCTGGAGCCCTACGACGCGTCTAACGAGGTGTTCCGTATCACATCATCCTTCGGCCCGATACTCGTGCGCGTTCCTCTGAAAAACGGCGAGGCCGAGGCCTTCAAGGACAATTGGAAAAGCATACGCTTCCAGAATCCCCGCTTCTTCATTGATGACGACAGCGTGCGCATTGCCGAAATCACTTTCTTGGCCGCAAACGGCAAAAAATATGACTTCAACAATGCCAAGTCGCTCAACTACAGTGTGCCTGACATCTCCATCGACTTTGCCTCTATCCTCGGCAGCGGTAATGCCGGCAAAGCCGGAGCCACTGGCGGCGGCAACCGCATATATATCGCCGGCACATCCGACGTAGACAAGGACATACCCGACACCCGTCGCAATGCAAGCAACACCCTCGCTCTTGTGATAGCCAACGAGACCTACAAGAACGTGGCCAAAGTGCCGTCGGCCTACGCCGACGGCCATGCCGTGGCCGAATATATGCGCAAGACTATCGGTATACCCGAGCCTAACATCAAATTCTGCCCCGACGCGTCGCTCGCCGAAATTTACGACGCCATGAGCGAGCTGCAGCGCAAGGCCAACCTTATAGGCTCCGAGGCTGAGATTATGGTGTACTACGCCGGTCACGGATTACCCGACGAGAACACGAGCGAGGCATATCTGCTCGCCACCGACGCCAATCCCACCAACTCGCGTACATGGTATAAACTGAGCGACTTCTACTCGACGCTTTCTGATATCAATGCCAAGTCGGTGATGGTCTTCCTCGACGCATGTTTCAGCGGCGCCGAGCGCACCAGTGGCGACGCCACCATCATGGGCAGCAAGGGTGCTCGCGGTGCTGTGATCAAGGCCAAGGAAGCTGCTCCCAAGGGTAATATGTTTGTGCTCTCGGCAGCCTCGGGAAATGAGACCGCGCTTCCGTACTACGACAAGAACCACGGACTCTTCACATACTTCCTTCTCAAGAAGATTCAGGATACCAAAGGCAATGTGACCCTCAAAGACCTTGCCGACTACGTTACCGAGCAGGTGAAGCACCACTCCAACTTCGTGATACAGAAACCGCAGACACCTACCGTGGTGACTTCGGGCACGATGACCGACAAATGGAAATCTAAAAAACTTGCAAAATGACCCCGCGATACCTTATATCGACTCTTTTAATGCTGCTCTTGGGAGTGGCTGCGGCCTTTGCGGCTGAAGACATTGTGAATGTTACCGGCGAATATACCTACTACGGTGACGACAACACTACGCCCAAGGAAGCCCGCAGGCTTGCTCTGGAGGGTGCGCGCCTCGACGCTCTCGCCAAGGCGTTCGGCACGACTGTGACGCAATCGCTTGTCTCCGACGAGACTGTCAAGGATGGTAAAGAGAGCAACTTCTTCAAGTCGTTCAGCGAGACGGAAGTCAAGGGTGAGTGGCTCGCCGACAACGGCGAACCCGAATATAAGGTAAGCTACGACAATGATGGCAACATCGTGATGTACTGCAAGGTGAAAGGCCGCGCCCGCGCGCTGAGCAACGAAGCTCCTGACTTCGAGGTGGCTGTGCTGCGCAACGGCACCGAGCTGCGCCATGCCGACACCCGATTCCGCTCCGGCGACGATATGCGCCTTTACTTCAAGGCTCCCGTCGATGGTTATATAGCTGTCTATCTCTGCGGCGACGACCGCATGGCCTATACTCTTCTGCCTTATTCGACTTCGTCGGTAGGCTGTGTGAAGGTGAAGCGCGGACAGGAGTATGTGTTTTTCGACACACGCCTCTCGCCTGCCGAGCTCCGCTCTGAGGTAGATGAAATGCAGCTGATGACCGACGAGGTGGTGGAGCGCGACCGCTTCTATGTGCTCTTCTCGCCCAAACCATTCGTAAAGGCCAATGACAACTTCACGGCCGAGAACCTGCCTCGCTCCATGCCTTTCAACGACTTCTATAAATGGCTCACCAAGACGCGCCGCAACGATCCCTCGCTGGCATTGAAGTATATCGACGTGACCATCGACGGTAATCCTGAATAATCAACAACTTGATGTTTAGAGCGCTGCCGGCGCGGTTTATATAGTTTAAAAGTTTAGTTTTGCCTGTATGCCTGAACTGATTAAACCTGTTAAACTCATAATAAACAAGTTTCGCTTGCGAAATTTAAGTCAATAAACTATTAATCACAATTCTTTACAATCATGAAAAAGATTATTGTATTTCTCATGGCACTATGCCTGATGATACCCGCAGTCAACGCTGCCGGTAACAAACAGCTTGAAAAAGCACACAAGAAAGAGATGAAAGCCAAGATGAAAGAGTACAAGAAAGAAGGCTGGAAACTCTTCGGAAGCACCCGCACCCTTGAAGTGGCTCTTCTCACCCACTACGACAAACTCAACAATCTCGGCGACGACGGCTATGAAGTAGCAGGTGTGGCCACCAACTTCAAATCGAAGAATATCGGCAAGCAGATGGCCTCAAACAGCGCCTGCGTTACCTACGCCCAGATGGCAGGAAGCACACTCAAAGGCCGCGTGGTAAGCGATATGTCGGCCAACGGCACTGACGGCTCTGAAGAATTCGAGCACTTCTATGCTGCCTACGAGCGTCTTGTAGAGAAAGAAATCAAGAACGAGATGAGCGAGAGCTTCTCTATCATCAAAGACAATGCCGACGGCACCTACGAGCTCCAGACCTACTACATCATCAACGAAAGCGCCGCCTACAAGGCTCGTATGCGCGCTCTTGAGCAGGCCAAGAAAGAGACTGCGCTCGCACAGGAGAACGCCGACAAAATCGCCGAATTCGTGCGCAACGGTATCGACCGTCAATAATCCAATCAAGTATAATTCTGCGGGTCGGGGCTGACCCCGGCCCGCATACCTCCCTATCTTTTTTAACCTCCATACTCCACCACGTATGAACAAACGTTTAGCACTTGTATTATGCTCGGCAATGGCAGTGATGTTGCCGTCGGCTCAACAGCCCAATGATGTGCGCAGCTCTTTCGACGAGTTCAGAAAAGGCTTGCTCGAGAATTATAAGTCATTCCGCGAGGATATACTTGGAGACTATGCCAAGTTTCTCGACGGTGTCTGGGTGGAGTATAAGGGCTTCAAAGGTATGGAGCGCGACAATACACCCAAACCGATATTGCCGCCTACAGCTGATGGCGTGCCCGGACAGGTCGATACGCCCAAGCCCGAGCTTGATACGCCCGAACCTATAGCCGATCCCCCTAAGCCACCGAAGGAGAATCCGGCACCAAAGGAGCCGGGGAAATTTGCCTTCGACTTCCATGGTGTGACTATGGAGATACCGCAGATGGAAATCAAGCTCATGGAGCGGGTGTCGGCGCCGTCTGATTTCGCCGCACAATGGCGCAGTTTCGACTCAAATGCCGATGTCAAGCGTCTTACAAACGATATCGAGGCGCTTGCCAAAGAGCACAATTTCAACGACTATCTCACCTACGACCTTGCCACGGCATACACCCATGCACGTTTTGCCGGCAGCTCACCCTCGGCTCGCACTTCACTGGTGCATTATATCATGGCTCATCTTGGCTATGATGTGCGTCTGGGCGTGAACGGAGCAGGGCAGGCATTGCTGATGTTCCCAAGCAAGCAGACCATCTACGGCCACCTGTTTATCAAGCTCGGCAATGAAAAATACTATGTGTTTACCGACCCGGCGGTGACTCTGTCGCAGTCCGACATGAGTTTCTACACCTGCGATCTGCCGGCAGCCGCGTCGCAGGCCGCCAAGCTTGACCTTCGCCTGAAGCCTTTGAAAATACCCTACGAGGCCAAGGAATACAGCGTGTCGTTCGGCGGAATTGAAATCAAGGGCGAGACCAATGCCAAGCTCTATCCCTTCTTATACAAATATCCTCAAATGCCCATAGCAGATTACGCCGACTCAGAGCTGCTGCCCGACCTGCGCGCCGATGTGGTGCGTCAGCTTAAAGAGCAGCTGGCGGATAAGGAGCGCGATGAGGCTGTTGATAAGTTGCTGCAATTCGTACAGAGCGGTTTTGAATATGCCACCGACGGCGAATACCACGGCTTTGAAAAACCATATTTCTTTGAGGAGATACTCTACTATCCCAAGTGCGACTGCGAAGACCGAGTGATATTCTACACCTATCTACTTTGGAATGTTCTCGGCGTTGAGAATCATCTTCTTGCATATCCGGGACATGAGAGCGCAGCCGTATCTTTGCCGGGACGCACGGGTGGCGACGCATATACCTACGACGGCCGCACATTCCTTATCTCAGACCCCACTTTCATAGGCTCAAAAACCGGTATGTGCATGCCTAATTACAAAACCACAACTCCCGAAATCGACCATATCTATAAGTGAGTGGTTGGTGGTTTGAGGTTTGTGGTGAGTGGTTGGTGGTTGGTAGTTTGTGGTGAGTGGTTTGTGGGCAGCGAGTAAGTTTTTGCTAATCTACCACCCACAGCCCACTAACCACCAACCATGACTTAAAGTTTGTGGTTTGTGGTTTGTGGGCAGCGAGAATGTTTTTACTAATCTACCACCCACAGCCCACCAACCACCAACCCTCGTCAGTTCTTCGACCAGAAGCTGACGGCCTCGCGTATGCTTGTGCGGGGGAAACCGCAGAGGTTGCTCAGCAGTTGCCACAGGCGCATTTCCATTTCATCAATATCGTTGTCGGAAATCATGATTGAGGCGAGGTAGCCGGAGACGTAGCGTTTCTGCCCTTCGGTCATGGCCGAGAGTATCGCCATCATTTCCACGGTATCCATGCCGTCGGCATGACGGAAAAGCTCTTCACGGCGCGCGGCTACACCGTCGGCAAGGCCCTCAAAAAGAATTTCGAGCTCTTTGGGGTCGATACGTCCATCGGCCTCTACCATCGCATGGCCTGCCTTGAGTATCGCGCTTATTTCATTGTCGTTGAATTCCATATCATTCTACCCCCATCAGAAGTTTGTTGCCGTAGGGTGTGAAATAGTCTGAGAGGATATATGCTGCGATCGGCACACGGATTTCGCCTTGGGCGTAGCTGGCAATCTCGTAGGGCTGATATACGAAGATTATGTCATTATCGCTGTTCACGCAGAAATTATTCCCTGCCGGCAGACTTGTAAGCTCTGTCGGGCCTATGTAATCACGCATGCTTGCGGCTGTCTGCTTAAGGATTGCGGGCAACTTCGCCAGACCTTCGGCAGTGAAAATATCTGAGAGTACAAATACCTTGCCTTCTTCAAGGTCGTAGTTCACGAAATTGGTGTTATACATGCCGTGGGCAGCCCGGGGCATGTAGTCGGAAATCGTTACGGCGTAAGAAAGAATTGTAGGCGAAAGCGATTCGATAGCGCCCGCAACGGTGTAAAGTCCATCGTAAGCACTGTCGGCGACTACAGTGTCAGCCACAGCATAGCCTACCTCTTGGGCCGCGCGGTGAAAGGCGGCTTCTATAATGCCTTTGTGATTGACTCCGGTGGTGTCGAAGGCCGCTTTGAGGATAGAGTCCTGAAGAACCTCTGTATTATGGCCGAGCAGGGCAGTGGGCATGAGGAGGTCGGCAGTGCAGTCGAAGCTGAGGTCGCCTGCTGCATCGTAGTCGGCGGCTGACCCTGCGAGGCGGTATGTGGCATGCGACTTGATGTGAGAGAAAGAAATGCTGTCGGTGTTATCTTTGCCTGAGCCGGTGCATGCGGTAATCGCGAGGCAGGCCGCCATTGCGGATAATATAGAGATATGAGCTTTCATTGTTATGTCAATTATGGATTTATGTATGGAAAACGTCGGTGAGACTGTTATGGTTCGTTATTGGGCGTATAGAGGCACACAATTCATCATATAGCGCCGCAATTCACCCCATTGGTAGTAGAGCGAATTGTCGCCCTTGCGCAGAGCCACAGGGTGCTCGTTGAGGTCGACGCGCACATAATAGCGCCCCGACTGACGGGCTTGGAAAACGATGAACTGAACATTTGCCGCCATAGGCACCACGTCGAAGTCGCGCCATTGGCCGGCAACGGTGTCGAAATAATTTGTAAGGTAGTAGCAGCCGGGGAAATGCAGCAGCGAGAGCAGAGGCATGAGCGTCTCTGCATGGCCGAAGCGCAGGATAGCCCGCGGCGACTCGGTGGGATTCGAGATATAATTGTCGGTTGTCTCGATGAGGTTGAGCACAAGGTCGGAGGCGATGTCGGCCGGTATTGTTGATATAGTCGTGGCAGTTCGCTGGAGATACTGGCGCATGTTGAAACAGCTCCATAGGTCCTGCGCCTCCTCGCGGGTAAAGTATGTGGCCATTGCCGAGGGCAAGCCCATGGCTTCGAGGCCCGCAACGACATAGTACTCGGTTATTGCAAGCTCGCGTTCGTGAGCCTCGTCTTTGAAGGGGAATCGCTCGCCGAGGGCGCGGCGGATAGCCGAGCGCGGGCAGGTAGAGGCGAAGAAACTGTCGTAGGTGGGCGCGTAGGATTTTTCCTTACGGAAGTCGAGGTAATCTTTGTCGAGATCGAAGGGGCGCATTAGCTTTGAGTTGATACGTCCGGTCGAGGTAGTGAAGTTCATGCGGTTGTTGAGTCGGTCGAGCTGATGTGTGAAGGCATACATGCTCATCATGGCGCGCGGCGAATATGACGACAGCGCCTCTACGACGCCCTCCTTGCTGAACACCTCGGTATAAGCCAAGAACATGCGCGAGGCAATGCCCTGCTGCTCGGCGATACCGAGCGAGTCGAGCGCGCCCCAGCGGTTATTGCTTTGGCGGATTACCTCTTCGTTGAGTCTGGCGAGTTTGCGGCCGAGCGGGGTAATAGTGCCCGCCGAGTCGGCCTGCTCGAGAGCTTTGCGCAAGGCAAGACAATTGGCCGACGAAGCCGGGTAGCGTGCTCCGTGGCGACCTACATGATTTATGAAAACCGGCACAAGAGAGTCGGGATACTCGATAGGGTGAGCCGGCTCCGGATATGGCATGAGTGAGCCCTCGCATTGAGCGAAAGTATACCGGGGCACTTCGGGATTTGCTGCCGAGGCGGCTAATGTCAGTGTGAGGGAGGCTATCAGAGCCAAGGTGCGAAATGTTTTCATAAATAAACAGTCTTATAGTGCAAAATTAATATTTATAATTTAAGTTTCGCAAACGAAACTTGTTTATTTTGAGTTTAAAATGTTTAAGACGTTTAGAAATCTTGGTAAATGTAAACTTTCTAAACTGAGCCAAAGGCGCTTTAAACCTCAAGTTTTCAAGTAGCAAGGCAAATTGCGAAACTTGAATTTATAACAATAAATACAAAATTCAAGTTTCACGTAAACCTGAAAAATTGAGTCGGCGCCCGGTTGTCGGTGGGTGGTAAATCAGCAAAATCTATTTTGCAGCCCTAACCCACCGCCCACAACCCACCGCCCACCAACCATAAACAAAAGAGAGCCCCCTGCCGTTTGGCAGAGGGCTCTCCCGAGTGCGGAATCATTATTCCACGTCGTTCAGAATCGCGGATGTCACTTCACAGCGACTTTTTTTGCTTTACCGTTGGGTGTTACGATGATGTATACACCTGTTGTGGGGTTGACAACGCGGCGGCCGGTGAGAGTGTAGATCACGGCGTCAGCGTCGAGGTCTTCCACACCGATTTCAGTCACGCCAAGCTGTTTTGCCATAAGCTCGATTTCTGCGATGAGCTTGCGGATGGTGTCGGCGTCGACAGTGTAGTCGAATTCGCCTCCGTCGGCTACAGCCTCAAGCGCGTCGTGAGCTTCCTGACGGGCTTTGTCGATAGCGCTTTGAGCGATGTAGACAAACTGGGTCACGCTTGCCTCAGGATAGGTTTCGGCCACGTGTGCTACCATTGCGTCGAGTTCGCTCTGGAGAGCGTCGATTTCAGCAATGACTTTGTCGTAGGCGGCGCGATTGGCAGCGTCGACTTTATATTTCTCTTCAGCTGCGACAGCTTCGGCAAGGTATGCCTCGATAGCTTCTTCGAGAGCGTCGAAGCGCTTGTTGAGTTCCTGCTCATTGTCGGCGCAGAGGCCCTGCTCGTTGAGCGATTCGATTTCAGAAGCAAGAGCCTCTACCTCGGCGGTGAAGGCTTCACCCTTGAAGTCGTCTTTCACGTCCGGACATTCCTCGGCGATATCGGCGAGCATGTCGGCAACAGAATTACGGGCGAAGTCGAGTCTTTCGGTCAGACGCTCGTAGGCAGCTTTGTTGGCGGCCTCGCGCTGCTCTGATTTGAATTTCTCTTCGGCAGCAGCGGCAGCAGCCTGATAAGCTTCGATTTCCTCGGCAAGAGCTGCTACCTTCTCGTTGAAGTCGTCTTCGTTGGCTACGCAAGTACCTTCTTCATTCCACTTGTCGAGCTGCTCTTTGAGAGCGTCTACCTTGGCGCTGATTTCTTCACCTTTGAAGTCGTCTTTCACGTCGGGACATTCTTCAGCAATTGCAGCGAGCATGTCGTTCACGGTAGTACGGGCTGCCTCTACGGTCTCGTTCATACGGTCGAAAGCGGCTTTATTTTCAGCGGCAGCCTTGTCGGCCTTGAACTGCTCCTCGGCGGCAAGTGCAGTAGCCTGATAAGCCTCGATAGCTTCAGCGAGAGCCGAAATCTGCTCGTTGAAGTCATTTTCATTAGCTGCGCAGGCGCCTTCTTCATTCCATTTGTCGAGTTGCTCTTTGAGTGCGTCTACCTTGGTGGTGAGTTCCTCACCCTTGAAGTCGTCTTTCACGTCGGGGCACTCTTCAGCGATAGCGGCGAGCATGTCGGTGATGGTAGATCGTGCTGTGCCGATGGTCTCGTTCATGCGGTCGAAAGCGGCCTTGTTGGCAGCCTCGGCCTTGAACTGACGCTCGGCTTCGTAGGCGTCCTGAAGCATTTTCTCGATGTCTGCGCCGATGGCCTCGATCTGCTCGTTGAACGAGTCGAGCTGAGAGTTGAGAGTGCCGTTGGCATGTGCTTCTTTGACAGCGCTCTCGAGAGCGTCTATTTTCTCATTGATGGCCTCGCCGGTGAAGTTGTCTTTCACATCGGGGCACTCCTCGGCTATCACACCAAGCATTTCCTCTACAGTGCTGCGGGCAACGCCTATCTGCTCCATGAGGCTGTTGTAGGCGTTTATGCTGCTCTCAACAGCGATGGTGAAGTCGGCGGGGCGCACGTACTTGCCGTCGGTGGTGTATGTGGCCACCATTTTCTCCACCATGATTTCGCCGCTTTGGCCATTGTAGCTCTCATCGGCCTCTACGGTGAATGTGAAATATGTGCCTTCATTGGCGCTCAGGGGAGTGTTTGTGAAGTCGATACAAGCGATCTTATAGGCATTGCCGAACTGGGGGTTGGGGAATGTCTGGCCGTAGGCTGTGTTAGAGCATACGCTGCCGAGCACAGGGTTTTCTTTGATCGACAGTCCCTCGGGCAGAACGAATGTGGCCTCCATGCTGTAGACATCGCAGTTGGCCGTGTAGTTGAAGCTCAGGGTCTTTTTCTCACCCGGATTGATGAGAATGCTTGTAGGCTCTACAGAGAAAGTGACCTCGACATCATTGAATTCCGCGCGGACATCAAAGGCGTCCTGATGGATTTCCTCTGTGCCGTTGGGAGTAGAGAAAATGATGTTGTTTACGCGGATAGTGCCGAGTGTGCCGGTAGCTGTGGAGCTTTTAACTTTTACCGGAACTTCGAGCAGTATACCGTCCTCGCCTTTGATGGGCAGGTTCTGCATGTTGAAAATCAGCACGCGGCCTGTCGTTTTATTGAAAGTAAGGCCGTGGTTGTTGAAGCGGTCCTGATTCTTGATCACATCGCCGTCAAACTCAAGGAAGTCGGGAAGGAGAATGTCGAACTGCATTCCGGCGATATCCTTGTCTGAAGAGAAATACACCGGCATGTTGACAGCTTCGTTGTTGCCGAACATTACGGGGCTGTCTATCTTGATCTCCTGTGCGAGTGCGGGCATGACGGCCAGCAAGAGGCATAGAAGGGTAAAGAAGTGTTTGATTTGTTTCATAATTATAATTTGTTTGCTTGGTCGGCAGAGTTTTAAAAAGGAGAAGGGTTAACCGCCGAAGAGTACGGCCGGCGGTTTACCCCCTTCTTCCATTAATCACAATTCATGAGAGTTGCGGTCGGAGTGAGCATGCGGGCGAGTACAAACCAATACACAATGAACATGCGTAGACCCGCATACCCCTGCTGATTATTTACTGATGTTTCGCAAGCTGCACATCAGTAAGGCAAAAAAGGGAGTAAAGGTAAAAAGGCAAGATGATAGTCTTGTAAATGAGTAATATTTGTAAGGTATTCTCTTGCCTGCCAGAGGCAATTGCCTTATCAACCTTCTTTGCCTATTCAACTTAAGCTTGCGAAAGTTGAATTACTTATGCATCTCTTTCGATGTGGTGCCGTCGGAGCGGCGGATGATGTTGATACCGCGCTGAACCGCACGCAACGACTGACCGGCTGCATTGTAGATACGCTCCTTGACATTGTGGGCGCTCTCCATGATGCTGTCGAGCATGGTGGTGTCGGCAGTCTTGCCCTGTACGGCGGTGTGTGTCGGGTCGGCAAGTATCATATCCGTAGCCACGGGGTTGCCAATGCCCTCGATGGTGAGCTCTACGAGTTCGCCCGAGTTGCCCTCGAAGGCGGCGTTGGCCATAGAGAAGATGACAAGACGGTAGTTGCCGCCGCCATTGTCGTAGATCTGCACCTCGTGACCTGCGGCACGACCCGACAGACGGGCGTCGAGCAATGTCATGCCGATAGGCAGCTGGATGTCGACCTGAGCACCGATAAACGATGAGCTGTTGTTGAGGAAGAGTGAGTAGAGGCGGTTGCCTTCTTCCTCACCGCTGCGGACGAGGCCGAATACATTGTCGCTTTCGACTACGCCGTGACGTGCGATTATGCGGCGGGTCGAAGCTGAGGATTCGTTGCTGATAATCTGGATAAGAGCGGTGCCGTCGGCGATGTTGAGTTCGCCCGAGCCGTTGACATCGGCAGCGGCTGCGATGGCTGCGCCATGCTCTTCTTTGATCTGCTCGAGAGAAAGACCCTCGCCGATCCAGTTGAAAAGAAGCTGGAGGTCGGCGGTGTTGGGTTCGCCACCGTTGCCGTTGACGTCGCCGATAACGTAGGTGTTCTCCACGATTTCCTCGCGGATAGCCTCAAGAGCCTCTTGGATAGCATTGGTGCCTTCTACGAAGTTCTCGTAAGCCTCAATGCGGGCAGCGTCGTCTTCGGCAGCTTCTACGGCAGCCGAGGTCTCGTTGTAGAGTGTCTCGAGAGCTGTAGCCTGCTGAGAGATTTTCTTGCTGATTTCGCTTGAGTTGATTACCGAGCCGGCGTCTACGAGAGCCTTGCGGGCGTCGCTGACAGCGGTCTTGGTTGCTTGGTTGGCGTTCTCGGCGTAGGTCTGTGCGCCCATGAGCACGTAGTAGTCCATCTCTGTAGAGAGGTCGGCGATAGCGTCGCTGAGCTCGGTTTTCTCGGCCTCGGTGATACCGTCGGGGTTTTCTTCAGAAATAGTGCTTTCCTGAGCGATAGTCTCGCCGATCTTGGCGATACGAGAGTCGAGACCGTTGAGGTAAACACCCCATTCGGCAACGCCCCATGCAGCCACTTTCTCTTTAGCGGCTTCGAGGGCAGCTTTTGCTGCGTCGAGTTCGGCGGTGAGAGCCTCTGCATTTGCCTTGGTAGCGGCTTCGATAGCGGCTTTGTTGGCAGCGTCTTCCTGAGCGGCGGCAGCTGCGGCGTTGAGTGATTCGAGCTCGTCGGCAACGGCCTTGATCTGCGATTCAAAGCTGTCTTTGTGGAGCAGAACTTGGTTGCCGTCTGCTTCGATAGCGCTCTTGATACCTTCGAGGGTGTCGAGAAGCTCCTGATACTGCGGCTCGTACTCGTCTTTAACCAGCTCGCCTACGGCAGCCTTACCGGCCTCTACTGCGGTGTATGTGTCTGAGTAGAGTTCATCGAGAGCTGTGAGGACGTCGGTAAGAGCGGTGTTGTCGGGTGTTACAAGGCTCTGCAGGTTGACGAGCTCGTCGGTGAGTTTCTTCTCAAGTGCGAGAGCGTCGGTCTTGTAGCTGTCGCTAACGCTGTCTTTGTTGCCGTTATAGAGTTTTTCAACTGCAGCCTGTAGCTCGTCGATTTGGGCGTTCTTCGCATTGGCTTCTTCATCAGTTCCGAGTTTGCCGGCCGCACGGGCGTTGTTGTAGGCAAGGCGGATCCGGCTCATGAGGCCGTTGAGAATTGCGTTCTCGTTGCTAACGAGCGAGGTATAGCCATTGTCGATGTCGCTCTGAACATTGCCGATTGAAGTGCGGATTGAGGGCTCGTCTTTGACGATGTCTTTTGAAGCCTCGATAGCACTTTCGATGGCGTCGATATCACCGGCGATGTCGCTGTTGGCGGGAGTGGCTGCGAGGCCATCGGCAAACTCTTCGAGAGCCTTGTTTTCCTCGCGCAGTTTCTCAACCTCAGCCTTGAGGTCGGCGCTTGTGGTGTCGGCGTCGGCAGCAGCCTGATTCTTGGTCTTGAGGCTGTTGAAGGCGTTGCGGGCAGCTTCCATCTGCTCATTAAGGCCGGTGAGGGCGTCTTTGAGGTCGGCGAGAGCGGCAGGCGTTGTCATGGCGTCTACAGCGGCCTTGGCGTCGTTGAATACCTCGATGTTCTCATCGTCCTGCACATATTTGAAGCCGGCGATTTCATCGGCCATCATGCCGAGTTCTTTAGTATCGTCGCCCCAAGCCTGTGCCCACTCAGCCTTAGCGGCGCCGGTGGTGTCGATGGTGATTTTATCGAGTTCGTTGGCGATGTGGTTTACAGCAATCACAACATCAGAAGACTCGTTAAGGAATTCATCCTGCGAATCTATTGTATTCTGAGCGTCTTCGGTGTATTCGGTGATGATATTGGCGCTTACACCGGCCTGCTGCATTTCATCTTTGGCGGCGTCGACAGTAGCCTGAGCCTCAGCGATGATGGTGTTGTAGTAGGTGGTGGCAACCTGAGCCGCGGCTTCTTTCATCGCGTCTACGAGAGCCTGCATTTCGGCGCTGTAGCTGTTGTCGGCCTGCTCGGTGAATTCTTCTTCCGAGATAACCTTCTTGGCGGCGTTCTGAGCATTGATGAAGTCGGTTACCTTGGTGTCGAGAGCTGTGATCAGGGCAGAGTATTTGTAGATGGGCTCGTGGTCGCCGAGTACCTTCTTGTCTTCACCGTCGACATTCACAACCACATTCTCCTTGAGGTAGTTGAAGTAGTCGGTATTGGTGAGGGTTGCGCTGCTGTAGCCGTTGAAAGTGTCGATAGAGTTGACGTAGTCGGCGCGGAGGATATCATACCTTCCTTTCCATATTTCCATCCAAGCGCTGTTGGCGGTAGCCACGAGGTCGCCGTACTCGTTGTCAATCTGGTTTTGGATGTTGTCGGCCTTATTGCGGAGATCTTGATATTTCTCTGAGAGTTCGCTTTTCTTTGTGCCGGCAATGCCTTGACCGTAGACGTCGCCAAGCTCGCGGTTGACAACTGTGAGCGAGTCCATGGTGTCGGCAAGATTCTTGAACCATCCGTCGGTGGTAGCCTCGTCGGGGTTGCCGCCCTCGTCGATGAGTTTCTGAAGACCGTCGATGACGTCCTGAATGTGTTTGCGGGTAGATTCGGCGTCTTCGAGAAGACCTGTGTAGGCTCCCTGATTGTCTTTAATCTGCGCAGTGGTGTCTTTCACGCTCTTCTCAAGGGCTGCGATCTTGTCTTCGATAGCCTTGCGGTCGGCAGCGGTGATGTTGCCTTTGTCGATACCTTTTTTAAGAGCGGTATCAACATCATCGGTAAGGGAGCCGGCTTGGGTGGTAAAGCCATTGATGACTTCGTTGAAGTGCGAGAGAGCCGGATCCCAAGAGGTGTTGTCGTTGGTGTCCTGTGCGGCAGCGATGAGGTCGGCGATATCGGCAAGTGTACCGTTCTGAGCTGTAGCCCAGTCTTGGTTGCTCTTGTACTGTGCGATGTCGCTGTCGAGGCCGTTGAGGTCGCCGAGCACTTTGTTGAGTTCGTCGTAGATAGTGTTGGCAGCTGCGGGGATGTCTTTTTCGGTAGCTGCAACGGTGGTTGCGATATTGTCGAGAGCTGTCTTGATAGCTGCAAGACGGTCGGCAACGTCAGAGTTACCGTAGTATTCACCCTCGGCTGCTTTTTCAACAGCTGTATATTTTGCGCTTACCACAGCTTTGTTTGCAACTTCGGCGGCGGTGGCGTAGGTGGCGAGGATGTCGGCTACAGAACCGGTGAAAGCCTCGTCGCTGTTTGTCAGCGCTTCGGCAAGGGCGGTGAGTTCAGTGTAAGCTTTCTGAGCCTCAGAGCCTTTTACGCTGTTGTAGGTTGCAAGGGGTGTATTGTAGTATTCATCAGCTACAGTGCCGAGAGTGGGCTTGACTGCGCCCTCGATAAAGCTGATCTTGCCGGCCTCGGTGCCCATGTTGTCGATAGCGCTCTTGCGTGCTTCGAGAGCTTTGAGGGCGTCCTGCTGAGCTTTTACGAGGTTTTTGGCGTTGGTATCGGTGAGAGTGAGAGCGTCGCTGATTTCTTTCTTGAATTCATCGGTGCTTTCGAGTGTGAGATCGCCGAGCGAGGCTGCGATTGACTCCATTGTGCCATCGAATGCGCCCTTGATGATATCTACAGTGTCGACGTTCTTTTCGATATATTCTTTAAGAGTGTCGTATTGTTTCTGCAGATCGATGATGGGCTGGATGGCAGCGAGTTTTTCCTTGATATCGTTGACAGTGGTGTCGAAGCCGTCAACGGGAAGCTCGAGCTTGGAGTAGGCATTCTCAACCGAGGTTTTGAGTGCGGCAATGTCGCCGGCTACTTTGGCAACCTCTTCTTCAATGCTTGCAGGAACGCTTTCGGGAACTTCGAGGCCGGCGATAGTCTCTAGAGCTGACTCCATAAGCGGGTTCTGCTCCTCTACCTTGGCTTTGGCATTGGCTACGAGAGTGTCCATAGCCTCTTTAGCGGCAGCTATAGTGGCGGCAGCGGCGTCGTATTTGGCAGCGCAGCCTTCGATACCGTCGGCTGTAGCTGTGGTTGCAGCTTCCTCGGCCTTGGCCTTTTCATCGGCGAGCTCGCTCTGCCAGCCTGTGTTGACCTCGGTGAAGGCGTTTTCGTATTTTTCAATGCCTTTGAGAGCGATGAGCTGGCTCAGGTCTTTGTCGTAGGCGTTTTGGATAAGACCTTCCTTGCCCAGCTCAGCCATGAGGTTATAATATGCTGTGGCGTCGGCAATCCATGTCTTATATACCTGATCTTGTGACCACAGGATATTGTTGTCGTAATCAGAGAGGGGCTTTTTGAGCTCGTTATATTTCTCTTCGACTTCGGCTTTGTCAACCAGCGTTGTAGCGCCTTCGAATACGCTCTTGAAGTAAGCCTCGCAATCGGCGATTACTTTCTTCATCTCGACAGTCTTGGCAGCCTGCTGCTCGTCGACGTATGCGTTGACGTCATCGCTAAGGCCTTCCTGTGCTTTGTCGATGGCGGCGTTGATTTTGTCGAGCTCGTCCTGCAGACGGGTTATCTCTGATTTGAAGAAGTCGTAGTTTGCGTCGTTTGTGGTTTTGATATAATATGCCTCATTGTCGGCAGCGGCTTTCTCGTTGTAAGCCTCGGCAGCCTCGATGAGAGCTTTGATTCTTACAGTGATAGCGTCGCTTTCGGGGTAGAGCCACATCTTCTGGTCGCCGTAGGCCTTGATTTGATCATTGCCGTTGAGGGTGGCGATAGCAGCTTCGATAGCGCTCTTTTCGGTGGCAAGCTTGGTGTATTCGGCTGTGAGTGAACTCTCTTCATTATCGAGAGTTGTGAGGGCGGGAAGCTGGGCTGTGAGATCTTGTGTAGCTTTCTCAAAGTCAAACACGAGCTCGAGCTTCAAGGTAGAGAAGCTGAAACCGTTGTTGGCGGCCGACTCTACTACGAGAGTTACATCTTTAGCCGCGTTGCCATCGACTGTGAAGTTATATACACCGTCGGTGCCGGTGACAACCTCGTTGCCGATTTTTACCTGAACTCCGGTGGCGTCGGTGAAAGTGAGTTTGTAGTTGCCGGGCTGGAGATTTAAGGTGCGCTGTATATAGCCGCCGGCAATAGGGCAGTTCACACCATTGTCAGTGAATACTGATGTGCTGCCTGTGATACCTGTTTGAGTCCAACCGGCCTCGGCTTGGAGACCGTCGTTGACTGTGATGTCCGCCATGGCGTTGAAAGCCAAGGGGGTCACCAAGAGAGATGCGAGTATCTTCTTTTGCATGTGATAATATAAATTAGTTAATAAGTTTCTTAATTTCAATACATTGCAAGATGTGGCAAAAGCCCCGCCGAGGGCGTAGGCACGAGCTTTATGGGCGGTCGTTGCTTCATAATTGAGTCTTTTTTGCCAAATTTCTGACGCAAAATTAAACATTAGTTCACAAATTACCCCCCCAATTGCTAAAAATCGTTAAAATATAATTTTTTAACAATTGCGCTCTTTCAACTTTAAAATTCGGTCTGTAACGGTGGTATGAATTTTCGTCTGAACTTTCAAATTCAGAAAATTGTTTGTATCTTTGAGAAATTTTCTAAACGTTTCAACCAAAAAAGAATTTAGTATGAAAAAATTATTGGCAGAAGGCGTAGGCACGATGTTTCTTGTGCTTCTCGCTTGTGGTAGTGCCGTACTTGCCGGCCCGTCGATAGGCGGACTCGGTATCGGCCTGTGTTTTGGTCTGGTGCTTGTGTGCCTATGCTATTGCCTCGGCAATATATCGGGTTGCCATGTCAATCCGGCAGTGTCGCTCGCAGTGTACCTTGCCGGCCGTATGAGCGGCAAAGAGTGTGTGGGCTACATCGTGTCGCAGCTTTTTGGTGCTACTGTCGGTGCTGGCTTGCTCTACGCATTCATCTATCTCGGCGACGGCTTCAACTATGGCGGCACAACAGCCCCCGACGCCTACCTTGCCACCAATGTCTTACAGCCCGGTGCCACAGCCGGCATGGCACTCTTGGCTGAAGGTCTGTTGACATTCTTCTTTGTACTCGTGGTGCTCGGCGCCACCGACGCCAACAAAGGCTTCGGCAAATTCGCCGGCCTCGCCATCGGTCTTGCCCTCGGCTTGGTGAACATCGTGGGCATTCCTGTCGACAACTGCTCTGTCAACCCTGCCCGCAGCTTCGGTCCCGCTGTTTTCTGCCCTGCAGCATGGGGTGACTTCTGGATCATGGTAGTAGGCCCGGTAATCGGCGCAATGCTCGCCGTGCTCTGCTGGGTAGCCATGGCCGGCGGCCGCAAGGCAGTGAAGTGATAAGGTTTGTGGGGAGTGGTTGGTGGTTGGTTGGCTGTGGGCAGCGAATTACTTTTGGCTACCCTCCGGAACTAATCTACCACCCACAGCCCACCGCCCACTTCCCACCAACTCCAAACCTAAAAAACGCCCGCGGAAATTTAATCCCGCGGGCGTTTTTTTGCTCAAAATATGATGTGAAACCGTGAAAAATCACTATCTTTGCAAATGATAATATATTATTAATATCTATATAATGCGACCTGAAACAGCTAATATATTAGCTATACTTGACGCGTATACTTTCCCCTCTTCCGAGAACATCGCAAAGGCTATCTCCGACGATTTCAGGCAGCGCCGGATAGAGAAAGGTATCACGCGCGAGGCTATGGCGGAGAAGTCGGGTGTGCCGCTTGCAAGCATTGCCCGTTTTGAGCAGAAAGGACTGATATCACTCAACAGTCTCATCGCGCTTGCCATGGCCTTGGGCTATCTGGGCGAGGTGAAAAATATTTTCTCCGAGCCGAAGTTCGACACTATGGAGGAGCTCGCCCTCATACGCCGCAACACCGGTAAGAAGAAAGCAAGCTCAAGAAAACCGAAAAAAGATAAATGAGTTCAATGACCGACCGGCTTATCATAAAATTCCACGAACGCAAGGTCGGGAGTCTTTCTTTAGACCCCGACGGACGCCTCTGCGTCTTTGAATACGATCAGGCTTGGCTTGTAGACGGTTTCAGTATCTCGCCGCTTGAGCTTCCTCTGAAATCAGGAGTGTTTGTAGCCCGTCCAATGCCTTTCAACGGTAACTTTGGTATCTTTGAAGATAGCATGCCCGACGGTTATGGCCGCTATCTGCTCCATAAAGCATTAGCCAAAGAGGGTATCGACGACAGGAGTCTGTCGGCTCTCGACTTCTTGAGCATAATCGGCGCGGGAGGAATGGGAGCCTTGACCTACGAGCCGGCCGTGTCGATACGCAAGGAGGCGGAAGTGACTGATTTTGATCTTCTGCAGCAGAAAGCCTTGGAAGTGCTTAGAGAACAGCAGGATACCGACGCCGGCCTATTGCTGTATAACAGTGGAAACAGTGGTGGAGCACGGCCTAAGGCGGTGTTTGCCGACTGCGAGGGGCATTGGCTTGTGAAATTTCGGCACACCTACGACCCCACGGATATCGGTGTGCAGGAATTCCGTTTCAACCAAGTGGCACGGAAGTGCGGTATCAATGTCCCCGATTTTAAGCTTACCAATGGTAAATATTTCACCACACGAAGGTTTGATATCGATGAAGACGGCAGTCGGCTTCATGTAGCGACAGCGGGAGGTTTGCTCGGTATTTCTTTGAGCGAGCCGGTGCTCGACTATGCCAATCTTTTGGCTCTGACCGGTTTTATCACTCAGAATCCTGCGGATGTCGAGGAAATGTTCCGTCGTATGGTTTTCAACTATCTTACAGATAATAAGGATGACCACTGCAAGAATTTCAGTTTCATAGTCAGAAAAGGAACTGATGGAAAGTGGCAGTGGCAGCTTGCCCCGGCATACGACCTCACGCTGTGCAGCGCCGGCTACAACGGCGAGCATGCCACCTCAGTCAACGGCAAAGGAAGGCCCTCGCTTGATGATTTTGTTGCCGCAGGCACCCACATCAAGATGTCACCTCAGAGGTGTATCGAACTGGTAGGGCAAGTGAAATCGGCATGCGGTGATTTGATAAGGTATCAGATATAGTGTTGATTACTCCGAAACTTTTTCGTAATTTTGCTGCCGTTAATTATCAACGACGATGAAAGTACTTAAATTTGGTGGCACTTCAGTAGGTACGGCCAAACGGATCGAGCATGTTGCCGATCTCATTTCCAAACCTTTGGAGCGTAATATCGTGGTGCTCTCCGCTATGTCGGGCACCACAAATTCTCTTGTTGAGATTTCTGAATATCTTTATAAAGGCAATGTGCCCGGGGCGCAGGAGACAATCAATGCGCTCGAGGGGAAATATATCGCCGTCCTCACCGAGATATTCGCTGACACCGACATGCGCGACAAGGCCGCAGCCCTCGTGGGCCGCTCTTTCGCCTTGCTGCGCTCATATTGCAACGCCCCTCTCACGGCTGCCGGCGAGAAAGAGATTCTTGCCCAAGGAGAGCTTATGTCTACGGCCATCATGCAATGTCTGCTTTTGTCGCGCGGTATCAAGTCGGTGCTTCTGCCGGCTCTCGACTATATGCGCACCCTCGACAGCGGAGAGCCCGACATGGCGCACATCCAGTCGCACCTTAGCCGTCTGATTGAGCTTGAGCCCGAAGCCGAGGTCTTCCTCACCCAAGGCTATATATGCCGCAACGACCACGGCGGCGTCGACAATCTCAAACGCGGCGGCAGCGACTATACAGCCTCTATCATCGGTGCCGTGCTCGATGCCGAGGAGATACAGATCTGGACCGACATCGACGGCATGCACAACAATGACCCCCGGTTTGTGGAAGGCACAAGCCCCGTGCGCCGTCTTCACTTCGAGGAGGCCGCCGAGCTCGCCTACTTCGGGGCGAAGATTCTCCACCCCTCGTGCGTGCTTCCTGCCAAGCTCCACAATATACCGGTGCGCCTGCTCAACACCATGGAGCCCGCCGCTCCCGGCACTCTGATATGCAACGCCGCCCCCGACGGCACCATCAAGGCCATTGCCGCCAAAGACGGCATTACGGCTATCAAGATCAAGTCGGGACGCATGTTGCTGGCCTACGGTTTCCTGCATAAAGTATTCGAGACATTTGAAAATCACCGCACAAGTATCGACATGATGGCTACCTCAGAGGTCGGTGTGTCGGTGACCATCGACAACGACTCGCGCCTCGCCGCCATCGTCGACGACCTCAAACATTTCGGCACTGTCACCGTAGACAAGGATATGGTGATAATCTGCGTGGTGGGCGACCTCGAATGGCGCAACACCGGCTTCGAGGCCCGCGTGCTCGAAGCCCTCGAGGGAATACCGGTGCGCATGATTTCATACGGCGGGTCGAACTACAATATCTCTGTTCTCGTCCAGGCCTCCGACAAGATCGCCGCCCTCAAAGCCCTCAGTGCGAAACTTTTCAACAGCTGACCGGAAAAATTCATTTTGCCGAATGGCAAAAAATCAGTAACTTTGTCAAAATAATCAATTACAGCTATAAATAGATGGAAATTAAAGGCACAATCGTACAGGTATTGCCCCCCCAGTCGGGTATCTCAAAAGCCGGCAATGCTTGGAAAAAACAAGAATATATACTCGAGAACAACGAAGGTCAGTTCCCCCGCAAAATATGCATGACATGCTTCGGCCAGACCGCCGACGCCATTCAGCTCACAGTCGGCCAGCGCGTAATCGCCTCTTTCGACGTAGAGTCGCGCGAATACAACGGCCGATGGTACACCGAGGTGCGTCTGTGGCGTGCCGTGCCCGATGAAGCTCCCGTAGCCGGTGTGGCTCCCGCTCCCGCCGCAGCAGCTCCCGTGGCCGGAGCTCCCGTTCCTCCTCCCCCCGCGATGACTACCGCCGGCGAAGACGAATTCCCCTTCTGATAATATTTCGAGTAACTCACTATGGCAATAGAACTCAAAAATCTCACAAAACGTCAGGACAACTACTCGCAGTGGTATAATGAGTTGGTTGTCAAGGCTGATCTCGCCGAGCAGTCGGCCGTGCGCGGTTGTATGGTTATCAAACCCTACGGCTACGCTATTTGGGAAAAAATGCAGCAGACTCTCGACCGTATGTTCAAAGAGACCGGCGTGCAGAATGCCTATTTCCCCCTTCTGATTCCCAAATCGTTCCTCTGCCGCGAGGCCGAGCACGTAGAGGGTTTCGCAAAGGAATGTGCCGTCGTTACCCACTACCGTCTTAAAAACGACCCCAACGGCACCGGCGTCATCGTCGATCCCGAGGCCCGTCTGGAAGAAGAACTCATCGTGCGCCCCACATCAGAGACCATCATCTGGGGCACATATAAAAACTGGATCCACAGCTGGCGCGACCTCCCCATCCTCGTCAACCAGTGGGCAAATGTAATGCGCTGGGAAATGCGCACACGCATGTTCCTGCGCACAAGCGAATTCCTCTGGCAGGAAGGCCACTGCGCACACGCCACAGCCGAGGAAAGCCAGGCCCGCACCGTGCAGATGATCAACCTCTATGCCGAATTTGCCGAGAAATACATGGCTGTGCCCGTGAAAATCGGTGTCAAGACCGCCAACGAACGCTTCGCCGGCGCTCTCAACACCTACACCATCGAGGCCATGATGCAGGACGGCAAAGCCCTGCAGGCCGGCACATCGCACAACCTCGGCCAGAACTTCGCCAAGGCTTTCGATGTCACCTTCGCCAACAAAGACAACCAGCCCGAATACGTGTGGGCCAACTCTTGGGGTGTATCTACCCGTCTGATGGGTGCCCTCATCATGACCCACTCCGACGACAACGGTCTCGTGCTTCCTCCGCACCTCGCTCCCATTCAGGTTGTCATCATACCTATCTACAAGAATGCCGAGCAGCTCGCCGAAATCACCGAACACGTGCTCCCCATTCTCGACCGCCTCAAGGAACTCGGCATATCGGTTAAATTCGACGACGCCGACAACAAACGTCCCGGCTTCAAATTCGCCGACTACGAGCTCAAGGGCGTACCCGTGCGCCTCGTCCTCGGTGCGCGCGACGTAGAGGCCGGCACTGTAGAGGTAATGCGTCGCGACACCCTCGAGAAGCACTCCGCTCCCCTCGCAGGTATCGCCGATTACGTCAATACACTTCTTGAGGATATACAGAAAAATATCTACGACAAGGCCGTGGCCATGCGCGACGCCAAGACTTACGTCTGCGACAGCTACGACGAGTTCAAGGAGCGTATCGAAGACGGCGGTTTCTTCCTCTGCCACTGGGACGGCACTCCCGAGACCGAAGAGCGTATCAAAGCCGAGACAAAGGCTACAATCCGCTGCATACCTCTCGACGGAGTCGATGAGCCCGGCAAATGTATGGTCACCGGCAAGCCCTCAGCCCGCCGCGTAATCATCGCCCGCAGCTATTGATTTTATTTAGAGCAAGATAAAGCCGCCCCACTGCATGGCTAAATGCAGTGGGGCGGCTGTTTTTATGTCAATTTTTCAGAATGAGTACTGCACCATTGCGTTGAGGCGGTTGGCGTGGCCGCCGAGGCCGCTGATGTCGTTGCGGGTACCGTGGAGGTATTCTACGCCCACGCGCAGGTCGCTGATGACATTGTAGAAGGCGTTTGCGGCGATATACTGGCCGTAGCGGTAAGTGTCGGAAGCCATGCCCGAGGTATTGTATAGACGCGCTTGGCTATAAGAGGCCGTCATGAAGAAATCGGGAGTGAAATTATACTGCAGGCCGGCAGTCCATCCGAGCGACGCCGGTGCTTTGAGCTTGCCCGAACCGTCGGGGATGAGGTCGTAGCCGAGGCCGTCGAGGTCGTTGATATATGTGGCTATGCCTTTGCCGTAGGTGCAGTGCCCGAAGAATTGCAGGCCGCCGACTACATTTGTGATTGTGCTTAGCTGTACGCCCCAGCCGGTGCGGAAATGGTTCGACCCGGCTGCTTGGTCGCGATAGCTGAGTTCGCGCAGTATGCCGGAGAGGCGCAGGTGGCTGTCGCCCTTGTCCCATTCATATTGTATATATGCAGGAATGTCGGGGAAACGCTGCGATATGGCGCTTGTCTGAGCTGCAAGGGTGTATTCGGCCGAGGGAAGTTCTGCCGAGATGGCGTAGGAAAAGCCTTTATACGACGGGCTGTTGTAGCGCACCATCATATTCTTGGCCGATGTCTGACCCGACGGGCCTTGGTCGTCGATGGTAGGCGCCATTGCCGGGCCATCGGCAAATGTGCTTCGTGCTTTACCGAGAGTCACGTTGCCTACTGTGACGTATGCCTGTTTGAGCACGAGGCCATAGCCGCCGTTGTTGCCCGTGAAATTTGTCTGGACATATACTATCACACGCCCTACTTTAGTCTCGCGGGTGACAAGTTTGAGGAATATCGAAGAGTTTGCCGCAGTGGCGCCGAAGCGTTGGCGCTGGGCGGGGTTGAAGGGCACCGGTATCATGTTGGTGATGAAATCATTGCTGTTGATTGCCCCGCATAAATCATATTCGCCTACAGCCTTGACATAGCCGCCTATACCGAGGGCGACAACGCCTTTCTTGTCAAGAAAAAGAAAACGCGGGGCGGCAGGGTCTTCAAAGGCAAGGTTGGTGCGGGAATACATCGCAGCTACATTGCCGATGTGGTCGGGGTGAGTCTCATCGCCGGAAAGGATGACGGCGCGGCTCGGTATCGAATCTGTTGTTTGAGATAATCCTGTAAAGAAAGCAGGAAGGAGAGCAAGGCTCAGAATTGTTTTTTTCATTGGAGTGTGTTGTGATGTTATAAGAAAACAACAATACTCGATTGCGATAAGTTTTCAGAGATATTAAATTTTTATGGATGGTTGAAACATCTTTCCATGTCGCTTGTTTAAATATTAAAAACAAACAAAAATATCATCGCATTATCATGACACAAGAAAATCCAACGAAGAGATACACTGTAGGACTGATGAATTTCGGCGTCATACTCCTGTCGCTGATTCTTATAGTGTGGATTTCCGTCGACACCTTCGAGGCCGAAAACCTGCTGCTTGACCACCGCTATATGCAATTCCAATTCTGGGTGTGCATATTTTTCGTGCTTGACTTTTTTGTAGGCTTGTTCTGGGCCGACAACAAAATGCACTTTTTCAAACATCATCTTGTATTTCTTCTCCTGTCGATACCTTACATAAATATCATCAATATCCTCCATCTCGAGCTGAGCCACGACGCTATATACTTCGTCCGCTTCATCCCCTTGGCTCGAGGCGCTCTCGCAATGTCGATAGTGCTCGGATACCTGTCGTCGAATCCGGTGTCGAGCCTGTTGCTCTCCTATCTGTCGATTATCGTAATGGTCACATATTTCTGCTCGCTGATATTCTTCCAGCGCGAATGTGGCGTCAACCCCGAAGTAAAGACGTACTGGACGGCTCTGTGGTGGTCGGCGATGAACATGACAACCGTAGGCTGCAACATCTCGCCAGTGACGGCCGCCGGCAAGATTATAGCGGTGATACTGCCAATGTGCGGCATGATAATATTCCCCCTCTTCACCGTCTACCTCACCGACTACGTGACGCGCCTCGTCAAGCGCGGCCGCAAGGAGCGCACCTCCGACAACGCTCCTCAGGTATAAACGAAAAGAAACCGCCGCCGCGGTTTCTTTTTCGTTATCGGCACGAGCGCAGCACGTGTGCTACATGCCGTCTTCCACGCTCCATACAAAGGCTCTGAGCCCGAGTTTGGGGCGTTCTTGATTGAACTGGCGGAGCTTGGCGAGCACGGCGTCTACGCGTGAGTCTTCTACCATTGTCATGATGGCGCCCGCAAGTGATGGCCATGCATGGCTGCCGTAGTGAGGCTCGCCGTCTACGCTGCCGCGTCCTTTCACCTGTTCCCATGAGGTGAAGCCGCGGCAGTTGCTGCGCTCGAGCATTTCCACTATTCTCTCGTAATGTGCCTGATCGTAGGCTATGAAGATTGCTTTCATTTCTGAAGTAGTTTATGTAGTTTGCGGCGCTGGTTCTTGATACCTTGCGAGGCGAATACGCAGTAGAGTACAGGCACGAACAGCAGCGTCAGAATCGTAGAGAATGTGAGGCCGCCGATTACGGCAGTACCCATCGGGCGCCACATCTCGGCGCCTTGTCCGGTGCCTACGGCCATGGGCACCATGCCGAGGATGGTGGTGAGGGTGGTCATCACTACCGGGCGCAGACGCGACTCGCCGCCGTTGATTACCGCCCGGCGTATCGACATGCCGCGCTCGCGGTTGAGCGAGATATAGTCGATGAGCACGATACCGTTCTTCACCACGATACCGATAAGCATGATGGCGCCGATCATACTCATCACATTGAGAGTGTGGCCCGACAGCCAAAGGATGATGAATACACCCGAGAAGGCAAAGAGCAGCGAGGTCATGATAATGCCGGGATAGGTGTAGCTCTCGAACTGGGCCGCCATCACGAGATACACGAGCACTATGATGAGCAGGGCGAGCACCATGAGGTCGCCGAACGAATCCTGCTGGTCTTCATAGCTGCCGGCGAGCTGTATGTTGATACCCTGAGGTATGTCCATGCGGTCGATTTTGGCAAGGGAGGCCTCCACAACCTGACTCATGGGCACATCCTGCACAACGGTGCTCACAGTGACTATGCGCTCGCGGTCTTTGCGCTCGATTGTCGGGGGAGTGAAGCGCTCCACTACGGTGCCGACGTCGCGCACACGCACGGCTTTGCCGGCGCTGTTGTAGATGAGTATATTCTCGATGTCGGAGAGCGATGTGCGGTTTTCGGGCGCGTACATCACCTTGATGTCGTATTCCTCGCCGTCTTCGCGGAATTGCGAAGCGAGCTGGCCGTTGATACGGTTGCGCAGATAGGTCGCTGCCGTAGACAGGTTGAGGCCGTAGAGAGCGAGCTTCTCGCGGTCGAAGTCAACCTGATATTCCGGCTGATAGTCGGAGCGCGATATTATCACGTCGGCGGTGCCGGGTATAGTGAGCAGCTCGGCCTGAAGCATACGTGCCACAGAGTCGGTCTCGTTGAAATCATAGCCGTAGATTTCATAGTCGATTGTAGGCTGGCCACCCATGCTGCCGCCCATGCCGCCTACATTCACCTGAGCTTTCTTGAACTCGGGGAAGTTGCGCAGGTCGTCGCGCATTAAGCCGGCTATCTGTGTGGTGCTGCGGTCGCGCTCGCCGGGGTCGGTGAGGCGGATGTTCATCGATATGATGTGCGGGCCGTTGTCGCTCAGCGAGGCGAAGGTGTTGTCGCTCGACGCTGTGCCTGTGGTGTAGTTGATAATCTTGATTTCAGGATATTTCTCTTTCCAGAGCTCTACAAGGCGCGCGGTGCTTTCTTTCGACAGCTCTACGCGTGTGCCGATGGGCATTTCGAGGCTCACGCGCATTTGGCCGTCGTCGGCGGTGGGGAAGAACTCCGTACCCACCTGACGCACGAGGAAGAGCGAGCCGATGAATATGCCCATACAGATGATGAATGTCACGAGCTTATGGCTCACCACCCACTCAAGCAAGCGTCCGTAGCCGCGGTCGAAGGCATCGAGGCCGCGGTTGATGGGGGTGAAGAGCACTGTATAGAGCTTGCCGTGATGATTGACGCGGCGCAGGAGCAGCGAGCAGAGCATGGGAGTGAGCGAGAGGGCGCACACTGTAGAGATGATCATCATGATGGTCACCATCCAGCCCAACTGACGGAAAAGCACGCCGGTCATACCGGTGACAAGGGTGAGGGGGAAGAACACCGCTATCAGCGTGAGCGTAGACGCTATTACCGACACCGCCACCTCATTGGTGCCATGCACGGCTGCCTGCTTGGGGTCGGAACCTCGCTCGATATGCGTCGTCACATTCTCAAGCACCACAATGGCGTCGTCGACCACCATACCGATGGATATCGACAGTGCCGACAACGACACGATATTGAGCGTATTGCCCGTGGCGTAGAGATAGATAAACGATGCAATAAGAGAGATAGGTATCGTGATGGTGATGATGAGGGTTGCGCGCCAACGGCCGAGGAAGAGGAATACCACCACAATCACAAACAGGAGCGCATACATCACCGTCTCCACAAGAGAGTCGATGGTGTTGCGGATGTTGTCGGAGGTGTCGACGATGATACCGAGCTCAACATCGGATGGCAGACGCTTCTGCAGCGAGGGCAACATCGACAGCACCTTGTCGGAAATCTGCACCGAGTTGGCGCCGCTCTGTTTCTGCACTACAATCATGGCGCCCTGACGGCCGTTGTTGTAGGTCTCTTGCGTGCGTTCCTCAAGGCTGTCTTCTATTCGTGCGACATCGCTAAGGTAGATTGTCTTGCCGTTGAAGCTGCCGACAACGATATCTGCCATCTCTTCAGAAGCCTTGAATTCGCCCTGTACGCGCAGCGAGTAAGTCTCAGAGCCGATATCGAATGAGCCACCGGGAATATTGCGGTTCTCGGCGCCGATAAGGTTGCCGATCTGCTCTACGGTGAGGTTGTAGGCTTCGAGCCTCACGGGGTCGACATACACATGTATCTCGCGCTTGGGAGCACCCGATATCGACACCGAGCCCACGCCCGAGATACGGGCCAAGGGGTTGGCCACGGCGTCGTCGAGAATCTTGTAGAGACCCGGCATACTCTCTGAGGCATTCACCGACAGGATGATGATAGGAATCATGTCGGTGGAGAATTTGAAGATGATGGGCGTCTCGGCGTCGTCGGGCATCATTGATGATACCATGTCGAGCTTGTCGCGGACGTCGTTGGTGAGCACGTCGATGTCTTCGCCGTATTCAAATTCGAGGGTTATGACTGATATGTTCTCGCGCGATTTCGAGGTGATATGCTTGAGGTTGCTCACCGAGTTGAGCACATTCTCAAGCGGTCGCGTCACATTCTGCTCTATATCCTGAGCGCTCGCTCCGGAGTAGGTGGTCATCACCATGATGGTGTTTGTCTCGATATCCGGATAGAGGTCGATGGGGAGATTGCGCAGTGAGAACAGACCCAAGATCACGACGGCCACAAAGCACAGGGTCGTCATGATGGGGCGTCTTACCGCATTTCCGTATAAACTCATTTATGCTGATTCTGTATGGGTTTGTAAATCAGTGTTATCTCACTTCTACGCGCACACCGTCGGCAAGTCTCGACTGGCCTGTGATTACTACGGTGTCGCCGTCTTCAATACCGGATATAAGCTCGTAGGCGTTGTCGAGGCGGCGTCCGAGTTCAACACGCTTGTAGCTTACGGTAGAGCCGTTGAGAACATATACATATTTGTTGCCCGAACCTGTCTGCTTCACTACGGCGCGGTCGGGCACCACCACATTGTTGCGGCTGCCGAGGTCGATCGACACGCGTGCAAACATGCCGGGCTTGAGGCGCTCCTGACCGTTGGCTATGCGCACTTCGACTTCAAATGTGCGGGTTGCCGTATCTACTGTCGGGTAGATACGCTGCACCTTGCCTTGGAAAGTCTCGCCCGGGAATGCGTCGAAAGTAACCTCTACATCCTGACCGGCTTTGAGTGTTGCAAGATCATTCTCGCTTACGTTAATCATCACCTTCACCACCGGGGTAAGCTGGCCTACAGTGAGCACGGGCAGAGAGCCGGTCATATCGCCCGGGTCGTAGTTGCGGGCAGTAACCACTCCGGTGATGGGAGAGCGTAGCACGGTGTTTTCGAGAAGATTGTCGTACTGCGACTTGGCGGCGTCGAGCTGAGCCTTAAGCTGGTCTACAGCCTGCTGAGTGCCTGCACCGATTTCGAGGAGTTGCACGGCACGGTTATATTCGCGCTCTATCTGCTCGAGGTTGATACGCAGCTGGTCAATGTTGGATTTGTCGAGCACCACGAGTTCTTGTCCGGCGCGGACATGGTCGCCTACCTCAACGTTGATACGCTTGATACGGTTTGGGCTTGCCGGGGCGATATTGTTGATATTCTCAGCCTCAACGTTGGCTGTATATACTTTATTTTGCGGCACTTCCATGCTGTGGGCAAAGTCTACGGTCACGATGGGCAATTCTTCTTCTTCCACAGCATTGACCTGCTCTTTTTTGCCGCATGATGTGAGTGCTACAGCGGCTATTATACTCAGACTAAGGGCTATATATTTCATTTCTTGCTATATTTTTCGATTGGGGCATTTCCCAGAAGCAACTCGAGGTTGCTGTGGGCTACGAGGAAGTTGTAGATGGCTTGATAGTAGGCGAGGCGGGCTTGTGTGAGAGCCAGCTCGCTGTCGCGCAGGTTGAGATAGTTTGTGGCACCGATGTCGAAACTGCGTTCCTGTATGGTGTGGGCGCGCTCAGCCTCGCCGACACTCTCAGCGCACGAGGCTATCTGCTTGACATTCATCTTGATATTGTCGATGGCAATTTTTACCTGCATGTCTACGCTGCGTTCGAGGTTCTCGCGTTGCCAGCGCATTTCCTCGACCTGTATCTGGGCCTGCTTCACCTTGCTGTAGCGCTGGCCGCCTGAGAAGATAGGCACAGACAGCGACAGCCCGATTGATGAATAGGGATTCCACCGGAGGTTCTTGAAGGGCGAGCCGTTGTTCATCGAAGTCCAGTTGTAATTGGCCGTCAATGCAAGGGTGGGGGAGTAGGCGAGTTTCTGAATCTTGAGATTGCGGCGGAGTATGTCGGTGTCAATGTCGAGCAGGCGCAAATCCATGTTTTGGCTGTAGTCAGGGTCTATGCTCAGTGTGCGCTCGTACATCGAGCCCTCGTAGTTGGCGAGGCGGTCGGTGACGGTGAAGTCGAATGTGGAGTCAACACCCATGAGGATGAGCAGCTGCAGCCGTGCCTGCCTGATGGAGATATCGGCCTGCATGAGCTGTGGCTCTATGTTTTTCATCGCCACCGAGGTGCGGAGCACATCGTAGTCGCTGGCCGCTCCGAGGGCATATTGCTTCGAATATGTATCGTAGGTGAGTTTAGCCATATCATAGCTCTCCTGTATCACCTTGCGCGAGTCTTCGGCAAGAAGCAGGGTGTAATAGGCGTTCTTCACTTGGTTTACAAGTTCGAGTTTGCTCTGGCGGGCAGCCTCTACATTGCGCAGAATCTGTTGGTCGCTCAGGCTGAGGCTCTGCCACAGCTGAGGAGCGATAATTGGCATAGAGGCTTGGAAGCCGAGCGAATAAGAGTTGTCGAGGCCGACCTTTATGCCGCCGTCTCCTCCACCCCCACCGGCACGCGAAGAAGGCTCGTCGGCATTATCGCCGCCGGCACCCCCGAAATCGCCGAAGCCGTCCATGCTCATATACATTGTCTGCTTGGCAAGTGTGCGGCTATATTGGCCGCCGAAGTCGATTGTAGGGAGCAGTTGGCCGATTATTTCCTTGCGGGAATAATCTACCCTCTCCACTTCCATGTCGGCGACCTTTACGGTGGGGCTTTCTGCAAGCGCAATTTCGAGGCAGCCGTCTAAATCGAGCACCGCAGGTGTCGCGGCTGACACCGATGTGGCGCCCGCCATAAACAGCGCTGCAAGCACTGTGATATGTTTCATTGTGATTATAGCGTTAAGTTCCTAAAACAGACACAAAAATACTACATTTTATCCCTCTCGCCAAGCCACTTGGCAATATATGTATAAAATAAGCCAAAAGGAACAAATGTATGTCCCTTTTGGCCACCTATTGAAACCTTATTCTGATTATCTGATGTGGATTTCCACTTTATCGTCGGGCTGCATTTGGAGCAGCAGGAGATTGCCGTCGGTTCTTAGCGGGGTGTATGCGCCCATGCGGCTTGCGCTGACTTCTTTGTCGGCCCAATCTCCTTTTACGGCGACTGTGAGCGGTGCATTGAATAAGTCGGCAGGCAGGTCGGTAGATGTGCTGATTGTCATGCCGGTAGCGGTGTGGGTGGCTTTCACTGCAACATTGTCGCGCTCGGTGCGGTAAGTGGCGATGTCGCGGAATGTAGCCACCCATATCGAGTCTTCGCGGCTTTTGACGTAGTCAAACATATCCCACAGGTCCTGCGGAGTGTGCCAGTTGTCATAGCCTACACGTATGCCGTGAGTCATTGTCACTCCCCAGTCACCGGTTGCCACAACCTGATCAACCCACGCCTTTATAGACTCCGGAGTGCTTTTGTTGTTGGCCTGTCCGATACCTTTCTGGTGCAGACGTGTGCCTACGCGTCCTTCCGAGGCTATCTCTATGAGCCAAGAGGGGGCGGCATTGTAGGGATAGCAGAATGTGACGGGGCGCACTCCGGTGTTGGCGGCGATAGCGCTGTCGTTCATCTCTATTTCACGCCTTGCCTCTTCGGGTTTCATGAGCACGAGCTTGCCATGGGTCCATGAGTGGTTTGAAATCTCATGTCCGCGCCCGGCCATTTCGCGGAGTTGGCTCCATGAGGCTCGCGGGCGCACGGTGTCGTTGCATGCGTCTACTTTTTGGCCTATCACCCAAAAAGTTCCCCTGAAGCCTCGTTTTTCAAGCTCTGGAGCCGCAAGCAGGTAGTGGTCAAGGTCGCCGTCGTCGAATGTGAAACTGATTGCTGCGCGACGGTTGTTGCGAAATCGGGTCACATATACGTGCTCTGCAAGCTCTGTCATGGCGTCGGCATAGCGTCGGCCGAGCTCAATCTGCGCCTTACGGCTGAAGTGCGGGTCATGCTCTTTGTCTTTGAAGAGACGGCCGAGGTCGTGACTGCTCACGTATGTGCAGTTTTTCACACGATGGCACATCGCAGGTACTACAGAGTCGTTGAATGTGTTGATATCTTTCGCCGGCGCCCAGCCCCACCGGCCGGTCTGACCGGCTACGACGAGTACATCATGAGCGTCAAGAGAATCTCGCAAGGCGCCTATCATCGTGGCAAACTTGCCTCCATAGTCAGGCGTATGGCGCTGGATGTCAGTTTCGCCTTGGTGCCATAGTATGCCTTTTAGCGTACCGTATTGCATAGCTTGGCGTGCGCGGCGGACAGCCTCGTTGAGAAAACCGTGGCGGTCGCCGGGCTGCCATTGCGATATGGCAGAGCCTCCTTTGGCATTGACTACGAGAAGTATCTTGCGGCCTGTGCGCGAGTGCATGAGGCGCCCGAACTCGTTGGCCGGAGAGTAGCCCTGCAGTTTGATATCCTTGCGGATAGAAGAGTAGCGGTTGAGCGGAGCTATTGCACGGGTAGGTACGCCATCGCTGTCGAGAAGCCATACGCCCTCGATCGCGGTGGTAGTGTCGGCGGCTTCGAGCGTGCCACGCCCGGCCATATTAGACTGCCCGAGGAGCAGATAGACGTCGTAGCCGTCATCGACGGCCAAGGCGCCTATCGCCCAAAGGGTCAGGACTATAAACGTGACATATCGCCTCATTTCAAATTGCGGAGGAATTCGATTTCGATAATCTTGAGTGAGTGGCTGCCTTTCGACTCTTTTTCATCGTTGCGGCTGTCCATCTCCTTGATAGCGCCGAAAGCGTCTTTGCTTGTAGAAGAGCCTACTTGATGTATCGAGTAGCGGCGGGCCTTGGGAGCGTCGGCGGGGATGGGCAGATGGGCGAAACCGAGGCCTTTGGGAGTCCAGCCTTCCCAGATCATTACTGCTTCTTCACTGCCTTCGGGGTGTGCGTAGACACGGATGGGATAAGATGTGGAGCGGAAACCTTTCATCTTCAGACATATCTCGTCGATATCCGTGTCTTCGGAGAGTGTATATTTCACCCAAGCCTTGTCGAGCGAGGGGTCGCTCTCCCATGAGGTGTTCTCGTAGGTGTCGAAGCTCAGAGTCGGGTCTCCCGAGCCTGCTTCGGCTTCCATGATAGCCACCTCGCGGCGCCAAGGGGTAAAAGAGGCTCCGGCAGGAGTGGCACCGCGGTCGAGCACGGGCTTGAGGCCGTCGGCGGGGCGGTAGCTTGTAAGACCTCCGGATACTTCTATGGGGAGGGTGTTGAATTCGATTTCCGCTGTGGGCAGTCCTTCGGCTTTGGCGGTGAGTTTCACCTTGCCGGCCTTGGGCATGGAGCGGAGCATTACGCGGTTTACACCACATTCAACCGGGAGTGTGTCGCAAAGAACATGGTTGAGGGTAGCCTTGCGCTTTTTGTCAAACTCGGGGTTGCTTCCTTCAGACGACGCTGAGGTTGAGGTGAGGGCTGCCTGATTGGTGTTGAAGCCGAAAGGTTTGTTCTTGGCAATGCCACCGCGCCATTCAGCCGGGCCTTTGAGTGAGAATTTTACCAAGCGGTTGTCGAGCGGGCAGCGGCGTCCCTGAGCGTCGACTACTTCATATTGCACCAATATCACGTCGTTGCCGTCGGCTTTCCATCCGGTAGGATTCTCGATGGCCGTGAGTTTTAGGGCCACAGGCTCGCCGGCGGTCACTTTCTCGTCGCGCGATACTTCACGTCCGGCCTTGTCGTAGGCCTTGGCAATGAGACGGTCGGCCTCGTAGGGTACATCCTTGAATGTGTAGAGGAAACGGTAGTCGTGGCTTACCGGTTTCAATATCTTGCCGTTCTGCTCCAGTACCACGCTGTCGGCATTCGACACCACATAGATTGTGGGCACTTTGAAGCCCGGCTCATAATTCCAATGGCCTACGATGTAGGTGCGCGGTTTGAGGTCGTCTACCCAACCGTCCCACATTACCTGATGAGCAAAGAAAGCGTCCTTTTCAATACGCATGGGGTCAACCACACCGCTGACGCGGTAGTTGTCGGCGCTGCGTCCGTGGCTCTGGGTGTCGCTGAAAATGATTTTCGCACCACCGGAGTTTACTTTTGTGCCGCTGCCGGGGCGCTCGGTCCAGTATTCGTACCAGCGGCGCACGAGCTCTGCCACAAATTCGTCGTTATTGTGGTTGTAAGCGGCAGCCGATGCGTTGCGGTAGAGAGGGCCGTCGCCTTCCTGATGATAGGGGTATGACCATGAGTTCCAGAAGAAGCGGTTTGCCTCGTCGCGGCAATACTCCATCATCCACATGGGTTTGGTGTCGCTCTTGTTGATATAGAGCATTTCGCCGCCATACTCGGCCTCGTCGCGGTCGAGCATTTCACGGGAACCGATTGCGCGGCCACCGTAGGGGTCGTATTGATTACGGAGAGCCTTCATTTCTTTCATGTGCTGAGCCGACACGCGCTGGTTGCCACTCTCGTAGAAAAGGATAGAGGGCGAGTTGCGGTTGTAGATGATTGCGTCGCGCATTACTTCGAGGCGCTGGGTCCATTTGCGTCCGTTGGCGTCGCGCTCGGCGTCGCCCGCCGGCATAGCCTGAATCAGACCTACACGGTCGCAGCTCTCTACATCCTGCTTGTTGGGGCATGTATGCATCCAGCGCACAAGGTTACCGCCCGATTTGACAAAAAGATCGTTTGAATAGTCGCTGAGCCATGCGGGTACGGCCTGACCTACACCGGGCCATTCGTTGGTGGTGCGCTGGGCGTAGCCGTGTACCATCATCACACGGTCGTTGAGATATATCATGCCGTTTTTGAATTCGGCTTTTCTGAAGCCGGTGGTGGTGGTCACCGGGTCGGCGCCCTCGAGAGAAGTCGTCACATTGTAGAGGTAGCCATATCCCCACGACCATAAATGTAGCCCGCTGAGGCGCTTTGAGGCATGGAGAGTGACAGTGCCTCCTGCCGGGATAGTCTTTGCCTCGCCGGCGAATGTGGCCACCACTTTGCCGTCGGGGTCTGACACGCTTACGTCGAGAGAGCGGGTGACGGGTTTGTCGGTGCTGTTGTGAACCTGACTCTCAACATTGACAGTCACGGTGCCGGTGGGTACATCATAGTCACTGCCGTAGATATATGTACCGGTAGTGCCGAGGTTGGAGTAGAGCGGAAGTGTCTGATATACGGGGTCGGCTATATGGAGCCATACATTCTTGGGCAGACCGCCGTAGTTGACGTTGAATGACTTCGTATTCCACTGCCAAGTCTCACCGGTAGCCTCTTCTTTATAATCCCAAGCATTGTCGGTGCGCACTTCGATAAAGTTCTCACCCTCTTTGATATAAGGGGTAAGGTCGAAGCCGAAAGCCATCACACCGTTTTCGTGCAGGCCGAGGCGTTGGCCGTTGAGGAAAACCTCAGCACCCTGACGCGCGCCCTCGAATTCGATGAATACCTTCTTGCCGCCGTCAGCAACTTGAGCCGCAACCTCTTCCGGGAGGCGGAATTTCTTGCGGTACCATACTTCGCCGGTGGGCATTTCGTAGGTAGATACTTTGAAAGACTCATCTTCGGTCCAAGCATGAGGCAATGTGACCGGATGTTTTTTCAACATCTTGGCCACTTCCTTGTCGGTGGACGAGAGATTCCAATCGGAATTGAAATTGTATGTGTCGCGGGCGTCGGCCGTCTGCGGCAAAATCGTTGCCGCCAATGCGCATGCCAGTGCGCCGCTATAGAATATGTTTCGGTGTTTACCCATCGTATTGAGATTTATGATTGATTTCTGTCGCAAAGTTATGCCCGAAAAATTCTTTGCTGTTCCTGCTGTGTTGCCAATTCGGGCGATAATTGTTGAAAAACGCCCTGAAAGGCCACTTTGCAACAAAATTATCCCTGTTTTGCAACATTTTCGGCAAATAATCACTATATTTGCCATTGAAAATCTGATGAGCCATGAAACTTTTGTCCGTGCTTATTATGATATATCTTGCGATATTTCCGGTATCTGTCGCTGCCGGGACTGTCGCTGTGGATATGCGTCATGGTCTATCGGAAAGCCGTATACGTGCGCTGCGACCGTTGGCTGACGGTCGGCTGATAATAGCTACCGCAGGTTTTGTGGATGTCTTTGACGGAACTTCGTTTGTCAACATGCCGATTGAAGCAAGCAATGGCATTAAACTCGCCGCCAAGAGTAAAAACAGGTATATTTATTATGACCGCAGGGGACGTATATGGCTAAAGACTCCGGCGTCGCGATATAACGAGACAGGCTCTGTTCATGTTTTCGACCCGCGTACGGCAAGCGATATCACCGAGGATGTATTTGCTGAAATGCCGGTGAAAGATATCGTGGATCTGTTTATCGATGAACTCGGTCGGTGTTGGGTAATAGATTCAGCAGGTATGCTATTCACTCCCGACGCTCCGGATATTCCAAAAATCAACCTTGCCCATATCAGCAACGACCTGCCGGTGGCAATATCGGTGGCAGGTAACTCTTTATTTCTATGTTTCGACAGCGGGAAGATATGCGCCCTAAATATTTCCGACGGGTTGATACGCTATGCCGGCGCGCCTAATATGCCTTCAGGAGAAATGAGGCTTACAAATGGTATAAAATGGCGTGGCGACAAGCTGATGGCTGCTTTTCAGAGGCATAACCGGAGGGATAATTCATGGATAGCTTCGCTTGACACGGCTGATTGGAAGTGGACTCTTGATACTGTCGGAGCGTTGATTTATGATTTCGAGGTTGACAGCGCCGGAAATCTGGTCAAGGATATACCATCACTCGGGCTTGATATATTCTGCATGGCCTACGACCGCAACGGCGCTCTCTGGGTCGGCACTAAAGAGAATGGATTGCGATATATCAAAGAAGGACGCGACAGCATAATCCGTTGTTCTCAAACAGCTTTTACGCGTCAGCCGAAAACAGCTACACCGCGTGAACGGCAGGTTTTTGTGCGCTATGCCTCAGGTATCACAAACAGTTTTGCCACCGATTCTGCCAACCGGTATATTTATCTTGCCACGACGAAGGGCCTGATGATTGTTGACAGCCTCGACCGCCATGTGGCCACAGTCGCCGCCAACGTTGCATTACCCAAGCATAACATACAGAGCGTCGCGGTAGACCGTCGGGGCGATGTATGGTTTGCCTCAACATCCGGTATATCGCGGCTAAGGCCTTGCGGCAATGATACCTTCGATATAATACATTTCGGTATTCTCGACGGCCTCGATATCGGTGGTGCCGAGTTTTATCCTGCTGCCATAGAGATAGACTCATGCGGATATGTGACGGCCGGTTATCCGGGCGGCTCCTGTCGCTTGGATACCGCAGCCATCGACGAGCGTAATTACAAAGTCTACCGTATACCCGAGCCGAAAGAAGCTGATGTGATTAGTGGAAGCAGCCGCTTGTTATGGCCTGCTTTTCTGTCAGTTGTAGTGCTGATTGGTCTTTTAGCTGTAACGCTGCGCTATCGTAAGCGGCAAGCGGAAACCACTCCTGCTGCCGAGCCCCCATATCAAGGTATGGTCGATAGAATTGCAGAGAAAGAACTCGGGACAGCTGATGAAAACTTTGTGAAGCGTCTCAATGCAGTCATATCCGAACATCTTGGTGATGAAGATCTCAATGTGGTCACGCTGAGCTCGTATATGGCCATGGACCGCACCAATCTCTACCGGCGCATGCAAGCCGCTATGGGAGTTTCGCCGTCGGTGTATATACGCCGCTTGCGCCTTGAGGCTGCCGCAGATCTCCTGTGCCGTACAGAATTGCATATCGCCGACATCGCTATCTCTACCGGATTTTCATCGGCCAAATACTTCTCCTCAACATTCAAGGAAGCCTACGGAATGCTTCCTGCACAATATCGCAAGCTCAACTCAAAAGCTCAAGGCGGATAAAGCGTTTCGACCCGGGACCCAAGGCAAAGGCCGCGCTGTTGCGAAGCCCCGGAGCCCACACAATCTCGTCGTTGCGGGTGAGAAACCATGCTTCGCGCTTTTGCTTCGCGCTGTAGCGGGCGTTGGCAAAGAGGTCGCTCACGAGCTTGCTCTTGCTGCTGCCGAAAGGCACCATTCGGTCGCCGCGTCGGTAATGGCGCAACTGCCAATGAGCGTCACCGGCGAGTGCCGAGATGTCGAAATATGCCACGCGGGCAGCGGTAGCCTCAGCATGGAAATCGGATATGTAGCCCTGACTGACTGCAATATGCACCGGGGAGAGTATGTCGTGGCTGGGATTTACGTCGAATGTTTCGTCGGATTGACTTGCAGCAGAGCTGACAGACAGAAAGCCGCGGTTGATTTCTGCCACTACATTGCCGTCGGACGAATAGAAGCGCTTGCCTGAGGATTGTGCAGCACTCAGCATGTCGCAAGCCTGAGTATAGTTGAAATTGAGTCCTTTGAGATATTCAAACAGGCGGGTGTCGGCAAATGGTTTATCGGCGAGGCTTGCCAAGTCAATTCCATCGGGTGTGGTGACAGATTTTATCGACTCATCCACGGCCTCGCGGAATATGCCTTCCATCTTCTCAAGGTTGCCAATCGTACGGAGTATAGCGTCCATAGCTCCGGGAAACTGCTCTTCTACAAGCGGGAAAATATTGTTGCGCAGACGGTTGCGTCGGTGAGCGTCGGAGGCGTTGCTGCTGTCTTCGATGAAAGAGAGGCCCAAGGCCTTTACATAATCTTCAATGTCTTCGCGCGATAGTGGCAGCAGGGGGCGCACTACATTAGCCGAGCGAGGACGCATTGATGTGAGGCCTGCTATGCCGGTGCCGCGTAAAAGGTTGAGCATGAAAGTCTCGGCGCGGTCCTCTCGGTGATGTCCTACGGCGGTAGCCTGCGCACCGTCGCGGTCCATCAGCTCCTCAAACCAAGCATATCTGAGACTGCGGCAAGCCATCTCTACCGACTCGCCGGTGGCTTTCATGCGTGCCGGCACATCGAAATCGCGGATGTAGATATCTACATCGAGCCTTGCTGCAATGTCTCCGGCATGGCGCATGTCGCGCATTGATTCTTCACCGCGAAGATGGAAATTGCAGTGTGCGGCGCGGCAGTCGTAGCCCAAGCGCGACAGCACAGCCAGCAGCGCTACCGAATCAGCCCCGCCGCTGAGCGCCACAATCACCGGCGCACGCCGGTGGAGCAGTCTCTCACTCTCTATATATTGTTTTGTAATATCTTCAAATTCAAGCGTATCCATAATAAAAGCAGCGAGCCTCGCTGATATTGCTTTGCAAAAGTAAGAATAAAAGCCGGAGCGCAGTGTTAAATAATAATAATTTGGCCTGCACTTGCAGAAACAGAGATATATGGAGTTCCGTATACCAATTATTATTTGTAAATTTACGGTCTGACAATTTACATCTATTTAATGGACTTACAGAGGATAAATCAGCACAAGTCGTTGTTTGATAAAATTCAGCAACATATCTCAAACGATGATGGCAGTGAACAAGTGGAAGTTTGGTTTGCCCGAGAACTTCAGGAACTGTTGGGCTATGCCCGATGGGAGAATTTCCTTGTAGCAATCGGCAGAGCCGTGGATTCGTGTAAAACGCAAGGAATCAATGTAGATGACCATTTTCGTGAGGTCACGAAAATGGTCAAGCTGGGTAGTGGAGCCAAGCGTGAAATACAAGATTACATGCTTACCCGCTATGCATGTTATCTCATAGCCCAGAATGGCGACCCCAAAAAGGAAGAAATCATCGAAAGTGAAATAAGGCAAGGGCTGATTCTGAAAGTGGAATCAGCCCTTGCCTTAGAAACTGTTTAAATTTATTTATTGCAGGATTTGATAAGACTCTCAAAGACAAGATGAAATAAGATTTAAACAGTAACCGGTCAGCCCTTGATCAGCAGCCATATTGTTGCCGCCGAGGCGAGGATGAGGAGGGCGAGGAAATATTTCTCGGCGCGGGTGAAGAGCGCTGCCTCAGGACGTCGCTCCTTGCGGGCCATGATGTAGAATCCTATGCCCATTATATAGAATACCGATGTCATGAGCATGGCGAGGAGATTGCCTGCGTAGGCCATCCATAGACAGAAGGCACAGCATACTACAGCTACAGTCTTCATTGCGGCCGTATCGGCTTTCTTGAGCAAGAAGAGGCCGGTGAAGAGATAGCATGGTATGATCATCAGGCCGGTGATATGTAGTGAGGCCATATAGACGTCGTCGGCAGTGACTACGAGGAGCAGAAACAGCTCCATGACAATGCTTGAGGCGAAGAGGCCGAAGGCCGGCATGCCGTTGCTGTTGAGGCGGGTGAATACTTTCGGAAGTATGCCGACGGTGGCAGCTTCGTAGGGTACTTGTGCCACGACGAGCGTCCATGCCACCCAGCCACCCAAGAGCGATATTATCACAGCGCTTATAACGAACCAGTAGGCCCATTCGCCGCATACCTCACGCAGGATGTAGGCTATCGACGGGTCGTGGAGCCCGGCCAACTGTGCCTGACTGAGCAAACCGAAACAGAGCAAAGATACTGCCATATAGAGCACGAGGGCTATGAGAAAACCGGCGAAACCTGCCCGGCCTACATCGGCAGGGCGACGCGCGCGTGCCGACATCATCACCGCTCCCTCTACACCGAAGAAGCAGAAGAGCGTCACCATCATTGTCTTTTTGATCTGCTCTGCCACGCCTTCGGTTGACCATATATTTCCCCAGATGTCGGCAGTAAAGAGCTGTGCTTTGAAAGAGATGGCGAAGACCCCTATGATAAAGATGAGCATTACCACCTTAACCAAGGCCAAGAGAGAGTTGACGGTCTTGGCCGTGCGTATGCCCCGGGCGACGATGAAATACATCAGCCATATCAGCACAGAGCCGAATGCCACCGTCTCCCAGCCATGATTGAGCAGGGCGGGGAAGAATGCGCCGCATGAGTCGTTGAGCATTACTCCGTATGCGACATTTGAGAAAGCCGTGCACAGCCAATAGCCCCATGCGATATTGAATCCGGCATAGTTGCCGAATTCAGCCTGTGCGTATTGATATATACCTGCATTGTATTGCGGGTATCTGTTGCTGAGCCAATTGAAAGCGATGACAAGGGGGAGTATGCCGCATGCGGTGATGAGCCAAGCCCAAAACACCGCTCCGGGTGAGGCCACCGCGGCCATATTCTGCGGCAGATTGTAGATACCCACACCTACCATGAGGCCAAATACGAGGGCTGTCAATCCCCAGAAACCAAGTTTACCACTTGTAAGCATTTTATCAGAAATTGTACTATGGTAAAGGGCAGCAAGGTGGAATTCACATCTCCCTGTGCTGCCCTTTTATTATTTTATGTCAATCAGTCGATGATGTCGAAGCCTGTGTACTTGCGCAGACATTCAGGCACGATAATGCCTTCGGGAGTCTGGTTATTCTCAAGCAAGGCTGCCACAATGCGCGGAAGTGCAAGTGCCGAGCCGTTGAGAGTGTGGCATAAGTGGGTCTTCTTGTCATCGCCACGGTAGCGGCATTTGAGGCGGTTGGCCTGATATGTCTCGAAGTTGGATACCGACGAAACCTCGAGCCAGCGCTTCTGTGCTGCCGACCATACCTCGAAGTCGAAAGTGATGGCAGAGGTGAAGCTCATGTCGCCGCCGCAGAGGCGAAGGATGTGCCAAGGCAAGCCAAGTTTCTCAAGCAGTCCCTGCACATGGTCTTTCATTTCCTCGAGGGCTGCGTAGCTGTTCTCCGGCTTCTCGATACGCACGATCTCAACCTTGTCGAACTGGTGGAGACGGTTGAGGCCGCGTACATCTTTGCCATAGCTGCCGGCCTCGCGGCGGAAGCAGGCTGAGTAAGCGCAGTTGCGGATAGGCAGTTTGTCGCCGGGGATGATAACATCGCGGTAGAGGTTGGTGACGGGTACCTCGGCGGTGGGGATGAGATAGAGTTTGTCGAGGTTTACCAAGTACATCTGACCCTCTTTGTCAGGCAGCTGGCCTGTGCCGTAGCCTGAGGCCTCGTTTACAACGTATGGTGGCTGCACCTCGAGGTATCCGGCTTTGTTGGCCTCGTCGAGGAAGAACTGGATGAGGGCACGCTGCAGGCGGGCTCCCTTGCCGATGTATACGGGGAAACCGGCGCCGGTGATTTTCACACCGAGGTCAAAATCGATGAGATTGTATTTCTTGGCAAGATCCCAGTGGGGGAGAGCGTCTTCGGGGAGGTCGGGCATGGGGCCGCCGGTTTTTTCAACGATGTTGTCGGCAGCCGAAGTGCCGGCAGGCACACCTTCGTAGGGGATGTTGGGGATGTTGAGAAGTTCGGTCTCAATCTCACTCAGTACGCGGTTGAGCTCTTCAGACAGAGCTTTCTGCTCTTCTTTGAGAATGGCCACACCTTCCTTGGCTTTCTCGGCATCGTCTTTGCGGCCTTCTTTCATGGCCTTGCCGATAGTTGCGGCCATGCGGTTGAGCTCGGCGGCGGCTGTGTCGTTTTTTTGCTGCAGTTCGCGGCGCAGCTCATCGAGCGCGATCACGCGCGCAATAGGTTTTTCGCCGTCGAAGCCTTTGACGGCAAGCCGCTCTACGATAAATTTCGGATCGGCTTTTATCTGTTGTAATGTAAGCATGTCGGGTTGCTGAATATTATTTGGCCAGAAGCTGGCGGACGAGGGTAGAGATAGCTTTACCGTCGGCACGGCCGGCGAGTTGCTTTGTGGCAACACCCATCACCTTGCCCATCTCTGCAGGAGAGGAGGCTCCGGTGGCAGCGATTATTTTCTCAAGCTCGGCGCGGAGCTCCTCCTCGCTGAGAGCCTTGGGCAGATATTGCTCAATCACCTCGCACTCGGCGAGCTCTTCGGCCGCGAGTTCGGGGCGGTTCTGCTCGGTATAAATGCGCGCACTTTCTTTGCGCTGCTTTGCCATCTTTACCAATATCTTCATAGCGGCGTCGTCAGAAAGCTCGCCGTTTGCGCCGGGGGCAGTCTTGCCCTCTATAAACTCTTTTTTTATGCCTCGCAAGGCCTGTAGCCGTGTATGGTCGCGGGCAAGCATGGCGGCCTTGATATCAGCTTCGATTTGTGAATAAAGATCCATTGTATCTATTCTCTTTGTTTTCAGACCGCAAAAATACAAAAATCTTTCGTATCTATCAAGTTTTTTGAGCCTGCTTAGACGCAAAAAAAAGATGAGCGGCCTTTTGAGAGCCGCCCATCAGCTTATAGCGCGAGATTATTATCAATGAAGAGCTACCTTTGCGATGTCGCTGCCGCTCACTACAATGTAAATGCCGCTTGCGAGGCCGCGGACAGCGCCGTCAGAGGCAGATATCGAGCCAACGAGCAGGCCGTCGACCGAATATACTTTAGCGCCGTTGGCGTCGGCACCACTGATCAGTATCGCACCGCCTGATACGGATACTTTCAATGACTGGCTGTTGATATCGGCTATACCTGATGTCGCGCCGGTGACAACAGTGATTTCTTCAGATTTTGGCGATACCTTTCCATCTGCGTCGATACCGCGGACTGTGTAATAGTATGAGGCATTGTCAGCAAGGCCATCGATAGCGCATGAGGTCACGTTGCCGACGTTCTTGTCTTCATAGTCTGCGACATAAACAGGGGTGTAAGTGCCGGCATAGTCGAGGGTGATATCGTCGATATATACTGCCGAATTGACACCTTCGGGCGCACGGTTGACAATGCGGATTGCTTTTACACCGGTGGGGAGCAATAAGCCACCGTCGCCAATTTTAACTGTAGCGCCCTCTGTTTCGGTGCAGAGCGGGCTTATGGGATGGAGCATTTGCCATGTTGAAGAGCCTGCTTTCTTGACGTCTATGCTGATGAATCCTGATTCGGCAGGACGATAGGCACGATACCAGAAGCTGAGCGCGTTGATGTCGTCCTCGAATACGGGTGAGGCCATCTGCACGCCGTTGGCAGCGAGGCTCAGAGAAGGCGAGGCCTGACCATAGCGGCGGCCGTCGTAGTCGGTGCTGTTGCTGTACCAGTCAGACGGATATCGGTCGTTGTCAAAACCGATGGATATTGTCTTGGGCGCGATAGCGTCTTTCTGATATACATCGAGGATATAGGCGGTGGCGTCTTTCAGCTCAGCCCATCGTGCGGTGAATCCGGTCTTGGATATCTCTGTAGCCTGCAGAGCCTCTGCAGGTATCATGTCGAAATAGGGGTCGTCGGTGCGGAGGGTCTGACGCTCTGAGTCGACGCTCTTGAGGTCGGCGTCGACAGCGCGGACAACATAGCTGTAGTCGGTAGACGGGGTGAGGTCAGAGAAGGTGTAAGAGCCTTTGCCGGTAACAATGACAGTCTTTACAGGCACGGGTGATAAGCCTTTGCAGAGGTCAACCTCGTATGAAAGACCACCGCGCGTCTCCCAATTGGCTGTGAAGCTTGTGGCCGTGATGTCGGAGGGAGCGAGTGAGTTTACGGGGTCGATTATAGTGCCGCCGCCTTTTACTCGGAAGTATATGTTTTCTCCGTCTTCATGAATATTGGTCAGAGGCATGTCTACGTTGGTGCTTGTCCAAGTAGGCCATTTTGTGATACTTGTCACATTGTTGCTGCCGGGGTATGTGTCGCCTGCGTATGTGTCGTATCCGGGAATACCGTCAGCCTCCATTACATCTACGCGCTGGTGGTTGGCGTCGTTGTTTGGTTTGTTGTCTTCCCAGATATCAGGGTCGTAGTCGATATGCCATACCAGCATGCCATGCAGAGGTAAGAATGCGTCCCAACCCTTGTTCTGGCGGTTTTCAAGGATGAAAAATTCGTTGTCGGCTATAGTGTTGACAATAAGAGCTTCGTTAGAGGAATAAAGCGGTTTCAGCTCAATATCTTCAGCTCCTGAAAGCTGTCGGGGGTTAAGCCATCCGAGGCTGTAGCGCTCGAAGGCGTTCATGTTGCAAGGGGTGTTGCTGTTGTTGAGATACGGGCCTTCCGACATCAGGTCGAGCTTACCCGGGTGGTAGTCGTGCGACGCCATACCGGTGGGGTAGTGGTCGGCCAGACCAAGAATATGGCTGTATTCGTGGCAGAAAACGCCGATACCGTTTCGGTTGAGTTCGGAGCCCATGAGCTCGTTGGCGCAGGCATACGATCCTAACTTCACACCTCCGAAAGAGTAATTGAGACCGAGGTCCTTATAGATATTCCACGCATGGGGCCATATTGTATATGAGGCTCCGCCGTCGTGTTGGCCGCGGCCTGCATAGAAGAGGAATACATTGTCGATGATACCGTCTTTGTTGTTGTCGAAGCGGGCGAAGTCAAAGTCGGGATTCTCTTTCTCGATGATTTCGCAAGCGTCGGTCACCATCTGCCAACCGCGGGCGTCAGGGTTGCCGTCGGAGCCGGGCGTTCCGTAGTAAGGCTCGGCAAAAGGCAGGGTTATCGGACCCTCAACAACGATATTCGGCGAGAAAACACCGTTTGATTGGGCTTCGAAGTATTCACGGGCACATCCGGTGGCTCCGTTGAAATCATAGCCGGTCTTGTTGAGCAGGTCGTTGAACGCTTGTTTGTCATTGCTCTCCTTGAATTTCACATCCTGAAACTGAATGAGAATAATAAGGACGTTGGGCGAACCGGTTGTAGGGTAGTCGCCCAGAATAGCCCCGGGCTCGAAAGCCTTGGCCTGAGCCTTGCGGCGCCGCGTCTCTGTAGCCTGTTGAGCCATTTCACGCATGGCAGGAGCATTAAGAGAAGCAAGCAGCGAACGCTCGCTACTGCTGCGTTCTCCAATGTTGGAGGCTTTCATGCGGCTGCTCACCAGTACGTTGTCTTTTGTAATGGCATAGCACATGGTGCCGTCGGCCGCCGGTATGAGCACGTAGCCGTCGGTTGTGGTGTAGTGGTAACCATTTTCGTCACCAGATATGGAGAGCTCTACCGAAGAGCCGTCGGGGTTGGTATATTGCAAAATGCCCGGCTTGGCCGGGATAGCATACCCGCTAAAGGCTATAGCGGCTGCGGCCGCTACACTCAATATCGCTTTGGTAATGTAATGCATATAATGTATTGGTTTTTATTACTCGATATTACAGTGCAAAAGTAATACACAAATCTGAAAAAACAGCTATCATGGAGCAAAATAATGAATTTTTTTTTGACTGCCTGCTCCAATTGGGACTGAAATATGCAATTTTTGTCAGAAAAGTTTCGTAATTTAAAGCAATAGTTGTAATTTTACAGCCGTAATCAGGCTTGGATAATAATTAAAACCAATACATATCGCAATGAAAAGATTTTACACTCTACTGACGGGGCTGTTATCAGCAGCCGTTGCCCTTACGTCGTTTAGTTCGGGCGCCCAGAGTGTAGGTGAAGTTCGTTTCTACGCGCCGGTAACATACAGCGGCTCGTGGTACAGCGGAGGCACCTACAAAGCACAGCGTGGTATCTATACCTTTACCACCGATGAAGCTTCGACTCTGCAGTCTGTTTCAGCTAAGGAACAATGGATCGAATATCATGGCGGTGCATACGCCAACGGCTATTATTACTTCCAGAGCGGTGTGCAGTCTAACGGCCGCAATCAGCTTCTCTTTAATAAGATGAATGTCGCTGACTGGACAGTAGATGCCGTAGATATCAAGGCTCACCCCGATGATGTAAACAGTGCGTACTCCTTTGCCTACGACTATATTTCGGGCAAGATGTATGCGTCGTGCCCCAATGTAGGCAATACAGAGACTCCCTATATGCTTCGTGAGGTTCCTCTTGATGGGTCGGATCTTATAAATATCGCGCCTCTCGAGCATGAGTTCTCTTCGATAGCTTTCGACGGCAAAGGTCAGCTGTGGGGTATCGACCGCGACCGCCACAGCCTCAATAAGTCGTCGCTCTATAAAATCGACACTGCCACCGGCAAAGCCACACTTGTGGGCGAGACCGGATATAATCAGAGATCGGAAGAGTCTGGTGCGGTTTTCGATATCCGCACCGGTAAGCTATATTGGTATACCCAGACCGTATTTTATCGCCCCGACCAGACTGAGGGGTGGGAATACGGCTTGTTTGAGATTGACACCACAAACGGCAAAGCTACTAAGATTAAAGACTTTTCCGACAGCCAAGACCGTATGGCCGATCTTTTCATGATTAACAACCACCCGGCCGCGCCTGCAACAGGTACTCTCGAATATACTTATACAAATACAACTTTCGACGCTGTAAATCTTACCTATTCAGCTCCTTCCACCACCTACGACGGCAGTCCTGCGAGCGGCAACCTGTCGTTGGAGTTTTTCCTCGACGGAAAATCAATCGGGACCAAGAGCATTACTCCCGGCAGCAAGACAAGCGTGGAATCGAAAGGCCTTGCACGCGGAAATCATAAATTCACAGCAATAGCCACTGATTCGAACGGCCGCAAGAGTCTTGCCGCTGAAGCAGATGTATATGCAGGCAGCGACAAACCGTCGGCAGTGACAAATATAAAGGTTGTGACCAATGATGACCAGACCACGGCAAGCATATCGTGGGACGCGCCTACTGTCGGCGTGAACGGCGGTGCTATCGAGTCTGCCAATCTGAGCTATAAGGTAGTGGTCAACATCGGCCGAGAGACTTTGTATGCCGATCTCAAGGATACACACTTCGACCATACACCATTATATAATATGGCTCTTACCCAATATCAGATTATACCTGTTATCGACGGAGTAGAGGGCACTGCCGCTTATTCTACCCCTGTTCTTGTCGGTGCGGCACTTGATATTACGGCAACCAATCCTTATCTTGAAGCGTTCAACAACAGCAACGCATTCTCATATTTTACTGTTATCGACGCCAACAACGACCGCACGGAAGCCGGTGGCAATGTGTGGCTCTATAACCCCAATTTCTACATGGCCGCATGGTGGTGGGACTACGACTCACCCCGCACACAGGCCGACGACTGGCTGATCACTCCTTCTATCAATTTCGATAATAAGAAGGTATACCGCATATCATTTGATGTACGCGGCTTCTCCGGAGCGGCTACCTTTATCACCGATGTGAACGCATACGCCGGCAAATACGCCACAGCCGAATCGATGAACCACCTCATCGCTTCTTTCCATAAAGAAGTCACCGGTGACAATTCGGGTACACACCGCGTTACCGCTCTCTTCAAACCCAACAAAGACGAGCGCAGAGTTGGCTTCCACGCCTCAAACAACGGTTATGACCACATCGGTCTTGACAATATACTTATCGAGGAATATGGCCCCTACACTATCCCCGCTGCTCCTACCGATCTCAAGGCTGTGAAAGAGGACGACGGCTCTGTGACAATCTCTGCCACCCTGCCTACCTTGCGTGCAAACAACATGGATCTTCTGCTCAGTGAAATCACCAAGGTTGAGGTCTACAACGTGAGCACAGAGAAGATGGTTGCCACTCTTACCGGCGCACAGATTACTTCGACCATAAGCGTAGTGGATAAAGAAGCCGCTTTTGCCATAAATCAATACCGTATCTGCGCATACAACTCCAACGGTTGTGGTATGGAGGGTATCGTGGAAGTGGATATGGTGCCTGATACTCCTAAAGATGTCACCAATATCAAACTGGAGGTGTTGAACAGCGGCCGTGACGCCCGTCTTACATGGGAATATCCTGCCGACATGCTCGGTGCCAACGGTCTTTTGCTTCGTCCGGAAGAAATCTACTATACAATCGAGCGTCAGATCAGCACTGCATTCGGCAGCTCCAACACCACAGTAGCCCGCATTGTAAGGGGCAACGAATATACCGATGTCGATGTCGACGCCGCTTTTGGATCAGTGCGTCAGGGCACTGTCACCTATACCATCATAGCCCGCACCGTCGGCGGTTCGTCATACGGTGCCAACATCTCAGATGTGCTTGGCCGTTCGTACGAACTTCCCGCATGGGAGTCGGGTAACTCCGACGGCATGCGTCCGTGGCAGGTTGTGAATGCCAATATGGGCAGCTGGTATATGAATGATAATGGCTATTCACCCAAGGCAAGTTCGCAGGATGGCGGTGTAGGCTTGCTTTCTTTCAGCCCCTCGTCTACGAGCCGTCAGGGCGTAGCTGATTTTGTTTCTCCACGAATCAATCTCAGCGGTCTTCTCAATCCCAAGATGACATTCTGGATCTATCAAGGCCCCAACCTTAAAGATTCTTATCTGCAGGTAGGTGTCATTACCGTAAACAATGGCCTCGCTTCTGAAGTACAACTCTTGCCCGGTAAATATTGCACCCGTGCAGACGTAGCCGAAGAAGGCTGGTATGAGTATTCTGTAGATCTTTCGGCTTACGCAAAGGAAGAGCGTGCGTCGATTGTATTGCGTGGTTCAGGCCTCCTTTACATCAACGGCGGCCAGCGTGATGGCAACCTGCATGTCGACAATATCACTATCAGCGGTGACAAACCTGAAAATGATATCCGCATTACCAACTTCTCGGGTGCGATCCGTCCGACAATGGGTAAGGAGGAAACTTACAGTGTCGTTGTTGAGAACAATGGCAAGAATGAGGCAAAAGACGTGGAAGTGCAATTCTTCGTCGGCGGCGAACTGTTTGCCAAGAAAACCGTCACTATTGCTGTAAACACCAGCGCTACTGTTGAATTTGACTACACCGCCCCGATAGCTGAAGAAGGCACAACTCGATTGATCGCCAAAACGCTTATGGACGGCGACCTTAACCTCTCTAATAATGAGGCCACCCTCAATATCACCACAGTCACACCTCTGCTGCGCTTTGTAAATGACCTCAGCGCCACAGTAGCCAACGGCAAGGATGTAAATCTTTCTTGGAGCGACCCGTCGGAATACCCTGCCGGCGCGGTGGTGATGGAAAACTTCACTGATTATACTCATACATCGATCAACAACTTCGGAGGCTGGACCACTTACGACGGCGATCGCCTTGCTACCCCCAATGGTATATCTAACGGCGTTATGCAGTTTACATGGACCCACTGTGGTGAGCCTCAGGCATTCATGGTGTTCAATCCCAAGCGAGTAGGTATCAGTGACCTTTTCAGCCCCAATTCAGGCGAGCAATGTCTTGTGGCCTTCAACTCGCTTGCCGGAGCAAACGACGACTGGTTGATTTCTCCGCAGCTTTCAGGCAACAAGCAGACAATCAACTTCTATGCTATGGTGATTGCTGTAGCTGTATCATACGAGTATTTCGAGACTTATTACTCAACTTCGGGCAACAATGTGGAAGACTTTGTCCAAGTGGGATCCGCTCAAATAGTAAATGCCAACATCTGGCGTCCCTATTCATTTGAAGTACCCGCCGGAGCTAAGTATTTCGCTATCCGCTGTGTCACCAAGGATAAAAACAACTATCAGTTCGGCCTTGCCCTTGATGACTTTGAATTCACACCTGCGCAGCCGCAGAGCCGTCTTGAAGGATTCAATATCTACCGCGACGGCAAGCTCATCGAGAGCGACTATCCCGACAATGATTATACCGATAAAGATGTAGACCTCGCCAACGGTGTCACATATCAGGTAACCGCCGTTCACGCCGAGGGTGAGTCGGTATTCTCTAACCTTGTCACTGTATCGCTTACCGGTATCGACAATACCATCGCCGGTGATGTCACTATCCGTGGCGAGCACGAGGCAATAGTTGTAGAGGGTGCACAAGGTGCGAATGTTGCCGTATACACCGTAGACGGCCGCATGATCTACAGCGGTGTAGCAGCCGAAGTGCAGCGCATACCCGCCGCTACAGGTCTCTACATTGTCCGCGCCGGAGCTGCCGCAGCCAAGGTGCTTGTGAAATAAATTTGGTTGGTGGTTGGTTGGCAGTGGGCGGCAGGTTAATGTTGGTTGTTGGAGGGTTGTAGGCAGCAGGTTAGTACCGAGGGCCGGCGATAGGTAACTCGCTATCTACCCACCTCACACCACCCACACCCCACCCACCACAAACCACAACCCTCCACCCACAACCAACCCACCACAAACAATAATAAAAGAGGGGCGCTCCCGACGGGGCGTCCCTTTTGCTTTCTTTCGCCTTTTGTGGCAAGTATTGCCTTTCTTTTTGCACGGAGCGGAATTATTTTGTAAATTTGCACTCATGATACTCACAACATCACTGGCCACTTTCGGCCGTTATTGCTTGTTTCTCAAGCGTGTGTTCAGCCTGCCCGACAAATGGTCGGTGCTGGGCCGACGCACTGTTGCCGAGGTTATGAAACTCGGCGTTGACTCGATACCTCTTGTATTGATAATATCGGTGTTTATCGGAGCTGTAATTGCTATACAAATGCAGCTCAATATTGCCTCGCCCCTTATACCGGCGTATTCGGTGGGTATGGCTACGCGCGAGATTATCCTTCTCGAATTTTCCAACTCAATCCTGTGTCTTATCCTTGCAGGTAAGGTAGGCTCCAACATAGCTTCTGAAATAGGCACCATGCGCGTGACCGAGCAGATCGACGCCCTCGAGATTATGGGTGTCAACTCGGCCAACTTCCTCGTAATGCCCAAGATATTGGCTTTCGTGTGCTTCATGCCCGTGCTTGTGGTGCTCTGCATGGCCACTTCGATAGTGGGTGGCTACGGCGTGGCGGTGTTCACCGACCTTATCACCGTGTCGAAATTTGTATATGGCCTTCAGGCGATGTTCCAAGAATGGTATGTGTGGTATGGCCTTATCAAATCGCTCTTCTTTGCATTCATCATAGCCTCTACGTCGTCGTTCTACGGTTATTATGTTCATGGCGGCGCACTCGAGGTAGGCAAGGCCAGCACCGACAGCGTGGTGTCGAGCAGTGTGTTTATCCTTCTTTTCGACGTTATCCTCACTAAACTCCTGCTGCAATGATAGAGGTAAAGAATCTTACAAAGTCGTTTGACGGGCGCACGGTGCTCCACGGTATCGACGCCACTTTCTATACCGGCAAGACCAACCTCATAATCGGTCAGAGCGGCTCGGGCAAGACCGTGCTCATGAAGAGCCTCGTCGGGCTTATACGTCCCGAGGAAGGCCAGATACTTTTCGACGGCCGCGACCTGCTGACGATGAAGCGCGACGAAATCGCCGCCCTGCGCAAGGAAATCGGCATGCTCTTCCAAGGCTCGGCGCTCTTCGACAGCGAGACCGTGCTGGGCAACGTCATGTTCCCGCTCTCTATGTTTACCGAGATGAGCCGCGAGGAGCAACTTGAACGCGCGATGTTCTGTCTGGAGCGTGTCAATCTCAAAGGCGCTGAAAAGAAATATCCGGCGGAGATTTCCGGCGGTATGCAGAAGCGCGTCGCCATTGCCCGCGCCATCGCCCTCAATCCGCGCTACCTCTTCTGCGACGAGCCCAACAGCGGTCTCGACCCCAAGACAAGTATACTTATCGACGAACTTCTGAGCGACATCACCCATGAATACGGCATAACAACCGTAATCAACACTCACGACATGAACAGTGTGCTCGGCATTGGCGAGAATATCATCTTCATCAACAAAGGCCATCGCGAGTGGGTGGGCGACATGAGCAAGATATACAATACCTCCAACGAAGCCCTCAACGACTTCGTGTTCGCCACACGCCTCTTCCAAGAAGTGCGCGAATATGTGGCCGAGCATGGAACGATACAACAGCGCCGCAAATGAAATTTTCTGATATCGCAGGTCATGAAGAGACCAAGGCTCGGCTGCGCGAGATGGCGGATAACGACCGCATACCTCACGCCCTGCTGCTTGAAGGCCCCTCCGGAGCCGGCAAGTTTATGCTCGCACGGGCTTTCGCGCAGTATATACATTGCGAGAACCGCCACGACGGCGACAGCTGCGGAGTGTGCCCGGCCTGCGTGCAACATCAGAATTTCTGTCATATAGATACGGTATATTCTTTCCCTGTAGTAAAGAAAAGCGGCCGTACGGCGCTGAGCGATGACTACCGCGACCAGTTCCGCGAGTTTATCACCGAGTCGCCATATATGGATTTCGACCAATGGGTGACGAAGCTCGACAATGTCAACGCCCAGCCACAGATATATGTGGAGGAGGGTGCCGAACTGCTGCGGCGCCTCACATATATGACGCGCCGCTCGAAATTCAAGGTGGTGCTGATGTGGCTGCCGGAACGACTGAAGGAGGAGACCGCCAACAAACTTCTCAAACTTGTAGAAGAGCCCTACGCCGACACCAAGTTTATCATGGTGTCGAACAATCCACGGCAGATATTGCCCACCATCTATTCGCGCACGCAGCGCATAGCCGTGCGCCGCTACAGCGATGAAGAACTCGAGCAGGTACTCACCGGGCAAGGCATGGACGCCCCGGAAGCTGCCGATATGGCACGGATAGCCGACGGCAGCGTGACGCAGGCGTGGAAGATAGCCCATGTGTCGGCTGAGCGCCGCAAATATTTCGACCTCTTCGCAGAGCTCATGCGCAAGGCATACGCCCGCAAGGTGCTCGAATTGCGCTCATGGAGCAAAGCCGTGGCCGAGATGGGCCGCGAGCCCGAAATGCAGTTTATCGATTATTGCTGCCGTCTGATACGAGAGAGTTTCATCATGCACCTTCATGTAGACCAACTGCTCACTCTGAGCAAGGCCGAGCGCGAGTTTGTGCAGCGCTTCTTCCCCTTTATCAATGAGAAGAATGTGGTTGACATGATAGAGCTCTTCGACCGTTCGCGCCGCGATATCGCCGGCAACGGCAATGCCAAGATTATCTTCTTTGACCTTGCAGTGAGGGTCATCATGCTTATCCGCCGAAAATGAGCACTTCCGCTAATTTCCTTCGCAGTGTGGCAGAGTATTTCTCTGCCGGCAAGACTTCGCGGCCGGCGCTGTCTACTGTCACTTTCATCCTGCCCAACAAGCGCAGTGCCCTTTTTCTGAAAAAATATATACGCGACAGCTGCCGGGGAGTGACATTGCTGCCGCGATTCATGACCTTGTCGACTTTCGTAGGCATTTATTCCGATTTTCCTGCGGCTCAGTCACGGGAGCTTCTGTTTATATTATACGACGCCTACCGCCGGGTGATGGCGCGCAAGGGGCGAGAAGATGATATCCGTCAGTTTGACAGTTTCGTCTTCTGGGGCGATATGATGCTCAATGATTTCGACGATATCGACAAGTCGCTCGTAGAAGCCGGCGATATCTTCCGCAATCTAAAGAATGTAAAGGAAATACAGGCCGATTATCTCGATGATGACCAGAAAGAGGTCATCCGCCGCGTGTGGGGCGAAAGCCGCCTTACGGCTCATATCGAGGAGTTCTGGCTACATCTTGGCGATGGAGAAAAATGCCGCTTGGGCAGGAAGTTCCTGTTCCTTTGGGAAATCCTTGCCGAAATCTACAATGAATACAAAGCGGCACTAAGAAGTAACCGCCGTGCTTCGGTGGGGTCGCAGTATCGTATGGCGGTGGGGAATATAAAGAAGTTCGACTCTTTCGACTTCACCGGCGACACCCGCTATGTCTTTGTGGGCTTCAACGATCTCACCCATGCCGAAACGATGATTTTCGAGCGCTTGCGAGCTGCGGGAGTGGCTTATTTTTTCTGGGATACAGCCCCTCTGACGCTCTTTGCCGGTGCGCGCGGCGCCATGATGCCGGCACCGCTCAGACGGCTCGCCGAGCTTGTGAAGAATTTTCCGCAGCCAGATGATTACTCGGTGCCGGTGGCCGACTCTCTTCCTCAGATAGATGTCACCTCGGTGCCGTCGAATGTGGCACAGGCAAAGTGTATCACGGCTGTCCTCAAACGATGGGCTGAAGCGGGGCTTCTCGATCCCGACAATGCTATCAACACCGCCATCGTGCTCCCCGACCAAGGCCTGCTGCTGCCGGCGCTGCTGTCGATACCCGAAGATATCAAGGCGCTGAATATATCGATGGGTCTTGCCTACCGCACCACAACCTTCGCCTCGCTGCTCCATGCGATAATATCCATGCAGCTGCGGGCAAGAGTCATCCGTGGAGAGTACAACTTCTTCTACGAGGATCTCAACGCCGTGCTTTCGCACCCGCATATTCAGACTATCGCCGCGGCTCATGCCGACACGATCACCGAATATGTCAATTCCCATAAACTCTACAATGCCCCGGCCTCGCAGCTATGTGAGAAAGCACCTGAGCTTGCGGCGATATTCCAACCGGTGCACAGGTCGGCGTCAGTACGCGATGTGGCTGCCTATCTCACCCGCCTTCTTGATTGGCTCGGTGCTGCGCTCATGGCTGAGATGGAAGAATCCGGGCGAGAAATCGGCAAGGCATTCGAGCTTGAAGCCATAAAATTCTTCAGGGATGAGCTTGACAAACTCACGGCGCTTGTTGAGCGCTACAATGTGGAAATGGCCGACCATACATTCCTGCACCTTTTCGAGCGCATATTTTCCACTCGAGGCATAACACTTACCGGTACGCCGCTCAAAGGGCTTCAGGTGCTTGGCGTGCTTGAAACGCGTGCCCTCGACTTTGACAATGTCATCATCCTGTCGATGAATGAGGGTATATTCCCGCGCAAGCAGTATGCCAAGACCATGATTCCCAACAATCTGCGCAAGGGATATGGCTTGCCCGACTTTGAATCGGCCGAATGGACCTACGCTTACAGCTTCTACCGCCTGATTGCGCGTGCCAAGAGGGTAGAGATATTCTATGACTCGCGTTCCGACGGAATGGGTCAAGGCGAGATATCGAGGTATATCTCTCAACTGCAGTATCTTGTGCCGGCTGTCAATATCGAGGAGCATACACTTTCGGTGGGAGCCGAAGCATCGGATGTCAATCACTTTTCGATACGGAAAGATGATAAGATAATGTCACTTCTTAACCTTTACAAAGCCGGAGGTGATAAGAAACTGTCGGCGTCGGCTCTGAAGAAGTATCTCGAATGTCAATTCCGCTTCTATCTTGAATATGTGCGCGGGCTGCGCGACAACGACGAACTCTCCGAAAGCCTTTCGGCCGCTGAGATTGGCACGATAGTACACAATACTATCCAAGAGCTCTATTCCACCCATTCCGGCAGACCCATCGACGCGGCCCTTATAGACTCATGGCTCGCAGAGGGGTCGACCAAGATAAGCGATACGGTAAACCGGCAGGTAGTTGAGGTGCATTTCGGCAAAACCTCCACAGTAGACCAGGCTTCTTTCAGCCCCGAACTGAAAATTGCGGCCACCAATCTTGAGGTGCTCGTGCGGTCGAATCTTGAGGCGGAGCGCGACGCATATTGCTCGCCGTCGTTTATCTTCATTGAAAATGAAATGAAGGTAAACACTCTTAAAGACGAGAAACCTTGGCATATAGCCGACGGACTCGATATCAATTTCTTCATGGCCATCGACCGTGTTGATGAGATAGCTCCGGGCATGAAGAGGTTTATCGATTTCAAAACCGGCGGAGATGAGATAAGTGTTGGGTCGATAGAGAATCTTTTCACAAAATATCAGCATAAGAACGGCGGTATCTTCCAGCTCCTTCTCTACTGCGAGGCTTACCTGTCGCTCCGTGAGCCGGGAGTTGACATCCAGCCGCTGCTTCACCCCCTGCGCAAGCTTGCCGCTGCCACGCCCATCAAGCCTATAACAGTAGACCGCAAGAGCCTGACAAGCTACCGGTCGGTGCGTGAAGACTTCCGCCAAAGGCTCGTTGGCTTGCTTGAGGAACTTTTCAACCCGGAGAATCCTTTCGGGCAGTGTGCCGACAGCGAGCCATGCACATATTGCCCCTTTATCACCCTTTGTGGCCGCTCAATTAAAAAGTATTAACTTGTGAGGCTTGCGAATTATTTGCTTTGGTCGTGGTTTTGTTGTAATTTTGCATGTTAAATAAAGAAAAAGCACGCAAAGTGCCACATTTATTATATGTCTACTAAATCAGAATTCGCATCAAAATTCGGCCTCGTGGCCGCCACCGTAGGGTCGGCTGTAGGCCTTGGCAATGTATGGAGATTTCCTGCCGAAGCGCAGAGCAATGGTGGCTCTGCTTTCCTTCTGTTATATATATTCTGTGTGATACTGCTCGGTATTCCCGTAATGCTTGCAGAGTTTTCGCTCGGCCGCGGCAGTAAATGCGACGCCATAGGCTCGTTTGCACATCTCACACCCGGCAAGAAATGGTGGATAGTAGGAGCTGTCGCCGTGTTGGCTTCATATCTCATATTGTGCTACTATATGGTTGTTGCCGGATGGACTTTGGAATATCTTGTCGAAAGCATTACGGGCGGCCTCTATGAAGGCACAGCCGATGTTGCGTCAGGTAATCTCGAAGGAGTGTTCTCCGCCAAGATGGGAGAGTATATCGGCTCCGATTTCCGTCCGCTGCTGTATACATTTGCTTTGATTGCTATTAATATAGGTGTGCTGTTGGGCGGCGTGCGCGGAGGCATAGAGCGATTGTCAAACATCATGATGCCTCTCCTGTTTGTGATATTGGCGGTGATGTGCGTGGTGAGTCTGTCGCTCCCGAATGCGTCGGAAGGCGTGGCCTTTTTCCTTGCCCCCGATTTTTCGAAAATAACGGCCTCTACGGTTATCAATGCGCTCGGGCAGGCTTTCTTCAGCCTCAGTCTCGGCATGGGTATACTTATCACGTTCGCGTCGTATTATCCCGCCGACACCCGCCTTACGCGTACATCTGTGGCCGTGGCGTCGTCGAGCCTGCTTGTGGCTATAATGATGGGCCTGATAATCTTCCCGGCTGTCAAGAGCTTCAACCTCGACGATCAACCTCTCGAGGGTGCTACTCTCGTGTTTGTCACTTTGCCTGAGATATTTGCCCGTCTTCCCTTGGCGCGGCTTTGGTCATCGCTCTTCTTCCTCTTGCTTTTTGTGGCTGCATTGACGTCGTCGGTATCCATAGCCGAGGTATCCATCGCTTCGTTGCAGGACCGTCTTAAGTGGAGCCGACGTAAGGCCACATTGATTATCCTGCTGCCCCTGCTTGTGTTGAGTACGCTTTGTTCGCTCTCTTTCGGCAGCTTGAAAGACTTCACGATCTTGGGCATGACGGTTTTTGATCTCCTCGACAAGTTCACCACCGATGTATTGTTGCCGCTTGTCTCGCTGGGAGTGTGCGTCTATGTAGGCTGGTTTGCTCCGAAAAATCTGCTCCGCAACCAGCTCACAAATAATGGCGCTCTTCATTCGCCTATGGCGTCGGCGTTTATGTTTGTAATCCGCTATGTCGCTCCGCTTCTTATTGTTATGATTTTCATCAACAATTATATCTGATGAAGTCGGGAGAGCGTCGTAAGATTGCCGATGTGGTTGCTGCCATTTTGGTAGTGCTCATGCTTATATTGGCGCTGTGGCTTGTGAGGTGTGGCTCGGCGCCTCAGCCGGGCTATTACGCTCCCGATACGACGCAAGTGTCTGTCAAGGCCGACACAGTAGTGCTACCTGCCAAAGAGAAAAAGCCTCAGAAAACACCCCGCCGCCCGCGGCAGCGACATCATCTCGACGAGCCGGCCGGTTGAAATCACCAAGGCCCCGGATCACTCCGAGGCCTTAGCCAAATCATTAACCATATA
>OFGN01000257.1_pt1 | contig 62616 bp, 61 predicted proteins | sample 1521821 | NCBI WGS metagenome assembly OFGN01 (sample SAMEA3504094, study PRJEB24116) | mouse gut metagenome | biome: mouse gut; feature: mouse-associated habitat; material: faeces | place: Denmark | collected 2011
CTTGACATCCAGGTTGAAGTCCTTCACGGCCTGGAAGCCGTTGGGATAGACTTTCTTGATGTTCTTCAATGTTACTTCTGACATATGATTCTCCTTCACTACCATCGAAAACACCTTCGTCCGGACCAAATGTCCGATTTGAAAATGCTTACAACACCAATCCCATTATAGGATAACTTCAGAAGCAATTACACGTTCGGACGGAACGAAAAACCATTTTTTTATAAATTGTGGCAAAACTGTATGTGCTGGCTCTCAATGAAAGCGGTCCATCATTGTGTAAAAAGCTATAATGATATAACATATAAATATGAAACCATGCATCATCACAGACCAGATCACACAGAATCTGGCAATCGCTTCCAAAACCATCCGGGATCACGGACTGCATCTGGTGGAACTCCACGGCATCGAGGGCAAGAGCGTGGAGTGCCTGAGTGAAAAAGAAGCCCAAAGCGCAAAGGCGCTCCTGGACCAGGCGGGGCTGGAAACAGCCAGTCTGGCCACGACGCTGTTCTTCATGGCTCCGCTGTACGACGACTATGAAATTTCGCTGTTCAAGCCGGAATTCGCGGTGTTCCGGGGATCCATTCAGGACCACCTGAAGCAGCTGGACCATGCCTGTCACCTGGCGGACGTCTTCGGGTGCAGCATCCTTCGGGTGTTCCCCTTCCGGTTTCCCGACAACAGGCCCGGAAAGAAGGGCGGCACCGAAGAGGACCTGGACAAGATTGCAAACATTATGAAACAGGCGGCAGACATCGCCGCGGCGCACGGCAAGGTGCTCGTCCTGGAAAACTGCCCCTATTCCCATCTCCCCAAGGGGAAGATGACGCAGGAAATCGTGCACCGCGTCAACTCCCCGGCATTGAAGATGCTCTGGGATCCGGGCAACAGCTACCGGGCAGAAGTCACACAGGTGCCGGAGAAGTGGCTGGGACTGAGGCTGGAGGAAGAATTCCAGGCCGTGAAGGACGACATTGGCCACATGCACCTGAAAAACTATCACTATGACGACACGAAGGCGAAACCCTTTGTGCACGTGGGCCTGCTGGAGGGAGACATTGACTATGGCAGCCTGCTGCCGAAGATGGCGGCACTGAGCGCAGCGGTATCCCTGGAGCCGGAGCTGGAGCCGGATGCCTGTGTCCGGGACATGGATGTCCTGGTGCAGAAAGCACGAGAGATGGCGTGAACGGAATGAATGTGAAACAACCCCTGGTCCGGCTGGATCAGGGGGCTGTTTTGTGGGGAGGAAGCAGGGACAGGGGATGCCGGACAGGATACCCTGCATCGGCATGAAAGGAATTTACAAGTCTGAAAACGCATTGAAAAAAAGGGACGGTGGTGCTAACTTTTCAGTATTGAGAATCAAGGAAAGAAGGAACGATCATGGATATCCGTTTTGAAGAAGCCGCGGCGCTGAAGGAAAAGCCCCAGGGGCCGCTGGGATTCGGCAAGATCTACACCGACTACATGTATGTGGCGGAATACGACAAAAACAAAGGCGGCTGGTGGGACCAGGCCATTGTGCCGTTTGGTCCCATTGAAATGTCCCCGGCGAGCATGGTGCTGCATTATGCGCAGGAAACCTTTGAAGGCCTGAAGGCCTACCGCACGAAGGACGGCACGATCCAGCTGTTCCGCCCGGAAATGAATGCCCGCCGGTTCATCAACTCCAATGAACGCATGAGCATGCCGGTAGTCCCCGAAGATATGTTTGTCAATGCGGTCCGTGCCCTGGTGGAAAAGGAAGCCGCGTGGGTGCCCTCGGGTGAGGGTGAATCTCTGTACATCCGTCCGTATATGTTTGCGACGGAGGAAGGCGTGGGTGTTCACCCTTCTGCGAAGTACAAGTTCATCATCATTGCCTCTCCCTCCGGTGCGTACTATGCCAGTGGCGTGAACCCGGTCAAGATCTGGGTCGAGGATGAATACATCCGCGCGGCGCCCGGCGGCACGGGATTCACGAAATGCGGCGGCAACTATGCCGGCAGCCTCAAGGCGCAGGAGAAAGCGGAACAGGCCGGCTATGAGCAGGTGCTGTGGCTGGATGGCGTGAACCGGAAGTATGTGGAAGAAGTCGGGTCCATGAACGTCATGTTCCTGATCGACGGCAAGGTGGTCACGGCGCCGACAGACGGTACGGTGTTGCCGGGTGTCACCCGCAACTCCATCATTCACCTGCTGAAGGACTGGGGCTATGAGGTGGAGGAACGCCACATGTCCATCGACGAGCTCATGGAAGCCGCCCGCGACGGCAAGCTGCAGGAGGCCTGGGGCACAGGCACCGCAGCGGTCATTTCACCCATTGGCGAGCTGTGCTACAAGGGCGAAAAGCATGTGATCAATGACTTCAAAACCGGAGATCTGACGCAGAAGCTCTATGACACCCTGACAGGCATCCAGTGGGGAGAACTGGAAGATCCCTATAACTGGACACAGGTGGTCGTCGAAGCCGAATAGCCGAAACGGTATAAAAGCTGAATGACAAAAGGACCGGAACCGGACTCTGGCAGATTTGCTGCCGGGTGCGGGTCCGGTCTTTTCTGTGCAGCCGGTATGAGACTGGCCGGAACTATGCCGGACACCCTGAAAAAAACCGGATCTTCTGTGCGAAGACCCGGGGTGTTTTGTATCGTCAGATCACATAGTCGTTGCCGGCCATGGCGGCGTTTTCATCCAGCAGCTGCTGCAGGGTGATGCCCTCCAGATACTCCCTGACCACGTCGTACAGACCCGTCCACAGGGACAGGGTGGCACACTGCTCCTGCCGGGGACAGGTGTTGACCTGCGAACGCAGGCACACAACCGGCGCCATGGAGTCCTCCGTGGCTTCCAGGACCTCGAACACCGTGACCTCCCGCGGAGCCCGCGCCAGACGGTATCCGCCCTGGAACCCCCGGTTGCTCGTCAGGATTCCCGTGGGATTCAGGGCAATGACGATCTGCTCCAGGTATTTCTTGGAAATGTTCTGCCGGGCAGCCACTTCCTTCAGCGCCACATAGCCATCCTGCTGACTCTGGGCGAGATCGAGCAGCATGCGCAGGGCATACCGGCCTTTGGTGGAAATCTTCATGATTCCTGCGACCCTCTGGGCATATACTTGTCGATTTCATGCTGGGACCAGAACATCATGATGGCTTCCGCCATGAGGGAGATCCCCACGATCTGCAGGATAAAGGAAGCTGTCTGCACCGGCCGCAGCAGGATGATGGCGCCGGCCACCAAAAGCACGACTGCGAAAATCAGCGTCATGGTCCAGCCCTCGCAGCCATAGTCCCGAAGCTGGAAGGCCTTCTGCATCTGGATCAGGGAGTTCACGATCAGAATGATCGCGCCGGCCACCGGGAAAATGGAAATCAGGCTTTCGGGGCTGATCACGAAGATCAGGCCGAAGAGCACCGTGGCCACGCCGATGCACAGCTGTGCGCCCGTGGCTGTGCCTTTCTGCCGCCCCGCATAGAACAGATAGAGCTGAAGGGCACCATAGAGTGCGAGACAGCCCCCGAGAATGCGGGTGGCTGTGACGAGTATGCTGCTGGCAAAGAAACAGAGCAGGATGCCAAAGACGAAATATACCAGCGCAAGGAGCCTGGTCTGTCCGTCGCCTGTATTGAAAAGTCGCTGCATGGGAATTCCTCCATTCCCTATCAGTATAGTGCACATTGACCTCCTTGTCCTGAGGCAGTGCCTGTGCCGTCTCTTCCATGGTCTCCTGCTGATATAATCAAGTCAGACAGAAAGTGGTGATTGAAATGAGAACAGCTGTACTGCTGGATGAAGGATTTGAAGAACTGGAGGCCATGGCCCCCATTGCCCTGCTGCGCCGCGGCGGCATAGATGTGGATATGGTGTCGCCGGAAAACCGGACAGGGGAAACCGGCCGCTTTGGCGTGACTCTCTCGGAAACCATTCCCATGGAAGATTACGATTTCTCTCAGGCCGACTGCCTGCTGCTGCCGGGTGGCCCCGGCCATGTGAACCTGGAGAAAAATGAAAAAGTCCGTGAACAGATCCGGATCTTTTATAACGACGAAAACAAAGTACTGGCGGCCATCTGTGCGTCTCCCACGATCCTGGGCCGCATGGGTCTTTTGAAGAGAAAGAAGTATACATGCTTCAAGTCCATGAACGAAGACTTCGGCGGCGAATACCAGGAAGACTACGCAGTGACTGACGGAAACCTGGTCACAGGCAAGTCCGCCGCCGCTGCCATTGACTTTGCCTTCGCGGTGATGGAAAAGCTCACGGGTAAAGACCACACCGATCAGGTGAAGGCATCCATTTACTATGACGCCGATCGCTGAGTACATCCAAAGCGGGGAAACCCCTCAGACCGGTCGTGTGGGCGTGGAGGTGGAACACTTCCTGCTGGATCACGTTTCGGGCCATCCACTGACAGCGTCACAGGTGGAGGACATGCTCGAGGTGCTGCGTCCGGACTACGACCAGGCGTTTTATGAAGACGGCAGGCTCATCGCCCTGCAGGATGCGCACACCCTGATCACGCTGGAACCCGGGTCTCAGTTCGAGGTGTCCTTCCTCTACACCCGGGACATGGACCAGCTCAGGGCCTGGTATGACCAGGCCATGGCACCGGTCATGAAACTGGTCGAGAGACAGGGTGCCGATGTGGTATGGTCCGGGGGACTGCCCACCGTGCCTGCAGATGAAGTCCGGCGCATCGACAAGCACCGGTATGAATACATGGAAGCCTGGTTTGCCCGCACGGGAAACCGCGGCCGGGAAATGATGAAAGCCACCGCCAGTGTGCATGTGTCCATCGACTATGCAGATGAGGCGGATTTTGTCCGCAAAGTGCGGGCCGCCAACATTCTCCACCCCCTCCTGGCGTTCCTCATGTCCAACACCCCGGACTACGCCGGCCAGGACAACCCGGATATCCTCCTGCGGGATTCCATCTGGTCCGATACCGATCCGGCCCGGACCGGGATCCCCGACGGACTGTTTGACGAAGGATTCGGGTACCAGGGCTATGCCGACTGGCTGGAACAGATCCCGGTGATTCTGATGGTGGACGGCGAAACCTATGTGCCGGAACCGGATCTGACCGTTGGCCAGACGGGGGAGAAATACGGCTGGAACAAGGCACATATCCAGCACCTGCTGTCCATGGCCTTTCCGGATGTGCGGGTGAAGAACTTCATCGAGATCCGCAGTGCCGATTCCGTGAAGCCGCCGTACATCACAGCCTATGCGGCACTGATTCGGGCTCTGTTCTACAGCCGGGAAACAGTGGACTGGGTCCTGTCCCTGGCACAGTCTGCCGACGAGATCCAGGCAGCCAAGGCAGCCCTTCGCAAAGACGACTGGAATGCCGGTATCTATGGACAGCCCGTGACAGCTGTTCTGGATGAACTGGACAGCCGGGCCCGGCAGGCCATGACCTCTGCAGATGCCAGGCACTATGCCCCGCTGCATGAAAAGATCATGGCCCGAAAGCACATGTTTGAAGGATGAAGCGGATGGGGCTGCCTGCAGGCGCAGCGGGCATCGGCCTTGGAAAGACTGGCCGCATAGCCGGGATCACGGAAAGAAACGGGAATCCAGACAGGGAGAACAGACATGAACAGAGACATTGAAGAACGGTCACGGGCATACATACAGGAGCACCCGGTGGAATCCAAAGCGTCGGCTCTGAAGGTCCAGCAGCGGATCGCCCATTCGGAGCTGAATGCCGGACACACGAACATCACTCACACACTGCATATCCCGAAGTACTTCTCCCGGCGCGACCGGAAGAAGTTTCAGGACATCGTCAGCACTATGATGCCCGTTTTCTACAAAACCATCGATGCCTACCGGCAGGACCCGGAAGTCCGGGCACTCTTTCCCTTTGATGAACGGCTGCAGGAGCTGATTCTGCTGGAGGCGACTTCGGCCTATCCCATTCCGGTGTCCCGGGTGGATATTTTCTACAACGAGGAGACCGGTGACTTCAAATTCTGCGAATTCAACACAGACGGCACGAGTGCCATGAACGAAAACCGGCGGCTGACTGAATTCCTGGAGGACAACAACGTGTTCCAGGCCCTGCAGCCGGCGGTGGACCAGGAGGAACTCATCGATCCGCTGATCGATGCCCTTCTGGAGGTGTGGCATTCTGCGAGCAGGAAGCTGTTTGACACCGACCGCACGCCGTCTGTGGTCATTACGGATTTCCTGGACAAGGCCTATCTCTCGGAACTGAAGCAGATCTGTCTGCGGATGAACGAACGCGGGATCCCGGCCGAGGTCACGGATATCCGGGACCTGGTCTATGAAGACGGGCGGCTGAAGTCGGCGAAAACGGGCACGGTCTATGACCTGGTCTATCGCCGGGCGGTGACGAAGGACATCATGGAGGGGTACGATTCGGTGACGCCGTTTCTGGACGCCATGCGCAACGAAGCCATGGTCATGGCCGGGCCGCTGTCCACGCAGGTGATCCATCACAAGGCCATCAACATGGCGCTGCTGGATCCCATCCTGCAGAAGTATTTCACAGAAGAGGAGCAGGCATTCCTGAATGAACACCTCCCGAAGACATACCGGCTGACCAAAGAGCGGGCAGAGGAAGTCCTGAAGACGGACAAGGACCGGTGGATCCTGAAGCCGGAGGACTCCTATGCGGCCAGGGGCGTGTTCTGCGGACAGGACCTGCACCAGAATCAGTGGGAGCGCGAGGTGCAGAACTGTGCAGACCGCCACTATCTTGTGCAGGAGTATGTAGAGCCGTACCAGTCCCCGAATGTGGACCTGCTGGTGAGCGATGCCTTTGTTCCCTATACCAATATGACGGGCCTGTATGTGTACAACGGCGACTTCGCCGGGGTGTATTCCCGTCTCTCGGATGGCCGTGTGGTGAGCACGCAATACAACGAAAAAGCCATTCCCACGCTGTTTGTGAAGGAGGATGCGGCTTCCTGATCCGGTGCGGGTACACACAAGACAGGAAAAACCCGGGACCTTCCGGCACCTGCATCTGCAGGGTGTCCGGTCGGTTCCGGGTTTTGTGGTTCGCCATCTGCTGCCGGGTGCAGGGCAGGAAAGACGGGCTCAGTTTTCCAGGAACTCCCGGACGAGAAAGCCATCCTGCAGGCCATTGTCATACATGGCCTGCAGCCGGTCGGGATCCCGTGTGAGTGTCTTCAGACCCTGGTCACTGACCGGTGCCAGGATCAGGACTTTGCCCTGCTCTTCCAGTTCCAGCGCTTTCTCCAGTGCCTGATTGTAGGCCCGGGCCCGCTGTTCCAGGGCAGCGGCAACCTTCGGATATTTCGGGCGCAGGGCCTTTGCGTACATGCGGTCTTTCTTGTCAGTCCGGCGCATGTCCCGTGGCCTGGTGAGGATGAGGACGATCTTCTCTGCTCCCATTTCGAGTGCCTTCTCCAGCGGAATGGGGTCGGCTATGCCGCCATCGAAATACTCCATCCCCATGACTTTGTGGGGATGACACGCAAAGGGCAGGGCACAGGAGCATTTGATGAGCTCATAGTCGTCCTGCCGGTAGCGGTTCTTCCGCCAGTAGGCCGGCCGTCCCGTAACGGCATTGGTGGTCACCGTGACAAAATCCATGGGGTTGGCGTCAATTGCCGGAAAGTCCAGGGGATACTCGCCATCTGTATTGGAGAGCGTGGTGTAAATGTAGTCCAGGTCCAGGAACCCCTTTTTCCGGAAGACATTCTGCACACTCATGTACTCCGGACGCTGTGAGTAGTCCCGGTAGTAGACCAGGTTGCGTCCTTTCTGCCCGGCGAGAAAACTCGAGAGATTCGCTGCGCCGGCGGAAATGCCGATCCCGAAATCGAAGGTGATGCCCTGGTCCATGAGGGTGTCGAAGACCCCTGCGCCGTAGATGTCCCGCAGGCCGCCGCCCACATCAATGACGCAGGTCTTTTTGGGGCGCCCTGTGAGCCAGGGACCCGGTGCGATCTGCGCCAGGTCTGGAGCGTTCTCAGCGGCTTTCACGGTCCCGTCGGGCGTTTTCCGCCGCGATGTTGTCTGCCAGAACCGTGAATTCATTCTCCGGCTCCGGTGCATCTTCCTTGTTGATCCAGCCGAGTTTGTCAAAGACAAAGAACAGCAGGGAGAGGCCCATGGCCACCAGCGCCGCCAGGATCATGCCCGACAGGGATACAGAGCCAATGGTGAGGGTGATGCCGGACAGACCGGTGACAAAGACCACGGATGTCAGCACCATGTTCATGGAGTTGCCGAAGTCCACCTTCTCGTCGATCAGGATCCGCAGACCCGACACACCGATCATGCCGTAGAGCAGGAAGGAGATTCCGCCGATCACGGCATTGGGAATGGTCTGGATCAGCGCCGACAGCGGGCCAATGAAGGCACAGATGATGGAAATGATGGCTGCACCGGCAATGACCTGCACAGAGTAGACACCCGTCAGGGCCATGACGCCGATGTTCTCGCCATAGGTCGTGGTGGGAACGGATCCCAGGAAACCGGAGATCATGGTGGAGAAGTTGTCTGCGAACAGCGTCTTGTCCAGGCCCGGCTTTTTGATCAGATCACGGCCGACGATCTGGCTGGTGACGATCTGGTGACCGATGTGCTCGGAGGCGATGACCAGCAGCACGGGCAGCATCATGAGCACGGCGTTGATGTCGAATTTCGGCATCGTGAAGTTGGGCATCTGGAAGAATCCGACGTTCTGGAATGCGGAGAAATCCACCGCCCCGAAGCACAGGGCTGTCACATAGCCGGCAATGACGGCAATCAGGATGGGAATCACCGCCAGGAACTTCCGGAAGCACACAGAGCCGATGACAGCCACTGCCAGAGTGACCAGGAACACCGTGACGTCCACCATGCTGACGGAATCACCCAGCAGGCCGGCGGTGCTGGCGGCGGATCCTGCGAGTTCCAGTCCGATCAGTGCGACAACCGGTGCCATGGCAGCGGGAGGCAGCACCACGGAGATCCAGTCTGTGCCGAATTTCTTGATGATGAAGGAGAGCAGGCATCCGCAGAAGCCCACGGCAATGAAGCCGCCAAGGGCGTATTCATAGCCGAAGGAGGCAATGATGGCATTGCCGGGTGCCAGGAAGGCAAAGCTGCTTCCCAGGTAGGCAGGTGCCTGGCCTTTGGTGATGAAGATGAACAGCAGCGTGCCGATGCCGTTCATGAGCAGCACGATAGCCGGGTTGATGCCAAAGAGGAACGGCACCAGGACAGTGGCGCCGAACATTGCGAACAGGTGCTGGATGCTCAGAGGCAGCAGCATGCTGGAGGGGACTTTTTCGTCCACCTGATAGATTTTTTTCGCCATAAAACCTCTCACTTTCTGATTTTCCGCTCAATTATACAAGAATTGGGAAGCCGGATAAACGGCTTCCCATGGTTTTGCGTCATTTGGCTGACAGTTGTGGGACATCTGAAACAGAAGTGGTCCGTCACCTGCAGAGGAAAGGGATGTCTGCAGTTGTTTCTGCGCGACAGCCGGGGCAACGACCTGCTTCCGGTTTTCTGCAGTTTTTTCGTGATGTATCTGAGGAGAAGTGGATCTGCAGCCCTGCCAGCCAGCATCGGCATATAGAAAAAGCGCCCAGTTGAGGCGCTTTTACTCAAAATGCTGCACGATTTGCTGCACGATTAAAGAAAAGCCCCATAAACAGAGGCTTTGTGGACAATGGTGGAGCGTACGGGATTCGAACCCGTGACCTCTTACATGCGAAGCAAGCGCTCTCCCAGCTGAGCTAACACCCCATGTACAGTCCAAACGATACCAAATCTGCCCGGGATAATCAAATGCAGGAGCATATTGTGGCGGAATTTGCAAAACTTTTCAGAAACGTATGTTTGAAACGGACAACTGTTCATATGCGGTGTTACAATTGTGCATTGTCAGGAGATTGATATGAAACGCATTTTGAACTGGTTGAAGGCGGCAGCTGCAAAATACAACAGCACGAGCCTGATTCTCCGGATCTTCATCGGCCTTGTCATCGGTGTGATCCTCGCCATTGTGCTCCCGGGCTGGACCTGGCTGGGAGAGCCTGGGAACCTCTTTGTCGGCGCGCTGAAAGCCGTGGCCCCGGTTCTGGTCTTTGTGCTGGTCTCCAGCGCCCTTGCCCAGAACGGACAGGGACTGGACAAGCGGTTCGGCACTGTCATTGGTTTGTACATGCTGACGACATTTCTGGCCGCGGTGCTGGCTGTCTGCATGAGTTTTCTGTTCCCGCAGACGATTGTGCTGGCGGATGCCGCAGCGGCGGACACCATTCCCCAGGGACTGGGGGACGTCATACACACCCTGCTCATGAACATCGTCGCCAATCCCGTCGACGCCATTGCACAGGCCAACTACATCGGGATCCTGATGTGGGCGGTGCTCTTCGGATTTGCCATGAAGGCCGTGGCCTCGGATTTAGCCAGGCAGTTCATGGCAGATGTGGCGGATGCCGTGAGCATGATTGTGCGCTGGGTCATCAACCTGGCCCCCTTCGGCATCATGGGGCTGATCTTCACCACGGTTTCCACGAGCGGGCTGAGCATTTTCACGGATTACGGAAAGCTCCTGCTGCTGCTTGTGGCGACGATGCTGATCATGGCACTGGTTGTCTCCCCGCTGGTGATTTTCCTCTGCCTGCGGGTCAATCCCTATCCGCTGGTGTTCCGCTGCCTGCGGGAATCGGGCATTCCGGCGTTCTTCACCCGCAGTTCCGCTGCGAACATTCCCGTGAACATGGAGCTCTGCGAGAAAATGGGACTGGACCGCAATTTCTATTCTGTCTCCATCCCCCTGGGATCCACGATCAATATGGATGGTGCCGCCATTACAATCACCATCATGACGCTGGCTGCGGCACATACCCTGGGCATTGAGGTGTCGATTCCCGCGGCGATCATTCTCTCTGTGCTCTCGGCACTTGCGGCGTGCGGAGCGTCCGGAGTCGCCGGCGGCAGTCTGCTGCTGATTCCCATGGCGTGTTCGCTGTTTGGCATCGGCCAGGATGTGGCGATGCAGGTCGTGGCTGTGGGCTTCATCATTGGCGTAGTGCAGGATTCGGTGGAAACGGCGCTGAACTCTGCGGGTGATGCGGCGTTCACGACGACGGCGGAATTCATGCAGTGGAAACGGGAAGGCCGGCCTTTGCCGGAGTTCCTGGACAGACACAGCCGGAGCAAACGGTAAAACAGGATTTGAAACAGGCACAGCTTTCAGGCGGAAGCTGTGCTTTTTTGTCGCACGTCATCCTCCGGGAGATGGGAACGGTTTGTAAACGTGACGGTTCCGTCATCATTGGCTGCAGTCCGTGGCTGCTGATTCAAGTACAATGGACGGGTAGCGGGAGCGGTCCGGAACCCAGCCGGGATCTGCCTGCCGGAGAGGAGACACAGCATGAAGGCCTACATTCAGTCGTATCCCGATGGGATGCCGCACAATCACAACTTTGCATCTGCCTGGTACGGATTTCAGGAAATGGGATGGGAGACCGTGGCGTTTTCCGACTATGCACAGATTCAGGACAGCAGGCCGGAGGATGTGATCGTCGGGTATGTGGGCATCGTACAGCACCGGCTGAAAGACCTGGGGCACGTGTATCCGGACCTGGACTATCCCGAAGAGCTGCAGGCATTCCTCGGACGGAAGATCTGGGCATCCACGCTGAACGCCGTCAGCTGTGCACCGGAGACCTGGCCGGTGTTTGTGAAGTCCCGACTGGACAAGGCCTTCACAGGGACCGTGGTGCAGAGTCCTGCCGATCTGGTTGGTGGCGGTCTGCAGGGGGGTGACCTGGAGGCCTGGTGCTCTGAAGTCGTGGACTTTGTGTCGGAATGGCGTGTCTATGTCCGATATGGCAGGATCCTGGACATGAAGCGGTACAGAGGCGACTGGCGACTCATGCCGGATCCGGCTGTTGTGGAGCAGGCGGTCAGAGAATATGCCGAAGGTCCGGCGGGATATGCTGCGGACTTTGGGGTGACTGCAGATGGGCGGACACTGCTGATTGAAATCAACGACGGCTATGCGCTGGGCAATTATGGTCTGCAGGAAATTCTCTATGCAAAGCTCCTCAGCGCCCGATGGGCGGAGCTGACAGAGACAGAAGATGAGTGCGACTTTGACCGGGTGTATCGCTGAGGCAGGCACCGGAGGGCTTCGGCTTTCCGGTGCTTTTGTCTTTTTCCGTGCACGCGGAACCGGTCGGAAGGCAAAGAAAAACTCCTCTGCATGGATGCAGAGGAGTTTGTGGACAATGGCGTCGTCAAGAGGATTCGAACCTCCGACCTGCCGCTTAGGAGGCGGCTGCTCTATCCGGCTGAGCTATGACGACAGATGGCAGTATTATGGCATTCACAGCCGGTTTTGGCAAGACTGGTACCGGGGATGAGGCAACTGGCGGCGTGAATCGTGCATGAAAAAAAAGGAGCCTTTCGGCTCCTGCTGCTTTTTTGATGGCGCGCTCGACAGGGCTCGAACCTGCGACCCTCAGAATCGGAATCTGATACTCTATCCAGCTGAGCTACGAGCGCAGTCAACACGATTATCTTATCAGTTGCGGCCGCCAATTGCAACTGCAACCTGCCTGACTCTGTTTTATCCGCTTGCCGCCGGAATGAAAACGGTAACATAAATTAACCCGTGAATCCTGAGTTTTGCTCCAGCTTTTGTGTGAAAACTGTATGAAAAATTGTAATGAAACAAAGTGTATGGTGCTTGCGTCAGGGGTTTAACAGAGTTAATATTTTGTCGAAAGTTGTACAAGAGAACAGAGAGGGCAGAATATGGATACATATCCGGATATGGTGAGTTTTTCTATCCTGAAGAACGCGCGCCAGGCGAAAGATCTGGCTTACAAGGCATTGAAGAAAGCGAAGGATGGAGAACTGGAAGAAGCCAGACGCCTTCTTTCCATCAGCGATGCCGCGTGCTCGGCTGCTCAGCAGGCGGAGACTGAACTGCTGACCTTCGATATGACAGGTCGCGAACATGTTCGGGAACACTCCCGCGATCACCTGATGTCTTCCATCCTGGCGACAGAACTGGTGCACGAGATGGTCGAGAAGTATCATTCCGAAAACGACTGAAAATCCAAAAAAACGGCTCCGGCCGTTTTTTTTGTTGTGTGTCGGGCATGACGCACATCTAGCCGGTGAAAGTCCGGTCACGGGTATTTGCCGCCAAGTGTAGTGAACCGCAAGTCGAAAGCCGCGAGGCTGGGATGGAAGAAGCGGTGTAGCCAATCTGACGAGCCTACGAACAGAAACCTGATACAAGGCCAAATGGCGGGTGAGGTTGCAACACAAACCAAAGCCCAAAAGGCAAACGTAAAACCAAGACGGTAAATCAGGAGGTTGTGCAGAGAAAGATGTGTGCCTTACCCCGAGAGATCTCGCAGACGTCAGTCCAATAAGCTTTAAAAACAGCGATGGTGGTGCCAGTGGCATACGGTCCGAAAATGTTTACTGCGAGAAGTCAGAGCGGAGCATAGTAGGTAGTAATACTGAAGGCTCCTGCCGGTTATAGTGAGCGAATCGCTTTTGAGTAATTACCCTGCAGTCCGAAAGTCAGAATAGTCATAAGGTGAAGGATCGTAACCGGAGCCGGTGAAATGGATGGGGACGGTCAGGGAGTCTCTGTAAGAAAGAAGGAAACGCAAAATGAGATTGTCAGATTTGATTCTGGAATCCTCCAACATGGAGAAGGCCATCAGAAAGGTAGTGTCAAACCGCGGTTCAGCGGGAATCGATGACATGCCCGTTGATGAGATCAGAGCATGGATGGAGGTGAATGGGGATGAACTTGCAGAACAAATCCGGGAAATGAAATATAAGCCCAGTCCTGTCCGCAGAGCCTATATTCCCAAGCCAAATGGGAAAAAGAGGCCCTTGGGCATCCCGACTGTCGTAGACAGGGTCGTCCAGCAGGCTACGTATCAGATACTTTATCCGATATTTGATTCCACGTTCAGTGACAGCAGTTTTGGATTCAGAGAAGGTCGAAGCGCCCATCAGGCCATCGAGCGAACTCTGGAATATCTCAACGAAGGATATGAGTGGGTCGTGGACCTGGACATTGAAAAGTTCTTTGATATGGTCAACCACGACAAACTGATCTCGATCATTCGCCTGAAGGTCAATGAAAAGGAGACCCTTCACCTGATCCGTTCTTTCCTTAAAGCCGGAGTCATGGAAGAGGGGAAACTGAATAGAAATGACCTAGGGACGCCCCAAGGTGGTAATATTTCGCCGCTCCTTGCCAACATCTATCTGGATGTATTTGACAAGGAACTTGAAAACAGAGGATTGAGATTTGTCAGATACGCTGACGATGTCACGATCTACTGCCGAAGTGAGATGGCCGCCAACCGGGTAATGAGATCTGTATCCTCTTGGCTCGAACGGAAACTGTTCCTGAAGGTTTCGCCAACCAAAACGCATGTAGTCAGACCACCTGAAAGTACATTCCTTGGATTCACTTTCTGGAAGGGTAGAGACGGATGGAAGTGCAAGCCGGCAAACGACAGAAAACAGAGACTCTATAAGAATATGAAAGAGCTCCTGTGCCGTCGGAAAGCCGCTGCCATGCCTTTATCCTATCTGTTTACGAAAGTTAATCAGAAAGTCAGAGGATGGATCAACTATTTCAGTATTGGTTCCATGAAAAGATTCTTAATAGAATTTGGACAGTGGCTAAGACACAAAATTCGGGTAGTGATCTTTAAGCAATGGAAAAGACCGAAAACGCTCTTCAAGAATCTCATGATTCTGAACAAGCAGTTCAAAACGGGATTTTCCAAGGAAGAGATACGGCAGACTGCCAACTCAAGACTTGGCCTGTGGCGAACTACTGGGTGGAGGACTGTGAATTTCATCTTATCACCAAAGGTTCTTGCGTTACCCAACAAGGAAAAAGAACGACCGGGTCTGATCGACCCGGTCGGGTGTTACCTGAACTTACAGAATAAATCATAGCAAATTCATGAATGCCCGCAAGGGCAATATAACTGTAGAGCCGTATACGAGATCCGTACGTACGGTTCAACGAGAGGGGCGGAAATCACTGAATTTCCCCTCTACTCTATTTCTGTTCCGGCAATGGCAGATGAACAGGTTGTATCATACGGGCGTTTTTTGATTCTCTGCCCTGTTGCGGGGGCTGTCATTGGATTTACAATAAACACAGAAACAAAGCAAACATGAGGGGGTACATACCATGCAGAGATTTCCGGCAGGATTTCTATGGGGAGCATCCACTGCCGCCAACCAGTATGAAGGGGGCTGGAATGAAGGCGGACGTGGCATGGCTCTCACGGACGTGATGACAGCGGGACAGAAGGACCGCAAGATCACATGGATCGACAAATTTGGCAGCCCGCATGCGTCACAGGCCATCGGCTTCACGCTCCCGGCGCAGGCGCAGTATGCGGTGCTGGAGGATTACGACTATCCCAACCACCAGGGCAGTGATTTCTATCACCACTGGCGGCAGGACATCGACCTGTTTGCTCAGATGGGTTTCAAGGCGTTTCTTCTGACCATTTCCTGGTCCCGCCTGTTCCCCCATGGCATCGAAGAGGAACCGAATCCTGACGGCATTGCCTTTTACCGGCAGATCTTCGAGGAACTCCGGGCCAGGGGGATCGAGCCCATGGTCACGCTGTGGCATGGAGACACACCGCTGTATCTCGAAGAAAAGCTTGGGGGATGGAGCAGCCGCGAAACGGTACGCCTGTTTGTAAAGTATGCGGAAACCTGTTTCCGGTCTTTCCGCGGCCTTGTGAAGTACTGGATGACGTTTTCCGAGATCAACAGCCTGATCGCTCAGATCGACCTCGATCCCGAGAATTATTCACCCGAAATCTGGCAGGATGCCTATCAGCAGACCCATTTCATGCTGGTGGCCAGTGCCATGGCAGTGCAGATCGGACATGAAATCGATCCGGAAAACCGCATTGGCGGGATCCTCATGGCCCAGACCGTGTACCCGAAAACACCCTCTCCCCAGGATGTACAGGCCACGCTGGCGTCCTGGGAACGGAATGTATATTATGCCGGGGATGTGATGGTCAAGGGAGCCTACCCGGTATTCGCACCCAAGCACTGGAAAGCACACAAAATCGTGCTGGACATCACCGACAGTGAGCGGGAGGTCCTGAAAAAGGGGACCATCGACTTTTATGCCTTCACGTACTACAACAGCCTCATGGCGGACCGGGAACATGGACGGGAAGCGGGACAGAATCCGGAGCTGCAGGAAGACAGCTGGGGAAATGTCTATGATCCGGAAGGTCTGCGCATTTTCATGAATACCATTTATGACCGGTATTCTCTCCCGGTCTTTGTGGTGGAAAATGGCCTGGGCAGTCAGGATGTGCTGGAGGGAGACCGCATCCGCGATCCATACCGGATTGAATTCCTGAAGAAGCATATCAACCAGGTGGCACTGGCGATTCAGGACGGCATCCCGGTTTTGGGGTATCTGGTCTGGAGTGCCGCCGATCTTGTCTCCAATTCCACCGGCGAGCGCTCAAAGCGCTATGGACTGATCCATGTGGATATGAAAGACGGCGGACGGCGCCGGCCCAAGGACAGTTTTTACTGGTACCGGGATGTGATTGCCTCCAATGGAGAAAAGCTGGAGTGCGAAACTGCTCAGTCGGATGACAGGCAGGACCAGGATATGGGCGGCGATACAGAGGCAGCAGCCGGCTGATGATGCCTGGCTGACCGCCATGGACAGAACGGGAATAAAGAAAACAGGCACCGTGCCCGGGACTTCATGACCCCGGTGCGTGGTGCCTGTTCTGGTTCTTCTCGTGATGGCTGCGGGCACGGTGCCCGGTCTTCAGGCCGCAAAAGCTGCCGGATCCGGTGCGCCCGGAGCGTTTTCCACAGTGACCGCTGCAGCTTCCCGGTACTGGGTCTTTTCCCAGTCCAGAAACCGTTGTTGCAGCTCTTCCTGTCTGTCGTGTCTGACCACCGGTTTGCCGTGTTCCACAAACACCAGCTCTCCGGCCTGGTCCAGCCGGAAATTCAGGTACACGGAAATGCCGTCGAATTCGCAGACAGCCTCTCCCTGGATTTTTTCCGGATCGTCAATTCCCGGTTTTGCTTCCAGCAGCACCTGCCGGTCCAGTTCCAGCTGCGCCCGCAGGCTTTCCCTGACAAACTGCAGCCCTGCTTCATCGAGATACACCGGTTCGCGGGTTTCCCTGGAAAAGGGCACATAGACAAGAGGTCTGTCTTCGCTGGCCGCCAGGACAAACCCGGCGGTTTCCGTCTGCCGGCGGTAAGGGATGCCATTGGCGTAGAATGTATCCTGTACAGCCTGGTTGTAGGCGGCGGTGATGCGCTCGATCTGCCGGTCGGTGACCGGGTACAACTCCGGCTGTCCGGCTTCGTCTTCTTCGTACCGGACGGCGAAGACCTGCTCTCCATCCTGGAGCAGCAGGAAGAGTTTCTGGTCCGGAGACCGGAAGGTGAACAGGATGTCGTAGGTCCTGTCTTCTATGATGATTTGATTGTCCTGCATGTCTTCACTATATCAGCAGCCTTCTTTTCTGCAAAGTTCCATGTTATATATACCTTGGACAGGACAAAGCCTGTCTTCAGAAAATTGATTGTCATCAGGAGGTGGATCACATGAATCAAATCTCTGAAATGATGAAAGATTTTTTGAAAGAGGAAGAGCTTGAAGTGTTCAGCCCTCTGATGCCGGCGTTCACCAGCCTGCATCAGGATGAGGAAATCCTCGCTGTGATCAACCCGGTAGGTCTGGAAAACCTGTATCTCCAGACTTGTTCCTCCGGTGCCATTCTATCCTTCGGCAACTGGACACAGGAATACGGGACATCGCAGGAGGATCTGGCGGACCTGAAGTCAGATGTTGACAGGATCCTGAACAGCGAGATGTATGTCTGGTCTGTTGTGGCTTCCAACAAAATGATGGTGGGTCTGGTGAGCCATGAAGACATCCGCTATCTGGACAAAACCAACCAGATGGGAATGGATTTCATGAGTACGCCACAGTTTCTGGAAAGCGTCGCCAAAGAGCACGGGACCCAGGACTTTCTGTTCTGGAACCCGGAAATCGCACGCCCTGAATCCAGACTGTTCCTTTGCTGACACCCGCAGCTCCCATGGCCGGTGCATCGACACCGGCTTTTTGTATCCGCAGCCTTCAGGTTGGACAGGAACAGAAAAAAGCAGGCAGAGCGGTTCTGCCTGCACAATGAGAGACCGGAAGATGGTCCTGTCTGCTCTCTCAGCCTTTTCGGCGGACCAGGGAACTGCACAGGGAGGCAGTGCGCAGGGCTGCATTGGACTGCAGCGTGGCCTGTGCCTGTTCCATGGGCGCAGGATCTGCCAGCACTTCCCGAAGGATGTCTGCCAGGTCCTGTTCCGGATCCCGGGCCCACCGGGCCATGGCGTGGGATTCAAAGAACCTGGCGTTGATGGTCTCCACCCCGGGAATGGGATGGACGAGCACCATGGGGATCTGGCTGACACAGGCTTCCGTCGTGGACAGCCCTCCGGGCTTGGTGATCAGCACCTGACAAGCCTGGAGATAGCGCGGCATCTGGTCCGTTGGCCCGAGGCCCCGGATCTGCGGACCTGGGTATTTTTCGTGAATGGATTTCTGCAGTTCTTCGTTGCTGCCGGTGAGCACCAGAAGCACAGTGTCCGGGTGTTCCTCCAGGACAGGCAGCAGGGTCCGGATCATGCCGTCGAGCCCGAATCCCATGGAGCCGCCGGAGAGCAGGATGTGGCGCTTTGCGGGATCCAGCCCCAGCCACCGGCAGGCGTCGGGGCGGCTCATGCGGCTCTGGAAGGCTTCATTGACGGGGATCCCGTAGGGCAGGATCTTCCATTCGGGCAGTCCCGCAGCCACAAAGCTCTGGACAATGTCCTTGTGCCCCACAATGTAGCGGTCGGCCTGGACTTCCTGTGTAAAGGGAATCGAGGTGTAGTCCGTGGCGATATAGACCACCGGAGGCAGTTTCATGCCCTCATTCCGGAGCATCGTCAGCATTTCTCCCGCAAAGACGTGTGTGGTCACGATGACATCCGGCTGGCTTTTCTCCAGATACTGCTTCAGCGTCCTGGCCGTTTTTCGCTGAAACAGGTAGACCGGGGAATGATGGGGCAGATGCTCCTGCAATTTCGTGTAGGCTTCCCCGAGTTTGTATACCACGCCGAACAGCCGCGGGGCGGTCCGGACAAAGTCCACATAGAACCGGCCGACTTTGTCCGCCACTGCCTGCCCCTGCAGACTGTAGGGGTCCAGCAGGATCGCATGATGTCCCTGCCTGGACAGGGCATCCTGCACGGCTTTGGCCGCCGCATTGTGGCCTCCTCCGGTGGAGCAGGACAGGATCAGTGCTTCCATAACAGGTGTACCTCCAGGATTCCGGCTTCGCGGTGTTTCAGCGCGAGATTTGTGAGCACGCAGAGGGAAAGCAGGAGGCATCCCGCGGTCAGCATCGGTGGCAGGCCAGAGAGACACGCGCCTGCGGGGAATGCGGTAAACGCCACCAGTGTCCGGTAGTAGTGGGAATCCACCACCAGTATCAGGGAAAAAACAGGAAACAGGCTGCGAGCAGCAGCACCGGACGCCAGTCGGGGACCAGCCCCAGCAGGACACTGAAGCTCACGGTGATGCCTTTGCCGCCGGAGAAATGCCGGAAGGCTGGCCACAGTGTTCCCATGACGGGCGCGGCCATCACCAGCGGCAGCAGGGTATTCTCTTTCCAGCCGGGGGTCGTCATGCGCCAGAGAAACAGAGGCAGGGCACCTTTTAGAAGGTCGCCTGCCAGGGTGAACAGGCCGACGGCAAACCCGCCATTCTGGAAGGCATTGAACACACCCGGATTTCCATCGGGGGACAGCTTTGTGATGTCTGGCACCCGGAACAGCCAAGAGGCGAGCTGAGAATATAATATGCACCCGGAGAGATACCCCAGGATGATCCACAAGATGGTATTAGACATGGGACTCCTTTCGGTTTTATGATAACAAACCGGCCGCTGTGAGACTTCTGTCACGATTCTGGCGGTGGCCGGAACCATCGGCAGAGAGAGTACCGGCCGGACATGAAACGAAATGCGGAGCATGAAAAAAAGACCTGTGCGGTCTTTTTCTCCATCGGGGGGCTGCAGCCTTCAGGCAGCGGGTTCTTCTTCAGTCATTTTGCGGCCCCGGAAGCCGGTGACAGTTTCCGCAATCAGCGATAATTCCTCCATGGGGGCATTTTCCGTCATGACCACGAGAATGTACGTGCCGCCATCCGGTTCCATCACGATGGCGCCGTCATGATACAGCCCGTCCGCCCAGCCGGTTTTGTGCGCCACGGTGACTTCTGCCGGCAGTCCCTGGACCAGGGCTTTGTCGTCCTCACATCGGGTGAGCCGTTCGATCATCTTCCCGCGGATCTCTTCATCCGGCCAGTTGTGGATGTACCGCAGGATTTTCCCCATGTCTTCGGCGGTCGCGGTATTGTCCGGCAGGTCCGGGTCGCCTCCAAAATAGGCATCCCCCGGAAGCAGTCCGTGGTTGACCACGGTATTCCGGGTACCTGCGGCTTCGAGTATGTGTTGTATGCGGTCGGAGCCGGCGAGCTGTGCCAGTACGTTGTAGGAGGTGTTGTCGCTGATCTCGATCATGGCATCGAGCATATCCGAGACTTCCTCTTCCTGGATCTCGCTGTCGGCAATCGCATCATAGACCGCCGCAAGACACACGAGTTTCACCATGCTGCAGGGATAGTAGCTGGCGGGATACAGGGACAGGATGTCGCCGGACTCCAGGTCCTCGTAATAAATGGAAATGAATTCATTGGGGGGTGTGCCGGCCAGGTCTGCACCGGATCTGTCCGCATCCTGGACCAGGTCCATCAGCGCCTGCTGGAGCAGGACGGTGTCCTGGCCCACGACTACTTCCGACAGGCTGGGGTTCTCTGTGACACGGGGCAGTTCTGTGGGCGGATCATAAACCCGCCCCGCTGTCCCGCAGCCGGCCAGGAGCGTCAGGACAAGTGCGGTGCACAATGTCTTTCTGATTGTTTGTGGCTGGTTTCTCATTTCATCACCCCGTCCGGATCTGTCCGGCTGTCCTGCAGCCACCTGGCGCAAAAAGCCGCAGGCCCGGTCCAGCCGGGATCCGGGTCTGCTGTGGATCTTGTATGCATCAGTCAGTCTGCCTGCAGGTCCAGTTCTCTGACGGCATCCCGCAGCTGATCCAGTGCCTGCTTGAGCACGGATCTGGGACATGCCACGTTGAACCGCTCGAAGCCCGCTCCGGCCTGGCCGAAGATCACGCCTTCGTCCAGCAGCAGCCGGGCTTTCTCTTTCATGAAGGTCTCCAGCTGTGAGGCGTCCATGCCCAGGGCACGGCAGTCCACCCATGCCAGGTAGGTGCCTTGAGGTTCGATCATCTGCAGCTGCGGGAGTTCAGTCAAGAGATAGTTTTTCATGAACCGGAAGTTGCTGTCAATATAGGCGTTGAGGGAATCTACCCAGTCATCCCCGAATGTATACGCTGCCCGGCAGGCATCGATCCCGAAGATGTTGGGATTGCCGGCTCCGTTGCGGTCCATGACCAGCGCAAAGGCCTTGCGCATGTCGTCATTGGCAATCAGGATGTTGGACGTCCAGAGGGCGGCAAGATTGAAGGTCTTGGATGGCGCGGTGCAGAGAATTGACCAGTCCCTGGCATCCGGAGCCGCATTCCAGAACGGGACCATCCTGGCACCCGGGCGGATGAAATCTCCGTGGATTTCGTCGCTGACCACCTTTACGTCATATCTGCGGCAGGCATCCGCGATTTTCTCCTGTTCCTGTCTGGTCCAGACTTTGCCTGCCGGGTTGTGCGGGTTGCAGAACAGCAGAAGTTTCGCCCCGTCCAGCTTGCGGAGTTCCTCGTCCTCCAGGATATACTGTCCATCGCGAAGTGTGAGGGACAGCGGCCGGACGATCCTGCCGTTTCCTTCAATGGATTTGTAGAAAGGATAGTAAACCGGGGTGATCACCGCCACTTCATCCCCCGGTTCGGTCCATGCCTGGATGGCGGTTTTCAGGGCCGTCACCACGCCATTGGAGCACTGGATCCACTCCGGACGGATCTCCAGGTCGTGCCGGCGTTTCATCCACCCGCAGACTGCCTCGCGGTAGGAGTCATCCGGCCAGGCATAGCCGAAGATGCCATGCTGTACGCGGTGCCCGAGGGCTTCCTGGATTTCGGGAAGCACTGCAAAATCCATGTCGGCGATCCACATCGGCAGGATATCGGGGTGCGGTGTGCCATCCCATTTGGCACTGTTGGTGCCTCTGCGTTCATGAATCACATCGAAATCGTACGTTTGTTCCCGGTCGTCTTCTTTCATTTCATAATCCCTTTCTGATTTACTTTTTTGGTTTCGGTTCTTTCTTCTGGTCTTTCTCTTTGTCTGCGGCAGCAATCACCGCAGCAGGATGTACACAAAGTAGCCCAGATAGAGCCCCAGGAACAGCCATCCGCGGGGGCGGTTCATCTTGTCCGACCGCCAGGCCATGACCACGATCAGCAGCGCCACAGCCAGCAGGATGCAGATGTCGATCATGTTCTCCGGCACCACGGCAATGGGATGGATCGCGCTGGAGAGACCGAGAATGAACCCGATGTTCATGATGTTCGATCCCAGGGCATTGCCGATGGACAGTCCGGCTTCTCCCTTTTTCGCTGCCACCACACTGGTGACCAGCTCCGGCAAAGACGTGCCGATGGCCACGATCGTCAGCCCGACAAGCGCCTCGCTCCAGCCCCAGCTCAGGGCAATGGCTCTGGCAGCATTGACGGTCATGTCGCCCCCGAAAATGATGCAGGCCACGCCCACTGCAATGAGCAGCAGGATTTTCCACACCGGCGTCTCGTTGGCCGGGGCATCCTGCGTGGCTTTCCGGCTGGCCATCGCAGCGCGCACCAGGATCACCAGGTAGAGCGCCAGGGCCGCAAGCAGGATCACGCCCCGAAAACGGGTCAGCGTCCCGCCAATGCACAGCACGGCAAGCAGAGCCGTCATCCCCAGGTTCCAGGTCGTGTCGCGGTACCGGATTTCCCGTCCCATGACAAAGGGGGCGATCAGGGCACTGCAGCCAACCACCACCAGGGTGTTGAACAGGTTGCTGCCAACGACATTGGACAGCGCGAGGGCGTTGCTGCCCTGTATGGCGGCGTTCAGGCTCACCGAAAGCTCGGGCAGGGACGTGCCCAGGCTGACGATGGTCAGGCCCACGATCACGGTGGGGATCCGCATTCGTGCGGCGGCACCGGCTGCACCGTCCACAAACCAGTCAGCGCCTTTGATCAGCAGGGCAAAGCCGGCAATCAGCAGAAGGTATTCCATCAGACACCCAGCCTTTCCAGTCCCTGGACGATGCCGTTGTCGGCATTGGACGCGGTTTCGTACCTGGCTTTCGCCTTGACGAAGTCCCGGGCATTGGCCATGGCAAAGCTGTCATCCACGACCTCGAACATTGACACGTCGTTCTCTCCGTCCCCGAAGGCCACGACTTCGTCTTTGTTCCAGCCCTTCATCTCCATGAGGCGTTTCAGGGTCTTGCCCTTGGAGTAGCCCTTGGGCAGGATTTCGAGCTGCCGCGGGCAGGTGCGGAAAATCTCGAACCGGTCTCCGTATTTGCGGATCAGAAAGTCGTAGATTTCCCTGATTTTATCTTCATCCTGCATGAGCTGGATCTTGTTGATGGGCCGGTTGATTTCCTCTGCGCTGTGCACGAAGGTCTGGTTGGGGTAGCCGCTGCGCAGGTCCGCCAGCCAGTCCCAGGGCCCGGCTGTCCAGGGAAAGTCGTCGGGGAGGTTCCGCTCTTTGCGCAGCTGTTCCTTTTTCCGGCGGATGTCTTCGTCAAAATAATCGAAGAAGCCGTCGTCAAAGCAGGCCTGGGCCTCGCAGTTGAGATGCATGAGGTCAGTATAGACTTCTCGGATCTCCGAGGGGTCCATCCGCCGCAGAACCTCACGCTCACCGGCGCCCATGTCGTACAGGGAAATGCCATCCACTTCAATGAGATAGCCGCCATTGGCTGCCATGTCCAGTTGGTCGGCGTAAGGAAGAAGCCTGGTATAGCTTCGCCCGGAGGCCAGGATCAGGGTCACTCCCTGCCGTTCCAGCTCCAGGAGCTTCTGTTTCGTTTCCGGAAGGATATGATCGCCCGGGGCCAGCAGGGTCCCGTCCATATCCATGATGATCGCTTTAATATTCACGTACATAATCTCCTTTATGTATAGGGCTTTGGACCCGTTTTCTAAGCTTTTGAGTCCTTTTTGGGGCTTTTACGGGAAAGCACGCACAATTGCATTCGACAGATCATCCGAATTCATCTGTGTATAGACATTGAGCGTTATAGAGACTGTCTTGTGCCTCGCAAGCTGAGCTGCAGTCTTTGGGTCAAGCCCTGATCTGATGAGATTCGTTACAAAAGTATGACGCAACTGGTGGGGGTGAAAATCAGGATATCCTGCCCTGGCTGCTTCCCGTTTCAGAGCTGATCTGAAATTGGATTGTGGCGCTAGCTCTCCTTTTGAGTTCGTTATCAGCAAATCTGAATCATTGAGATCTTTACAGTAATCACGAAGAATTTCATACAACGGCTGACAGAGAGGGAGATCCGCCTGACTGCTCATTGTTTTCATTTCTGTTGTCAATTTTGGATGGCCGTTGAAGTCTTCAACTTTCTTCCAGACATGCAAAATACGAGAGTCAAAATCAATGTCTGACTTCTGCAAAGCCAGAATTTCGCCTATACGTAATCCAGTATAGTATCCGATATACAGGAAAATCTTGAGCATTGCTTTTCGCTGCAGACTCATTCTGCTATTGTTGTTATTGTCGATTGCTTCACAGATCGCTTCCAGATCTGAAAGGCTTAGAGTGCCCTCACTGGCACTCTTTTTCTTTGCATGAACAGTCACATCATTCATTGGATTATGGGTCATAGAACCATCTTTCATAGCGTATAAAAACAGGTGACTTAACACCGCCTTGATGTTTTTTACATACCCCAGCGACAGGTCCAGACCATCAAAATACTCCTGTAATTCAGAATAGGTTATCGTATTGATTTTCCGATTCCCAAATCTTTTACTCAAATGGACTCTGTAAATCTGTTCGTAATTACTCATCGTTCCAGGTGCAAGCTCAAAAACCAGTGTTTTCTTCCATTCCTCCCAAAGTCTGGCAACTGTTTTATCTTCAGGAAGCTGAGCATACTCTTGCAGTTCCTTCTGCTTCTGGATCCCGTGAGCCTGGGCAGCAGCCTTTGTCTCAAACCCTGATTTACTGTATCTCCGTTTGAACCCGGCCTGATCTATGTAGTAGAACTTCACGCACCATGTATAACCCTTTTTGGCCTTCTTTGAAGGTCTTTTTTCGTAGTACATAGGTCTCCTTATAGAATATCCTCTTCGTTTTCCTGCTGCCAGATTCCGATATTTTCTGTCAATAGCAATAGTTTGGAATAATCCCACAGTTTTTGAAGGTTTTCCTCATTTAGTCGCTTTGCGATTCCGGAAATTTTAGAAACAGTAGTAGATCGTTTGTTGGATTCCCTGGATTCTTCAGCATGATCTAACATCCCGTTTATTTCTTCTTCCGACTCAAATAACTCTCCTGGAGGCCATAGAGTCATAGCGCAGAAGAGTCTTAAATTATTGAAATCTGTTTCCGAAAGCCCGATTATCTTCAAATACTTTTCCTTTGTACTTTCGTTTACTTTTTCCCTCTTTTCATGAGTGGCAAGCGTAGGACTCTTTATCCCTATTGCTTCAGCGACTTCTTTCTGACTGATTCCTAATTCGTTTCGGATGTCTTTAAGAAGTGGGCCTTCAGGAGCATCCCTATCAGCGTTGTAATCTCCTAAATGCACATCAACCATCCCTCTCGCTTTCAAGATGTTGTTGAATTTCTCTAACGCTTTTCTGTAATCGTCAACAGTTTTCATAATTCCTCCCGATTCAATTATAAGAGATTAGACTAATCGAACAAACAACAAGAAGAATAAAAACAAAAAAGAGTCAAAATTAGAACTAAATAAGTAGACACCAACGACCTTAGGGAATACAATTTAGCCGTAGAAAGCACTAAATTAGATGTTTTCGGAAAGGAGAAAGCAATGAGAGTAGATGGCGTTAGGATAGCTACTATTCAGGGACAGAAGCGAATCACGAATAAACAACTTTCGGCTAAGTCTGGTGTTAGTGAATGTCAGATCAGCCAAATCCGCAACGGTAGAACTACCAGAGCATTAACGGCGGCTAGGCTGGCTGCTGCCCTGGATGTTCCACTAAGCGAAATCTTGAAAGAAGGAGAAGACAAATGACAGCAACAGATTACAAGCGAGTCTATGACAAACTCATGCAATACGGTCACTGCAATGCCGTAGCCAATGACGTGGTTCTGGAGCTCCTGATGGAGGAAGCTGCAGCAATCAGTGAGCAACCTGAACAGGAAGCGACAGGACTTCTGAACACACACGAAGGCCTTGCTAATGCAGCCTTCATGATCGTGGATCTGGCTCTTTCGATGATTCCCAAGGTTGAATACGGAACCAAGGAAGAACATGCGTTGTCCTGCATAGTGTACCTGGCTCAGGATCTGAGAAGCAAATTCACGGAGGATTCACAGAAATGAAAGACCGAACGATTAGAGACGAACTTATACAAAATGTCGCAATGCTGACCAAATTGGAAGCTGCTGAAGCATTGGGCGTCAGTCCCTTGCAAGTGGATAAAATGCGCCAGTGTGGCCTTCTAAAAGCCACACGGACAGGCCAGGGATGGAGGTTCAGCCAGGAAGAGCTGAGGGACTTTCAGAGGGATTTGAGAGGCGTAGACGTGTCGAACGAAAAGATGATGGTGGCTGCCCTTTCCAGGAGAACTTGAACCTATGGGGGTAGGAACAAAACGCGGCTGGATGTGTCCCTACGAGTGGACTGAACCATTCCGTCAACTGCCTGACGATCAAGCCGGAGCGTTAATGAAGTATCTGATGGTTTATGCAAGCACTGGAGAAAAGCAGGCAGACTTGCTGGAATGTGAATCTGGCTCTGATGTTCCAAAGGCCTTAGCTTCCTTCATGACAGGAATCATTGAGGCTAACCAGGAAGCCTATAGAGAGAAATGTAGAAGGAACCAGGAGAACGGCAAAAAGGGTGGAAGGCCAAAACAAGTAAGCCCTGAAGCCGGAGAAACCGAACGGTTTTAAGAATAACCCTATATAACCAATCGCTAATACTCGGTTATTCACGATACCGAACGGTTTTAAGAATAACCGCTTCAGTTAACCGGTTAAATTCAAAAGCTAAGGAAAGATAAGTAAGGAAAGACGGCGGCCCGCCCAAACGGGCCGCCTAAAGAAAAGAGATTGCGAACTGTGAGGACCGCTTTGAGGCGGTCCCAGACACAGGCAACCCTAGAAAGGAAAAACATGAAAGCAGAGACACAGTTGGAACTGGAACAGGACTATTTGGCAATTCTCTGTCTGTTCCCGAATTACTTTGATGATTACCAGGATCCCAGGTGGTTCACGTGTCCAGAGTACAGAACCCTGCTGCAGGATCTGGCTGAATGCAGGGAAGGAACGAAAATCAACGCTGCAAAGCTGAAGGCCAGAAATACGGAGAGTGCAAAACTGTTCGGGCAATTACTGAGTGCAGCTTTCAGCCAGGCCGAATATCACGACCTCCGGGGAGAGCTGGAGAAGTCAGCCAGAGCAAGAGAAATCGTGGAAGCGGCAGAGATGCTGTCAGACGGAAAGATTGGGATTGAACAATTTAAAAAACGAATCGACTCATACAGCGATCTGGATCTTCTCTCAGACAACGGCTTGCCTGATGACATGATCGGGCTGAGCACGTCAAGCTCCAGCGTTCTGAAGTTCGATAAGTACCGCCATACGTTTGGGGACACACTGGGAATCAGTGAGAATACTCTGACCACCATAGCTGCCTACACTTCACGAGGAAAATCAGCTCTGGCTCTGAACCTGGCTAACGATTTGCGGAAGTCATATCCGGTTGTCTACTTCAATCTGGAGATGAATAAGCGTGGATTTGTAAGCCGCTTGATGTCCATGAATACCGGAATCCCTATAAAGAAATTTTGCGGTATGAACCCAGATCCTGGACAGACTGAGCTGATGGAAAAGGCTGAACGTTCACTGAACGACGGAAATTTCATAGCCGTTCACGGATCCAGAAGTGCCGGAAGTGTGCAGGAAGTCGTTAAGCAACTGTATGGCCGGTTTGGAAGGCCTGTGGTGGTGTTTGTGGACCATATCCACTATCTGACAGGAGATATGAAGCTTCTGGAACGGGACCGAATCAGCGAAGCAATGAAGGTTTTGAATGCCCTGGCAAAAGACGGGAAGGCAACTGTGTTTGTACTGGCCCAATTGAACAGAGAGGGAGAGTCAAAAGCAGGACTTCGGAACCTGCAGGGATCTTCAGCGATTGAACAGGATTCTGACAACGTGCTGATTCTGGAACCTGCAGAAGACGAAACAGACGGATTCGGAACCGCCAAAAAAGATTTACACATGTACCTCAAAGCAATGAAAGTCAGAGACGGTACTCAGGCAAGATGTAGTCTGCTGTTCCGAAAAGACCGGCAGCAGTTTGTAGAAGAGTATGGAAGCCAGGGCAGAACAGGAAAAAGCCCAGAGCGGCAACTCTGGGCCTAGGCGATCAAAACAAAGCTTATAACAGGATCATTTTATCACAGGAAGGAGAAAGCAAATGCTTGTAACTATTACAACAAAAGATAAACAGCATATCCAGCGCGCAAATTTCATTGAACTTACACCAAATACTGTTGAGATTGTTCGTTACCTGTCAAATGGCAGTACCGAAATCACGAAAATGAAACAAGAGAACATTGTGCGTGTGGCTATAGAACAGGTTGAAGCAGGCGAATGATAAGCCAAAAAGGAGAATAACAACATGAAAGTAACAGTTATTGGTAATACTGACACAAGAACAATAATTGCCAAACAGTTGGCAGTTCTTCCAGCAAAGGTTAGGGCAGTTATTCGCGATATTGACGATGGTGGAACGGCAGAAATCTTTGAATGGCCCAGGGAAAACGTTGCAGCAGTCCTTGTAGAGGACACAGAAAGCCAGGCACGCTAGATGGATTCCAGCAAAATCCAAAGGCAGAAAGAAGCTGCCGAAGCTGCCAGGCTCCATGGGTACGGTGACCTGGACGAGCTTAAAACGGCTGAAGCTATGTTTCTGGCTGTCTGTTCAAAAGTCATGAATCCAGAAGAAAACAAGGCGTTACATATCTGGATCGAGGAATTGGACACCACTGATTACGGAGTAGAGATGCGGTTTGCACTGGCTGAGGTATATGCAGCCGGAAAACGCCAGGGCAAACGAGAGGAAAGGCAAAGAAGGAGGAACTGAAAGGATGCGGGAAGCTAACAAAGACCCCCCCTCTCAAAATCTGAGGTGGAAAACCTGAAGTCTATTAACGGGGGCATATCCCGCCCTTTCGAGATTTTTTGACTGTATCGCGCGCGTGAGAGAATGCAGGATCTAAAACTGCCGTTTTGGCAGTAATACCGTCGCAAAACGCGACACCCTTACCGGTCAAAAATGACCAGCAAACAGGAAGCGGAAAAATTCCCGTTCTGGGACTTTTCGCCCAAAACGGCGAATAGCTAACCCGGCGTTTCACCACCTCAGGTCCCTAACCTGATGCACTGATTTGATGCAGCTGGGGGCGTGATTCGCGACCCAATGTATTGCGTCCTGACTTTCGCTCATTTTTGAGCGGGTTGGGCTTTTCCCAAAAAGGGGTAAAGTGCTCGCCCAAAACGGCGAGCAAACAAAATTCTCATTTCAGGTTTTTGCTCGCCCAAAAAGGCGAGCAGATCAGCAGATGAAACCCCAGACGTCAAATCCGTGTTTTTAGCCCCCATAGAGCAATTTCATCACCTGGGTGGTGGATGAATACAGAAACACCCTAAAACCTCACAGCAGGGCTGAAAATCGCCCACAGAGGCAGTTAAGTCTTCTGCACTCAATCTCACATGAGGAGGTGACCGTGCAAAAAGAAGAAATGACACTGAAAGAAGCCGCCTATGTTGAAAGTCTGATTTGTCCTTACGAGACGTATGCTATGAGGACTTACCACGGGCTGGCAAAGTCTAACAAAACTGTAGAAGAGTTCTACAGGTGCCCGATTCTATGCATTGAGTATTACCAGCGGCGAGGATGGCGCCCTGGGTGGATGTTGAAAGACATGGATTTCCTGATCGGGTTCGTTGAAAATGACCTGATTGAGATCGAAACAAAGCTCACCGGGGTATCCTCTGTGTCATTCGACAGAGAGCCCAGCGGTAAAAGCGTTCACTACGCTGATGAGCAATGGAAATTGGGCCTGTTAGAACGGAAAGACACGCTCACGTTTTGGCTGAACGTATTGCAAAACGCAAAGAAAATCATAGAAAACTGCCCAAAAAACGGGCAGATAGAAAGCGAGAAAGGAAAATCTGATGAAATATCTTGATGAATTCGCTCCCTGGAGCAGGCCAACCGGACATTTTGATACATCTGTATTTGGATTGGAACGCTTCGGTAACGACTTCGGTTCTGACTTCATTGAAGAGATCAAAGCGAAGACAGCGGCTGTTTCTGAAGGAGAAACAGCAGACGAAGTAAAGAACTACTACGCCTGCAAGGAGATTCTCAACGAACTGCGCAACTACAAAAAACGCCTGGAAGATGAGAGCGAGGATGAAGAATCAGGAGCAATCCCTGACCGTGGTTACTTTGACCTGGACTCTATTTTTCTCATCATCCCCCCACAGGATCCCCAGGAATTTCTAAAAAAACTCTTGGTCCTTCTTGATATCTCCCTGTCCGTGACAGCTTATCAGGAGCGCAGAGATCCCGAACTGTCTGAGACAGAAGAAAACGACCCATTTACAGACAAAACCTATTTTAGAAACGGAAGGAAATAAGATTATGACAATTGAACTCGCAAAAAAATACAGTAGTAAGGTTGATGAGGCCTTTGCTGCACTCTCTAAGACTTCTCTGGTGACCAATCAGGACTACGATTGGAGAGGGGCACACACCGTAGCAGTATATAAATTCACCACAGCCACAATGAATGACTATGGACGTAGCCGTACTCCTGGACTTTCTGTGGTAGATGACGGATATGGAGCCGCAGTTTCTGTATCTGAATCTATCTCCCGTTATGGTGATATCTATGATCTGAATGGGACTGTCCAGGAAATGATGCTTACTAGAGACCGGTCTTTCATCTTCAACATGGATAAAATGGATGTAGATGAGTCGGCTCTGGTTCCTGCTGAAGCACTGGCACGTCAGATTCGGGAAGTGGTGATTCCAGAACGAGATAAATACATTTACCAGAAGATGGCTGACAATGCCGGAATCAAGCCTGCAGCGGTAGATCTGGATTCGGTGCAGCTCTATGATGAACTGCTGAAAGCTACAGAGGCTATGGATGAAGCGGAGGTGCCGGATGAGCGTGTGCTTGTCGTTTCTCCCAAAGCCTATGCGAAACTCAAGAAAGAGATCGTAGCCCTGGCATACAATGACGAAGACGCCAGAGCGCGGGCTATGGGAGTTGTAGGCTTTATTGATGGAATGGCAGTGGTCAAAGTACCCTCCAACCTGCTGCCGGAAGATTTTGGTTTCATGGTGGCTCACGAGTCCGCCTGCACGGCTCCTGTGAAACTGGAGGATTTTGGTATTCACTACGATACCCCTCTGTCCAGCGGAGCGATTATTACGGGCCGGATCGTGTATGATGCCTTCGTACTGGATAACAAGAAGAACGGTATTTACTACCAGGCGAAAACAATCGCCAATAAACCCGGCGAAGATAACCCCAGTAAGTAACTACAACCGAGCCACAAAAGCCCCAGATCCAACTGGGGCTTTTACTGTATTTGGGGCTATTTTTGGGGCTAGACCAGAGATTACAAAGATAGTATGCAGAGTATACGAAGAGTTTATACGCGAGAAACAAGCGATTTCAGGATTATATGTGGATATTATCCGGATATATGGAGCATGTAATATGCATGTGAAAGATGATCGCTTTCAGCATTGCATTCACCTCAGGGAAATTATGACGAGATTGTGGTTTTTTTTCAACGAAAGTTGTTTGACACCCGCGTAAGTCGATGGTATTCTAATAGAGCAGTTGAGGAAATGCCTGAATAGCTCAGTCGGTAGAGCATCCGGCTGTTAACCGGCAGGTCACAAGTTCGAGTCTTGTTTCAGGCGCCATTCAGATACTGCAGCGGAGAAAATTCTCCGCTTTTTTTGTGCCCGCTGTATCCTGGCCATGCATGTCGCCCTGCCTGCCCGCCGGTCAGAAGTCCGCAGTCCACAGAGGCATGACGCAAACCGTGACCCTCCGGATGGTCCGCCGGGATACACAAAAGGCCTGCAGGCATCCACATTTGCGGATGCTGCAGGCCTTTTCATACTGATTCGCTGTGTGAGTCCTTCAGTCTGCTTACAGCCAGTTGAAGAGATTGAAGAGTCCGAAGAAGCGGGGCACGATGAGCCCCGTCGGCGGAATCAGTCCGCCGGTTTCGCCGTTCTCCGATCCGGTTACCGAATCGTCGCCTCCGGAATCCGGCACTTCAGGCTGGGTCGGGAACTCGCAATAGGTGCCGTTCCAGGTACCGCCCTGTGCCCCGCATTCCGCGGAAGGATCACTCTGGTCGATTGCCTCGCAGGCTGTGCCATTCAGTTCATAGCCATCCGGGCAGCTGCAGGCTGTGCCGTCCCAGGTGCCGCCGGATCCGGTGCACGCTGTGGCTGCGCTGTCATCTTCCTGCTTCGTGATGCAGATGCCGGCTTCTTCGTCATAGGTGCCGCCGGATGCCTGGCAGGCGGAGCGGATCTCCGACTCCGAAGGCTGGTAAGTATTGTAGGTCGGGGCCGTTTCGTCGCCCTTGTCCACGAACTCCGTCTTGATGTAGCCGCTTTTGTAATCCGATACGCCATCCGGCCTGGCAATGGGACTGTAGCCGCCGAACTGCTCCATGTAATCCAGCATATAGTGCGAGATGTGGAAGGCAGTGGCCATATACAGCTGCTGGTCATTGATGTAATACCCCTGCTGCTGGAATTCCTCGGTGTAGCCCGACCACGTCGCGATGGTGTAGCGGTTGGTGTAGCCCACAGACCATTCATCGCGGATCGCACCGTTGGGAATGCCATACTGCTGACCGTAGACACCCCAGTCGGAGGTACCGGACTTGCCGTAGACCGTATAGCTGGATTTCAGAATCTCATTGAAGTTCTGGTAGCCGCCTGTTACGACTTTCTCCAGAAGACTCGACATCATGAACGCCGCCTGATCGGAAATCAGTTCTTCCGTCGTGGTGTTGCCGGCGATTTCCTCTTTATCAGCCCGTCTAACGATCCGCCGCACACGGTGGGCATTCACCCGGTTGCCGTGGTTGGCGAAAATCGTGTAGGCACTGGCCTGCTGAATCGGGCTCGCCCACATGTTGGAGCCGCCAATGGCATACTGTGCCACAAACTGCTCCCAGACATCCTGGTCGTATCCCAGTTTCCGGCAGTAGTCCTGCCAGTATTCCAGGCCCGTTGCAGCGATCAGATCGTTCATGGCGGCGGCTGCTGTCGTGTTCTTCGAGACACCCAGTGCATCCTGCAGCGACATCAGGCCCTGATACCGGCGGTCCGAGTTCTGCAGGTTCTGCCCCGTCGTGAAGTAGTCATCCGCCTTGTCGTTCACGGTGTGCACCGTGGACCAGCCAAGGAGGTCGAATGTCGGGGCATAGGCCAGCAGCGGTTTCATGGAAGAACCGGGCTGCTTCCGGTCCAGAGAGTTGTCTCTGTCTGTCTGCCCCTGGATATACCGGCGCCCCGGACCCACGCAGAGAATTTCGCCGGTGGCGTTGTCTATGATGGAGAAGCCCACGTCGAAGGCATCGTTGGGGTACTGCACGGAGTCCACGCGCCCGCGCAGGATGTCATCGCACTGTTTCTGGGCTCCCTGGTTCAGAGATGTGTAAATATCCATGGGGATCACGAACGGATCCTGCCCGGCCAGGGTCTGCACTTCTTCAATTGCCTGCTGGATGAAGGGCATGTTCGGGTCATTCGTGCTCATGTCCGTTTCCAGCAGCGCAAACTCGAGCCGGGAATTCTTTGCCAGCTCGTACTCTTCCTCCGTGATGTAGCCGTGGTCGAGCATGAGCTTCAGCGTCACATTTCTCCGGTTGGTGGCACTCTGCAGATAGTCCGTGGCATCTTCCGCGGCAGCATATTTGTTGTTGATGGGATTGTAGCTGGCCGGGGAGTTGACGGCCCCTGCCAGGAATGCGGCTTCCCCCAGATTCAGCTGGGAGACATCTTTGTTGAAGTAGTACTCCGCGGCTTTCTGGATACCCCGGGTGTTGTAGCTGGAGCCGAACCAGATCCGGTTGACGTAGTAGTCAAAGATGTCTTCCTTGGAAATCGACTGCTCGGCAATCAGGGCCAGGTAGATTTCCTGAATCTTCAGCTTGATGGATTCCAGCTTGGATACGGAGCCTTCCTCTGCCTTGATCTTGTCCTCCTGAATTTTGGTGAAGGCGTTGTCGATCATCTGCATGGTCAGCGTTGAACCGCCCTGTCCCAGGGTGCCCGAACGCAGGTTGCTGAGGGCCGCTGCCAGGAAACGGGGGAGGTCAAATCCGTGGTGGTCGTAGAAACGGGAGTCCTCGATGGACAGGAAGGCATCCACCACGGACTGGGGAATCTGGTCGTAGGTGACGTCTTCCCGGATCTCGTTTCCGAATTCATAAATCAGGTTGCCGTCTGCGTCAAACATGCGGGAATTGGACAGCGTGGAGAGGCCTTCCTGGGAAAACCGCATGCCGTCCGGGTCGTTGATGACATTGACAAGTATGAAGAACACCGATATACATCCCACCAGGAAACAGGTCAGGATGGCAACGGCGATTTTGTTCCAGATGTCGAGCTTTCGCCGCCTTGCGGATTTTGCGGCAGCCGGCCTCTGGGAGCCGGATGTTTCTTTTTCGGGCATTGTGACCTCCTTGTTCCAGTTCAGTATTCAGACACCGGCACAGCCGCCGGTTTTCTGGCGTGTTCGATCAGAAGTAGAGCCGGTCCACAGCAGCCAGCCAGGGAAGCCGCGGATACAGGCCTTCCTGCAGTTCAACTCCCTGTTCTTCGAACCAGACATAGGGAATGCTGCTGTGGCTGCAGGCTTTCATCTCCCGGATCAGCAGCGGGGCATCCACGAGAAAGGTTTTCTGCCGGGCTGTGAACCGGATGATGAAGAATCCGATTCCGTCATGACGTTCGACTTGTTCCAGATGACGGATCTGATGCGGATGGACCAGATTCAGCGGAAACCCGCGGATGTTTCTGGTTTCCTTGGCTTCGAAATCCAGGTACCGCCCCCGGTAGACTCCGTTATAGTCTGTGGTGGAGGGGGTCTTGTAGTAGGCCTCCGTGATCCGGGCTCTCTGCCGGCTGGGATAGTCCACGTGGACCACCTGCACCGGTGTCGGCTTTTTGTAGACCAGGCATTTTCCGTTCTCCCTGTACCACAGATTGGAGTCGTTGATGTCAGCTTCGAGTCCCTGTCCGCGGGAAGCGGGGTTGCCTCCAGGCGTGATGCCGGCAGGTGCGGATCCCTGTGGATATCCGATCTTGTTCATCCAAAATATTATACGGAAATTACCGGAGCGTTTCCACTTCGTGTCAGGCAATGAAGCATTCCGGATGGATTTGTTGTAGAATGTGGATGATAGCGGCTTTGTGACAGACACAGGCAGTGCATATCTCTGCAGCGGTTGACGAACGATGGCGCTGCAGGCATAATAAAGAGGTTAGAATCGAGGGAGACTGAATGGCGAAAGATACCAATCTGACAGCACAGGAGATCTACGACAAGGAGTTCCACGTGGATCTCAAGGGGTATGCCCCCGGAGAAGTGGATGAATTTCTGGATATGGTCATTGAAGACTATCAGGGATTCGAGGAAAAAATGCAGGAACTCGGCACAGCTCTGGCCCGGTACGAAGACCGGATCAAGGAACTGCAGCAGCAGGTCTTCGCCCTTCAGACCGAGAACCAGAATCTGACGGAAAAGGTGAACGCGGATTTCGTGAACGCCAACAGCGATCAGGTGGATCTGCTCAAGCGGATCGCCCGCCTGGAGCAGGCTGTATTCGGCAAGGATCAGCCCCAGCCCCAGCAGTAACAACAGACAGAAACACAATACAGGCCGCGAGACAGCTGCTGGCCCGCCGGGGTCAGAGGAAAGTCCATGCTCGCACTGTCTGCGATGACAGTAGTGTTTGTGCCGGGCCAATCAATAAGCCCGGGTACGTCCACTGGACGTAACGGCTGCATCGTTCTCCTAAAGCTTCAGCCATGGAGAACGGTCTTTAAAAGTGCCACAGAGACGAAGCCGTTCGGGAAACAGAACGGGTGGAACGGGTAAACCCCTCAAGCGAGAAACCCAAATTTGGTAGGGGAACCGCTGGACCGGAACTGAACGGAAAGGCGGATGCGCGCTGCGCATAGATAAATAGCTGCCGCCGGCATCTGCCGGAACAGAACATGGCTTATGAACGGATGTATTGTTTTTTGTAAACCTCTTTGAAAAAAGGGGTTTTTGTTTTTTCGGACAGCCATGGCACGCCAGGTCCCGGCGTCGGCAATTTTGCGGCTGGTCTGGTATCATGAACATGCATGATCACGATTTTCAAAACCGGCGAGCATGGTCTCATGACCAGGATCCCGGCACCTGAAAAAGGCTGCTGGGTCAGCGCCGTGGCACCTACAAGAGAAGAACAGATCTGGCTGGAAGAAGAACTGGGAGTCGTTCCGGAATTTGTCCGGGCGGCCCTGGACCCCGAAGAGACGTCCTACATTGACCAGGATGAGGAAAAGGAGCAGGTGCTGGTGATTGCGGACTATCCGGCCAGAGATCCGGATACCGTCAGCGAGATCCCCACATTCATGACACTGCCTGTCGGCGTGGTTCTCATGAAGGGCTGCATCGTCACGATTGCGGGGGAGGAAAACGAGCCTGTGACCGAACTGGAAAGCGGACGGGTGAAGGTCAACACCACGCAGAAAACCCGGCTGCTGCTTCTGCTTCTGCTGACCATCTCCCAGCGGTTCATCCTCTGCCTGCGGCAGATCGACCGTCTGTCAAACCAGACCGAAGCGCGTCTCTACAAATCCATGAAGAACCGGGAACTGCTGCATATGCTGCAGCTGGACAAAAGCCTGGTGTATTTTTCCTCTTCCCTGAAGGCGGATGAACTGACCCTGAACCGCATCATGCGGGGCAAGCTCATACCACACTACACAGAGGATACGGATTTGCTGGAAGACGTGATCATCGAGTTCCGCCAGGCGGTGGAGATGTGCAGCAACTATTCCGAGCTCAACAGCCGGACCATGGACGGCTTCTCGAATGTCATTTCCAACAACATGAATGACATCATGAAGGAACTTACGGTGATCACCCTGGTCATGAGCATTCCCAACATGGTCTATGGATTCTATGGCATGAATGTCTCGGACCTGCCGTTTCCGGTTACGTGGTTTCCCCTGGTGCTGTCGGCGGTGCTCTGCATCGCGGTCTGGCTGTACTTCAAGCACTCCCGAACATTCAAGTAGCATAAGACCCGGCCTCCTGCTGATGATGGAGCCGGGCTTTTTGTATGCGCAGTTCCATGCAGGAACTCCGGAGTGGAGGTTCAGCATAGTCTGGTACCATGAAGGCAGAAGACAGCACACGTCTCGAGAGGAGCACAGGCATGAAACAGGACTCATGGTCCGCATTTTCCTATGCTGATGAAGTCCCGGGATTCTGGGAGGAAGCAAGGCAGAACAATTACAAAAGGGGAACACCCGGACCGACTGCGAGGCCAGATCGGGGCGGCTTTGCGAACAGATGATGGAATGGCTGAATGGCCGCCGGCTTCCGGACGGATCCATCCTGGACCTGACACGCAGAAGGAAGGAACTGGTGACGGCTGACGGCATCCGGCTGGGGGGAGACAACATGTTCACGTGGTTTACCGGCCGGATCCTTGACATAACGAATGCCCTTGAGCAGAAACCCGGTGAAGACTGGGAGACCTTTCAGCAGGGGATCATCCGCAATGGCTGGCGGATCGGTGCCCGGATCCCCTTTCCCCGACACCGCAACCGCCTGAACCAGATGCGGGGATTCAGCGGCCGGATCATGGACCGCTTCGACCTCACGCTGGACTGTATCCGCAGCTTTTATGACGATGTCCCGTCACCCTTGACCGGGGTTCTCGAGAGTGACCGGGCCTAGTTTGACCATTTTGTGGATTTCCGGGGATTTGTGGACTTTTTTCTGCTGAACGACTGGGTCAACAGCTCATACGAGGTGATCGACCAGTCCAAGACCGGGACTGTTCTCCCGCAGACGGTAAAGGAGCTGGAACACTGGCTTTTTCGGATGGAGGAACTCACAGACGCCCGGTGCCGGAGAATCGAAGAGAGTGTTTCCAGCCGATTGGCCTGAGCCCCATCCGAAGTGCACGAACACAACAAAACCCGGCACCAGCCGGGTTGTGAAACTCTGTATTTTACTGCCTGGCTGTCTGATCCTGCGAATCAGGCAGCTTTTTTCATCATCGGCTTCAGGGCGCGGAAGAGCAGGGGGACAAACACGAGCCCCAGGACGGTCGTGGGAATCATGTAGCTTGCCTGGTAGACAATGGACCCCCACCAGTCAACACCCCAGACCCAGACACCGCTGAGGGTGCTGGACACAAACCGCAGGGCATTGGTGATCAGCACACCGCTGTAAAACCAGCCGATGTTCGGGAACAGCGAAGCCAGTCCGTAGACGCCGAAGGCAATGAGATAATCCAGCAGGAACCCGGCAAAGTCCGGGGTGTACATGGGACCGGTCACAAACATGAGCAGGACCGCAATGAGGCACAGGAACGTGCCTTTTTTCCATCCAAACTGGTAGCTTGCCAGAAGCAGGGGAATGGTGGACAGTCCCCAGCTGCCGCCATTGGGCATCTGGAAGAAGGGAATGGCGTTGGTGAGCACATCCAGGACCATGAACAGGGCAATGTAGAATGCCATAAGCACAAGTTCGCGGACTTCGAGATTCTTCATAAAAAAACACCTCCACATGAGGCGCAGGTTTAACGGCGGCATTGTCTGTCCAGCCGGAACTCCCTACGCTGGCATGACCCAGTTCAGGTTCGAAGGGACCGTGCGTCTGCACATCTCAGCCTCTCGGCGCCCCTGTCCAACAGTGTCAGTATAGTGTCCGAAGCACGTTCTGTCAAAGCCGGATGAAGGTCCATACCCGGATCCCGGATCTGTTCCGGACCCACGGGCGGCCGGAGGGGAGCAGACCGGAAAACTGAAAAACGCCTGACGGCAGGCATCAGGCGCTGATCAGGATGTAGACGATTTCCGGGGTGGCGTTCAGCCGGGCATTGACTTTGATGCATCCCGTGCCGGTGGAAATATAGTAGGGGAATTCCACCGATGTGGTTTCACCGCGGTTGATGGTCTCGGATCCGGGCCACGAACGGTATCCCCCGAACACCGGATAGGAGATCTGGGTCCCGTGACTGTTTCCCCCCAGGGCATAGTCGATGCCTGCGGCCTTGAGAGCTTCACTGGAAAACGGGTCGGTGTAGTGGCTGATCAGGACCGTGAACTGATCGGCCTGAACGCCCTGCAGGGCAGCCTGCCAGTCCTCCTGCGGGGAAATGCCCACCAGGCGGATGCCCGCAGCCGTTCTGTTGCAGATCAGCCGGCTGCTGTTGTCTATGATCTCCACCTGACTTGCGTTGTAGATTTCCTGGACCTGGGCCAGCCGTTCGGGACTTGTCAGGTCCTGTTCGCCCAGGACCGCAAACTTCCCCAGAGGCGCCTGGATGGACGACAGCCACTGGATCATCTGCTGCTTCATGTCTTCTGTGATCTCCACATCCGCCTCGAAGAGGTCCCCGCCAAAGACCAGGACCCGGGGATTCATGGCATGGATCCGGTCAAACACGTTCTGTGCCCGTTTAGCAGTTTCGTACCGTCCGTATTCCAGATCCGTGAAGTAGACCAGCGAGACATCGTCCATGTCCGCCGGGATCGACTTGTTTTTCCACGCCAGTGTGGTAACTGCCAGGTTTTCCGGATTGATGTAAATGGCCCGGTACATGGCGCAGGCCATGAATACGGCAAGGGCTGTCAGGCAGGCGACAACAGCCAGCAGTTTTTTCTGAAGTGATTCCATATCGTCTACCAGTATACCAGACTTCCAGGCGTGACCTCGGGTACCGCCGGGAATTCCCGGTCTGTCTGCAGGCATGCTGGAGGTTTGGTCAACCGACAGCGGCATTGATGGAACCTCTGAATCAGGTGGTTCACTGGAATTTTTCTCTGTCCTGAGCCTGTTGGTTGAAATGGTACGGCCAATCAAGGACAATTCAAGCGAAAACTGGTTTCAGGCAGATATGAAAGCTGTTTACACATACTGGCTGCCAGCTTCCGGGCCCCGGACTCTGGCAGGCCGGACTGTCTGCCTGCTGTGCAGCAGCACCAGGGAGGCTTCTGTCGGGAAATACGCGGAAGCGTCCACAGCCAGAGAGGAGGTATTATATGCCGCGTCCCAAGGGAGGGTCCGGGAACCGAAGCTCGTCCGGACACTCCTACTCCACCCGTTCATCCAGCGGTCACAGAATCAGCGGCTCTGCCCAGCGCCGGCCAGGGTCTTCCCAGCCGGGGCCATCTTTTTCAGGCCAGCCGTCCGGTTCATCTTACTTCAGTCAGAAAGACCGCAGTTACCGGCAGCCCGGCCCCATGCCGCAGACAGGATACCGAAGACGCCAGAGTCCGGGCTTTTTCCCGGGGTTCCTCATGGGCAGCATGCTCTCGGGGCGCCGACGCCGCTATGATGCACCTGACTTTCCCCCGCAGGGATATCCCGGGGGGTATGATCAGGGTTCCCGCTACCGTTCCCGGAGAGGAAGCAGCCTGATCTGGATCCTTGTGATCGTGCTTATTCTGATCTTCCTGTTCTCGGCCATGAGTGGCTGTTCGTCATCTTCGGATGAAGCGGGGAACAGTTCCTACAACCGCGAGAAAATCACGGCCAGTCAGCCCTTTGATGCAGACTGCATCGTGGATGAAGCCGGGTTCTTCGAGGCTCCCTCGAAAACCGGACAGCGCCTGAAGATCTTCTATGACAAGACCGGGGTTCAGCCCTATGTGGTCATTGAAGACTATGACCCGTCCCTGAAGACCGACACGCAGAAAGAGGCCTATGCTCAGCAGTACTACGATGAATACATCGGCAACGAAGACACGTTTCTGTATATGTATTTCGCAGATGCCGATCCTGACAGCGTGGGCTACATGCAGACAGTCAACGGCAAGAACACAGAAGCGGTCATGGATCCGGAGGCAGTGAACATTTTCTGGAACTACATGGATTCCGAGTGGACATCCAGCAAGAGCACCGACGATATGTTCGTGGATGTCTTCGACAAAACCGCGGACAGGATCATGACAAAGACAGCCACCGGAAAAGATGTGGCCATGCGCACCCTGCTTGTCGGCGGCATTGTCATTGTCGCTGCAGCCATCATCATTCTGGTGATGATGAAACACCGCCGGGAGAAGGAAAAAGCGGAAGAAACCCGGCGCATTCTTGAAACACCGCTGAAAACAGATGATCCGGATGATGACGATCTGGTTCATCGATATGGAGGATAAAACAGTATGGGTATTCTGAGTCGATTCAGTGAAATCATGAAAAGCAACATCAACGCGCTTCTCGACCGGGCGGAAGATCCGGAAAAAATGGCGGATCAGATGCTGCGCAACACTCGTGAACAGTTTGCCGAGGTCAAGGCCCAGAGCGCTTCCGTGATGGCGGATGCAGCAAAAGCCAACCGCGATGCGGCAGACTGCCAGGCGGATATTGCCCGGTATCAGAAAGCCGCGGAAAACGCCCTGATCTCCCGTAACGAAGGCGATGCGAAGAAGCTCATCGCCCAGAAGCAGAAGCTGGAAGAGAAATACAAGGCTCTGCAGCAGGCGGCGGACCTGGCCAATGCCAATGCCGACAAAATGCGGCAGATGTATGACAAGCTGGCGTCCGACATCGAAACCCTGGAAGCACGCAAGGATGCCATCAAGGCCAAGACAGCTGCCGCAAAGGCACAGCAGTCCATCAACAGACTTGTGTCCGGTCTCCCCGATACCAACAGTTCCCTGGAAGCCTTCGACCGCATGGATGCCAGGGCCACCAAGCAGCTCGATGCAGCGATGGCAGAGGCACAGCTGAACGAAACGTCCTCCAGCGAGGATCTTGCGGAAAAATACAGCGGATCCGGCAGCGATGTTTCCGTGGACAGCGAACTCGAAGAAATGAAGAAAAAACTCGGCCTGTAATCTGCAGACCGACAGCATTCCGCCCGGCCGGCCAGAAGCCCCGGGCGGTTTTGTTGTGTGTCGGGCATGACGCACATCTAGCCGGTGAAAGTCCGGTCACGGGTATTTGCCGCCAAGTGTAGTGAACCGCAAGTCGAAAGCCGCGAGGCTGGGATGGAAGAAGCGGTGTAGCCAATCTGACGAGCCTACGAACAGAAACCTGATACAAGGCCAAATGGCGGGTGAGGTTGCAACACAAACCAAAGCCCAAAAGGCAAACGTAAAACCAAGACGGTAAATCAGGAGGTTGTGCAGAGAAAGATGTGTGCCTTACCCCGAGAGATCTCGCAGACGTCAGTCCAATAAGCTTTAAAAACAGCGATGGTGGTGCCAGTGGCATACGGTCCGAAAATGTTTACTGCGAGAAGTCAGAGCGGAGCATAGTAGGTAGTAATACTGAAGGCTCCTGCCGGTTATAGTGAGCGAATCGCTTTTGAGTAATTACCCTGCAGTCCGAAAGTCAGAATAGTCATAAGGTGAAGGATCGTAACCGGAGCCGGTGAAATGGATGGGGACGGTCAGGGAGTCTCTGTAAGAAAGAAGGAAACGCAAAATGAGATTGTCAGATTTGATTCTGGAATCCTCCAACATGGAGAAGGCCATCAGAAAGGTAGTGTCAAACCGCGGTTCAGCGGGAATCGATGACATGCCCGTTGATGAGATCAGAGCATGGATGGAGGTGAATGGGGATGAACTTGCAGAACAAATCCGGGAAATGAAATATAAGCCCAGTCCTGTCCGCAGAGCCTATATTCCCAAGCCAAATGGGAAAAAGAGGCCCTTGGGCATCCCGACTGTCGTAGACAGGGTCGTCCAGCAGGCTACGTATCAGATACTTTATCCGATATTTGATTCCACGTTCAGTGACAGCAGTTTTGGATTCAGAGAAGGTCGAAGCGCCCATCAGGCCATCGAGCGAACTCTGGAATATCTCAACGAAGGATATGAGTGGGTCGTGGACCTGGACATTGAAAAGTTCTTTGATATGGTCAACCACGACAAACTGATCTCGATCATTCGCCTGAAGGTCAATGAAAAGGAGACCCTTCACCTGATCCGTTCTTTCCTTAAAGCCGGAGTCATGGAAGAGGGGAAACTGAATAGAAATGACCTAGGGACGCCCCAAGGTGGTAATATTTCGCCGCTCCTTGCCAACATCTATCTGGATGTATTTGACAAGGAACTTGAAAACAGAGGATTGAGATTTGTCAGATACGCTGACGATGTCACGATCTACTGCCGAAGTGAGATGGCCGCCAACCGGGTAATGAGATCTGTATCCTCTTGGCTCGAACGGAAACTGTTCCTGAAGGTTTCGCCAACCAAAACGCATGTAGTCAGACCACCTGAAAGTACATTCCTTGGATTCACTTTCTGGAAGGGTAGAGACGGATGGAAGTGCAAGCCGGCAAACGACAGAAAACAGAGACTCTATAAGAATATGAAAGAGCTCCTGTGCCGTCGGAAAGCCGCTGCCATGCCTTTATCCTATCTGTTTACGAAAGTTAATCAGAAAGTCAGAGGATGGATCAACTATTTCAGTATTGGTTCCATGAAAAGATTCTTAATAGAATTTGGACAGTGGCTAAGACACAAAATTCGGGTAGTGATCTTTAAGCAATGGAAAAGACCGAAAACGCTCTTCAAGAATCTCATGATTCTGAACAAGCAGTTCAAAACGGGATTTTCCAAGGAAGAGATACGGCAGACTGCCAACTCAAGACTTGGCCTGTGGCGAACTACTGGGTGGAGGACTGTGAATTTCATCTTATCACCAAAGGTTCTTGCGTTACCCAACAAGGAAAAAGAACGACCGGGTCTGATCGACCCGGTCGGGTGTTACCTGAACTTACAGAATAAATCATAGCAAATTCATGAATGCCCGCAAGGGCAATATAACTGTAGAGCCGTATACGAGATCCGTACGTACGGTTCAACGAGAGGGGCGTAAATCACTGAATTTCCCCTCTACTCTATTGCCCGCAGACGATGGGAACAGCGCATCCGGCGGGAACAGGCACAAAGAAAGGGCAGCACCCTGAATCTGGTGCTGCCCTGTGTCTGGTGATTTTTATGCCTGATGGCCGGTTTCTTTTTTCTGCCGGGGCTGGGGAAGGGCACGGACGGATTTCTCTTTTTGTGCCCCCTGTTTCCGGGATCCCTGCGGCTTTTCGCTTTTGCGGTGTGCCGTCTTGTGGGAGGCGTGACCGGCCTGCTGCGCCCGGCGTTTCTTCAGTTCTTCCATCGTCTGCCGGGAGTTCAGGATCACCGGGATCACGATGGGATTGCGCCTGGTCTTCTTGTACAGAAACGGCTCCAGCGTGCTGCGGATGCAGTTCTTGATGTCCGAGAAGGTGGTCCTCTCCTTCATGCGCTCTGACAGGGAGTTGGCCACGATGAATTCCGCCTCCTTGATCAGGGACTGGGAATCCTTGATGAAGACAAAGCCCCGGGACACGATCACCGGTCTGGCCAGCAGTTTGTTTTCCTTCGAGTCAATGGCAACGATCACGGCCACAAGCCCGTTGTCCGCCAGGATCCGCCGGTCTTTGAGGACCGCCGTGGAGAGACCCGAGATGTCGTTTCCATCCACATAAATATCATCGCCCTGGAAGCGCCAGTCGCTGGCAATCACCTTGTGATCACGCAGCAGCAGGACATCGCCGTTGGCGCAGACAAAAATGTTTTCAGGCGGCATGCCGGTTTCGATGGCTGTCTGCCGGTGCTGCATGAGCATTTTGTACTCCCCGTGAATGGGCATAAAGTATTCGGGCTTCACCAGCTGCAGCATGAGCTTTTCCTCTTCCTTGGAGGCGTGGCCCGTGGTGTGCAGGTTGGTCAGGATGGACTTGTTGAGCACCGTGGCACCGGAGCGGAACAGCTTGTCCACCACGGCGTTGACCGCCGCATCGTTGCCGGGGATCGTGCCGGAGGAGAATACCACTGTATCGCTGGGTTTCAGGTGAATGAACCGGTGTGTACCCGCCGCGATCCGGCTCAGGGCAGCCAGCGGCTCGCCCTGGGATCCCGTACAGATGATGCACACCTTGTCATCCGGTGTCCGTGCCAGGTCCTCATGGGACAGAAGCTGGGAATCCTTGATTTTGATGGTTCCCATTTTCCGCGCAATGTCCACGACATTTTCCATGGACCGTCCGAATACCGCCACCTTGCGTCCGGTGGCAAGGGCTGCCTCGATGATCTGCCCCACGCGGTAGACATTGGAGGCGAATGTGGCAATGATCATGCGGTGTTTCGCGTTGCGCATGATGCCCATGATTTCCCGGGAGACATCCTTTTCGGAGATGGAGAAATCCTCCACACCGGCGTTGGTGCTGTCCGACATGAGCAGCGTGGGCTTCAGTGCCCCGATGTAGGCCATTTTCTGGTAGTCCGCATTGCGGCCCACGGGCGTCAGGTCAAACTTGAAGTCTCCGGTGTGCACGATGCTGCCGTTGGGGGTCGTGATGAGCACACCCAGGGAATCAGGGATGGAATGGATGGTATCGAAGAATCCGACGGTGAAGTACTTGGTCCGGATCCGGTAGTCGGAATCGATCTCTATGATTTTCGTTTTCTCCAGACCCTTGTGCTCAGCCAGCTTTTTCTGGATCAGCGCCTTGGCGAACCGCGGTGCATAGATTGCGTCGATGTTCACCTGCCGCAGCAGGAAGGGAATCCCGCCGATGTGGTCTTCATGGCCATGGGTGATGACCAGGATCTTCCGCTTCTTGTCCTGGCGGATCAGGTGATGATAGTCGGGGATCACATAATCAATGCCCAGCAGTTCGTCGCCGGGAAACAGGACCCCGCAGTCCACGATGCAGATTTCGTTCTCATGCTCGTAGCAGTACATGTTCTTGCCGACTTCTCCAAGACCGCCCAGGGCATAGACCAGTGTGTCGGTTTTGCGCACAGCTGTCTCGGGACGGACAGGCAGGCCGGCTTCCTTATTATCATTCTTGTGTTTTTTGTATTCAGCCATTGTGAATCCTTTCTGAAATTATGTTCAGTTCATTATACCATACGGCCCGGATCCAAAGCGGCTGGTGACAGACACGGCCATCCGCCGCTGCGGCAGAAAACAGGTATGCGGTTACATTCCTGCGCGGTTCCATCAAAAAACGCCGGCCGGCTGTGGAGCCGGACGGCGGGATGGAATCCGAAAGCGATGTCAGTACACTTCCGCTTCCGGGTCTTCCTTCATGGGATTTTCTTTGTCGATCCGGTCATAGTACAGAATACCGGAGAGATGGTCGATTTCATGCTGCAGGCAGATGGCCAGGAATCCTTCGGCTGCAATGACGACATTCGCATCCTGCAGCAGGTCGTAGGCCCGGACTTTGATCCGTGCGTGCCGGAAGGCGTGGCCTTCATGGTTTTCGGGCACCGAGAGACAGCCCTCCCCGCCTTCCAGATAGCTGTTCTGGACAGACTCGGAAATGATTTTCGGGTTGGCCAGCGCAAATTCCAGATTTTTTTCCGGATCTTCCGGATCAGGCACCACTACGGCAATGAGCTTCCGGGGCACACCCACCTGGATCGCGGCAATGCCCACGGCCGGCTTCAGGTTCTCCGCCTCGGCCAGTTCCTCGTCCTGGGAATTGCGCACATACTCCAGGAGTCCCTGCAGCAGTTCGGCATCCTCTGCTTCCAGAGGCAGGGGAACCGGGACACTTTTTTCCCGGATCCGGGGATCGGTATCTGTAATGATCTGTTCTGTGGTTATCTTCATGCAATCCATTTTACGTCATTTTTCCCCCTCTCTCAATTATGGTATTATGACATGAGCTCATAAGGGGGTGTGTGCATGCAGAAAGCAACGGGGAAACAGAGGGAAAAGCTCACTCTGAAACTCCACAGCGGGTATGACCGGGGGCTGATGGCCGCGGTCTGGATCCTGATCATTTTCGGGACCTGCATGATCGCCTCCACGGCAGTGGGGCAGACCACATCCAATGCCAGGGCCGTTCTTGTGACCCTGGGAAAACAGATGGTGTTCATCCTCATCAGCTACCTGGCCATGTGGGGCATGAACCGCTGGTTCACCATCCAGCGGTTCAGCAGCCTGAAATGGCTGATCATCGGCGTGTATTTCCTGCTCATGGCATTGTGCTTCGCGTTTCCGGCGGTCAACGGATCGCAGGCGTGGATCAACCTGCGCGTCATGACCATCCAGCCCTCCGAGTTCGGAAAACCCCTGATGATCCTGCTGGTGGCGTCCTCGGTCTGGACCATGCGGCGGCATCCGCATCTGAAAGTCACATACGGGCAGTATTTCCGCATCCCGCTGCTGTTCCTTCTGGTGGATGTCCTGCTGCTGGTGATGCAGCGTGACTTCGGGACCATGACGATCACCGTCGGCATTTATCTTCTGTGCGCGACGATCCCCGATCACAGGGGGATCCGGAAGTGGCAGCGCAACACCCTGCTTGCCATTGCCCTTGTGGTGATCACAGTGGCGGTGCTGATGTATTCCGGCGTTCTGGCGCAGATCCTGGAGTCCATTCCCGGGCTGCACCACATCGGTGTCCGGATCGAGAACACAGTCAATCCCTATACAGATATATATGGAGACGGCTACCAGCCTGCCAATGCGCTGTACGGGATCGGATCGTCGAACATTCTGGGGCGCGGGTTCGGGAACTCTGCACGGAAATACGGCTATCTCACCCAGGCGGACAATGACTATATCCTGGCGGTGATCATAGAGGAACTCGGCATTTTCGGGCTGGGGCTGCTGGTGGCGTGCTATGGCGTGATTGAATACAAGCTGTTCGGCTATGCCCTGAAGACCCGGGATACGGTGAACAAAGTGATCCTGGCGGGCACCGGCACGTATTTCTTCCTGCACTTCCTGCTCAATGTGGGCGGAGTGTCGGGGCTCATTCCCATGACAGGCATTCCCCTGCTGTTCATTTCCTCCGGCGGTTCCAGCCTGCTGGCGGCTTCTGTCAGCATCGGCATGTGCCAGCAGGTCATTTCCCGGATCCGGCACAGGGAGCTGAACCGGCGGGTGCCCGAGGTGGAGTTCACACAGATCCGGATCGGGGAACAGGCTGCAGCCGGCAGCGGGTATGAGACCCGGAAAGAGAGGAGGGACAGGCGATGGCAGTGAAAGCGGCATTCTGCGGGACATTCGATCCCGTGACCAACGGGCATCTGGCTCTCATCGAGCGCGCCGCGGCGCAGTTTGATTTTCTCACTGTGGTGGTCTCCCCGAACTCTTCCAAGCAGTGTCTGCTTTCTGCAGACGAGAGACGCACCCTGCTGGAGCAGTCCGTGGCGCACCTGCCCAATGTCTCTGTCATGCAGTTTGAGGGACTGGCCACGGAAGCTGCCCGCAAAGCAGGAGCATCGGTCCTGGTCCGCGGCCTGCGCGGGGCGGTGGATGCCGACTATGAATACAATATGGCTCAGATGAACCGGCGGATCGCACCGGAGATCGAGACCGTCCTGCTGTTTTCGGATCCGGAAACAGCCCTGATTTCCAGCTCCAATGTGCGGGAACTGCTCAGGTACCATCTGCCTGTGGATGACCTCGTGCCGCTGCCGGTCAATGCGTGGCTGCAGGAGCAGTCTCTGGCTGCGGGTACGGACACTCATCAGGAATCAGCTGCAGGGAATCATCTGCAATCAAAGGAGGAAGGGAAATGAACACAATCACAGACTGGCTCGAAGAGAGGGGTTTTCATCCGGTGAACCGGGATCTGTACAGGGAGGCGTGCACACATTCCTCCTATGCCAATGAACATCACTGTCCGGACAACGAGCGTCTGGAATTCATGGGGGATGCGGTGCTCCAGGTCTGGAGTGCCGACAAGCTCTTTCATATGGAACCGCCGCTGCCGGAGGGCAGGATGACGACCCTGCGGGCGCAGATCGTCTGCGAGTCTACACTGGCGAGGCTCAGCGAACGCTATGGCTGGAACCGGTTTCTGCTCCTGGGAGTGGGTGAAGAACGCACCGGAGGCCGTACACGCAAAAGTCTGATGGCGGACCACTTCGAGGCATGTCTGGGTGCTCTGTATCTCGATCTGGGGTATCCGGCGGCAGCGAGGCTGCTGGATGAGATCATGCTGCCCGAGTTCACCGCGGAAAAAGGGGAAGACGTGACGGATTACAAGAGCCATCTGCAGGAAGTCGTCCAGGCGGATTCCCGCCGGACACTGGAGTACCGGCTGCTGTCGGAATCCGGTCCGGCCAATGCCCCGACCTTCACCATGGGGGTATATCTGGATGACATCCTGATGGGCTCGGGCACAGCTGCGTCCAAGAAGCGGGCCGAGCAGAAAGCGGCCCGGGATGCCTTTGAGAAAATGGCCAGGTAGCGTCATGGATCAGAAAGTTCAGAATACAGACGAATCCCGGGACGACCTCGGATTTCTGGCGCTGCTGGCCCCGGAAATCCGGGGTTCTTTCACCGCAGCGGGGTGGAGCCATCCGCCTGTGTGGCATGAAAAGAGCCGGAAGCTGGACCTGGTGCTCTCCAGTCCGGCACCCCTGCCATTCCAGGCCTATGAAGCGCTTCTGACCGCCCTGCGGCTGCGGTTTCACTGCAGTGTGGACCTGAAGGTGGAAGCAGAAGATCCGAAAGCGGATCTCAGCGTCCTTGACAGCTACATTTCCTGGCTGGTCTCCACCCGCCGGGACCTGGCGGCGTTTCAGTCCGTGCATCCCTGGTTCTCGGAAGATACCATCTGGTTTTCCACGCGCGATGAAGAAAAGCACGCACAGATGATGCACGCAAGGAAAGCCCTGGTCGAGGCCCTGGCGGCCTGTGGCTTTGCCTGTGAACCAGGTGTAAAGCTCGAAACGGAGACCCGCCCGGATGTGGAGACCAATGTCCTGGACCTGCCGGAACCTGTCCGGGAAGCGGTGCCGGAGAAAAAAAGCTGGAAGCGTGAAGCGGCCAGTGAAGTCAGGATCCAGGATCTGCAGGTGGGCATGGACAATGTGCAGGTGGAAGGCCATATATTCGAGATCGAAAACCGGCAGCTGAGGTCTGGCAAGACCCTCCAGATGCTGTATCTGTCCGATTACGAGGAAGCCATTGTCTGCAAGCGGTTTGAAAGCGCGCGCTGTCCGCTGGAAGAACTGGAATCCGTGAAAAAGGGAATGACAGTCCGCGTGACAGGACGGGTGGAATACGACAATTATGCCCATACAGACACCCTGATGATCAGCCGGCTGGAACCCGTCGCTGCAAAGAAACGCGTGGACCGGGCGCCGGTGAAGCGGACGGAATTCCATGCCCACTCCACATTCTCGGAAATGGACGGGGTGTCAGCCGTTGAAGACTACATCCAGCAGGCCTGGGACTGGGGCATGCCGGGCATTGCCGTGACGGACCACGCTGTCGTTCAGGCTTTCCCGCTGGCTCAGCACAAAGTCACGGCCCTGAAGAAAACCGATCCCGACCGGGACTTCACGATGATTTACGGCTGCGAGATGAATGTCGTGGATCCGGTGTATCACATCGTCAGACATCCGGATGAACGGAGTCTGGATCGTGCAGACTATGTCATTTTCGACCTCGAGACCACGGGTCTGTCCAGCCGGGAGGATGCCATCATCGAATTCGGTGCCGTGAAGATGAAGGACCGGGAAATCGTGGACCGGCGCCAGCTGTTCATCAATCCCCACTGCACGATCCCTGCCCGGATCAGCCAGCTGACCCATATCTCGCAGTCCGATGTGGACAGTGCCGCTTCCATTGAAGAAGTGCTGCCCGGTCTGCTGGACTGGATCGGGGATGCAGTGCTCGTGGCCCACAATGCGGTGTTCGATGTGGGGTTCCTGAATGCGGCCTGCACCCGGATGGGGCGGGCACCGCTGGACAATGCGGTGATTGACACCCTGCCGCTGGCCCATTCGATCCTGGACATCAAACGGTACAACCTGGGCAGTGTCTGCCGGCACTATGGCGTGGCCTATGACGGGGAAGGTGCCCACCGCGCGGATTATGATGCCGAGGTGCTGGCCGGGGTGTTCGGCCGGATGCTGAATCAGTTCGAAGGAAAGACCCTGCAGGACCTGACGCAGCTGGACCAGTCGTCGGCCATGCGCAAACTCCGGCCGTTTCATGCCACGGTCTATGCCAGAAACAAGGAAGGCCTGAAATCGCTCTTCGAGCTCATCACCCTGTCCCATACCAGGTATCTTTCTCCGGGCGGCGAGCCCCGGATCCCGAAACAGGTGCTCGCAGATCACCGGGAGAATCTCCTGATTGGCTCTGCCTGCCAGAACGGAGAGCTGTTTGAACTGGCCCATACCCGGTCCAGGGAGGAACTCGAGGCGGCCGTGCCGTTTTACGACTTCGTGGAAGTCCAGCCCCTTGCCTGCTACAAGAACCTGGTGGACCGGGGCACAGTGGCCGATGCGGATCAGCTGAAAACCTTCCTGCAGTATCTGATGGATGCGGCAAAAGCCTGTGGAAAGCCGGTGCTGGCCACCGGGGATGCCCATTACGTTCATCCGCATGACAAGCGGATCCGGGACATCTACATCAATTCCAAGGCCATCGGCAACAGCCGTCACCCGCTGTACAAATACAACGCCCAGGAGCGGCGCCTGCTCTCCAACCCCGACCAGCACCTGCGGACCACGGAGGAAATGCTGGAGGATTTCGACTGGCTGCCGGCGGCACAGGCCGAGGAAATCGTAATCACGAACCCGGAGAAGCTGCGCAGGGAAATCGAGACCATCTATCCGGTCAAGGACCGGCTGTACCCACCTGACATCGAGGGGTCGGACCAGAAGCTGCGGGATATCTGTTTTGACACGGCCCACAAAGTGTATGGACCGGATCTTCCGGAGATCGTGGAAAAGCGCCTGGACCGGGAACTGGATTCCATCATAGGCGCGGGGTATTACGTCGTATACTACATCTCCCACCTGCTGGTGAAGAAAAGCAATGAAGACGGTTACCTGGTCGGCTCCCGGGGATCGGTGGGGTCCAGTTTTGTGGCGACAATGTCCAATATCACGGAAGTGAATCCGCTGACGCCGCACTACATCTGCAAAAACTGTCAGTACTGCGAGTGGATCTCGGATGACAAAGTCAAGTCGGGCTTCGACCTGCCGGACAAAGAATGTCCGCACTGCGGGTCTGTCATGCGTGGTGACGGGCAGGACATCCCCTTTGAGACCTTCCTGGGATTCAATGGCGACAAGGTTCCGGATATCGATCTGAACTTCTCCGGGGAATACCAGGCAAAGGCCCATGCCTACACCAAGGAAGTATTCGGGGAGGATCATGTGTTCCGGGCGGGAACCGTGGGCACGGTGCAGGAAAAAACCGCCTATGGCTATGTCAAGGGCTATGAGGAGGAAATGGGTCTGGAGGCCACGCCGTACAACGAGGCCAAGCGCACGGATCTCGCAAAGGGATGCGAAGGAGTCAAGCGGACCACCGGTCAGCACCCGGGGGGGATCGTCGTGGTGCCTCTGGACATGGATGTGCATGACTTCACACCCGTGCAGTATCCGGCCAACAACCCGGATGCCGAGTGGAAAACCACGCATTTCGATTTCCACCAGATCCATGACAATATCCTGAAATTCGACATCCTGGGACATGTGGACCCTACGGCAATGAAACTCTTCGAGCGGATGACCGGCATGGATGTGACGACGATCCCCATGAACGATCCGGAGACCATGGCGATCTTTTCCGGGATCGACTCCCTGAACATCGATTCCTCAAGGTATGACCAGAAAACCGGGGCGGCGGGGATCCCGGAATTCGGTACGCCGTTTGTGCGGGGGATCCTGGAACTGACAAAACCCACGACGTTTGCGGAACTTGTCTCGATTTCAGGTCTGTCCCACGGCACGGATGTGTGGCTGAACAACGCCAAGGACCTGATCGACAATGGCACCTGTGTCCTGTCGGAGGTCATCGGGTGCCGGGATGACATCATGATCGACCTGATGAACTACGGCCTTCCGCCGAAGGATTCATTCACCATCATGGAAAGCGTGCGGAAGGGCAAAGGCCTGAAACCCGAGTGGGAGAAACTGATGAAGGACAACAGTGTGCCGGACTGGTTCATCGATTCCTGCAAGAAAATCAAGTACATGTTCCCGAAAGCCCATGCTGTGGCGTATGTCATGAACGCCGTGCGGATCGCGTGGTTCAAGGTGCATATGCCGGTGTATTATTACTGCCAGTTTTTCTCCATCCGCTGTGATGCCTATGACATCGGTGTCATGATGCAGGGAGAAGGGGCAATCCGGGAACGCATGAACGGGATCCGGGCCATGCGCGACAACAAGACGGAGAAGCCTTCGGACAAGGAACTGGCCATTTACGATACGCTGGAGCTCGCGCTGGAAATGGTGCTCCGGGGTTACCGGTTTTCGCGGATCAGCATGGAGCGCTCCGATGCCACGGAGTTCATTCCCGACCCGCAGGATGAAAAGGCCATCATTCCGCCATTCACGTCCGTCGACGGCCTGGGCGCAAACGTCGGAAAATCAGTTGTGGCTGCGCGGACAGAGCGTCCCTTTCTGTCCAAGGAAGACGTGCTGCGGCGGACACAGCTTTCGCGGACGCTTCTGGACAAACTGGATTCTCTGGGAGCCTGTCAGGACCTGGATGAGGAAAACCAGATGACGCTGTTCTGACTGTCTCCTGCCTTCCTGCCTGTCTGCCGCAGCCGCAGGAGACAGGAACCTGCAGAGAGAACCTGGTTTCCTGCCGGTATCCTCAAAGCCGGTGGAGTCAGGAACGGTCTGCGGAAAACGGACGGCGAGGGCGAAACTGCTGGATGTGTGCTTTACAATCATGAATTTGTAAGAGTCAGCTGATGTTTTGAAGAAGGAAAACTGTATCATTAAAAGATGAAACCGGCCGTGCCGGAGGCAAAGGGGGATGCAGGATGTTCAAGGCAGTCACAGACGTGGAAGATACCGGCTATGCTGGCTGGATTCGGGATGTCATCAATGATGCAGCGGGGTTTGCGTCTGTGGCTTTTTCCCAGACCGGCCCGGAGTGGGAAGGCGTCGCGGATGCGGACCTTTTCATCGCCGGCATTTCCCTGAAGCAGCAGGACAAGCTGGAGCGTCTGAAGGAACTTGTCAGAAAACACCCGAATCTCACGCTCGTGCTCGCGGCTTCGGATACAGAGGACATTCTCGATGCCTGGAAGGTGGAGTCTGCAGCCTTTCTGCGGGGGAAACGCAATCCGGCCCGGCTCGCCAGTGTGGTGAGGGATGTCCAGGCGAGGGTGGATGAACAGAAGGGCCACAAACTGCAGATGACGTGGAAAAATGTACTGCGGTTCATTCCCATGGAGCAGATCGTGTCCATTGAGAAGGATCTGCGAAAGACCAATGTCTGCCTCGCGGACGGGGAAGTGTGCACGTCTTATATGCGGATGGATGATGTGCTGGAACAGCTGGATGAAAACTTTATCCGCATTCACTTCAGCTGCATCATCAACCGCCGGTATCTGCAGGAAGTCCGCCGGGACTGCGTCATCCTGCGCGACGGGCGGCACCTGCCGGTTTCCCGGACGTATGCCCGAAACCTCGCACCGCTAATGAAGGATGCCTCGTGATATAATCAGGGACAGGAGCGTGACAGTATGACCCGAGTGAATGTACCAATTGAAATGAATGAAGACCTGTATGACAAAATGCAGGAGCTGTGCGAAGAGCTGGGCCTGGACATGGATACAGCCATTGGCATTTTTGCACAGAAAATGGTCAACGAAGAGGGGATGCCCTTTGAGGTGACGGAAAAGGACCTGCCGGTGGATGAGGACGCCGAGCGGCGGGCAAAACGACTGAAGACCGCCGGGATCATTGGTGCCATTGCGGCGCTGATTGGCCTGGTCACAGGCATTTTGCTGGCCGTACGGTCGCTGAAGGAGCACCGTCGGTAAACGGCCTGATCCGCAGGCTGACGGTCAGCAGATACAGTGATGTTTCAGAACAGATGTCGCATGTTTGGGCATCTGTTTTTTCTTTTGCGCTTACATAGGCGGCGATAAAGACGTTCCAGACAGATTTTCCGCCGGATATCCGCGAAATTCCCACAGTTTGAGGACAATCTACAGAAAAATGGAACAAATGGAAACGTTTCCTCTTCCATCGGGCACATCGTTTGTGTATAATGCAGATGTAGGTTGTAAACGTTTACAACACATGGCAGAATCAAGGTCTGCCCGGAGGAAGAAATCATATGAAAAACTGGAAAACTCTGGCGGTTGCCGGGGCTATGACACTGACGGCTCTCGCCGGCTGCTCTTCTGGTTCCGAGGGTGGTGCTGCTGACAGCGGCGATTCCGGAAAAAAGGGATCTGTCTACTATCTGAACTTCAAGCCCGAGCAGAACGATGCCTGGCAGGAACTGGCGAAGAAGTACACGGAAGAAACCGGTGTGGAAGTGACGGTCGTTACCGCTGCATCCGGCGACTATGAAAACACGCTGATGTCCGAAATGGGCAAGAGCTCCGCACCCACTCTGTTCCAGGTCAACGGCCCTGTCGGCCTGAAAAACTGGGCTGAATATGCCTATGACCTGAAGGGAACACCGGTTTACGATGAACTGACAAGCGATGCCTATACCCTGAAGGATCCTGAAGATCCCGAAAAAGTGGACGCCATTGCCTATGTAATCGAGTCCTATGGCATCATCGTCAACGAAAAGCTGCTGAAGGAAGCCGGATACACGACCGACGATATCAAGAGCTTCGAGGATCTGAAGAAAGTCGCTGACGACATCCAGTCCCGCAAGGACGACCTGGGATTCGCGGCATTCACATCCGCCGGTATGGACGGCTCCAGTGACTGGCGGTTCAAGACCCACCTGGCCAACCTGCCGATTTACTTCGAGTATCAGGACAAGAACGAAACCGACACAGATGCCATTGAAGGCACATATCTGGACAACTACCGTGAAATCTTCGACCTGTACATCAAGGATTCCACCGTGGACGGCAAGGATCTTGCTGCGAAGACAGGTGATGACTCCCTGAACGAATTCAAGCAGGGCGATGCAGTCTTCTATCAGAACGGTTCCTGGTCCTATGGTGATGTGGTCAATGAAGAAACCGGTCTGACAGACGATGATGTTACCATGATCCCCATTTACATCGGGGCCGGCGATGAAGCCACACAGGGTCTGTGCACAGGCACCGAAAACTACTGGGTAGTGAACAAGGACGCTTCCGAGGAAGACATTCAGGCAACTCTGGACTTCATGTACTGGTGCGTGACATCCGAGGAAGGCACAACAGCCATGGCGGATGAAATGGGATTTGTCATTCCCTTCAAGGATGCCAAGCCGTCCCCGAACGTATTTGTTCAGGAAGACGTCAAGCTGACTGAAAACGGCGCAACTCCTGTTGCATGGTGCTTCACGACGATGCCCTCCGAAGAATGGAAGAACGGTGTCGGCGAAGCTCTGACTGCCTACGCTGCTGATCCGACAGACGAGAAGTGGGAAGCTGTGGAAAGCGCATTCGTTGACGGCTGGAAGACCGAATACGAACTGGCCAACAAGTAATTCCGGATCTGTTATCTGATCATTGTACGGGCAGACTGTGCGTCTGCCCGTTTTTTCTTAAAAGGAGATAGTTATGGAAAAATCTTTGCGCAGATATGCCTGGATCTTTGTCCTCCCGACGCTTCTGGCTTTCACGATCGGATTCATCATTCCCTTCCTGGAGGGACTGTATCTGTCGTTCTGTCAGTTCACGACGGTGAGCAACGCAACATTCAACGGCATTGGAAACTACATCGAAGCCTTCCAGGATGAGTCTTTCCTGCATGCAGGACTCTTCACTGTCATGGTTGCGGTGGTTTCCATCATCTTCATCAACGTTGTGGCCTTTGTCCTGGCCATGATGCTGACACAGAAACTCAAGGGAACGAACTTCTTCCGGGCTGTATTCTTCATGCCCAACCTGATCGGCGGCATCGTGCTGGGTTACATCTGGCAGATCCTGATCAACTGTGTTCTGTCCCTGACCGCCCAGCCGCTGCTGGCCCTGAACGCCACAGCCGGTTACTGGGGCATGATCATCCTGCTTGGCTGGCAGCAGATCGGCTACATGATGATCATCTACATCGCCGGACTGCAGAATGTGCCCGACGACCTGCTGGAAGCAGCACGGATCGACGGTGCCACAGAATGGGAAATCCTGTGGAAGATCAAGATCCCCATGGTCATGCCGTCCATCACCATCTGCATGTTCCTGACACTGACAAACAGCTTCAAGCTCTACGACCAGAACCTTGCGCTGACTAACGGTGCCCCGAATGACATGACGCAGATGTTTGCCCTGAATATTTTTGATACATTCTATGCCCGTGCCGGCAAGGCCTGGAAGGGCATCGGTCAGGCCAAGGCGGTCATCTTCTCCGTCATTGTCGTGATCATTTCCTCCTTCCAGCTGGGTTACACACGGAAACGAGAGGTACAGCAGTAATGAAAAAGAAAAAGAGCGAAGGCAGCATTCTGCTGACCATCATCCTGGCGATCTGCTCGATTGCCTGGATGTACCCGATTTTCATGATTCTGATGAACTCCCTGAAAGTCGAGAGTGCCATCACCACCGCCGGAGCCTTCGAGCTGCCCACCGGCGATACCTTTGCGGGTCTGGCCAACTATGCCAATGCCATTAACTCCCAGGGATTCCTGGCTTCTCTGTGGTATTCGCTGTTCATCACCGTAACGTCTGTCATTGCGATCGTGATCTGCTGCTCGATGTGCGCGTGGTACATCAGCCGTGTGCAGAGCAAGATCTCCAATGCCCTGTATTACCTGTTTGTCTTCTCCATGGTCGTGCCTTTCCAGATGGTCATGTTCACACTGTCGCAGACTGCCGATATGCTGAAGCTGAACAACCCCTACAACCTGTGGGTGATTTACCTGGGATTCGGTGCGGGTCTGGCTGTGTTCATGTTTGCCGGCTTCGTGAAGTCCATTCCGCTGGAAATCGAAGAATCTGCCATGATCGACGGCTGCAGCCCGCTGCAGACATTCTTCAAAATCGTCCTGCCGATGCTCAAACCGACCATGGTGTCTGTGGGTATCCTGGAAGCCATGTGGGTATGGAACGACTACCTGCTGCCGACGCTGGTCCTGGACATCAAGAAGTACAAGACCATTCCCATGCTGATTCAGTATTTCCGCGGATCCTATGGACGTGTTTCCATGGGCCCGATGATGGCGTCGATCATGCTGACGGTCATTCCCATCATCATCGTGTATGTACTGGGTCAGAAACACATCATCAAGGGTGTGGCAGCCGGCGCTGTAAAGGGGTAAGCTGCCATGGCCCGCATGACGATCAAGGACATAGCCCGGGAATCGGGGTATTCCACAGGTACGGTCTCGCGGGTACTCAATGAATCGGGTCCGGTCAGCGAACAGGCGGTGAAGCGGATCCGTGAGGTCGTCGACAAGTATCATTTTCAGCTCAATACCAATGCCAAGTTCCTGAAACAGCAGACACCGGAAGGGATTGCAGTGATCATACGCGGAACCAACAACCTGCTGTTTGCGTCGCTGGTGGAGCGGCTCCAGCACCAGGTGGAGGCTGCGGGGTACAGTGCGAGCATGTACTATATCGAGGAAAGCGGCAATGAGGTGGACGAAGCGCTGGAGATCTGCAAGCACCAGCCGCCGGAAGGCATTTTCTTCCTGGGCAGCAGCCGGCAGAATTTCCAGAAGGGATTTGCCAGCATCGATGTCCCCAGTGTCATGGTGACAAACTCCGCCGAGGATCTCGGATTCGAAAACCTCGGCTCGGTGACAACCAATGACACGCAGGCCGCGCAGTTTGCGGTGCAGCATCTGCTGTCCATGGGACACCGTCACATTGCAGTGCTGGGTGGCGACAGAAACCGTTCCCAGGCTGCCATGTCCAGGTTTCTGGGAGCGCAGTATGCGTTTTTCGACAACAGCATTCCGTTTGATCCTGACCGCAGCTACCAGCAGGGAATGTTTTCGGTGAAGGACGGCTATGAAGGCATGCTGTCGCTTCTTGACAGAATGCCGGAGGTCACGGCAGTATTTGTGATGGCGGATGTCATGGCCATCGGTGCCCTCCGCGCAATCTGCGACCGCGGCCTGCGCGTCCCGGAAGACATTTCCCTGATCAGCTTTGACGGGATATCCCTGGCGCACTACACAGTGCCCCGCATTGCAACGATGTGCCAGGACCAGGAAGAACTGACTCAGGAAAGTGTGCGGATGCTGCTGGATATGATAGAAAACAAGACCCCCGGAACCTTCCGGGAGACCTCTTTCAGGATGCTCGAAGGTGAGAGCCTGATGCCGCCTGTACTTGAAAAGTGAGTGAATGTTATGCGAAGAAATGGTGTTTTGATGCACTTGTCCAGCCTGCCCGGAGATCAGGGTATCGGCACAATGGGCAAAAGTGCACATGAATTTGTGGACTTCCTGGAAAAGGCGGGTCAGTCAGTCTGGCAGCTGCTTCCGGTTGTTCCCACCAGCTACGGAGATTCTCCGTATGCTTCTTTTTCCACATTTGCGGGCAATCCGTATTTCATTGACCTGGACCTGCTGGCCGAAGACGGACTCCTGAAAGAGGGAGAATACGAAACCGTGGACTGGGGAGGCGATCCGGAACATGTGGACTATGGTGCTCTGTACAACAACCGGACCAAAGTCCTGCGGAAGGCTGCATCCAGGCTTCTGGAGAACAAGCCGGATGAGTATTACGAATTTCTGGAAGAAAACTATGACTGGCTTCCGGACTATGCTCTGTTCATGGCTCTGAAGGACAAAAATGGCGGCAAGTCCTGGCTGGAGTGGGAAGATGACGAAAGGAACTACGGCACTGAGGCCGTGACCCGTCTGGCGGAGCAGTACCGCGAGGATGTTGACTTCTATGAAGCGGTTCAGTATCTGTTCTTCAAGCAGTGGAAGGAACTCCGGAACTACGCGAATGGAAAAGGAATCGACATCATCGGCGACCTGCCGATTTATGTCGCCCTGGACTCTGTGGATGCCTGGAGCCATCCCGAGCTCTTCCAGCTGGATGAAAACCGGCAGCCGATCGCTGTGGCCGGCTGTCCGCCTGATGGATTCAGCGCCGATGGACAGCTGTGGGGCAACCCGCTGTATGACTGGGACTATCACAAAAACTCCGGGTATGACTGGTGGCTGAGACGGATTCAGTATCTGACAAAGCTGTATAACATCATCCGGATCGATCACTTCCGTGGCTTCGACTCCTATTACGCAATTCCGTATGGATCGACCACTGCGAAGAATGGCGAATGGAAGAAAGGCCCTGGCATGGACCTCTTTGACAAGGTCAAGGAAAAAGTGCCGGAAGGAAAGATCATTGCGGAAGATCTGGGATTCCTGACGGATTCGGTCCGTAAGCTGCTCAAGGATACAGGTTATCCTGGCATGAAGATCCTGCAGTTTGCTTTTGATTCCCGTGATGGAAACAACAACGAGTATCTTCCCTTCAACTACCCGGTGAACAGCGTTGCCTATACCGGCACGCATGATAACCAGACCATTATGGGATGGTTTGAAACAGCGCCAAGGGAAAGCGTGAAATTTGCCGAGGAGTATCTCCGGGTATCGGAGGATGATGAAAAGAACTGGATCATGATGCGGGAGCTGATGGCATCCCCGTCAGAGCTGTCGATCCTGACCGGTCAGGATCTGCTGGGTCTGGGTGATGAGAGCCGGATGAATACGCCGAGCACTGTGGGCATCAACTGGACGTGGCGTGCACTGCCGGGCAAGTTCACGGATGAACTGGCTGACAAACTGTGTCATTACACCGCGCTGTATGGCCGCCTTCCGCAGAAAACGGCGGAAGAAGCCAAAGCGGAAGAAGCCACAGCCTAGATTTGAACTGCTGTATCGCATGTTTATGCGGGCAGCAGTTTTTTGCTTGCGGCCCGCGGATGGCCGAGATGGCTTTCATGGTTTATGGGATTCGGCCGGCAGTCAAGAGAACTGTCGTCCGGTTTTCATAAACAGCTGGATACAGATAACCATCGCAGGTCCTGTTTTTATTACACTGGAGATCTGAATCAGATGGAACGAAAAGAGAAAGGCCTGCTGTATCGGGTGGGTGATCCGGAAATCCGGAAGCTGCAGAATCGTCAGCTCGTCCTGCTGGCAGACTACAACCGGATGAACCTGCTGACTGGGCCAGCCGAAGGGCCTTGTTGAAGGAACTGTTTGCGTTGTTCGGGGAAGACAGCTGCGGCGGGAAGGATCTATGCAAACTGGGGCGGATGTTTCTGCCATGTGGGGAATCACGTGTATATCAGTTTCAATCTGACCATGGTGGATGACGGCGAGGGCCGGATTGAAGATCACGCCTTGATCGGTCCCGGTGTCACCCTCATATCAGGTTCCCATCCCAATGATCCGATGCTGCGGAAAGATCTGTGGCAACATACGGATCCGGTTCAAGTCGGGGAAAATGCCTGGATCGATGCGGGTGCAATCGTGCTGCCGGGTGTGAGTATTGGTCGAGGTTCCGTGTTCGGGCTGGAAGTGCAGTTACACATTCTGTGCCGCATGGCTGTGTGGCTGCGTGGAATTCATGCAGGGTCATTCGCAGACAGGGTGAAAAGGACCTCCAGAGTTACGGCCGCTGCTGTCTGCTGGATGAAGTGCTGAAGCGGATGCTGGAAAAGGATGCAGGCGATTCGTGAGGAGTATCCGTTCATTTCGGGATTCGCAGCAGGACTGTATTTTCTGAAAAGGGTTACAGGAGGTTTTTGCGATATTTGTACAGAGTTTTGCTTGTATAGACAGGTTGCGGATGGTATATTTATAGAGCCGGCCGCGATTTGAACTAATCGCTAAGGTATAACACAGAACTGAATAAAAAGTTCAAAAAATGTGTTGACAGACTCTTGCGTATGAGATATACTCTAAGAGTGCTCAGGACAGACAGTCGTCCTTGACAGGACGCCTGCTGACCTGAGAGTATTAACAGGCTTGTGACTTCAGATGAGGTCTCAGGCAAAAACGGAAAGTGACCTGGCTGAGAGGCTCCTGCTTTGGGATCCTGCCGGCCAGGACACGACGCTCTTTGAAAACCGGACAGGAAAAACGAAGTAAATACAAGACGATACAACG
>OFGN01000265.1_pt1 | contig 62148 bp, 76 predicted proteins | sample 1521821 | NCBI WGS metagenome assembly OFGN01 (sample SAMEA3504094, study PRJEB24116) | mouse gut metagenome | biome: mouse gut; feature: mouse-associated habitat; material: faeces | place: Denmark | collected 2011
ATGAGCCGCCGCCTCGGTAAGGTGCTGGGCAACGATATTCTTGTCCGCTGGTTGACCGCCGATATTCCTCCCGCCTACGGAAAGGAGCTGCACCGGAAGGAAATACTTTCAGGGCTGGCCCGGGCCGCCACCGCTTTTGATGAATTGCGCCGCCTTGTGGGGGAAGAGTCCGTATCGCCTTCCGTGCGGGAAATTCAGGAGGGAGTGGACAGGCTCATAGAGGAGCTTGGACGCATTGAGGAAACTCTTTATGGCGGTACCTTCCTTCCCGTGGAAAAACGGAAAATACCTCCATGCCCGTGGTGGAAATTTTGGAGAAGAAGACGATGAAAAAGGCGGACGCGGGCTCTTCGTCTTAGTTTTTTACCATCATTTTTTTACCCGTATCTCGCAAAACAAGGCCGAAGGCTGTAGGGTTTCCGGCTTTTGCTTTTTTCATACAATATTCCTATGATTATGCTGTGCACAAAAATGCGTAAATTTTTTCCTGATTTTTTTAAGATGAAAGCCTAACCCGTCTCCGTTAAAGGCCAAAGAATTGTTTAATTCTTAACCTTATAGGAGACTGGTGACATGATGAATCTTAAGGAAATGACAGTAACGGAAGCGGTGCGCACGGCCAAAGAATTCAGCGGGAAGACCAAAAAGGAAATCGCTGACCATCTGGGTATTTCCCGAGGTGTCATTACACGGTACCTCCAAGAGGATGACGATTATTCACCGCGCATGGGCATAATCCCCGATCTGTGCCATGCCTTGGAAAATGACATCCTTCTGCAATGGCTGGAGGTACGTATCAGAAAGGATCGGGAAAGGCAGAAAGAAAAGATGCTCTTGCATGTGGAGAAAATGGAAAAAGCATTGATGGGTGTGAAAGCCCTTCTCGCCTCGAAAGAGGAGATAAGCGCCGAGGATGAAGAAGAGCTGCATGACTTGCTTGATAAAATGGAGCGGGAATGCCAGCGTTTGAATCTCCTTTTGCCCGGTGCCCGGTATTACGGAGTCTCCGGAGAGAAGAGCGGGGACCGGGCAGAAGGGACGAAGCGGCAAATCCGCCATGAACGAAAAGGATAACCTCTGAAGCGAAGAAGGGCGGAGACCACCTCCGCCCTTTCCCGTCGTTTCCTGCCTGTAGAAGCGGCTATCCCTTCCGCAACTCCGGCGGGCATTGCAGCCTTTTCCGCTCTCCATCGTATGCGCGCAGGCAGTGCCCAGCTTTCCAGAAAGGCAGCCCGTCCACGATACGCCGGGGCCAGTCCCGCACTCCATCCCGGCTCCACCGCCAACAGCGGGAGGAAAGCGTCTCGTCGGGCCAGCCGCCGAGTATGGCATTGATGAACTGGTCGAGGGCGATGAGCACACCTTCGAGGTAGGTCATGCTTCCGCCTCCTCGCCCGGCATGGTAATGGCGACGGTGAGGGCCTCTACATCCTCCAGCGTCTCGCAGGCATCAAGCCTGTCTTCGAGAGCCTGACGCTGCCCGATGATGGAACCGCAGACCACGGCGAAGGCGTCGGCCTTGGCGATGACGCGCCGCACAAGTTCGGGAAGCTCCATGCCCCGAGCTTGCGAGAGGGCCGAGAGGAGCGGCGTGGCTGCTGTGGGATCGGCGGCATAGGCTCTGGCTTCGGCTTCCTGTTTGTCAAAGGTGGCGATCTCGCGGTCGGGATAGGTCGCCGTGAGTGTGGCTATGGCCTTATCGGCGACGGCGTTGATTTCTGCGAGCTTGGCGGCCTTTGCCTCTTCCAAAGTAGGCGGCCTTTGAGCTTCGGCCTCCAGCCGGGCCTTTTCCGCTTCCCACAGTTCGACGAAGGGAGCGACGTCTTGTGCATAATCCACGGAGGTCAACGGATGGTTGAGGTCGTCTGTCCATTCCATATGCCCGGAACCGCCATGCCATTGCAGGGCGCGCAGAGAGCCGGGGGCGGCGAAGTCAAAGCGCAGGGGTATCCCGTCTACTCTAATAAGGCGGTCGGTCGGCACAACAGTAACATGCTCACGCATGGGAACCTCCAATGCTCGGATAGTCCGGCTCTATCAATTCGATGTGACCTATGGCCAAGCCTACAAGCTGACGTCTTGCGGCTTCCGCGTCTCGTGTCGCTTCCGCGCGTGCCGCCGAGACTTCCGCAGCCACGCCGTTGACTTGACCCGCGACCTTGCCGAGAGCGTTCGCCTGCTCCAAAAGCAGCATCGGCGTCAGGACTACGGCGCATCCTTCCATTGCCGCCTCCGTCACGCCGCTTGTGCTGCTGTATGACATCCAGAATTCGCATCCGCCTTTTTTGTTGTGCTGCGGGCATTCGTCAAAATTTCTGTAGGGGCATCCTGACATCTCGCTCTCCTAGTTTTTGGAGCACACCATGCACGTGGCGCGTTTCACGTTCAGGTTGAGGCTGTGGTTATGCGATGTTCCGGTAAAGCTATGGGCGTGCGCACCGGAGCCGCCCGTGTTGGCGGTCCAGTTGGTCTGCGTGCGCTGCGTGTCGCCCGGTCCCATCGGATAGCTATTGCTGGTGCCGTTGTCCGCGCAGGTCGTGATCGAATGCCTGTGCGAGGGCATTTGACTTTCCGTCAACGTTGTGTTTCCCACCGTGCCGCCGGCTGCGGCGTTCGTACTGGCAAGCCCGTCCTTGAAGACGTCCTGAAAGGCGCGGCTGCCTTCGGTCACGCCAGCGCCGCCCGTGACAAGCCGGATGGTCGCGTCCGTAAGCTCCGTGTCCTTCAGCTGTGTCCAGCCGGAAGGTGCGGATGCCTGATAAAAAAGCATCCGGGTTCCTTTAGGTATGGCCGTACTGTCCGTATTGATGTCGCCGACGAGCTGATAGTAGGTGCCGTCGTAGACGAAATCGTAGGTACGGTTGGCGGCCAGATAGCCCGCTGCAATAGCGGCGTTGCGGTAGCGGAGGGCTTTGGCCCCGGTGCCGTTTACGTTGAGGGTTGGGCTTGCGGCCGTATTCGTGACTGTGAAGCGCACGGTGATACGCGAACCCGTGGCGAGTGCGAAGCCCGTGCAGGCGACGACTTTGGCCGCAGTCGCGGCTTCGGTGGCGCAGCTGCCGTAATGGGTGATGTTGGCCGAGCCGTTGAAGCTGACCCCATCAATGGTACGGGCGGTGGCAAGTTTGGTGGCGGTATCCGCTTTTCCCTTAAAACCGCCTGTTGCGGTGACAGCACCCGATACGGTGCCTCCATTCGTAGACAAAAACGACTTCCACGTTCCGTCCCCGGTGAGTGCATGGTCTGCCTGAGCGCTGGTCGCTGCCGGCACAAGACCGCTCACTCCGTCTGCTGAAGACGTAGCACCATCATATTCGGGAACAGAAAACTTGCCGGAGGTAAAACGAAGCCCATCACCGAGAGATATATCCGTCAGCATCCATCGCCACGGGGACCACGTACCGCCCGACATCATCTCACGAGTGAAAATATTCCAGTCATTACTACCCGGCGTACCTAACCGGTATACAATCTGACGACATTCCATGATTTCACCGACGGCATTCTTCCATGAAGCAACATAGACCATACCATTGACGGTGCCTGGAGGTGTATTCAAGCCGGGATTATCACCACCCCACGTTGCCCGGTAAACGCCAGATTCCAAAAAAGTATTGAAATCCGCGATGCGTGTCGTAGGAATATTGCCAATCTGCCCACGGTCAGAAGCCAAGTCTGTTTTATCGCCGCCAATGGCGACATCCTTCGCGGTGATCATGCCGCCTGCATCGGCCTGCATTGTCTTTCCGTCGACTTTTGCAAGCCCGGCCTTAGCATCCGAAGCATAGCCGACGTTGGCGAGGTCCTGCGCTTCGTCGCGGGCCGCTTCCGCTCCTCTTTGGGCGGCTTGCGCATCTGTGGCGGACTTGGCCGCAGCGGTTTTCGAGGCTGCCGCGTTCGTCTCGCTCGTCTTCGCCGCCGCTGCTGACTTTGACGCTTCTCCGGCCTTCGTGCCCGCCGTGGTTGCGGAGGAGGCGGCTTCGTTCGCCTTGTTCCCCGCAGTGGTTGCCGCCGCAGCCGCATTGCGTTCGCTCTGCGCGGCGGCATCCACGCTGGCATTGACGTCCACAGCAAACTCATTGAGTTTTGGGATGAACGTCTTGTTCAGGTCATCGTTGACCATCTTCTTTTGCGCTTTCAGACTGTTGAACGTCAGTACGTCAAAGCGTTCTTGATCGCCCACCAGCCTGTCCGGGGGCTCGGGGAGCTCAGAGAGTTTGGGAAGCTGCTTCACTGCCATTACTTCAACCCCTGTACGTCGATGTTCATAGAAATCTCATTCGGCCCGGCAAAGGTTGCCCGCCAGTCTTCCAACCAGCCCCAGACGGTGAGGGCCTGATATGAGCCCACGCCTTCGTTATCATCGCCAAGCCAGAGCGCAGGCAGGCCATGCAGCCGGGCGAGAAGCTCACGCACGGTGTCGAGCCGGGATGGGTGCAGGTAGAGGGGAATGCTCGTGCGCTTGGCGTTGGCCCGCTTCACCAGCCGCGTGTTGCCGAATTCGTCAGTATCTTTACGTGAATAATCGCGGATAGAGCATTGCGTATTGTAGAGCGTCAGGCCGAGAGGCCACGCCTGCCCCACAACGACGTGACCGAGCGCGGGACCGCCCTTCTGCGTGAGCGTGACCTCGAGCGTGGCGACGGGTGAGACGGGGATTTCGGTCACGGCCTGATCTACAACTCGCTCCAACGGCCTGAAATAGTAGTCCCAATACCCGTCAACGTCTTTCAGTGTGTTCACCGTGCGGTCATACATGACGAGGCCGTCGCCGTCTTTCACCACAGCCCGAATGCCCGTTGCTTTGAAGTTCAGCAATGCGAACGCTGTGCAGCGGTTGAAAGACACTGTGAAGGTCAACGTCTCGACGTCCGTGGGAGCGACGGTCTGGGTAGAGACGTACTGGTCAAGCATTGCGTATTGGTTCGTGGGCCCAATGAGCCGCCACGCGGCGTCCGTACCCTCGCAGTTCTGGTCCGGCTGCCTGCCCGTGCTGGCTCCCACGGCCTTGTAGACCTTGTGGTCATGCACAACGGAATCCCCGATCTGGTACGCCGTGCCCGCGCTCCACGCCGGGGCGTCGTTTTCCGGCACGGAACTGGACAACAGTCTGATCGCCTGCGGTTCTATGACCTTCATGCGCCCACCTTCGTCGGTACTCCTTCGACGTCCCAGAGTTCAACCAAATCCGACACGCGACGCCCGTACTTCGCTACCTCGCTAAGGAGGATGTTCATGTCCCGGCGAAGCTGATAAACCTCTTCCCGCAGGGCCCGGACTTCCTCGCTGCTTCCGGCGTCAGCCGCCCGAGGCGTCGCGCTGCGAAAGAGCGCCGCCGTGTCCGCGGCCGTGTAGACTCGCCCGGGCTGAGAGAAGTTCACCAGTTCCGGCCCTTTCTCGCCCACAAGTGCCCATCCCGGCAGGGCAAGGCCGCCACTCGCAAACGCTTTGATCCCGGCCTTCTGCCCGGCCGCTTCAAGGAGGGGCCTTAATTCCGCAATCTGCTTCTCGATCTCTTCCAGCGTCGCACTCTGGCCCTGAAGCTGTGCAAGGGCGGCGTTCTGCACATCAAGCTGGCCCTGCAACACCTCAAGCTGCTTGTCGGCGGATGATACCTGCGCGCCCGCCGCATCCTGTGCATTCTTCAACTGCGCGTTCACGGCCCAGAAAGCGTCAAGGTATTCATCTTCCGTCCCCGCCGTCTGCTTCACGAGGTCGAGCAGGCTGGACCCAACGCCCGCAAGCTGGCCCGCCGCCTCGGAGTCCCCGCCAAACGCCAGCCCGGACAGCCGTCTGAATTCGGCCTGCACTGTCCCTAGACGGCTCATAGCGTCTATATTGGCGGCCCCGGCAAACAGGTTGTAGCGGGCTTGCCCGAGGCTCTTGTCGAGCCCTTCCCATGTACTCTTGAGCGTCTTTGCGGCGGAAAGCTGTTCGTTGAGGGCGCTGATCTTTTCTTGGATCGCCTGCTGCTGAAGCTGCACCCGCTGCTGTTCCAGCGCGTCCATCTGAGACTTGAGGGCCTCATACTCCGACTTGGCGGCTTCCAGCGCCGCCTTTGCCGCTTCCTCGGCGGCCTTGGCCGTTTCCGCTGCGTGGAGCTTCAAAAGCTCCGCAACCTGTGTCGAGCCTTCCCCGAATTTCTGGATCGCCTCCCGCAGTTCGTTTTCCTGCGAAATGGCCCGGCCCACTTCGTCACTGGTTCCGTCGATGGCCGCCCACCTCTGGGCGACGTTCTGCTCAAACGACCGCAGCAATTCCTCCGTGGCCTGCTTCACAGCCTCGGCGCGCAGGGCTTCCACGCGGGCAATCTCGCCTTCCGAAGCTCCAAGCTGTTGCAACGCGGCGATGTGCTGGTCGATGACCGCGTTGGCGTTCTGCTGGGCCTGTTCGATCTCGGCCATGGGGGAAAGAGAGGACTCCAACGAAGAAATGATGTTGTCGATGGCCGTCTGTGTGTAGCCACGGACCTTGGCAAGCTGCGCCTCCGACGCCTGCATCGTCTCAAGGGCCTTGACGTAGCCGTCGATGGCCTCCCGATAACCTTTAGCTTCTTGCTCGACCTGCGACAGGGGATGAAGCATCTCGTCCAGCGACTTGACGTAAGTGTCAACATACGCCGCCCGGTACTCTTCAACCAGCTTGTCGGCATAGCCCTTATCCACGCCGTATGACGCCACGGCTGACGAAAGCGCCTCAAGCTGTTCGACAAACGCCTGCGCCTGCTGCTCGGCCTGCGTCATCTGCGCGCCGTCGATGCCCTTGATGGCCTCTTGAATGCCCTGAATCGCCGTGAGCCCCGCCACAGCGTTGGTCCATTCGTCGGACTCGGACAGATCGGCGTTGCTGGCACGCAGGTTCAGATGCGGGAAGATGTCCCGGATGCTTGTCCCGGCGGCCTCCATCGACTTCGCCAGCCCTTGCAGCATAACGCGGGCGATGTCCTGCTGCGTGGTGCGGTAGGTCCGCTCCGCGTGCTCGTCGTCATAAAACTGCAAGTCCCACGCGGAAGGCCCGCGATTGCCCACCCAGCCGCGTCCCGCTGTGGTGCCCCGACCCATGCCCACGGTCTGTTTTTTGAGGTTTTCCGTCACCCCGGCGGCATAGGCTTCCGGCAACGACTGCGCGAAGGAGAGGAGCGTCTGCGCCGTGTTGTTGGCGTAGCCGCCGATCTCGTCAAAGAAGGAGTCGATCTCTCCGGCGCTCATGCGGTGGCCCCATGCCCCTTGCTTGAACGCCTCGGCCCAGTCCGTCCCGACAAGCGACGCCTCGGGCACATTCGTGTAGACTGTGGGATGTGTCTTCGTCTTGCCGAACATGCTCCCAATGAGCCCGCCCGCCACAGCGCCGAGCGCCGTCCCGATGACGGGCACGACTGAGCCGAGCGTTGAACCCGCAGCGATGCCGGCTGCGCTGCCGAGGGCGGAACCGCCCCATGCGCCGAGTGCGCCCCCCACGCCAGCGGTAAGGCCGGAATACTTGCCTTGCGGCAAGCCGAGTGCCCCACCGAGCAGCGAATAGCCGAGAGAACCAAAGCCGCCGTACGTGAGTGCGGAACCGAGGGACAGGCCGCTGGACACGAGCGCCGCCTGCCCGCCCACGGTCCCAGCCGTTGCACCGCCGCCCTGCATGAGCAGGATTTCCCCCGCCGTGTACGCCCCCGGTGTCGTCAGTACTGCTGTCGTGCCCGGTAGAGTGGCCCCCAAAAGGCCGGACACGCCGCCCGTTATCGAATCAGGAAGCAAAGAAGAAAAGGGGATGTTCCCGAGCAGCCCGCCCGCGCCGCCCGACCCTCCGGCCCCGCCCGCAGCATACGCCACGCCGCCCGTGCCGAGCATACCGGACACCACGCCCGCAATCTGCACCGTGATGGGCCGGGTGATCGCAATGTGCAGGAGATCGGCAAGGAACGACGCAAACAGCGAGCGGAACGACGAAAGTGACACCTTGCCCGTCTCGATCATCTGCTGCCATGCCGACTTCCAGCCCGAGTCCATGCCGTCGAAGAGGCCCTTGAACGATTCCTCTACGCCTTTGGCCGTATCGGAGGCAGAGGCCCGATACTCAAGCAGCCCGCGTTTTGCGCCGTCCACCCAATCGCGGGACATTTGCAGTTCCCGCAATTCCCGCATCTTGTTGATGTACTCCTCGGGAATATCCGCATCGCGCCAAAGCTCGACCTGTTCGTTGAGCAAGTCGTTTTGGTACTTGAGCGAAAGCCCGTACTGGCCCGTCAGTTCTTCCAGTTCCTTGTAGAACGCGAGCTTTTCCTGCGTGTGATCATTCTGTTCCTTGCTGGTCCGGTTGGCCTTGCGGATGGCTTTCTCGTGTTCCGCCTCGGCCTTCGCCATGAGCCGAGCGTACTTTTCCGGGTCTTCCTTTTTCAGAGACTGCACATCCCGAAGGAAGCCCTGATACTCCCTATCCACCTTGGCGATGGCGGCGGCCGCAGGATCGGCATACGACAAGATGCCCTGCATCCACTTGAAGTCGGTTTCCTGCTCCATCGCGTGGCGCAGTTCTTCCAAAGCCTCGGCGGGAAGCTTGGCATCCTTGGCGATCTTCCTCAGCTTCTCCTCGATCTTGACCTGCTCAACATCACGGCTGGACTTCATGAGTTTGGCGAGTTCCGCATCGTAGGCCGCTAGAGCGGTCGCCGCACGGTTGGCCGCAGCTTCGGCGGAAGAAGCACCCTTTTTGTTCAACGCCTCAAGCTGTCGACGATACTCCGCAGTAACTTTCACTCGCTCTTTTTCAAGCCCGGAAACGTCCTGCCCCTGTTTTTTGTAGACGGCAACCTGCTTGTCGAGAGCTTCCAGTGTGTTGTGATAATCTTCTTTCAGAGCAGCCCTTTTGCTTTCAAGAGTATTCTTAAGATACTCCTTTACCGCAGCAGAGCCATCCGAGATGATCTTGGTTTCTTCCTCCTGAAGCTGTAGGGAAATCTTGTTATGTGCTTCCCATGCCTTTTCTAGCCCTATACGAGCCTGAATCTGTTCTTCCGTATAAAACTTAACCTTTTGTACAGTCACTGCACCCGAGGCCATATCCACATCAGTGACTTGTTTCTCTCCTCGCTTAATGACACCATCAGTCGCAAGGCTCTTAATGGCAGCCTCCCGGCGTGCCGCATCTATTAAAGCCTGATCTCTTTTCAAGGCTTCAGTTATGGCATTGATGGCCGCAATAATGCCCTTATTGTCCATCACAGTGGCCTTAAACAGATTCCATTCCGTACTCAGGCGATTGACCGCACCCTGCGCTCCTTGTGCGGCCTGTTCCGCTGCCGGGCCAAACTCCTCTTTGAGAACAGCCGCCAGCTTAGGAAGCATGTCTTCCGCTGTGACCTGTCCCTTTTTGAGCATGTCGTCGAGCTGCGCGGTGGTGACGCCCATTGCCTTGGCCGCAAGGTTGAACGATCCCGGCAACCGTTCGCCCAACTGCCCGCGCAATTCTTCGGCCTGCACCTTGCCCTTGCTGATCATCTGGCCGAGCGCGAGGAACACGCCGTCCATCTGATCCGTGGTCAAGGAAAGCGCGGTCCCTGCCTGCGCCACACCTTCAAAGATATTGTTCAAGTCTTTCTGTAGCGTTGTGCCTTTGCCCGCGGCAAAAAATCCCTTGGCGCTCTCCGCCGTGCTCTGAAATTCGAGGCCGAGCTTTGCGCTTACCTCATAGATGTAATCAAGCTTGGAAATGGCCCCGGCTGTAGAGCCCTCGATGCTGGTATAGGACTTCACCAGCCTATCCATTTGCAATGAAGCGTCAAAACATGCTTTCCCGGCGTAAATCGCCGCCGCGCCTACGGCTATGACCGGAACGGCAGCGGCCTTCGCCCCGCTCCAAAGCGTAGAGAGCGCGCCAGACGTGTCCCCCAGTTGCGCCCGCAGCTTGGCAAGCTGGATGGTGGAAAGCCCGGCGTTCTTTTGCAGGTACTCGAAAGCCCGGTTTGCTGTCGCGGCGGCCTGCGACTTGAGCATGGAGTTTGTCAGACCCTCAAGCTGCTTTGAGGACACCCCGGCAGCCTTGGCAATGTCTTCCAGCCCGGACACCTGCGTCTTAAACGCGCCCGCAGACAAGGCGGCCTGCGCCGTCTTCAATTCGCGGGTGAGCTTGGTTATTCCGCCCGTGAGGTCCGCCTTGGAAACCGCGTTGCCGATGCTTTTGGCTATGGCCTCGCCCTGTGCCTTCGCTATTTGCCGGGCGTGGTTCAGATCAGTTTCAAAGGCGGACACATCACCGCGAATAGCTATATAAATACCGGGGGTTTTCTTTGCCATGTCTCATTTCCTATGTTGCACGGCACGGCGATTTTTGCGGATGGAAGTTGACTTTCCCGGAATGCTATGATGTGGGGTGGGTAGGAGGATTAGATTATGAGAAAACTGATTGTAGCGTTGGCTGTGGTGGTGATGTGTGGGGGAAACGCCTTTGCTGGTCCTTTTGGAACGAACATGGGAGACACTGTAGATAAATACCAAAACATTACCGTAAGTGGCAAAAATAAAGATAATTTTATTTCTCAATCTGTCCCAAAGCCGCATTCAGACTTTGAAAACTACCTTTTTACTTTTTCGCCACAACATGGTCTTGTAAAAATTTCAGGAATAACAAAATCAATACATAATGATGCATACGGAATTAATGTAAAATCATTATTCAAAAAATTATATGATCAAATTAACTCGAAATATGGAATAGGTAAAAAAAATGATTTCATTATGAATGGAAGTGTATGGAAAGAGGATAAATATTGGACAATGGGATTATATAAAGAAGAAAGAATCCTTACCGCTTTTTGGAATCCAAAAGACAATAAAGACAACATAGAAAGCATTATGCTTAAAACAATTGCTTTATCATCTGACTCATCATTGATATTATTATCATATGAATATACTAATTTTGATAAGTACATAGAAGAACAAAAGAAAAATGAACAGGATTCACTATAAAAACAGTCACCCTTGACACCGCCCCACGTTTCGTGTTTTCTGGACTTCCCTACTCTCGAGGCGTTGTCTGCCGCCTGTCTCTGCCCCAAGCACTGACTTTGCAGATTGAACATCAAGAAGCCTACTGCTATACACAGGCAGATATTGGCGATCACAACGTCCGGGTGTCCGTGAGGCCCCGGCAGCTCGAGAGCTGGGGAGCGTTGTGGTCGCCTTTTTTATTTCCACAAATCCCAACTCTCGGAGGTCATTATGACCGCTTCTCTGTGCTTCAACGACTTCACCTTCTCCCCCGTCATCCGAAACAATCAGCCTTGGTTTCGCTCCTCAGAACTTGCCCGCGCTTTAGGGTATCGAGACGAAAATTCCGTACGTCGTCTCTATGAGCGAAACGCCGATGAATTCACCGAAAACATGACGCAAGTGGTTGAAAACTTCGACACGGTCAATTTGACCGTCCGGGTCCGCATCTTCTCCCTGCGCGGCTGCCACCTGCTCGCGATGTTCGCCCGCACGCCCGTGGCTAAGGCATTCCGCAGGTGGGTACTTGACGTGATCGAGAAGTACGGGGACCGGGTGCCTGTTGAGCAGCCCGTCACCCTCTCCACCCCAGCCGCCCGCAAGCGCAATCGCCCCGCCCTGCCAGCTGCTTCGCGTTTTGATGAAGCCGCCATACTGGAACTCGCCGCCGAAATCCGGGAGGCCCAACAGAACTACTCCCGCACCTTCGGTCGCCTGTGCAGCAGGCTGATTACCATAAGCATCCCCGTCTTCACCGTGCTGGAACGCCGCGTCTACAAGCAAGCTCCCGACCGCCCCTTTTCCGACACCCGCGTCGGAGCGCAATGGGAACGGTACTTCACCGAGCGCATGATCGCTGCCTTGCACTCCCTTGACGACAGGTTGCCGGACGAAAAGAATCCGGCAATGCTCCTGCTGGAATACGCCCGCGCACTGAACGCATGGTAGGAGGCGGATATGCTCACCACCCTCGACGCCGCCCATGGCCTGCAACGCAAGCACTCCAAGCTCATGCGGGACATTGACCGCGTGCGTTCCATCCTTCCGCCCGGCTTTGCGGCGGCGGCCTTTATCCCCGCCGCCCGCATTGACGCGGAGGGCAGGAAACACCGTTTCTTTCACCTCACCCGTAACGCCCTGCCCTTCCTCTTCATGGGACAGGCCACGAAACATGAAATCCATTGGATGGCCGAAGCCGTCCGCGGACTCCACCGGGCTTGCTTTTCGGACGATGAATAGCTATTGAAAAAAGGAGGGCGGCAAGGTGCGTCAACACCCGCCGCCCTGTGGGACACGTCCCCCGTGAATACAGGATTCACAAGTTTGCGCCCCGTAGGAATGCCACTTCCTACGGGGCACTTGCGTTTACAGGTTCATCATGTGGAGAACCAGAGCCGCAAGAACGCTTGCCAGAAATCCGGCAAGAACGTCCCGGAGGAAGTGTTTCATGGGGTAACCTCCTTTACGGGAGGCGTGCCCCACGGCAGATGTCTAACCAATCTTTACCCAAAAGACAAACAGGGCCTGGAACCGGAAGGCTTCCGGCCCCTTCCATCCGCAAAAATCGCTATGCCGTTGTCAAAGAACGTCTATTCTGAACATGAGCGGTTTCGGTTCATTCTGCCAGAGCAACCAGACCCAAGACGGCCACCACAAGGATGCAGACGAGGGCGATGACGGCTACGTGAGCCTGTGTGCCCGGCTCCTTGCGGAGACTGTCCGCCATGACCTTTGCGTGCTCCTGCGCCACTCCCTTGATACGGCTCAAATCAGCTTCAAGAGCCGAAAGATCGGCACGAATGGGAATGTAGAGTCCCTCAGGTTTCCTTGCCATGCTCTGTCTCCTGCCCGTCATGGGCTCTTCTGCGCCGACTGCGCGTGCTTTTCCGCATTGGCGCGGATGACCGTCTCAACGGCCCGTACCTTCTTCCACAGGCCCGGCGTCAGGTCCACGCCGAGGGAGTCGGCCACCAGCGCCAGCGCGTTGTAGTCGAACCCCACCGGGCCGCCCATGCCTGACATGCGGAGTTGGGTAGCGCCCGCTTGGAGCAGTTCCCATGCGGCGGCGTTCCCCGGCATGAGATCGGGACAACGCCCTTCGCAGTCCTCACAGATCAAAGAACCCGTATTCTGGCCAGCGGCCTTCCGGCAGGCGTCGCAGTAGGCCGCGCCGTCACCGGAAAGCCACTCCCAGACCGAGGCTAGTTTTTTTCCTCTTCCGCCACGCCGAAGGTTTCGCCCACGATGGCCTTGTGCAGGGCCAGAATGTCGGGGAAGGGCAATTCGTCCGTCTGGGCCGTATCGAGCCCGGCGGCGGTGAATACCGCGTCCATGCCGTCAGAGATGGAGTAGCCGCCGCCCATGAGGTCGAAGCCCTGCGCCTTGAGCGCCTTGAGGTCTTTACCCTTGAGCGGGGTCACGATGAAGTCCTGACCGGAGAGAGTAACGGTACGCATGGTGTTTTTCCTTTTGATGATTGGTGGTTAATAGGATTCCACATCATTGACGAGGGTGACGACTACGGCGGCGTTGTCCGCGCTGTCGTTAAAGTAGGCCGTGAAGCTGTGGTCCATCTTGACCCCGGTCGGCCCGTCCACCGTGGGGCCGTCATAGGAAAGCTGCACTTCGGGCAACGTGAAGGTGAGCTTGTTGGCCTCGTCGATGGAGAAGGACATTTCGAGGCTGATTTCCTCGCTGTTCTTGGCCTTCATGAGCAGTTCCCGGTCCGTGATGAACACGGTCAGGCTGCCCGTGATGGACATGAGGCCCTGAATAAGATCATAGACGCGGCCCTGATCCCCGAGTGCCCGGATGGTTGAGTCGAGCCCGAAATCAATGTTCAGGCTGCAATCCGTAACCACGCCCAGAGGCTGACCGCCGCTGAGAAGGGCCGCCTGAAAGTTGCTGAACCGTTTCATGACCACGGAGGCGGCGGAGGCATTGTAGTCCGCATCGGCATAGTCCGCCTCGCGTCCGGCCATGTTGACCGTAGCGGTAAGCTCGCCGTCGCCGCCAGCCTGCATGGAGAAGGAAGACACCCGGCAGCCGGAATACTGGCCGTAGATGTTCCCGTAGTTGGCCTGCATGACGAGCGAGGGCATGTCCTGTCCCGACTTCCAGACATGGGTGAAGGGCGCGGCTTCCCCACTGGTGACGGGCGCGCCGAACATGGCCTTGAGCCAATGCCCGAAGGCCCGTGCGTCTACGGGCACAGTGACGGCACCGGAAACGTCAAGGTTCCCGTCAAAGGGTTGCGAAGGATCATAGCGGCCCGTCAGTGTGGCCGCGCTGTTCTTGGCGCGGGAGGGTTTCAGGCCGAAAGCGTTGATGGGCAGCCTCACGCCGCCGCGCACGTCCGGCGGGACGCCAAAGGACTTTTCCACGTCCATGAGCACGGTCGTTTTCGCGCCGACCGCAATCTGCTTGTTGGGCATTTCCAATCTCCTGATTATTCGGTTTCCAGAAACCAGACCGTGTATTCCATGCTCACGCGGAAGTAGTTGGTCCCGTCCTCGTACAAATCCTGATCCTCGATCAGATGCGCGCTGAACTGCGGGCCGCTTGGCGGCATGGCGGCGCGCACGGCCTTGGCGACGGCTTTTGCCTCGTCGTAACGCCTTCCCCACGCGTCGATCTGGAGGTCGATCTCTTCCAGCCCGGAGTGTCCAGCCAAGGTATTGGCGGGCATTCCGCCGATGCGCTGAAATGTGACGCAGGGAAGCTGTATCCCGGCGGGAATAAACAGGGCGAAGACCTTATCCCCAACCAACGCGGACAACCCGGCATCGTCGAGCAACGTGCGTAGGAGGACCTGCTCAAAATCAACGGCGCTCGGCATCACGCCCCCTTTCCGTACTTGCTCTTGAATTCGGCTACCACTTCCACCAACACCTTGTTTTTGGCCTTCCGCAGGAAGGGATGAGCCGGGACATGTCCTGCCGTTGTCCCGTCATGGTTCACCATCGCATGGCCGTATTCGACAAGGTGGGCGTGCGGTACACGGACCAGCACAATCCAGCCACCGTTCTCGAACTTGGAGACACGGGGCCGGATGCCCTTCACGAGCTTTCCGGTTTTGGAGGTAGGGAAGTCCTCTCCCTTCGCCTCGTCCGCGATCCTGTTGGCGATGCTTTCCAGTTCGCCGTCGATGAATCCCGCGGCCTCCCGGGTTATCGCGTTCACATCGAAGCCCACGAGCCACGCATCAGGCTTCCTGCTCACAGCTTGCCTCCCTGCACATCAACATCAGTTCCCGTCCCCTGTTGTCGGGCAATGGGGCAACGATGTTGAACACCGTTCCTTGATGGATGACGCGCATGTCCGCCGTCACGTCCGGCCTGTACCGGATACGGATACGCTGCGTGACTTCGGACTGGGCCTGCTGGCTGGCGAAGAACTCCCGCCCGCTCATGGCTTCCAGCGAAGCCCAGACGGTCGCTACGTCTTCCCACTGCGCTACAGGCCCGCCATAGGCATCCTGCCCCTGCTGAAAACGCTGGAGCGTCACCCGGTGGCGCAGGGTCCCGGCGCGCATCACACTCTCCACGCTTTCAGGGCTTCTTTCCGTTTGGCTTCAATCCAGCCAGCAACGACGAGTGCGAACAGTGGAACGCCCAGAAAAAGGAAAGCCCCAAACATCCCCCGCAGGGACCAGTGCCAGAGGGCAAAATTCAGAGTCCACGCGGCAAGGGAGCAGAAGAGATAGGCCGGGCCGCACACCAGAAACAGGCTCATAAGGACAAGCCTCACCACCCTCAGGGGGGTCCACTTGAATTCGCGGAATTTTTTCACTTCACTATTGGTCATCAGAAACCTCCCGCGACGACATAGGGATCAAGCAGGCAGTCCACGAATGACCGCCCAAATTCGTTGAAGTTCGACCCCACGGCGAAGCTCTCCCGCTGCTCGTAGAGCGTGCCGATCCGTACCAGCATCCATTGGCGGATGGGCTCGGGGAAGCGGTCCACCGGGTAGCCCGCCCGCACCGTGAGCAGGGTTTCCCCCTGCGGGAAGTCCAGGCCGGGCGTGAAGACGGCGCGCAGCGGCGATTCCTGCGGAGAGAGGCCGGAGGGCGCAAAGGCGTAGAGGCCGGGCGCCACGGCCATACCCTCCGCCTCCACCGCTGTCAGCGCCGTGCAGGGGACAAGCGGCACCTCGAAGGGGCCGGACAGCGGGGGCACGGCCACGGCCCATGCCGAATCGCCGAGCACGCGCCCGGTGACGGCCTCGGCCTCCTGCCGGGCCGCCGTGATCAGCCCGCGCAGGAGAGCGTCGTCATCGTCGCTGTCAACGCGGACGAAGTTCCGGGCCTGTTCGAGCGTCACGGGCTCGGACACGGGCGGGGTCAGGAGGCGGATGGCGTCCATGTCAGGCGTCCTTGCGTTCTTTCTTTTTGGGGTCGGGCCGCGCCGTCACGCCGCATTGCCCGGCTGACTTCGCGGACTCCGCGTCCATCTCCACTTCCCCGGCTGGATAATCCTCCGGGGCGTAGCCGTGCCGCCAGTAGCGGAAGGGCCGCGTCAGCATGACCTTCATGGCGATGCCCCTTACGCCGCCGCGCACTTGAGGATTTTCACGGCCTCGGAGTCGGCCAGCATCCCTCCCACGCGCTTCGTGGTGTAGAAGTGGACATATGGCTTGTTGGTGAAGGGGTCGCGCAGGCTGCGGATGCCGATGCGGTCGAAAATCCAGTAGGCGCGGGCGTAGTTGCCGAACAGCACGGGCGCGGCGTTGGCTCCCACGTCCGGCATGTCCTCGTTCTCCACGATGCCGTAGCCGAGGATTTGCGAAGGCTGCCCGGCGGTCAGGGCGGGCTGCCACAGATAATTCCCGTCGCTGTCCTTCCATTTGCGGATGACGGAGAGGGTCTTGCTGTTCAGCATCCATTGCGCTCCGGTGCGATGGCCTTTCTTCAGGGCATAGATGAGATCGATAAGATCGTCGGCGGGGCCGGACGCCTTGAAGCCGTCCGCCACCCCGGTCTTGAGGCATTGCAGCGTGCCGAAGGGACGGCTTTTGTCATCCTCTTCCCCCTGCGGATACGCCAAAAGTCCTTTGGGCTTATCGGTCCCGTCACCCGTGAGGAACGCCCTGCTTTCCTGCTCCGCGAATTCAAGGGCAATATCCATCGCAAGCTCGGATTCGACGTTGAAAAAGAGGTCGTCCAGCGCCTTCTGGGTCACGGCGGGGTTGGCGTAGATTTCCCCGAACACGGGCTTGAGTTCCGCGAACTTCGCCGTGGCCGTTTCGGAACGGGACACCTTTTCGCCTACCCAGCCGGAAGCCGTGCCGCCGAGATTGACCAGCTTGCGGAAGTCTTCCGTGCCGATGGTCACCACACGGCAGACCTGACGCATGGGCGACTGTTCGCGCAGCAGGCGCAGGATTTCCCGGTCCTGTTCGACGGGCACGGCGTAACCGCCATCCGAAGGCGTGCCTACGCTGATCGCTTTGGCTTCCAGATCGGCAAGCCCGGCGTCGCTGCCCTTGCGGACCCAGCCGAGCCATGCTTCCTTGTGCTCGGCCTCGATGCGGGCCTTTTCCCCGTCGCCCGCCGCGCCGGGACGGTTGGCCTTCTTCGCCACTTCGTCCAGCGCCTTCGACAGCCGGGCGATCTCCGCGTCGGCGGCTTCCACTCGGGCCTCAAGCTCGGAAACGGCCTTGCCTTCGGCCTTGGCCTGCAAAAGCTCGTCGTTGGACTTTTTGAAGTCCTCGAACGCCCTGCCCTGCTCCTCAAGAAGCTCCTTCAATTCCTTGTCCATGCAAAACTCCTACCCTCTGAGGGCCGTGATGTTGCGCCGCACCAGCGCGGCAAGTTCGTCTGCGCCTTCCTCGGCGTCCCGCAGAGGCATGGCCTTGAAGCCGTCGGCAAGGATGGCTTTTGCCTGTACCCGCGAAAACCCGGCGTCCCGCAGGGCTTTCTCGGCGTCGCGCACGGACGGGCCGCCCGCTTCGCCCTTCACCCCCGTCACCCGCGCCTTGCCGTTGGCCGGAAAGGTGACGAGGGAAAGCTCCACCAGATCAACCCGCTTCAACGTGCGCCGCGGCTCATCCGGCTTGCTCCGCTTCGTCCACTCCACGGCCCGGAAGCCGATGGACAGGCCGTTGATGGCCGGGCGCGGCGTCATCTTCATGAGCGCGTACATCTCGCGGCCGCGCGGCGTGTCCGCAAGCCTGCCCTCGACGTAGAGCCCGTGCCCGTCCTCGCGCATCTCCGTCCACACGCCGATGGGCGTCAGGGATTCCGCGCTCATGTCCCAGCCGCCATGCTGCGAAAGCATGGCCGGCCACGCGCCGGACGCCTTGAAGTCCGCGATGCTCCGGTCGAAGGCACCCTTGGCGATCACGTCACCGTAGGCGTCCACGTTCCCAAAGACGGCCCCGTAACCGCTGAAAGTCATGGCCTCCGGCCCCGCGTCGGGGGCGGCCCTTAGCTCGACAAGGCCGCAATCAAGCCTTTCCATCCTCGTCTCCTTCGCCCTTTTCGGCGTGGTCGCCGTCCGTCCCCGGCTCGGCCATGTTCAGGGGCACGCGGTACTCGTCGCCGCCCTCGTAAGGGTTCATGTCCTCAAGCTCTCGGATGTCGTTGGGCGAAAGCGCGCCCACGCCGTAGAGCCGGGTGTAGAACTCGGCCCGGTCCTTGGCCGCGCCCCGCATGAGGCCGTTGACGTTGAACTTGAAGTAGTAGCCATCCCGCCGCTCCTCATCGCTCAAAAGCCAGCGGGAAGCGCTCTTTTCGAGGCAGGCGTACCAAGGCCCCAACGTGTGGACGGCGTGCTGCAAAAACATCTGCTCCGCGCTGGCGTAAGTGCTGGCCTTGTCCGAACGCCCCACCATGATCGGCAGGACGCCGAAGGCACGGCAGACCTCCTCAACCTGATACTGGCGCGATTCCACGTACTGCGCGGCGTCGTTGGGGATGGACAGGGGTGTCCACTTCATGCCGAAGCCGAGCACCGCGGCCTTGCCCGTGTTCTCCGCGCCTCCATAGGCGGCGTACCATGCCTTTTTGAGGTCCGCCCGTTGGCCGTCCGTCAGCCGCTGGTCCGTGGACAGCACGCCCGAAAGCCGCACCCCGCTCTTGAAGGCCGAAGCCCCATGCGCTTCCAGCGCGAGGGACAGCCCGACGGCTTCCCGCGCCAGCCGCACCCCATCAAGCCCGGATACCCCGTCCCACGACAGCCAGCGGATATGCCACATGTCCCCGGCGGGCACCGTGATGAAACGCTTGTCCTGCGTCGTGATCCGGTAGGTCAGCGTCCAGCCGTCCCGCTCGATGGATACCGAACCCGGCGGATAGGGCAGCATTTCGATGATGCGGCCCCCTACCCTGTTCAGCCAGACGTAGGCGTTTCCGGTGAGGCACAGGTGCAAGGCCAGCATGTGCCGGAACTCGAAGGCCGTCTGGAAGTCGTTGGGGGCCATGTCCACGAGGTCGTAGAGCCCATGCCCCACGGCGGGATGGCGGTTCCGCCCCTCGGCCCGGTAGAGCTTGAAGGGCACCTGCGCCAGCCCGTTGGCGATCACCCGCACGCAGGCCAGCACCGCGGAACATTCCAGAGCCGTGCGCGCATTCACGGTCACGCCGCTGCGCGCCGCCCCACCCCCGAAGAGGTCCACAAGCTGGCCGTAGTCGCCCGCCGATTCCGGCCCGGATTTGCGCAACCAACTGAAAAGGCCCATCACCACGCCTCCGCGAAGAACGTATCCTCTTCCTCAGGGACGCCGCACACGGCCCCATTCAAGGCCATCGCCAGCGCGACGATGCCGTCGATACGGCCCGTACTCTTGATCTTGTCGAACTTGCGGTTCCCGCTCGGGTCCCGCTGTACCCGCACGTTCGAGGCGCACATTGTCAGAACGGGGTGCATCCCGTGGCGCATGGCTCCTTCGGCAAGCACGTCCTCCAAGGTTTCCACCGCCGGGTTCATGTCCCGGAAGCCCTGCCCGTGCGGGATGAGGCGCAGGCCCCCGGCAACAGGAGCGTCCCGGCCCTCGATCCATGCCTCCACGCCTTCCTCGCGCAGGGCCCGGACCATATCGTCGATGCGCCAGCGGTCGAACTTCAATCCGGCGATGTCCATAACGGCGTGCAGTTTCACTATCTCGTGGGCCACGAAACGATAGTCGATGGTCCGGCCCGGCGTGGTCAGCAAAAAGCCCTCCCGCGCCCAGGCGTCGTAGGGCACCCGGTCGCGGTCCGCACGGTCGCGGATGCCTTCCTCCGGGGTCCAGAACAGCGGCAGGACATGCCGACGCCCCTCCCCGTCCTGCGTCGTCAGCACCAGCGCCGTCAGGTCGTTCTTGCCGGACAGATCGAGGCCGCCGTAAACGGGCCGTTCCTCGAAAAGCGACGCATCCGGCTCTCCGCCGCTGCGGGCCCACACGTCCGGCGTGATGAAGTGCGCCGCGCCGTCCACACGCTGATTCAGATAGAGGTTACGGAAGGCCGCTTCCGCCGCGGGCATCCGTTTCGCCTTCTCCGCCGTGTCGCGCATCTCCTCCAGAGAACGGAAATCGCCGAGGGCGGGGTTCGCCATAGGCCAGTTGGACTCTTCCCACGGGTCCGCGTCCATCGGCACCGAAAACAGGAAGACCTTGAACTTCGGATCGTCGATTTCACCCCGGTTCACCTTCAAACCGTAATCCACGAGTTCGGAAAGGACGGCCGCGTCGTTGACAGCCTGCGTAGAGATGCACCACACAAGAGGCTCGGCGTGCGCGCCCCGCGAGGTCATCATCACGTCGTACAGTTCACGGTCCGCACCGAACTGCGCGAGTTCGTCAAAGACGATGAAGGATGACGATTTGCCGTGCTTGCCCTTCGTCTCGCTCGAAAGAGCCGTAAACTCCGAACCGCTCACCGGGTCGATGAGCTTCTTGCGCGACTCAATGACGTTGAGGCGCTCGCACAACTCCTCGTCCATGTAAATCATCGCCGTCATGAGCTTGAAGAGCACGGACGCCTGCTCCCGGTCGTAGGCCACGGAATAAAGCTGGCCGTTCCTGACGGCTTCCGGCCCGCACAGGTGCGCAAGGCACAGCCCCGCCACCAGCGCCGTCTTGCCGTTCTTGCGGGCCATTGACAGCACGGCTTGTCGCGCCACGCGGCGGCCCTCGGCATCCTCGGCGTCGTAGACCTCCCGGATGATCGCCTTCTGCCATCCGCGCAGCACGAACGGTCGCCCCACACCCTCGCCGTCCGGCGTCCGCAGGGTTTCGATGAAGGCAATCATTTTCTCCGCTCTGGTCATCTAGGCTCCAAACATCAGCCCGGCCCGTTTGGGCTTCGGTTGTTCTCCGGTTTTCCCCGCGTCCCTGGCGCTGATGCGGCTGTTTACGCACAGCCGCAGCTTCGTCGCCAACTGGCTCAGGGAACTGTTGCTGTTCACCAGAACTTCATGCCACGGGTTGCGCTTCACTGCGCCCGAGGCCGTTTCAATGACCTCCCCCTGCTCCGCAAGCATCCGCTCCGCCCGGTTGCGCCGCGCGTACTCTTCGCAGTAGGCCCGCAGCAGGGGCACGTCCCCGGCCTGAAAATAGCCTCGCGGGTGCGCGTCCACGATGTACCGCCACAGTTCGGCCGCCTCGTCGGACATGCCCTCCGGGTGCGGAAAAAAACTCCCGGCGGGCGTCATCATCCGCAGCCGCCTTGACTGTTCCGGTTCCGGGCCTCGCGCGCCCATCACATCCCCACATTCCAAGGATGCGCCCTGTCCAGAGGCATCCCGTTCTCGTCATGCCCGCCGACAAGTCCCCCGTGTTCCACCCGCTGCTTGCGCGAGTCGTGGCAGAACTTGCACAGCGCCTGCCAGTTGCCCTCGTCCCAGAACAACGCGGCGTCCCCACGGTGGGGAACGATATGGTCAACCACGGCGTCCCGGCCGCGCAGGGCTTTCCCGCACATCGCGCAAAAGGGATGTTCCCGAAGAAAGGCTACCCGCGCCCCGCGCCATTGCGCCCCGTACATGCCGCCATGCCTGCCCACAAATTACCCCCCAAAATTTTTCAGAAACCGCACGCGAAGGGGCACACGCGGTCACAGAACTCGGCGTTCCAGACATTTGATCCCCCCCTCCTCCGAATTCTTCCGGTCTAGGCGGCATCGTCATCCTCCAGCGCACGGGAAACGCCCCGCTCCACCCGATGCCTGCCCCGCAGTACGATGCGCCGCAGCAACGCCGGAATCGGGATGCCGAGCCGCTGCATATGCCCGATGACCGACACCGCGTCCGTCATGATCAGGTAGGCCACAAAGAGGTTGAGGAAAGGCATCTCAAGACCCACAGACCGGGACAGGCTCACGTTGACCACGCCGACAAGCAGCAGATACAGGCAGTAGGCCGGGAACTTGAGCGCACCGTGCGCCAGCATCCGGCAGCGGAAATGCCTGCGCCGCACGGCATCCGCGAGGCCAAAGGCGAAATCCGCGATCAGCATGGACACGAGCAGCCACAGCAGAAGCGCATCCCCGCCGAACAGCGAAACGGCACCCGCGACGCACGAACCGATGACGGCCTTTTCCGGCCACAAGGCCAGCAGGCTTTGCGTGTAGTAGGCAAGCCCCTCCAAAGGGGCGGGCGGCTGCATCATCGTTCCTTCCCGGTTGCGGCCCGTATCGCCGCCTTATCCGCATTGCACGCCCCGAGCGAGCGCCGCAGGTCCAGCGCGTACTCGACCAGATCGGCATTCGTCACGCCGTCCCACAAGGGGATGGGCGTTTCAGCAATCAGGTGGGCAGGTACTTCCTGCCGGATGATGACAGGTGCGGTAGCCACGGGCTTACCTGAGCATCCCGTCAACGAAAGAAGGCAGAACAACGCCGCCCCAATCGCGGGTCTTGCTGTCATTCCGCATGGCCTCCCGCAGCTTCACGCGCTGCCGCTCCCGGTCCTGTTCCAGCGTCGAGAGCGCTTCCTCACGTTCCTCAAGCGCCGTCTGGAGCTTCGCGTGCGTCGCCGTCATGTCTTCGAGCGCCGCCCGGTTTTTCTCCGCGCTCTCTTGCCATGCCGCCGCACCCTGCCGGGCAACGTCCCGCTGCCCCGTAAGGATGGACGCCCACACGCCAAGGGCAACACAGACGGCGGCGAGGAGCACGCAGACGATACGCCCGGCGTTCATCACCACTCCCGTTCCGGTCCCATGTCGAGGTGCACGAAGGTGTCGTATTCGCGGTGGCCGATGCCCCGGAACCCGCACTGCTTCGCCAGCTTGACGAAGGCTTCGTGCCGTTCCTTGGGCATACGGATGTCAAAGGCGAGGGTGAGGTGTTGCGAGAAGGGCGCGCCCCCCACTTCCTTGTTGTGCTTGAAGCAGCGGTGCCCGCTGTTGATGACGAGCGGTTCTCCCCACCTGTCCCGCAGCCGCTGGAGCGCGTCCATGCTCTCCTCATCCACGGCGATCTCCCCGCAGCATTTGCAGGCGATCTCCTTCGGGGTGAAGTTCGGCCATTTCCCGGACCACCGGGCTTCGCTGTAGTGCATAAAAAATCCTCCTGCGCCCACCATGCCACGGCAGGGGGAGGAGGCGGCACCCTGAAATTGTTCCGGGGAAATCCATTCCTGCCTCTATTATCTATTTTTTATGTAATTTTTATTGACAAAAACATAATTTTTGCATACATATATTTCTACGGAGGGGACGAAATGACCAGCAGGGAAATCATCAAACGGCTTGAGGAAGATGGTTGGTACCACGTGAAAACGACAGGCGACCATTACCAGATGAAGCACCCTACCAAACCGGGAAAGGTCACCATCGTCCACCCGGCCAAAGACCTCAGCATCGGAACCCTGAGAAGTATCGAAAAGCAAAGCGGGGTACGGCTGAGGTAACACAGGAGGGGGCAAGCTCCCCCTCCCTCAGCCTGCACCTGCAAGGAGAAGCTATGTACTATCCGGCGACGTTTACACCGCATAATGATGGAAGTGGACGCTATGACGTAACCTTTGCGGACTTGCCCGGCTGCGTATCGCAGGGCGCATCCCTTGAGGATGCCCTCCGCATGGGGCAGGAAGCGTTGAGCCTCCATATCGGCAGTATGATTGAGGATGGCGATCCGCTCCCCGATCCTTCGAGCCTTGAGCAGGCCCGCCAAAAGGACGAAGCGGATGCAAGGGAAGAAGGGTATCCCCTCCCCGAGGGAAGGCTGTATCAATTCGTGGTCGCCGACGTGAAAAAGAAAGAAGCGGCCCCGGTCCGGCTGTCCATTTCGCTCAAACCCGTCATCGTCGAACGCATCGACAGCGTGGCGGCGGAACTCGGCCTTACCCGTTCCGGCTTGATCGCCGTCGCCACCCGGGAATATTGCAATCGTATGCAAGCCTGACCTCTCTCCCCCCCGAAAGGCCCCTTCACCACAGCCTGAGTTGCTCTTGCGGCTTGGGCTGTTTCTTTGCCTGCTGCGCGACGATGCGCACGTAGCGTTCCGTCACGCCAAGCTCAAGGGCGATGGTGCCCGGGGACTTCCCCGCGTCCAGCATACGGATGATCCGGTCCTTGTAAGGTTCCCGGCGGCGGTTTGGTACGACGATGCGCAGGCCGCCGAATGCGGCGCAGAGACGGTCCATGCGCTCCATGCCGAGCAGCGCGGTAAGGTAACTCCCCGGCACGGGCGCGCGGGGAACGAACATGGAGGCCCCGCCCACGGCCGCGCACAGGAGGCTTGCGCCCGTATCCCCGAGAGTCTCCGCAAGCTCGGGATAACTCACCCACACCTCGCTCACAGCGCCACCCTGTCGGCCTTGCGGGACCAGACCTCGTAGCGCAGGGCGGCCGGGGCGTCGCGGAAGTCGCGGACCACGCGGTAGACGTAGACGCGGCAGGCCGGACGTGTTTCGACCTGCGGGCCGAAGACGGCCACGTTGCCCCGCCCGGTGCGCCAGAAACGGCAGCGCGAGGCGATGAGGCTTTGCAGGCAGGCGCAGACCTTGGCCAGCGCCTCGGCCTTGCCCATGCCTTCCGGGATGACGATTTCAACCTGTACGACCGAGCTCATGCGTGACCTCCAAACGTTTCATACTGCCACCCTGCCCGTCCGTGTTCGCCGAGCCACAGACGTAGAGCCGTTACCGCCACGTCAAGGGCCTCGTCCCGGATGCGTTCGGGCGTCTCGTACTCTACTGCGTGTTCCAGCTCGTGATATTCCGCGCCAACGACGCCAAGGGCATGATATTTGCCCTCGGCGAAGACGGGATGCTTTCCCCGCGCCTCGCCCATGCGCTTCGCCAGCGCCGTGATCAGATTGCGCCCGTCCTGTAGGCTGCCATTCCCGATAAGCATTTCCGCTTCGAGTCTATCCACGCTCTCCCCCACATGCTTCCATGTCGACATGCTTCACTCTGTCCCGCACTTCGGCGCGTTTGGCGTCGTTGAAACGGTCAACGGTGCCTACAAGATACCCGGTGATCCGCCGGATACGCTCTATCTTCACACCCTGCCCGACCTTCCCGCCGACGATGGGGAAGCCGTTCCATGACCGCCCTTCGTCGTCTCCATCAATGCCGCCCATATTCCACCCCCCACGGGATAGACAGCCACCTCCCAGCCGGGGACGGCGGCGTAACGTTTGGAACAGTGCAGGGACACCACCTGCTTGTCGTCATGCCAGAAGCCCGTGCGCGTCATGGCGTCGAGAAGCTGCTTGCCCAGATTGTCGAGGTCGGGCTTTTTCGTGTGTCCGATGTCGCCCCGCAGCATGGCTTCCCGGTCCCTTTTCGGGGTCGACGCGGGTATCGGCATCCCCGCGGTGAATTCAAGCACGAGCGGGCCTTCCAGAGGCTTTTGCGGGGCGCGCGGCGAAAGGAGATCGTCAAGCACCGCTTCCGCCCTCTTCTGCCCGACGGACTTGTAGGCCACGCTATGCCCGCCGCGTACCGCGTGCCGGGTCCGGGCCTGCGCCGTGGGAACGCAGTTCAGGACAAAGCGGCAGGCCGTCATTGCTCCACCCCCAACGCCCGCAAACTGGCAAGCTGCTCATTGAGCGGAGTGTCCGGCCTGCCTTGCTTGCGGGCGTCCATCTTGTCATGCAGGTTGGCGAGAATCTTCGCGCACCATTCGCTGTTGAGCATCACCTGCTCCTCTCGGGTCAACGTCCTGCCGGGCAGGGCCAGCGTATCGGCCCGCGCCGCCTCTCCCCGCCGCAATTCCTCGCAACGCGCCCGGATGTCGGCTACGGTCGGGAAGTAGGCCGACTCGCGGCGGTATCGCTTCACGGCCTTTTCCACCATCTCGGGCGAGAACTCCGCGAGGTCTTCGGCCCAGTCCTCGGCCAAAATCTGCAACTGCGCGGGCGTCCTACCTGCCTGCGGGTAGTGCAGGGCCAGATTGACCAGCAATTGAAGCGTGAAGTTCGGATTGTGCATGTTTGGCCCTCCGTGCCTGTAAAAGCATTTTCGCCATGTCGTCGTTGTCCCGCGTCTGCTGCTGCGCCACGGTGTTTGCCCGTGGGCGATCCCGTTCTCCATTGCCGCCCCGCTCTTCCAACTCGGGAGGCTTTCGCAGCCAGTATTCCCGCTTGAGGAAATTCGCCGCCGAGGGGACATACCTGCCACCCTGCCGTTTCCATGCCTCGGAGTCTTCCCACTGGCCGAGTGCGTCCAGGAGACGCGGTAAACCCGGAAGCGCACGGGTGGCCGCAAGTGCCCCCCACTCCGCCAGTGCCTCCAGCCGGCCGCCCCTGTGCCGCTCAGGGTAGGCGTCGAAAAACTCCTGAAAGGCCAAAGAAGGCTGGCGAGAGGGAGCCGCCTCCTTGCCGGACAGACGGGAAGCATCCCTGACCGGGGCCTCCTCGCGCGCGCCCGCGAAAACACACTCCTGTATTTCTTCTTCAGGATTAGGAGAAGGGGCAGATGGTTTCGCTGGCGGTCGCTCTGCGGTCGCCGTGCGGTCGCAGAGCGGGGGCAAATCGGGCCCTGTCGAATCGCCGGGCTGTGGCTCGTTGTGTGCCCTGCGCCACGACTTCCAACGCTGATATTCTTCCTGCGAAAGCCCTTCGAACCCTCTGCGGAGGCACTCGTCGTAAGCTTCGCGGTTTACCTGAGCCAGTTTCGCCATGCGGGACTGGCCGCCGCGCACTTCCGCTTCCGCCACCCAGGGGTTGTGCTCCTGCCAGTCGTGCAGGACATACCCGTCCGGGGATTCGTCAATCCACATGCCGAGGCAGGTGTCGAAAAACTTCCGCTCCTCGCCCTGCCAGTCCGCGGCAAGCTCCACGTCCTCCCAGTCCATACCGCAAAGGTTCCCGTCCGGGCGGTTCACGGCGACCCACGCCCACAGGATTTGCAAGGAGCGGATGCCTTCCAGCCCCAAACGCCGGACGGTCTTCTTAGCCTTCGGGTGTTGCCAGAAGCCGACGGATAACCTGATGTCAGTATTCATGCCTTCCCCCAGACGGCGATCATGGACGGAAACGGCGCGGAGGCCGCCGCCCCTTCAAACTTCAAGCGTCCCTTCAAAAATCGGATTTCGGTTGCGGCCCGGTAAACGTGCTCATGAAACCATGCCGTATCTGTGCGCGCCGGGAGGAGCCCCACGACCAGCGCGCCCCGCTCCGCTTCCCGGCGGGCCTTCTCGACCCATGCGCCGATCCCCCGGCCATAGGGCGGATTCATGAAGCAACGTTCCCCGGCCCACGGATGGGCGAGACCGTCCACGAGCGCATCGGGAAAGAGGCGACCGAACGTCGCCTCTCCCCACACTCGCAACGCATGGGGCGGCACGCAGTAGCGCCAGACCTTGGCCGACCACGGGGCCGCGCACACGTCCAGCGTAAAGTCGAATTCCAGATCGAGCTTGCGGAAGAAGTCCCACGGCGTGGGCCAATCGTCGCGCTCACTGGCGAAAAGGGCCGATGCTACCACCATATCCCGCTCTCCTTCCGGCTGGCCCGCTGGAACTTGCGGACCTGCTGGCGGCGTTGCCGCACCGCGCGCTTTTTGTTTGTTTCGGCGTCACGGTAGGCCGTCACCACGACACAGGCGTCATCCTGCCGCTCGGCCACCACCCGGAGCCGCCCGTGCCTCACGACATAGCGGTCGCCGTAGCGTTCCAAGTGCCCCGAAAAGAGAGCATCGGCCACAAGCTGAAGGGAGATGCCCCGTTCAAGGCAACGGTCGAGCGCATGGGCGGAAAAAGTGAGGTTCATAGGCTTCCCTTCCGGTATCCAAAGGTATCCATTGTTTTACTGACGCCTCCGCATCAATGTGCAATCCTCAAGCTGTACTCGCCGCATGAAAGGCACCTCATGCAGGACGGGCAGGCCCACGGCGATACAGCGCCGGACCAGTTCCGAGAGCGTGAGCCCCCAGTCCTCCGCCAGACGGCGCAGGATGATTTGCTCATCGTCAGTGAGCTTCACGCCTGTTTGTGCTTCACGCTTCGGGGGCATGGAACTCACCTTCTCATGGCCGATGTTTCAGCCATGCATTCAAGCAAAGGGCAGCGCCAGGGACGAAAAAGTCACTCATCGGAAGTCTTCTCTTCGGGTGCTGCGGGAGTAGTGAAACCATTGGGCAAATCAAGGGTCCTTTCACCATGTAAATACGGATAGATACGTTCAGCAATGGAATCACTCTTCTCTCGGTTCATAAATTTTGAGAGTCCACACGGATTAACTCCGGTAAGCTCCGCGAATTGGACTTGGCTTAAGTTCCGGTCCTGTAAAAACTTTCTTAGTGCTGTTTGTATGCTCATATCGGTTCTTTACTAAATGGTAAAAACAAAAGCAAGCAAATTTTCCAAACAGAAAATGACAACATGTTTACCATATGTTAAATGGAAACGATGGGATTTTACGAAGATTTAGTAGAAGGCATGAAAGCCTGTATCGGTGAGGGCAAAAAGTTCTCCACAAATGCAGATATGGCTCGATACTGCGGGGTGCAGGCAGTGCAGACCTCTCGCTATATGAATGGAGAACGTGAAAAACATTTGAAAGCTTTGGGTAATATTCTCGACAAGATAGGAGCAAAACTTGTTTGGGATCACGATCAAAAAAATATACCTTCCCAAAATTTCAAATCTCAAGAATATATTAAAAAAATACAAGAGCTTGAAAAAGAAATTGAAGAATTAAAAAGGTATAAAGCAAAATGGGAAGGACATTTAGAAGAGCTCGCGGTACGCGAAAAAGCTCGTCCTGCGCCTAAACTTAAAGAGTCAAAATTTTCGAGCCAAGATACGGCGTAATCATCCCATGTATGATATGGATGGAAGTTGATTAAATGTAGAGATGCCAATCCTTGTAGCCTCTAAGCCCCTATTTTCGAGGGGCTTTTTTGTGCCCGCCGCTTTGCACGGTAGGTGAAGTGCCAAGATTTATAGGAAGGGGAGGTATTTTTGTATCAAAAGAATTACCAAATAGAAAATTTACCTTGACTTGATATTTACTATTTAGTAAATATGTTTTCAACGAAAGGGTTCCCCTAAAGGAGAAAGCCATGACCACAGCCCCCTACCTCGTGATCAACTTCATCAACGGCACTGAATGCGTCGACGAATGCGACACGCTCGAAGAGGCCCGCGAGTTCGCGGAGGAACACGGCGGCAAGGTGGTCAAGGCCGAGGACTACAGCCCGCAGGATGACGGGCGTGCCCCGTTGGATGAGGATGCCTACCTCGCAACGCCTTGGCTGGTGGACGGGTGGGGCTCCAAGGCCGAATGGCTCTACGATGGGTAAGGAACCTCCCCTCGCACGAGCCCCCGGACCAGAAGCCCGACATGATGAACAACAAGCAAAGGAGAATGGATATGACGAAGTTTGAAATCACGGCACTGGAGACGCTCGACTCCTTAACCAATGAATTAACCGCCTTTGTCAGCTTTGCCGAGATGCTGAACGCCGAGGGCGGCTACCGTCCCTCTTTCTACGCTGAATATGACCCGCGCTTTCGGGAACTGGCGGATGCCTACGACAAGGCACAGGAAGAGCAAGGTGATCCCCGCCGGGCATATCGCGGGGGAAAGGGGTGGTAGTCGCCTAGCCCCACACCAGTCCCGGCACCATGCCGGGGCTGGAAACGGGATTGGGCCCAATCCACTTTTTCAGGAGAAAGCCATGAACATGCTCTTCTGCATCGAAACGGAAAACTTCGGCATCATCCGACAGCACTATTTCAACTCCCTCCCCGCCGTCCGCCATTTCATCAAGACGGGCGGCAGGGGGGAAGGCTGGGGAACCCTCTATCGCGCCTCGTGGGACGACGGAGAACTCACTCCCATTGGCATTATCACTGACTGCAACCGCGTGGATGAGATTGAGGGCGGCATTGACACCGTGCTCGGCGCGTTGGAGGCAACGGTATGATCCCTGAAGCGTATCTCCGTCCCCAAAGGGTAGCCTTTCCGCGCCCGGCCCCAAAGACCCGCAAGGGCTTGATGCCCTTTCCCCTCCCTCAAAAACGGGATGGCGGCTTCAAGTTTGCCCTCGTCATTTTCCTGCTGGTCATGCTCATGATCTGCTTATCGGGAGGGGAAAATGTCGTACCGATGGGAAGATGACGCCTATCCCGATCTCGATGAGGAAGGCTGGACGGAAGAAGAACTGATGATCGCCGCTGGCCGCGCCTCATACCTGCGCAGGCTTCGGAGAAGTCACAACCCGGAATGTTTCGACAACGAAGAAGAGCTTCCCGAGGCATTCGGGGAACCGTTCCCGGCGTGAGCCGGTGAAGGAGACAGCCATGTGTCAGACGCAAAGCGACCAGATCAACGAAATAGCCAAGGCCCTCGCCGCAGCGCAGGCGGAACTTGAGCCCGCCGCCAAGAACGCGGAAAACCCGCACCTGCGCAACCGCTACGCCGATCTCTCGGCGGTCTACGAAGCCATCCGCAAGGTTCTTCCAAAGCATGGGCTGGCCGTGGCGCAAGTCATGTTGCCCCGAGACGACGGCAAGGCCCACGTGCGCACTACCCTCCTGCACGAGTCCGGTCAGTGGATCGCCGGAGAATGCGTCATGCCCTGTGACAAGCAGGGCGGCATTCAGGGCATGGGCAGTGCCATCACCTACGCCCGACGCTACAGCCTCTCCGCCATCGTCGGCGTGGTGTCAGAAGTAGACGACGACGCCGAGGCCGCGACCAACCGCAGGGACGCAGCGCAGCGCCAGCGCCAGCAAGCCCGCGCCGCCAACCCGAATCCCATGTCCGAGGCCCAGAGCAAGGCGCTCATGGCCTATCTGAACAAGCGTCACGGCAACGACCGTGAAGCCTACTGCCGGGAATTATCGGATTTTTTCGGCCGCATCATCAAGAGCAGCCGGGAACTGACCAAGACGGAAGTCGGTGACTTCCTCAACGCCGTCAACGGAGGCTACCATGCTCAATAAGGCCATGATCATCGGCAGGCTCGGGCGTGATCCCGAACTGCGCTACTCGCAAGACGGCAAGCCCGTCTGCACCATGAGCGCGGCCACGGACGAATCCTACACCGACCGCAACGGCCAGCGCGTGGACCGGGCCGAATGGCACCGCATCGTGGTCTACGGCAAGACCGCCGAGAACTGCGCCCACCACCTCGGCAAAGGCAGCCTCGTCTATGTGGAGGGCAGCCTGCAAACCCGCAAATGGAAGGACCAGCAGGGGCAGGACCGCTTCACCACGGAGATCAAGGCGCAGCGCGTCCAGTTCCTTGACCGCAAGGCCGACGCCACCGCCCGCCCCGACACCGGAGCCAGCCAGTGGGAAGGTACGCAGCCCCCCGCAGCGGGCGGGGATGAAACGGACGAAATCCCGTTCTAGGAGCGTACGGCCATGCCGACTTTCGCGGATATTCAAGAGGAAATCGCCGGGATGCTTTCCATTCCCGACGAAGACCTGACCCCGGACCAGCGCACGGCTCTTGACGCCTACCTGACGGAACTGGCGAAGCTCGAAGCGGACAAGGCGGATGCCTTCGGCCAGTTCATCAGGCTCCAAAACGCACAGGCGCAAGCGTGCCGGGAAGAGGCGCGGCGGCTCACGGCCAAGGCACAGGCCACGGAAAACCGCATCGCCCGCCTCAAGGAATTCTATACGGAAGCCATGCGCCGCAACGGGCTGCACAAAGTGTCGGGCGGCGTCTACACCCTGAGCGTGAGGAAAGCCGCCTCGGTCGCCGTGACAGCCCGCCTTGACGACCTGCCCGCCCTCTACAGGCGAACGCAAACCACTGTGGAGCCCGACAAGGCGCTCATCCGCGAAGCCCTCAAGGAAGGCGTGGACATTCCCGGCTGCGCCCTTGTGGAAAGCTACCGCCTCGACATCCGCTAGCCCCTACCGCCCCTCCCCCCGGGGCGTCACCATAAAAGCCCTGCCGGGGGCTTCGTACCCGGCTCAAAGGAGAAAGCCATGAGCCAAGAAATAGCCCTCTTTGCCACCAATGCCCGCATGATGGGCCCGAACATGACCTATGTGCGCGAGGAAACCATCATCGTCTCCGAACCGCTGACCGACGCCGAGCGGCTGGAATGTGGGCAGGAAATGGCCGACGCCTTGGGGAAGATCGAGGAATACGAGGCAGCTCTCGACACCGAACGCAAGCACTACAAGCGGCTTATCGAACTACAGGAAAAAATCGCACAGTTCGCCTCGAAGCACTTCCGCGACGGGAAGGCGGAAAGGGAGGTCCACTGCGATCTCATCAAAGACTGGGACAAATGCGAGATGGTCTGGATCGAGGCCGAGCCGCCTTACCGGGAAGTCCTCCGCCGCCCCATGACCACCGAGGAACGACAGGGCTCCTTCCTCGAAAAGCCCCTCGCCGCTCCCGCTGCGGACGATGTGATCGACGTGGACGCGGAGGAACAATGATGGACACCCCTCGCCGCGCTACCATCACCATTTCCGAAACGCCAAAGGAAAATACCCTCAGCATCAATGTGGAGTTCTTCCCCGAATTGAACCTTCAGGACGATGCGTTCTCAGGTCTGGCGCATCTCGTCTTTACCGCGCTGGAAGCCATCAACAAGGAAGCGGAACGCCATGCCCGATGAAGCGCCGAAGCCCCGCAAGCAAAAGAACTTCGCCCAGATCAATGGCTCCTGCAAGCTGGGGAAGCTCACTGACGGCCTGGCGCCCAAAGCCTGCCCCATCTGCGGCACCGTCAGCAAACTCAGGGAATGCCCCTTCTGCCACCATCGGCGGGGGAAGAAGTGAACCCTAAAAGGAGCCCCCATGTCTGATTTCCAGTCCGCATACCAGCGCATTTTGGAGGCCACGGGCCTGCGCACGCAAAGCGAGTTGGCCGCAGAACTCGGCATCCGGCAGAGCAACATCTCCGATGCCAAACGGCGCAACTCCATCCCGGTCCAGTGGCTTTTGAGCCTTTTCGACAAGCACGCCCTCAACCCCGCATGGGTCCGTACCGGAGAGGGTGTGCCTTACCTCGCGCAAAGCACGGGACAGCCGCCAAACCTCTTTACCCTGGAACAATGCATCCATCGCCTCGAACCTATACTCAGGGCCACGCTGGTGGGCACGGTACCCGCACTGGCTGCGGAACTGCGGGAGGCACTGAGCATGGCCCCGTCCAATCCCGGGGAGCCCGGTCAAACGGAATCTGGCGAAGGATAACGCCATCCGGGGGCGCGGCCGGACAACAACGCGCAGGGAAAGCCTCACCTCATACCTTTATTCGAGAAATGCTATGAGCGAAGCAGAAAAATTACAGAAAATCGTCCATCTCATGCTGGAAAAAGAAAAGGCTGAGGGGCAGGTCGCGGCAATCAATCGCCGGATGGCCGAGGTCTTAGGGATCGCCTCTACGACACAAAGAAAACCGCCGAATAAGACTTTTTCTTCAAATCAGTTCCGGGCCGCATGTAGGGGAGCACAATGAGCCTATCACAAAGATCAGATGGACGTTTCATTGTCAAATACAAGGATGATTCCGGGGTATGGAAACAGCGTTCTTTCCGCGATAAAGCGATAGCGGAGGCTTTTGACGCTGAACAGAATGCCCCGGAAGAAGAGCTTCGTCTGACGATGGGAGAATTGATCGTCAAATACTTGCACGGAAACCCCGATCTGTTCCACGAAACCAGAGAGCGCATCATCTGGTTATATGCTGACGGAGGCCCCTGTGCCTTTATGCGCGACAAATACGCTGATTCCCTGACCCGGCAGGACCTTGAACGCCTGCGGGAAAATATGCGCGCACGCAAGGCCAGCAATAATACCACCAATCACTATCAGGCGTACACGAGGGCGATTCTGGCGTGGGGAGTGGATCAAGGGCTGCTCTTGCTCAATCCGTGGCGTGACTTCAAGAAGCTGAAGATCGCCAAGCCCCTTCACAAGGCTACCCTGCTTGACTTGAAGCGTCTCTACCCTTTCCTGCCCCCTTATCTGCAATGGGCGGCGAAAACGGCCTTCTTTCTGGCCCTGCGCCCTGGGCAGGTGGAACTCTTCAGCTTGCAATGGGATGCGTTCAACTTCCGGCGGGGAATCGTTTCAATTCGGCAAGGAAAAACAGGGAGAATCAAAAACGTATACCCGAATCCCGTCTACATGCAGGAAGCCGCCGCACGTTATACCGAAGACTTCCAGCGGGGGATCGATCTTGTATGCCACAACGTAGGAAGACGTGTCCTCTCCTACCATAAAGCATGGGGGAAAGCGTGCCGACAGGCGGGGGTCTCTCTACGCTTCTACGATGTACGCCATCTGGCCGCAACGGAGATGCTAGCCCGCGGTGCCGACCTCGCCGCAGTCGCCGCGCAGCTCGGCCACGCCTCAGTGACGACCACCGGGAGCACGTATGCTCACGTTACTCCGGGAGGGCAGTCTCACGCCGGGTCGCTCATGCCCGCAATCGACGTTGATCCTCTATGAATGGGCTTGGTGCAGCTTGGTGCACAAAAAAGGGCTTGCATTTTCATGCAAGCCCTTGAATTAACTGGCTCCCCGGGACGGACTTGAACCGCCAACCTAGTGATTAACAGTCACCCGCTCTGCCGATTGAGCCACCGGGGAATGAGGCACGTTGTTGGTGCGAAAAGAGGTCTACCCAAAGGGGGCAGCTCCGTCAAGCGTTTTTTTCTCATTTCCCGAAAAAAATTTTTGGGGCGCGCCACATCCTTGACTGTACAGCACAATTGGACTACGGCTTTGCGGATACAAACTGTGCGATCAAGTTCGCGCGGACGCCCGGGATGGAGGGGCCTTTCCGCTTCCCCGAAAGGAAGCGCGGTGCGGGAAAGAAAAACGTTTCCCGACGCGAAGGGCGTACGGCAAGGTCTTCCGGGGGCGGCTTCGACCGCGCCGCTGCGAACCGCACAAGGCTGTCCCCTTACGCCCCGGACACGACCCCCCTTCTCCCCGTCAGGCGGAGAACGTCGCCGGTCGCCAATCGTTATTTAAGATGGAGAGATTCCCTTGAGCAACCAGGAAACGACACACCACAAGCCCGTCAAGCTTGCCACCAAATCGGCTCACGCAGCCTACTTCATGCCCATGCTTCAGAGCCTCGCCGACAAGGACGAACTCAACGAAGTCATCAAAAACTGCGTGGTGAAATCCTGCGAACTCATGGATGCCGGAGTCCCCCTTCATCGCAACGGGTTCGTCAAAACCCACAACGCCGGAGCCATCCGCGCCGAATACGAAGCCTATTCCGCAGCCGAGCTTGAAGAGCTGACGGAAACGTTCACCTGCGCCGGGCGCATCATTTCCCACCGCTCCTTCGGCAAGGTGGCCTTTTTCCATCTTATGGATCGCAGCGGACGCATCCAGTGCTATGCCTCGCGCGAACTCATGGGCGAAGAAGCCTACAAGAATTTCAAAAAGTTCGACATCGGCGACATCGTGGGCGTGCACGGCAAGCTGTTCCGCACCAAGACCGACGAGCTTACCCTCGCCTGCGACGAAGTGACGCTGCTCACCAAATCCTTCCGCTCCCTGCCCGAAAAGCACAAGGGCCTCACCAACGTCGAAATCCGCTACCGCCAGCGCTACGTGGACCTCATCACCAACCCGCGGGTGCGCGACATTTTCCGCAAGCGCAGCAAGATCATCCGCACGTTCCGCGCCTTCCTTGAAGAACGCGGCTTCGTGGAAGTGGAAACGCCCATGCTCCATCCCGTGGCGGGCGGCGCGGCGGCGCGTCCCTTCATCACCCACCACAACGCGCTGGACATGGAACTGTACATGCGCATCGCGCCCGAGCTCTACCTCAAGCGCCTGCTGGTGGGCGGCTTTGAAAAGGTGTTCGAGCTGAACCGCAACTTCCGCAACGAAGGCATTTCCGTGCGCCACAACCCGGAATTCACCATGTGTGAATTCTACTGGGCCTACGCGACCTTCTACGACCTCATGGACCTCACGGAAGAGCTTTTCTCCACCATCGCCACCGAAGTCTGCGGCAGCCCCGTCATCACCTATCAGGGGACCGAAATCGATCTCACCCCCGGCAAGTGGCAGCGCCTCACCTTCCACGAGTCGCTGGAGAAGGTCGGCGGTCACTCTCCCGAATTCTATAACGATTTCGCCAAGGTCAGCGCCTACGTGCGCGAACGCGGCGAAAAAATCCTCAAGACCGACAAGCTCGGCAAGCTCCAGGCCAAGCTTTTCGACCTCGATGTCGAACCGAAACTCATTGCGCCGACCTTCATTTACCATTATCCCACGGAAATCTCCCCGTTGGCGCGCCGCAATCAGGACAATCCGGAAATCACGGATCGCTTCGAGCTTTTCATCATGGGCCGCGAATACGGCAACGCCTTCTCGGAACTGAACGACCCCATCGATCAGCGTATGCGCTTCGAGGAACAGGTCCGCGAGAAGGCCGCCGGAGACGACGAAGCCTGCTCCATGGATGAAGATTACCTGCGCGCTCTGGAATACGGCATGCCCCCGGCCGCGGGCGAAGGCATCGGCATCGACCGTCTGGTCATGCTGCTGACCGACTCCCCGTCCATCCGTGAAGTGATCTTCTTCCCGCTGCTCAAGCAGGAATGCTGACATCTATGCGTTTTGAACTCTTCGTAGCCTTGCGCTACCTCTTTGCGCGGCGCAAGCAGGCCTTCATCTACGTCATTTCGGCCATGTCCGTGCTCGGCGTGGCCATAGGCGTGGCCGCGCTCGTGGTGGTCCTCGGCGTCTACAACGGGTTCACGACGGATATCCGCGACAAGATTCTCGGCGCGAATGCGCACATCATCGTTTCCGGCCCGCTGGGGGCGCTGACCGCGCCTCCTTCCGGGTCCGGCTCCAGCCCGGAGGACGGGGCTTCCGGCATCACCGGCGTACTGCGGCGCATCGACGCCACGCCCGGCGTCGTGGGCTCCACGCCCTTCCTCTACGCCGAGGGGATGCTCTCCTCTCCGAGCGGGGTCAAAGGCGTCGTGCTGCGGGGCATCGATCCCCACACGGCCCCTTCCGTCCTGTCCATGCTCGACGATCTCACAAGCGGCAGCGTGGACAAGCTCACGCCGTCCACGGAAGGCGCGCCGCCCGGCGTGCTCGTGGGCAAGGAACTGGCCCAGCGCCTCGGCCTCGCCGTAGGCAGCCGCGTCAACCTGCTTTCCCCCTCCGGCCAGAAGACCACCGCCGGTTTCCAGCCCCGCATCCGGCCTTTCCGGGTGGCGGGCGTTTTCCGTACCGGGATGTTTGAATACGACTCTTCCCTCGGTTTCATCTCCCTTGCCGCGGCCCGCGATCTGCTGGGCTTGCCGGCGGATCAGATTTCCGGGATCGAGGTCACGGTCAAGGACGTCTACAAGGCCGACACCGTGGCCGCAGCCCTGCAAAAGGAACTCGGCCCGCTGGCGTCCGTGCGCACGTGGATGGACATGAACGCCAACCTTTTTGCCGCTCTCAAGCTGGAAAAGATCGGCATGTTCATCCTCCTGGCCATGGTCGTGCTGATCGGCTCCTTCTCCATCGTCACGACGCTGGTCATGCTGGTCATGGAAAAGACGCACGACATCGCCATCCTCATGTCGATGGGCGCGACCAAAGGCATGATCCGCCGCATCTTCATGTTGCAGGGAACCATCATCGGCGTAGTGGGCACCCTGCTCGGCTACGTGCTGGGCATCGGGCTGGCCCTGCTGCTGCAACGCTACCAGTTCATCAAGCTCCCCCCCGGCGTGTACACCCTCGACCACCTGCCTATCCTCCTCGAATGGGGGGATATCGCCATCATCGGCCTTTCGGCCATGCTGCTGTGCTTCCTTGCCACGATCTACCCGGCGCGGCAGGCCTCAAGCCTTGAGCCCGCCGAAGCCCTGCGGTTCGAATAATGGAACATCTATCCCCTGCGTCGCCGCGCGAACCCGGTCCCGTGCTCTATGAGCTTGCGGGCGTGGAAAAATCCTGCGAAGGTCCGGTGGAGCGCGTCACCATCCTCAACAACGTGAATCTGACCATCCGGTCCGGCGAGTCCCTCGCCATCGTGGGCGCGTCGGGGTCCGGGAAATCCACCCTGCTCCACCTGCTCGGCGCACTGGACACGCCCACCGCCGGATCGGTCCTTTTCGAGGGCCAAAGCCTCCCGGACATGACTCCGGAGGAAAAAGCCCATTTCCGCAATCGCAAGCTCGGTTTCGTCTTCCAGTTCCACCACCTGCTGCCGGAATTCTCCACCGAGGAGAATGTGGCCATGCAGGCGATCATCGCCGGGTTCCCCCGGCCCAAGGCGCTGGAACTGGCGCGGGAGGCTTTGCGGCGCGTCGGGCTTTCCGAACGCCGCGAGCACAGGGTGACCACCCTCTCGGGCGGCGAACGGCAACGCGCCGCCATCGCGCGGGCCATCCTGCTTGAGCCGCGCGTCCTGCTCGCCGACGAACCCACCGGGAATCTGGATCAGCGGACCGGCGACACCGTGGCCGAACTGCTTCTGGAACTCAACCGCACCCTCGGCATGACCCTGGTCATCGTCACCCACAACCGGGAAATGGCCGGAACCCTTGGGCGCTGCCTCGAATTACGCTCTGGAGAACTGTATGAAGAAATGCGTACTCGCGCTGCTGGCGCTGGCGCTCTGTAACCTGCTCTACGTCGGCATGGCTCAGGCCGCCCCCGCCGGGCAGGAGAACGTCCGCGTGGCCGTCCTCCCCTTCCAAATCAGCGGAGGGGCGGACGTCGATTCTCTGAACGACGAGCTGCCCGCGCTCTTCGCGCAGCGCCTCGCGGCGCGCGGCTTCAAGGTCGTGCCGCCCAAGGACACGCTGCGCCTGCTCCGCCAGCAGAAGGTCAGCCAGCTCAATCTGGCGGCGGCGCGTTCCGTGGCCCGGCAGACAGGCGCGGACTACGCCGTCTACGGCAGCTTCAACAAGACCGGCGACGCCTTCAGCATCGACGCCCGCATGGTGGACGCCTCCGGCGAAAAGAGCGCGCAGCCCTATTTCGCGCAGAAGGCGAACCTCATTGAGCTGCTCCCCGCCGTGGACGAGCTGGTCGAACACATGAGCGGCGCGGCCGTCAAAGGGGACGCGATCTCCTCCATCCAGATACGCGGCCTCAAGGTCCTTGACCCCGACGTGGTGCTGATGCGCCTGTCCACCCGCAAGGGCGACGTGGTCGATCCCGCGACCCTCAATGAAGAAATCAAGCGTATCTGGGACCTCGGCTACTTCAGCGACGTCACCGCGGACATCGAGCAAGGCGGCGGGGGCCGCGTCCTCGTCTTTGACGTCAAGGAAAAGCCCCGCATCGACGACGTCATCGTCAACGGCTCCGATGAAGTGAAAAAAGACGACATCCTCGCGGCCATGAGCTCGAAAACGGGCTCGGTCCTCAACGACCGCCTGCTTGCCGAGGACATCCAGCGCATCACCGAACTCTACCGCAAGGAAGGCTTCTACCTCGCGGAGGTGAACTACCGCATCGAACCCCGGGCCAACAGCACCTCCGCCGTCCTCGTCTTCGACGTCAAGGAAGGCAAGAAGCTCTACATCAAGGAAATCAAGCTCGAGGGCCTTGAGAGCATAGACGCGGGCGATCTCAAGAAAGAACTCGCTTTGCAGGAGCACGGCATCCTCTCGTGGATCACCGGCACGGGCGTCCTGCGCGAGGAATATCTGGAACGCGACTCCGCCGCCATCACCGCCTACGCCATGAATCACGGTTACATCGACGTACAGGTGGCCGCGCCCAAGGTCGACTATGCGGAGGACGGCATCACCGTCACCTTCACCGTCAACGAAGGCAAACGCTACAAGCTCGGCGAGATCGGCTTCAAGGGCGATCTCATCGACAGCGACGAGCGCCTGTTCAAGGTCATCAAGACCGACGAGTACAAGCAGGACAACGGCTATTTCTCGTTGTCCGTCATTCAGGACGACATCAAGGCCCTGACCGACTTCTACGGCAACTACGGCTATGCTTTCGCGGAAGTGAACCTCGACACGCCCAAGCATGAGGAAGACGGCACCATCGACATCTTCTTCGTGCCCTCCAAAAAACAGAAGGTCCATATCCGCCGCGTGGTCGCGCAGGGCAACACCCGCACCCGCGACAACGTTATTTTCCGTGAATTGCGCCTTGCCGACGGCGATCAGTTCGACGGCTCCAAGCTGCGCCGCTCCAACGAACGCCTGAACCGCCTGCGCTACTTCACGCAGGCCGACACCACCATCGTGCCTACCGACAAGGAAGACGAGGTGGACCTGCGCGTCAATCTCAAGGAAGACCGCACCGGCGCGCTCATGGGCGGCGTGGGCTACTCCACCTTCTCCCAGTTCGGCGTGACCGGCAGCATCATGGAGCGCAACCTCTTCGGTCGGGGCTACTCGCTCGCCTTGCAGGGTTTCGTCTCCGGCAAGTCCTCCTACCTCGACCTGTCCTTCGTCAACCCGCGCATCTACGATACCGACTTCGGCTTCAGCGACAACGCCTACGCCATCTGGCAGGAATGGGACGACTTTGAAAAGAAGACCATCGGTAACACCATCCGTCTCTTCCATCCCATCGGGGAATACTCGTCCGTGTCCGTGGGCTACCGCCTCGACCGCTACACCCTCTTCAACATTCCCGATTCCGCTTCGCGCGCCTACAAGGAATACGAGGGCCGCAACCTGTCGAGCGTCCTGAGCTCCAGCCTGACCTTCGACTCCACCGACTCCCGCGAACGGCCCACAACAGGTACCGTGGCCCGCATCTTCCTCGAATACGGCGGCGGGGGCATCGGCGGGAACGATAACTTCTTCAAAACCGTTGGTGAATTGCAGGCATTCCATACCCTCCTGCGCAACCCGAACCACATCTTCCACTGGCGCGGTCGGCTCGGCGGGGTCTATGAAAACTCCGACAAGCCCGTCCCGGTCTTCGACCGCTTCTTCATCGGCGGCATCGACTCCATCCGCGGCTACGACTCCGAAGATTTGGCGCCCCTCGATCCGGAGTACCACGACGAGATCGGCGGCGACCGCATGGGCTTCCTGAACCTCGAATATATCTGGACCGTCGAGCCGGAACTGGGCATTGCGCTGGTTCCCTTCTTCGACGTGGGCTTCAACAACGACTCCAAGCAGGATTCCAACCCCTACTTCACCGATCTCAAAAAGTCGGTGGGCCTCGAACTGCGCTGGCGCTCGCCGATGGGCGACTTGCGTTTCGCCTACGGGTACCCGCTCGACAAGAACGTCGAAGGGGAGCGCACCAACGGCCGCTTCGAGTTCTCGATGGGTCAGTTCTTCTAGCGGCGCGGCCGGGCGAGCCGGCCCGCCGCAACCCGCGGCTTCCGTCTTGGAGGCCGCGGGCTTCCTTTCGCCGAGGATTCGCCCCCCTTCATGGATACGCTTCTTTTCCCCGCCCCGCGCCGCCGCCTCCTGCCTTCGGGCTGGCTGGCTCTGCGCGTGCTGCCGTTCCTCTGCGCCCTCTTCCTCGCCCTCTTCGCGCTTCCCCGCGCTGAAGCCGCGCCCGCCTTCGAGCAACGCTACGAGAAGGCCAAACAGGATATGGAGCAGCTCAAAAACGACTCCAAACGCGGGGGCTGGCGCGAGCCGTGGGAAAACGTGGCCGGCGACTTTCTGGACATCTACGAAAAGCACCCGACATGGCGCAACCGCCCGGCGGCCCTGTACCGCTCGGCCGTGGCGCTGCAGGAACTGGCGGCCCGCTCCATGCTGCGTCAGGACGCCCAGAACGCCGTGGCCCGCTACGAACAGTTTCTTAAAGACTACGGCACGCACGTTCTGGCGGATGACGCCCTCTTCGGCATCGCCCGCCTCCGGGCCGAGCGCCTCCGTGATTTTGAGGGCGCTCAGGAAGCCCTGAAACGCCTTCAAACGACCTATCCCCGCGGCGACGTCATCCCCGAGGCCAAGGTCTACGCCGAACGCCTCACCTCCGCGCTTGAAGCGGCCAAACAGGGCGCAACGGCACGAAAGGCCGCCGCTCTGACGGACATGCGCTGGGAGAACAAAAAAGGGCTGGCCGTGGTCACGCTGGAATTCGACCGGCCCATCGTCTGGTCGCTCCGCTCGCAGGCCGCCAACAAGAAAAACGGCACGCCCACCCGGATCATCCTTGATCTCGAAGGGGTTGCACCCGCCTCCACCATCCGGCCCGGCATCAAGGTACAGGGGAATTCTCTGCGCCGGATGCGCCTTGATCTCTCCGCACCGGACAAGACGCGGCTCCTGCTCGACTTCCGCACCCTGAAGCGCTTCACTGTACAGACGGCCTCTTCCCCTTTCCGCCTCATCCTGACGACGTCAGCCACGGACGCCGCCCTCCCCCGGGGCATCCCGGTAGGCAAAAACCTGCAATCAAGCGATCCGCTGTTCCGGTTTTCCGCCCGTACGGTCGTGCTCGATCCCGGGCACGGCGGCAAGGACCCGGGCACCATCCATAACGATCTCGTCGAGCGCGAAGTGACCCTCGACATGGCCAAGCGGGTGGGCGCGCTGCTTTCCAGACAGGGCATTCAGGTCCTCCATACCCGGACCGACAACACGTGGGTTTCCCTGTCGACGCGTTCCTACATCGCCAATCAAGCCCGGGCCGACGTGCTGGTTTCCATCCATCTCAACGCCAGCCTCAACGAAAACGCCTCGGGGCTGGAAACCTACTTCCCGGCTCGTGCCGGGAGTTCGGACACGGCCAAGCTCGCCGGGCTGGAAAACGCCAACGGCGACCACAAGGGGGCCGATCCCGCCTCGCTCCAGCCGACGCGTGCGCAGGAGTCCCGCCGTCTGGCCGATACCATCCAAAAATGCACACTCTCGATCATGAAGGAAAAAAGCTTTGCCGTGCACGACGGCGGCGTGAAGCCGGGCCCCTTCAAGGTCCTGTTTGGCGCGGCCATGCCCGGGGTGCTTGTGGAAATCGGCTACTGCTCCAACCCGCAGGAAGCCAAAAATCTGCGTTCCTCCGCCTACCGGGAGGCGCTGGCTCAGGGACTGGCGGGCGGCATCCTCGACAGCGCCGGACAAAAAACGCGCTGATCATCGCCTTCCGTTCCGCCGCTCTTTTCATGTATCTTTGAAGAAAAAAAGCGCGAGACCGACACGGAACGGGCTTTTCATTTTCTGGGTTCAATAGCTTCAAAAAAATACCCTTTTTTCTCTTTTCCCCTTTCGCGCCCCACCCGCCGTGAGCCGCGAGCTTGACGACTCACGCGTTGAAGGCTATCCCTTTCGATCTGCGGGCCTTACGTCCGCCCGTGTCCGTTCATCCTTAAGGAGAAACATATGTTCAGAGTCATGTCCCTCGCTCTTGTGGCCTGCCTGCTGATGGCGGGTTCCGCCTTCGCCGAGATGAAAATCGGCGTCTTCAACTCGCAAGCCGTCGCCATGGACAGCGACGCCGCCAAAGCCGCCCAGCAGAAGCTGCAGTCCCAGTTCGGCGCGGAAAGGAGCCAGCTCGAAAAGCAGGCCAAGGACCTTCAGACCAAGGGCGAAACGCTCCAGACGCAGGTCGCCAAGATGAACGCCAAGGAGCGCGAGGAAAAGCAGATGGAATTCCTCCGCCTGCGCCGCGCCTTTGAGGAAAAGTCCCGCAACTTCGCCCGCAAGGTGGAAAACACCGAAAACCAGATTCGCCAGAACATGGCCCAGCAGATTTATCAGGCCGCGCAGACCATCGCGCAGAAGCAGAAGCTCGACCTCATCCTTGACGCCGCTTCGGGCAGCGTGATGTACGCCACCCCCCAGCTCGACATCACCAAGGCCGTGCTTGCTGAAGTCAACCGCCTGTGGAAGGCTTCGGGCAGCAAGTTCCCCGAACCCCGTACCGGCCAGAAATAAATGGGTGCCCGCAAACTCTCCGAAATCGCGGCCCGGCTCGGCCTGACTCTGCGCGGGGACGACGCCGAAGTCATCGGCGTCAACACCCTCGAGAGCGCCGGGCCCGATGAAGTGAGCTTTCTGGCAAACCCCAAATACGCTGACCAGCTCGCGGAAACGCGGGCTGGCGCCGTTATTGTCCGTCCCGAACACGCCGGGGACGTGGCCCGCGCGCTCGTCAGCGACAACCCCTACCGCGACTTCGGGCGCGTCCTCGAACTTTTCGCCGCGCCGCAGGGGTCCTTCAGCGGGATAAGCCCGCTGGCCTTCATCCATCCCGAAGCGGATGTGTCCGAGGGCGCGACCGTCTATCCCTTCGTCTACATCGGGCCCCAAGCCCGGGTGGAAAGCGGGGTGACGCTCTTTCCCGGCGTCTATGTGGGCGAAAAGGTCCGCATCGGCAAAGGTACGACCGTCTACCCCAACGCCGTGCTCATGGCGGGCACGGAGGTGGGGAACAATGCTGTCCTGCATCCGGGCGCGGTGCTCGGCGCGGACGGCTTCGGCTTTGCGCGCACGCCCGCGGGCATCCAGAAAATCCCGCAAGTGGGCCGGGTCGTCCTCGGCGACGAAGTAGAAGTGGGGGCCAACGCCGCCATTGACCGCGCCGTGCTCGACACCACGCGCGTGGGCGACGGGACCAAAATCGACAACCTCGTCCAGCTTGGCCATAACGTCCGCATCGGACGCAACAGCTTCATCGTCTCGCAGGTAGGCATTTCCGGTTCCTCGACCATCGGGGACAACTGCACGCTGGCCGGGCAGGTCGGTGTGGCCGGGCATCTGCACATCGGCGACAACGTGACCATCGGCCCGCAGTCCGGGGTCGCCAAGGACATTCCCGACAACGTCACCGTGGGCGGCACCCCCACCGTGGACCAGCGCACCTACATGCGCACCTTGGCCCTCATGCCCCGCTACCCCGAACTGTTCAAGCGCCTCTCGCAGCTTGAGAAAGAAGTGAAGGCACTCAAAGGCGAGGCCGAGGACTAGATCATCTCAGACTTTCAAGGAACACACCGCATGACCCAGCCCGTATCGTTCGACATCCGCCGGATTCTGGACCTTCTCCCCCATCGCTATCCTTTCCTGCTTGTGGACAGGGTTAACGAAATCGTGGATGGGGAATACATCAAGGCGCACAAATGCGTCAGCTTCAACGAGGCGTTCTTTCAGGGGCATTTCCCCGGCGTCCCCGTCATGCCCGGCGTGCTCATCATCGAAGCGCTGGCGCAGGCGGGCGGCCTCCTCGTTCTGCACGGCTTTGATCCCTCCGAAACGGCCGACAAGCTCTTCCTCTTCTCCGGCCTTGAAAAGGTGCGTTTCCGTCGCCCCGTCTACCCCGGCGACCGGCTTGATCTGGAATGCCGCCTCATCCGCCACAAGCTGAAACTCTGGAAAATGGAAGGCCACGCCTATGTGGACGGCGTCCTTGCCGCCGAAGCGGAACTGACCGCCGCCGTCACGGATCGCGGAGAGATGGCATGACCTGCTGCACACTGGCCCCCTCGCAGGGCATCCACCCCACGGCTCTTGTCCACCCGGGCGCGAGCCTCGGGGAAGACGTGGAAATCGGGCCCTACGCGATCATCGAAGAACATGTGGTCATCGGGGACCGCTGCCGCATCGACGCCCATGCGGTCATCAAGAACTATACGAAAATGGGACGCGGCAACCACATCCATTCCCACGCTATGGTGGGCGGCGAGCCGCAGGATTTGAAATTCCAGGGTGAAGTGACGTGGCTTGAACTCGGAGACGGCAACCGCATCCGGGAATTCGCCACCCTCCACCGGGGCACGCAGGGAGGCGGCGGCGTAACGCGCCTCGGCAGCCGCAACCTGTGCATGGCCTATACCCACGTCGCCCATGACTGTCAGCTCGGCAGCGACATCGTCATGTCGAACGGGGCGACGCTCGGCGGCCACGTGCGCGTGGACGACTACGCCATCATCGGCGGCCTGTCCGCAGTGCATCAGTTCTGCCGCATCGGTACGCACGCCTTTGTGGGCGGCATGACCGGCGTGGCGCAGGACCTTCCGCCGTGGATGCTGGCCGCCGGAAGCCGGGCACTGGTGCATGGCCCCAATCTCGTGGGCTTGCGGCGCGCCGAAGCGGGTCGCGACGTGATCGCCGCCTTCAAGCACGCCTTCCGCCTTGTCTGGCGCAGCGAAATGCCGCGCCCCGAGGCCCTTGATCTGCTGGAAAAGGAATACGCCTCCCTGCCGCAGGTGATGGCCTTCGTCTCCTTTGTGCGCGGCAGCGAACGCGGTCTGTGCCCGGCAGAAAAAAATGTGGAAAAAAAGCTTGACGGAGAGAGCGTATCAGGCTAAAAGCTTCTTCGTTGCTGACGCAGAAAGCGTTAGACACACCATGCCTTTGTAGCTCAGTTGGTAGAGCGCATCCTTGGTAAGGATGAGGTCTCCAGTTCAATTCTGGACAAAGGCTCCATGAAATCAAAGCCCTTACGGTGAATAACCGTGAGGGCTTTTTCATGTCTGGTACTCAGGCTTGCGTCCGCCATCCTGTTGTCCGTTGGGAGAACAAAGAACCCGCCTTTCTCCCCCTCTTGAGATCTTGGCCTCTGCCGGGAAAACGTGGCTCACGCAGGCACCGTGTACGGCCTCCCGCCGCAGGGCAAGGCAGAACGCCCTTACAGCCGAACGCAGGCCGCCGTCACCTCCGCCTTGCGGCGCTTCCCGGGTTCCGGGCTTTTGTCGACGGGACTTCCCGGCTCCTTCCTCACCCCATTTTTTCTTTGCCCGCATCCACGGAAAGCGTTTCAAGGGAAAGCACCTCAAGCGCCGAACCGTTCACCCGGAACCGGACATTGCGTCCGGCAAAGGCAAAGCCATACACCCGGTTGGGATCGTCCTGATAGGACGGGCGCGGATCAAGAGCCAAAACCTCGCGCAGCGTCTCCCATTTGCCCTCAGGGAGCCCTTGCAGGACTTCGGGCGCGGCGTGCACCTCAAGCCGGGGCTCAGGTCTCGCGCCCGCAAAGCCGCCTTTCGCCTGCGGGATAGAGTCGGCGTAGGGAAGGTAGGGTTTAATATCGAAAATAGGCGTCCCATGCAGCAGATCGGCCCCGGAAACCCGTAATAGCGGGCCTTCCGGGGACTGAAGCACAATCTCTTCCAGCTTCACCGCCGACAGCCCCAGCGGATTCGGTCGGAACGGAGAGCGCGAGGCAAAAACGCCTACCCGCGTGTTACCGCCCAAACGCGGAGGCCGGACCGTAGGCGACCAGCCTTTGTCTGTGGAGGCGGAAAACATCCAGATCAGCCAAATATGGGAAAACCCTTCCAAACCCCGCAGGGCCTCCGCACACCGGTAAGCCGGTTCAAAAACAATCTCGGACAGGGCCGTCTCCACAACACCACTTTGTCGGGGAATACCAAATTTTTCCTGAAAATCATTACGGATGTGAGCGATTATATTCATGGCAGCATCGTCCTTTCGGGCATCATCAAACATCGCGACGGCTCAGTGGAACCGTCAAAGCAGCATTAAAGGGAGAATCCCAACCCTCCGATGGATGGCGAAAACGCAAGCCTCTTGCGCCTCGCGGCCCGGTGCGGGGAAGGGGCGTATCTAAAAAGGACGCAGAATCCCGCAATACATCGGCCTGCTCGCACAGCCTCGGAATTTCACGGGACTCCTAGCCCCTCTTCGCCTTCCACCGCTTCCATACCCACGAGCCAATCCACACGATGACGCCGGCCAACAGAGCCGCCGCCCACTGTCGCCCATTCCATGCAAGCGGGTTCCATGTTCCGTCCATGAGGCCCGTAGCCAGATAGACGCCCAACAGATACGCGGAAAGCTGGCGTGCACGTCGCTTCATGATGAAAAGCCCTCCTCCCGTGCAGGGTATCCGCCGTGCCCTGCCCCGGCAACAGAAAATCTGCGCCGGAGGAGCGGTCAAGAAAGGCACAAGATGGCGCCCGCCGTCCTCCTCCACGCATGAATCCCTTTGTCACCACGCCTCCAGCCTCGGGCCTGTGAACGTTCTTCTACCTATCCGTATCTTGAGAGAGGGTGGAGAACATCACTTTCCCCGGAGGAATACAGGGCACATGGAGCCAGCTTGCGAGGAACGAGCGGCAATCGAATAAAAACGGTACCGTATTTGTTGCGTGTTGACACGCCCTCGAACATGGTCCGCTTCCGCATGAAGGGACCACGTGGACCTCGCGCAAATATTCTTCCTTCTCCACCGCCTCCTGTGCCAGCAAGAGAGAAGAGAAAAAGCTCTCGTAGGCTACGGGCCTTCCGGTCCCGGCCATACAGTGGGCCGTCAGCCACCCGGGATATCCAGCTCCTTACAATCAGGGCTTTCCTGCAGGACAGGCTTTCGGCGCTTGACAAATCCCCACGTGCATGTTTCCGAGATACACTCGACTCAAAATGCCCGACGCACAACTTTAACCGTGGAAACGCCATGATTGGACCGATTGTAGACAGTAGCGCGCTTTTTCTCGGCGGCGTGATCGGAACCTGCTGTTCCGCCATCATCCCCGCCCGCATCAAGGAAACCCTTCCCCTCATCTTCGGAGTCATCACCCTTTGTATGGGCTCCGTTCTGGTCAACAAAGCCGCCGCCTTTCCCGTGGTGGTCATGGCGCTTATCATGGGCTCCTGCTTGGGAGAACTGTTTTTCGCCGAAACCTTTCTGGCGCGCTGCATCCGTACCCTGTTCCGTGTGGCGAAGAGCAAGCATTACGGAAACGAGACCTACATCGTCAATATTATCACCCTCATTTCGGCTTTTTGCTTCGGCAGCATGGGCATTTTCGGAGCCATCAACGAGGCGATGACGGGTGATGCGACCATCCTGTTCACCAAGGCTGTACTCGATCTTTTTAGCGGGGTCGTCTTCGGTACCCTTTTCGGTATTTCCGTCAGCCTGATCGCCATTCCGCAATTCCTTATCCTCGCCCTCCTCTACCTTGCCGTCCACCTTGCCTCTCCTCAAATGCCGCCCGCAGCCCTTGGCGATTTCACGTCCTGCGGCGGAGTCATCTTTGTGGCTACGGGCCTGCGCATGTGCGGCATCAAAATTTTTCCCGTCATCAACATGCTCCCTTCCATGGTGTTCGTCGTCCCCCTTTCCCTCCTGTGGGCGTACTACGTCGCCTGAGCGCCGTCCTTTTTCCCTAGCCATCATAGCCCCTTCAAGCCCACGGCGGCCCGCCGTGGGAGTAAGGCCCCAGTTCCCTGCACAAGCTCGCTGGCCCGGTCCTGCGTGCTGCGTAAGGGAACCCACTTCCATTGCACTTTCTTTATACGGATTTCTGGCCCATGCCGGACCCGATGGTGTGTCCACAGGGGCTCTCTGTCAAAAACGGACCAGCGCCGGGTAAAGCCATGCTTCCGCAAGAAACGCCCGCCTCCCGCCCCTTTCTGCGGAATGGCGAGACTCCTAACGGCTTACTATGGGTGAAGTGAAAGTCCCTTTGCCTCCACCAGCGGGCCAACGCAAAAAAAAGCATTCTTTTGTCGCCAGTGAGAGTTCTCCAGAGCTTTTTTTCACCTCGCACATTGAATCCGGGTGCAGGCAGTGCCTCTTCGCATGTCTTCTTCTTTCACACCGTATTTATTGTATGATTACTTTTGTTATCTTTTTCACTTGACAATCATTTTTCCGAAGCCTATTTAGTGAAAAAAGACACAATATGTTTGATTATTCAACCTATCATACAGTCAGAAGGAGCGCATCATGTGGGACGCCGAGTTTAATGAATGGGAAGTACGGGAAATTCGCACCAAGACGACAGCCTATCTCGGCGCGGGCGCCATTGAAAAGCTGGACGACATAGCCGCCGAACTCAAGGCGCGGGGCATCAGCAAGCTGCTCTGCGTGACCGGCGGACGTTCCTACAAGCTTACGGGAGCGTGGGAGCATGTGCAGAAGGCCTGCGCGAAGCATGGCCTTACCACCACCCTTTACGACAAGGTAACGCCCAACCCCACGACCGACTCCATCGATGAAGCTGCGGAACTCGGGCGCTCCGCCGGGGCGCAGGCGGTCCTGTGCATCGGCGGGGGAAGCCCCATCGACGCGGGCAAGAGCGCGGCCATCCTGCTTGCCAATCCTGGCCGGACCGGTGAGGAACTTTATACCTACCAGTTCACGCCCACCAAGGCCGTTCCCATCGTAGTCATCAACCTGACGCACGGTACGGGCAGCGAAGTCAACCGTTTCGCCGTGGCCAGCATCACCAAGCTCAACTACAAGCCCGCCATCGCCTACGACTGCATCTATCCCCTGTTCTCCATCGACGATCCGGCCCTTATGACCAAGCTTTCCCCCAAGCAGACCCGCTATGTGTCCATCGACGCCGTCAATCACGTTGTGGAAGCGGCCACCACCACCGTTGCCAACCCGCTGGCCATCCTGCTTGCGGAAGAAACCATCCGGCTCGTCGCCAAGTACCTGCCCAAGGCGTCGGCAGACCCGGACGATCTGAAGGCCCGTTACTGCCTCAGCTACGCCTCCATGATCGCGGGGACGGCCTTCGACAATGGGATGCTCCATTTCACGCACGCCCTTGAGCACCCCCTGAGCGGCGTCAAGCCGGAACTGTCGCACGGCCTTGGCCTCTCCATGCTCCTGCCCGCCATTATCGAAGAGTGCTACCCCGCCTGCGCGGCCACGCTGGCCTCCATTCTCCGCCCGATCATGCCCGACCTCAAGGGCGACCCGGATGAAGCGCACAAGGCCGCCAAGGGCGTGGAAGAATGGCTGGCGCAAATGGGCGTGCCGGAAAAGCTGGAGGACGAAGGCTTTACCGAGGACGACATCGACCGCCTGTGCGAACTTGCGGAAGAGACGCCTTCCCTCGGCTTGCTGCTTTCTCTGGCCCCCGTACCCGCAGACCGGGAACGGATCGCCCGGATTTACCGCCGCTCCCTCAGAAAGATGGAATAAAGGCGAAAGCCCCGCAACAACGAAAAAACTGAAAACGGAAGGGAGGAAAACCTCTTCCTCCCTTTCCTGAAAAACCGACGAATTCCGGCGGAAATCCGTCCCGGGTCTGCTGCCGGACACGGAATGCCGCGTAAAACGGCGTTCCATCGCCTCCCCTCTTGCTCCTCCCACAAGGAGGGAAGATTCCCCGCTTCTCTCCTTGATCCCGGAATCCCGTTCTCCTCCGGGATTCCCCTGAAAAAAGCGCCCCGGGCCAAGGGTCCGAGGCGCTTATCCTCCCGCGGGGGAGCGCTTCATCAACAAAGGAGAAAGGCATCTCTTGAAAGACGCCTTTCCGCCTCATGCGTTTTTATTCGTCGTCATCCTGAGGCTTCAAGTGCTCGGGGACGATCATCATGTCGATGATGATGGGCTTCAGGAAGCTCCATTTGATGTCGTGCACGTGGTAGACTTCCATCATGTCGCGGATGGCGTCCCAGCAGTTGTGGCAGGGCGAAATGACGAGCTTGGCACCCGTTTCGCGTATCTGCTGCAACTTCATGTACAGGCCCTTGTCGCGCTGCGGACGGAACTTGCCGATGCCGTTGAAGCCGCCACCGCCGCCGCAGCAGAAGTTGTCCTCACGGTTGCACTTCATCTCGCGGAAGTCTTCCGCGATCTGGCTCATGATGTAGCGGGTGTGCTCGGCCAGACCGTGGTTGCGGATGTAGTTGCAGGAGTCCTGCAAGGTCACGGGCATCTTGAGGCGCTTGGCGGGGTCGATCTTGATCTTGCCCTTGCGCAGCGCGTCGGCAAGCCATTCCACATAGTGCAGGAAGGGAACCGGCGGCTTGCCGTCTTCCCGGCCCGCCCAGTAGGGGCCTTCCACCACCGTGGCGCGGTGCGCGTGGCCGCATTCGGTGCCTACGACCATCTTGGGACGCAGGCGCTCGACCGCGCCGTAGATGCGCTTCACGTTGTTGGCGCAGGCTTCCCAGTCACCCGCAAACATGGACAGGGAGGTGTTTTCCCAGCCCACGGACGGCACGGTCCACTTTTCACCGGCCACGTGGAAGAGGATGGCGGCCTGCGCCACGTCTTCGGGGTAGTGCTTGGGCTCGCGGGCGTTCAGGATGTACATGACGTCGCAGTCTTCCTTGTCCACCGGAATTTCAAGGCCCGGCCACTCTTCCGAGTTTTCGTCAGCCATCCATTCACAGGTGTCCACCCAGTCCTCGGTGGTCACGTCCATCTGCGCGCCGTAAACACGGTGCATCCCCGCGCCGATCTTGAGTTCCCACGGCACGAAGCCCTGCGCGTACAGGATGCCGCGCAGGTAGCTGAACATCACGCCCATGTCGATGCCGTGCGGGCAATAGGTGCCGCAGCGGTTGCAGCAGGTGCATTTCGCCCACGCCACTTCCATGGCATTGATCATGAACTCGGTGTCGACCTGCCCCTTGCGACGGATCATCTCACCCAGCGTGGACTGAATCTTGTACGACGGCACCTGTTTGGGGTCGCGGTTGTTGGCCATGTACAGGAAACAGCTGTTGGCGCACAGGCCGCAGTGGGCGCAGATTTCGAGCCACGTCAGCGTGCGGGACTTGCAGGTCTTCTGCAGGCTGTCCCACAGCGCGACCGTGTCCACTTCCAGCGTTTCCATTTCTTTATAGTACTGCTGCCCGCCCTTGTCGCCGAGAAGCGCCTTCAGGTCCTCCTCGGTGGTGATGGGGCGTCTATTGCAAAACTTGCCTTCAGGCATGTTGTCCTCCGTTATTCCGGCAATCTTCAGCGATTACCACGGGAAAGCGGGGCCGCGCGTCGCGCCGCCGCGCTTGATGGCGAAGTCCATGCCAAGCTGACCGCGCGACATGAAGTAGAGCACGATGTGGGAAAGCTTGGTGAACGGCGCCAGAATCAGCACCAGCTCGGCCGCAAAGATGTGCCACAAGAGCCAGCTTTCGTAGCCGGGAGCCTGCATACGGGCGAGGAAACCGGCCACGAGCACGAACAGGACCAGAACGAGGATGCCCCAGTCGGCCATGTTGGTCAAAAAGCGGACTTCCGGCAGCGCGATGCGGCGCAGCACCATCATGATGCCGCCCACGATGGCCAGCACCGTGAAGGCATCGGAAAACCACATGGGCAGGGACGGCAGGCTGAAGCCGAAACGTTCCTGCATGATGACCATGTGCCCCGCCAAAAAGAGGGGCACGATCACCACGCCGATGTGGAAAAGGAAAAAGGCGATGGTGAAATAGGGCTGCCTGCGCCAGCTGTGCGTGCCGAAGGGCACCAGCCACTGAAAGACGGAGGAAAGCGCGCCTTTCATGCCGATTTTGCGGCCCGGGCCGTAGGCCACGCGCTCAAGGCGCCAGTCCAGCCCGCGGATATACAGGACCACACGGCGGGCCAGACCGATCACAAAGACGAGAAAGGCGACCCACAGCATGGGACCAGTGAGGAATTCATACATAGCTCAGCTCCTTACGGATTACTCGGGTCTGCCGGTTCTCTCGTCGCGTCCGAAGAGGAAGCGCCAGTATCCGAGGAACCCCACGAGCGCGACGCCCATGAGGACATACGTCCAGCCCTTGGTGTAAACCATGAACGAATAGAGCGTGGGAAAATCTTCCATTGTTCGCTCCCGGCGCCCTAGTGGGCGTCCTTAAAGTCGGGGTGTTCGTACATGACCGGCATCTTCGAGCAGACGAAGCGGTACACCGTCACGATCATCGTCACGATGAAGATGGACAGCAGCACTTCGGTGATGCTCGGGAAATAGCGGTCGGCGCTGTCAAGCTGCCAGTTGAAGGCCACCAGACACACGTTGAAGCGGTTGACCACGATGCCGAGCACGGCAAAGACCGAGGCCACGCGGATCAGGGTGAGCCGCTTTTCGCGCACGCCGAGGGCGTACAGGAAGGCGGGCAGCAGCACGAAACCGACCATTTCCACGGCGAACCACGCTCCGTAGCCGGTGGCGAGGTAATGCCAGTCGTTGTCCATCGTGACGTCGAGGACCTTGATGATGAAGTAGCCGATCAGCACGAAGGAGGCCGCCCGGCCAAAGCCGAGGACGACGCCGTCCGCCTCGCGCAGATGGGTTTCGTCCATCTTGTGGTGGAAAGGCTTGTGCGCCAGCGTCCCTTCAAAGATAACCATCGACAGGCCGGCGACCATAGAGGAAATGAAGAAGAACACCGGCATAAACGGCGAGTACCACAGAGGGTGCATCTTGCTCGGGGCGATGAGGAACAGCGCGCCGAGGGAAGACTGGTGCATGGTGGACAGCACCACGCCGAGGATGGTCAGCGGAATGGTGAAGCACAGCACGCCCTTGCGGATGGTGTGCATGTAGGGGCGCAGCCGGGTCAGCCAGCAGGGGGCCTGCTTCATGCCGAGGAGCCATTCGAGGCCTACGGGAGACCATTCCACGAAGAGCACGGTCAGGTAGATGCCCACGCACAGGCCCACTTCAAAGAGCAGTGACGTGGTGCCCTGCGACACGAGAAGGGGATAGGGCAGGCGCCACGGCTGACCTACGTCGTAGAGCAGAGCCACGACGACGAAGGCATAGCCGAGGAAGGCAGTCAGGATGGCCGGGCGCACCGCGGAATGGTACCGCTTCATGCCGAAGAGGTAGCAGGCCGAGGAGGTCACGTAGCCGCCCGCCGCCAATGCGACGCCGCACAAGAGGTCAAAGGCGATCCAGATACCCCAGGGGTTATTGTCGGACAGGTTGCTCACCGCGCCGATGCCGAAGCCGAAACGGGCGATGGTGATCAAAAGGCCGATGAAGAGGATGACCGCCGTGATCAGGTTGCCGGGCGTGCGCGGGATGGAAAGCAGGGTCTTGCCCACGAATCCCTGCATAAACGGCTTGGCGGCCATGACATCGGCCATTCCGTCAAGCTGCTTTGATATCTTTTTCCAGAACTTCATTGCTTACGCCTCCCCGCCGCTGGTGTCGTTCTTGCCCTTCCTGCCCTTTTCAGGCTTTGAAGGCTTGGCGGCAGCCTTGTTCTGCGCGGCCTTGGCCTGTTCCGCAAAGCGGGCGGCGGCTTCCTCGGCGGCCTTCGCGGCAGCTTCTTCCGCAGCCTTGGCCACGGCTTCAGCCTTTTCCGCCTCAAGCTGCGCGCGCAGCGCCTCTTCGGCCTCGGCTACAGCCTTCTTCACCTCGGAAGCGACCGTGCGATCCCTTTCCTTGGCGGCGTCCTTGGCCGCCTTGTCGAGGCTGGCCTGCAGCTTCTTCGCGGCTTCGTCCTCAGTACGGGCGACAGCCGACATGACGGCCTCTTCCCGCTCTTCCTTGGCGATCTGTTCCTTGCGCTTGGTGATGGCATACGCCCCGCCGAGCAGCACGGGCCAGATGCCTACGACCATCGGCACGGCGCCGAGCGCGCCCGCCGTGTATTCGGCGGCGGCCTTGGTGCCGAGTTCCTCGTTCAGGCCCACTTCCTTGAAGGGCGCGCCGGAAATGGTCATCCACGCGGTACCGCCCATTTCGTGCTCGCCGTAAACGTGATCCTGATAGCGTTCGGGATGCTCGGTGATGCGATCCCACGCGATTTTCACAAGGTCCTTGCGCTTGCCGAAGATGAGCGCACCCGTGGGGCAGGCTTCCACACAGCCGGGAAGTTTGCCTTCCTGCAGGCGCGGGTGGCACATGGTACACTTCTGCACCAGCGGGTTGAGCGCGCGCTCGTAGGTGTAGCCCGGGATGTTGAAGGGACAGGCGATCATGCAGTAGCGGCACCCCACGCAGAGGGTGGGATCATAGGTGACGGACCCGTCGGGGTTCTTGGTGAACGCCTTGACGAAGCAGGCGCTCGCGCAGGCGGGTTCCTCGCAATGCATGCACTGGCTCTTGCGGAACACGTCCTTATCGAGATTGGCCGGGCGATACTTGTTCACCACGGTCCACTCTTTCGCGGTCGTGCGGCGCTTTTCGTTGAGCACGTTGAGATCGGTAAAGGGCTTTTCCGGTTGGGGGAGATGGTTGACCTCGTTGCAGGCCTTTTCGCAACGGCGGCACCCGATGCACAGCGTGGTGTCGTGCAGCACGCCGTTGCTGTCGGGATACCCGTGGAAAGTCCCGCCCGCGGCGGACGCGGATTTCGCGCCGCCGAGAGCCCCGATACCAAGGCCACCCATCAGGGTCAGAAATGATCTACGGTTCATATCTTCTCCTCACCGCCTAGTTCACGCGCGGGGTGTGGCAGCCCGCGCAATCGGTGGCGGCAGGCTTCGCGATCTGCATCCGATCGTGACAGGCCATGCACTGTTGATGATACGCGGCCTTGAGCGACGGCTTGTTGACGCTCGCGGCCATCTTGTCAGCCTGAATGCCGTGGCAGCTCGCGCACTTGGGCGGCGTCTTCAAATCGGCCACGGGGCTGTTGTGGTGGCAGGCGGCGCACATGGACAGCGGCGACGTGTGGAAAGCGGCGGCAAGGCCGTTTTCGCCGGTCCCCTTGACGAGGGCCTCGTATATCTTCCGATGCGGGAAGACGCTGGGCTCGAAGTCGTGCGAGAGCACGCCGATGGTCACGGTTTCGGGAACTTCCGCAGGGTCCAGCGGCTTCACGGGCTTGGGTTCTTCGGCCACATTCTGGGCCGCGATGTCCGCAAGCTGTTCCTTGCTGAGCTCAAAGGCGCTTCCGTCCGCAATCTGGGCGGCGGTGATGCCCTTCACGTCCTTGTGGCAGGTGGCGCAGGAGCCGGGGGCCATGACCGGAACGGCACCGTGGCAGCCGGCGCATTCCTTCTTGGTCATCACGGTCTGCTTGTGGCAGCCCACGCAACTGCTGTCGGACGCCGGGGCGTGCATGGCGTCGGCCAGCTTGACGAAGTTGCCGTCCTTGTTGCCGTCTACGGTATGGCAGACGGTGCAGGACTCAATGCGCACATGATGGCAGGTACGGCAACTGTCCACGGACGCCTCATGCGCCTTGTGGTTGAAGACGACCGGCTTCATGCCCGCTTCGGGAGCGCCGACGGGACGCTTGGCGTTGTTCACGGGCAGCAGGACGGTGGCGTCGGGCTGGCCGCGCATGAGACGCGGAACCGGGCTGACCTGCTTGAACTTGGACTGGGCCGCCTCGGTGTGGCAGCCGGCGCAGGTGGTGGGGCCGGTGACGATGGCGGCTTCGATGGCCGCGGCCTCGGCAGCGGCTTCCGCCTTGATCTGCTTGGCGGTCAGCGTCTTGTTGCTCTTGGGAGCCTGCGCCTTCTTCGCCTCGGCCTGCGAGGTGTAGTAGGCGCGCGACGTCTGGGCCACGTTCTCGTGACACCACACGCACTTGGTGTGCACGGCGGTCTGAAGTGAAGGCTTGGAACCTTCGGCCTTGTCGCCGTGACAGGAAGCGCAAGCGTCCTCCTGCCCCTTCTTCCACACAAGCTTCTTGAGCTTGGCGTCGTAGACGTGGTGGCAGACGCCGCAGTTTTCCTGCGGATCGGCGGGGTTCACGATGGCCTCGGAGCTGACGTGGAGATAGTGCAGCGACTTGCTTCCCATCTTGACGGGCGCCTGCACGCTCTTGAAGGGCAGCTTCGTGTTGTGGCAGGCACGGCACTCGCCGTCCAGCGGACCGGTTTTCAGGTTGTCGGAGGCCATATTCTCATGGCAGCCTATGCAGCCATTGTGATACAGCTTTTCCAGCTTTTTCGGGTCAGTTCCGTCGCCTTCGCGCTGGAATTTGACGGTGTGCCCGGTCGCGGCGGCCGTATGACAGACGGAACAATCCTTCCCCGCAGCGGCGAGGGCCTTGGTGTGTTCGTCATGCAAAAACACGGCGGGAGGCATTTCCAGCTTCTTCTTGAGCTGGCCGATGGCATCGATGCGAATCACGTCAGGCCGGCTGTCCGCGGCCAGCGACGGTGAAGCAAACAACGCGATCCCACCCAGTCCGATCACGGCAATCGCCGCCAGCGCAATCCCACGCAGCAGTTTTCGACCGTTTTCCATGGTGGCAGTCCTTTGCAAATAAGAAAAACAAACGATTCCCCTGACAACAAAACCGGTCTGATCACAGTATGATGCCATACGCTCTCAGACAGGTGCCTAGCTTCTCAAGCTGGTATCGTGAAAAAAAGCCTCCGTCAAGGGGAGACTGCCGGATCAGACATCCCTTGCGGGACGCCAACATAGCCCGATTCGTGAAAAAGAGGACGAAAGAGGGCAATCCCTGTCCGGGATGGCCGCCCCAAGCCCTTTTTTGCCTCTAGAAGCCGGGAGTCCTTTAAAAAAGGATTTCTTCAGCGACGACGTATTCCACGAAAAAACCGCAGGGCAGGAACCCCGCCCGGCGATAGACGGGCTCCCCTTCCGCCGAAGCCTGCAAGACCGCAAGCCCTGCCCCGGCCTCCTTGGCGGCCGCAAGCAAGGTTTCGGTCATAGCCCTGCCGAAGCCCTTTTTACGATAAAGTTCACGTGTGCAAATCATGTGCAATCCCGCTATGTTGCCTCTTTCACTCACAAAGAGCTCTCCGCTCGCGACAGGCACGTCCCCGGCCAGCCCCACGAAAAGGCGCATGGCTCCAACAGACTGTAAAAGCACGTGTTCCGTCATCTTGTAAAAGGTTTTCACATCCTCGTCCGGCGGGTTCCAGTTGGCGGCCATGACCTCGGAAAAGGCGGCAAGGTCCCCCGCCGTGCGGACGGGCACGATGCGCAGGCCCTCCGGCATCTGCGGGGCCCGCGCCTCCCGTTGGGACAGGGGCAGGAACATGCCGGACTCCCTTTCGCCCACGCGGTAGCCCCGGCCCTCGAAAAAGAGGCGCTGCCGGTTGAGAGCCCACTCGTCCCCGGCACAGGCCCACACGGTAAAGGGACGCTCCGTAGCGGGGGGCAAGGGCCTTCCCGGAAGATCAAGCAGGCCTGCGGGACGCCGGCCGGCAAACCATTCCGCAGCGGCCCGCAGACTTGCCTCCGGTTGCTCGGGCTCGGCGGCCTCTCCCCGGGCGTCATACCCCCACAGTACCTTATTGAAGGTGTCCGACCCGAGCCCCGAATCCACGAGGACCGCGCCGCCCATGTCCCGGATCAGCATCCCGGGCGTTCTGGCCTGCAAAAAGGACACGTGGCCGAAGAGATTGGCCCGTGCCGCCTGAAAATACGTGTCCATGTTCAATCCTGTTATATCTACGTTTTCATGTTTCCCTGATGAAGAAAGGGTTACCCCATCGTCCCCGGCCTCCGCTCACCACTCCGGCCCCAAAGCCCCGAAAAAAGGAAAACGCGGAAAAACCGCGCAGAAAAAAATGGAGAAACGTCCGTTTCTCCACGGCGGCGCAGGCTCTCGCGCCCCGGACCTTGCCCTCGGGCCGGCGTCATGCGCCTGCACACGCTTCATACAAGATGTGCATGACCTCAAACGAGGCTAGGCGCGTGTCATCCTGAATTCTTTCAATATGCTGATTCCGTCAGATAAAAAATACTCGCGCCGTTTGGAATTCTCCTCACAGCATCACTATGTCATCCGCCTTGTGACGACACCGCCTGGACTTCTTTGAGCACGACTCCCGCAGCATTCCAGATGAACGCCGCCTCCGTGCCGCCTCCCCGCGACGCACCGGAAACCCTCCTCCAGCCGAAAGGCACCCCAGAGGGAAGAGAAGGCCCTCTATCGCCATCCCGCGTCACTCCGCGCATGGGCGACCACCCCGGCGTATACCATACGGATAAGGCGGGCGGCCCTCCCGCGTAAAGCGAGACGGGCCGAGCAGGGAACGCCTGCCGGTCACGCCATCCCGTCCGCGGCCCTTCCCTTCTCACGTCGGGCGCGACGCGGCAGGAATCCTTCGGCTTTTAGGCGAAATCGGGATCGACGGCGGCGCGGCCGTTGGCCAGCATGATCTTGACGTAGTGCACGGAGCGCTCGTCCACGGGAATCACCGGGAAGGGCTGCCCGCACGCCCCGCAGCGGGTCATGGCCGGCTGCGTGGGGGAGATGAGCGGGTTGCGGTATCCGCAGGCGGGACAGCGATAGTAAAAGACGAGTTCCATGCTCTCGGGCAAAATGGGCTGAGGGGGACGCTGGTTTCCGTTCATGGCTCAGTCCTCCGGCGTATCAGCCACAAGCGAGTCGCCGCTCATGACCGTGGGTTTGTCCACGCCCCACAGGTGCAGGAGCGTGGGTGCAATATCCCCCAGCTTGCCGCCGGAACGCAGGGGAAATGCCCGCTCGACGCCTCCGGCCCGTTCCACGACCACCAGCGGCACCTGATCGCAGGTGTGCGCGGTCTGCGGATGCCCGGCCTCGTCCAGCATGGCTTCCACATTGCCGTGATCCGCCGTAAGCAGCAGGCGGCCGCCCGTAGACAGCACGGCCTCGGCCAGACGGCCCACGCAGGCGTCGACGTATTCCAGCGCCTTGACCGCCGCCGCGATGTTGCCGGTATGCCCCACCATGTCGGGGTTGGCCAGATTGCAGACCGCAAGGGTGTAGCCGTCCTTCGAGCCGTCGCCCCATGCCTCGATGAAGCGATCCGTCACTTCCACAACGCTCATTTGCGGCTTGAGATCATAGGTGGCCACGTCCTTGGGCGAATCCACGAGCACGCGGTCCTCGCCCGGGAAGGGCTCTTCACGCCCGCCACTGAAAAAGTAGGTGACATGGGCGTATTTTTCGGTTTCGGCAATGCGAAGCTGCCGCAGCCCGAGATCACCCACCACCTCGCCGAGCGTCTGAACGAGGTTTTCCTTCGGGAAAGCCACGGGGACATGCAGGGCCGCATCATAGGAGGTCATGCTCGCAAGGCCCGCCAAAGAGGGTACGCGGCCGCGATCAAAACCGCTGAAATCCGGGAAGTGGAAGGCGCTCAGCAGTTCCCGGCCCCGGTCGGCGCGGAAATTGAAGAAAAAGAGGCCGTCGCCGTCGCCCACGCAGGCATCGGCGGGAACCCCGAAAAGCTGCGGCTTGAGGAATTCGTCCGTCTCGCCCGCCGCGTAGAGCGCCTTGACCGCCGCCACGGGATCGTCCGAACGCGCGCCCTCGCCGTGGACCATGAGGTCCCACGCCACCTTGACCCGTTCCCAACGCTTGTCGCGGTCCATCGCGTAGAAGCGCCCGACGAGCGAGGCCTGCTCCACCGAAACGCCGGGGTGCGCCCTGCGGGTGCGCTCCATCATTTCCCGCAGACGCTCAAGGAATCCCGATCCGCTGGTCGGGCTGGTGTCGCGCCCGTCCATGAAAGCATGGACGCGCACGTCCACGCCCTGTGCGGCGGCGATGTCCATGAGCGCGCCGAGATGATCAATGTGGCTATGCACGCCGCCGTCCGAAAGCAGCCCGGCGAAGTGCAGCCGCCCGCCCGCCCGCCGGACCGCGGCGATGAGCCCGTTCAGCGCCGGGTTTGAGGCCAGTTCCCCCATTTCCACCGCCACGTCGATGCGGGTCATGTCCTGATAGACGATGCGGCCCGCACCAATGTTGAGGTGCCCCACCTCGGAATTGCCCATGAATCCCGCGGGCAGCCCCACTGCCCGCCCCGAGGCGTCGATACGGGTCGCGCCCGGCAAATGGATGAGTCTGTCGATGTTGGGCGTCTTGGCGAGGCTGGCGGCGTGGCCGGGACCGGCCGGGGCCAGCCCGTAGCCGTCGAGGATAAGCAGGAGGGTCGGCGTGAGGGACATGAGGCACTTCCTTGCCCGTAGGGGGCTAGTCTTCGTTCCCGGGATCGTTTTCGGAGGCATGAGAGGGATCGGGCGCTTCGCCGTAAAGCACATGAGACTGCTTCCAGAGCGATTCGATGCGGAAAAGCTCGCGCATCTCCTGCTGGAAGATATGCACGACAATGTCGTTCAGGTCGGCGAGAATCCACTGCCCGGTCTGGTAACCTTCCATGCGCAGGAATTCGTAATTGCGCTTCGTACACTCTTCCATGAGGCCGTCGGCGAGGCTCTTACCATGCCGCAGCGAGGAAGCCGTGACCACGATAATCACGTCCATGCACGGGCTCTTGTCGGCCACGTTGAGCGCCGTCACGTCGCGCGCCTTGTTTTCCTCCAGCCACTTCACAAGAACAGCCGTCTTTTCGGCGGCT